>Ga0134122_10004817_pt1 | contig 10008 bp, 11 predicted proteins | sample KB302_FD_96461 | JGI IMG/M metagenome (GOLD analysis project Ga0134122, IMG submission 96461) | Terrestrial soil microbial communities without Nitrogen fertilizer from Kellogg Biological Station, Michigan, USA - KB3-0-2 | ecosystem: Environmental > Terrestrial > Soil > Unclassified ... | reverse complement strand
GTGGAGATCGACACCCCCGAGCAGGCGCGGCCCTACCTCGATATGGGAGTGCGGCACTTCTGCATCGGCTGGGACGTGGGCATTCTCTTCGACTGGTTCAAATCCAACGGCGCCAAGCTCCGCGCCATGGTGGGGACGTGAGCATGGCGGAGAGACGTGAGCACAGACCGGCATGACGAGCAGTGGATGGGATTTCGATGTGGCGGTCGTGGGCGGCGGGCCGGGCGGCTCCAGCGCGGCCACCGCGCTGAGGCGGCGAGGGAGGAGCGTCGTCCTGCTGGAGCGAGAGCAGTTCCCCCGCTTCCACATCGGCGAATCGCAGCTGCCGTGGAGTAACGAGGTCTTCCGCGCGCTCGGCGCCGAAGAGGCGATCGCGACGGCCGGATTTGTCACGAAGTGGGGCGCCAGCTTCCGTCGACCCGACGGCGGCGCCGAGCGGTATGCTGATTTCCAGGTCGCCGTGGAGACTCCGACTCCCCAGACGTTCCAGGTTCTGCGGGAGCGATTCGACGAGATCCTCCTGCGCCATGCCGCGAAGTGCGGGGTCACGGTGCGCGAGGAGCAGCGCGTTCTCGATGCCGCCTTCGACCCGGAAGGCGTGACCCTCCGCTTCGCGAGTGCGGATGGGATCGAGCACACCACGCGGGTCGGTGCCGTCGTCGACGCCTCGGGGCGCGCCGGGATCCTGGCGAAGCGCTTCGGGCGTCATGAGTATGACCCGCTCCTGCGCAACATCGCCGTCCACGCCCAGTACGAGGGGATCCCGCGCGCCGAGGGGCGTCGCGCCGGCGACATCCGGATGTTCACGCGCCCCGACATGGGGTGGCTGTGGTTGATCCCGCTGTCCGACACGGTGATGAGCGTGGGAGCCGTGATTCCGCGAGCGATTCACCGACAGCAGACGCAGGCGACGGCCGAGGCCAGCCTCGCCCACTATCTCGCGGACACGCCGGCCGCTGTCCCGATGTTCGAGCAGGCCCGGCGCATCTCTCCGGCGCGCTTCGATGCCGACTACTCCTACCTGGCCACCCGGATGGCCGGGGACCGTTGGGTGGCGGTGGGCGACGCGGCCGCCTTCCTGGATCCCATCTTCTCCACCGGCGTGTTGCTCGCCATGCAGGGAGGTCTGGAAGCCGCGGAGGCGGTCGACGTCGGGCTGCGGGCCGGTGACCTGTCGGCGCGGGCGTTCACCCGGTACGAGCGCATCGTCCGGAAGCGCTATCACCACTTCCGCCGGTTCGCCGTCGGGTTCTATGACCCGGCGTTTCGAGAGCTGTGGTTCACGCCCCGGAGCCGATTCGGCATCTACCCCGCGATCGTGGCCGTCCTCGCCGGAAACTGGCGGCCTTCACTGCTGACCCGGGCCAGGATCGAGCTGTTCTTCGCCCTGGTCGCCTTGCAGCGTCTCGCCCGCGGGGTCTGGCGTACTGGCGGCTAGCAGGAGGTCAGTGTTGATAGAAGACATCTCGCTCGGGACCGCGATTGCCGGAACATTTGCCATGAGACGCCTTCGTTCTCTGGTGAGCAGAACATCTGCTGCGACCGCTCAGATGCAAGGGCTCGTACACAGGGACAGGATCACAAGGGCTGAAGCGAGCGCGATCGGCCGGTGGCAGGGGAGCTCTCTCAAGATTTCTCAATAGATAGGGTTCTGGCGAGCGCGCGCCAGCCCGCCCCGGCATATTTTGTTGACCGTGCGCCGACCGATGCGCTCGAATCTTTGTATGCACACTTTGCCATCGGCGCAGCTGGATCCGGCTCGTCGAGAGCTCGCGCGACTGGTCCCCGCCGACCTCCCGGTCGATCTCGATCACGTCTTTCCCAGGCTCGATGGCTGGGGGATGAAGCGTTCGAACCGCAAGCGCGCGGAGCTCCTCGCCAAAGCCGCGCCGGTGCTGAAAGCGGCCCTCGCGCCGGACGAGCGCGTCCAGTACGTCGCGGCTGGCGTCGTCAGTCTCTGGTGGGAGCATTTGATGGCCGGCTGGGCGTCCATGCTCATCAACCGCACGACGCTCGTTCTCACGACCCAACGCCTTTTGCTGATCCACACGAACTCCCGCGGCCGGCCCGAGTCGTACGTGAATCAGATACTGCTCGACGGCATTCGGAGCGTGAAGCGCGGCTGGCTGGGCGGGGCGCTCAAGCTCACGCTGGGACGGGGTCGCTGGACTCTGACGGGTCTTCGCCGGTCGGATTCAGCACAGCTCGTGACCATGCTCGCCGGCCGACCGACCGCGGCCAGCGGCGTCACCGCGCTGTGTCCAGCGTGCTTCGAGCCGGGCGCCGGGCATCGTGCTTGCGCGCGCTGCCGCACGTCGGTGAAGTCGCCGCGCACCGCGGCGTTCCGATCGCTCGTGCTGCCTGGCCTCGGCGACTTCTACCTGGGCCACCGCCTCCTGGCGTCCATGGAGATGGTCGGCTCCGCCGTGACCTGGGTCTTCATCATCGCGCTCATGCTTTCGGCCTTCGGTCCCAACTCCGAGCAATCGGCCGTGGTCGCCGCCATCTTCGGCGGCCTCCTTCTTCTCGTCGTGAATGGCTTCGACGCGCTGCTGACGTATGCGCAGGCGAAGAAGGGCCTGCACTCGCTGGACCGCCACCTGCCGACGACGCCCGCCGCCGGGCATCTCGTCGCGGACCGGCCGCGCCTGGGCATGTCCGGGGTGAGCCCACACCGGCCTTGACGCGCGGCACTACGTCCGGTCCTCCACACACTCGGCGAGTACGGCCGCGATCCGCCGCGCCGGGTGCTCCCAGCCGATCGTGCGTCGCGCCGCCGTGACTGGCCCGGACCCTGACACCGAAGCTCGGCGCGATCCATCGGCTCGCCTTCAGCCCCAACGGGCGCTTCCTGCGGTGAGCTCTCTGGTCAAGGTCATGGTCATGGATCTCGAACAGGACACCGTCGTGCGTCTCGAGGGACACGAACGCGGGCCCGGCCGGGTGCTCGACCTCCGATTCGATGCACGAGGCGACTATCTGTCCGCCGTCGGCGACCTCAACACGGGCGCGATCTGGCGAGTCGGGACGTGGCGCCCGGTGGTCGCGGTCAGCCACGGCGAGTTTCAGACGATCCACACCCTCTCGTTCAATCCCGTCGCGGACGAGGCCGTGAGCTGTGCCACGGACGGCACCTGTTCGGGCTGGTCGCTGGCCACGGGAGCCCGGACGTATCGCTTCGCCCACGTCTATCCGCACACCGGCGCGAAGAACGAGACCCGCCAGATCGCGAGCGGGGCGTTCGGGTCCGGTCGGTCGCTGTTCGTGAGCGCCGGCGTCGACCGGACGGCACGCATCTGGTCGCTGGCCGGCGCCGTGGAAAACCCGCTCGCCCGCTGCGAGCTCCCCGACGTCCTCGTCCGCACGTTCGTCGCCGGGGCGATCTCGAGAAACTGCGGGGTGCCGCAGCCGTCCGACACTCGGGCCGCGCCGGTGTTGGCGGACGACGGGCGTGCGGCCGCGGTCATGGTGCCCTTCGATACGGTTCGCGTGTGGGACCCGACCACCGGCAAGCCGCTCGCGATACTGGCCCACGCCGATCCGGTGGACTGGGACGTGGTGAAGACGCGGCTGCTCACCACGCTCTCGAGGCGACCCGCGGAGATGCGGCTGAGCGAAATGCGCAACCCGGGCAGCGTCGTGGTGCTCGCCGTCTCGCGCTCGGGCGGAAGGGTCGCGACGTTCCGCGACGCGGACCAGACCCTGCGGGTCTGGGATACCGCATCGTCACAGGTCGTCCACCGTGAAGTGCTGAGCAAGCCACCGGCCCTGCGGTTCCTGTCGGACACGACGCTGCTGCGCACCGACGAGCCCGGCACGCTGTCGGTTCGCACGCTCCCGGCCGGCGCGGCGGCGTGGTCGGATGTCGGGAGCCTTCGGGCGCTCGCCGTCACGGACGATATGCGGCTGGTCGCCGCGCTCGGCCAGGCCACGACAGACAAGCCGGACGTATCGCTACGCGTGTGGGACGTCGCCTCCGGCAACCGCCTGCTCGAACGGGCAGTCGACGCCGAAGCCGGCGGCCTGTACTTCGACGCGTCGGGACGCTATCTCGCCGTGACGAGCCGTTTCGACGAGGTGCCGACCGGCCTGCCGGTTGGCGTCGCCCTGTCGCTGTGGGATGTTGCGGCCGGCCGCGCAGTGGTCTCGCTGCCGAAGGATGCGGGCATCATCGCGTTCGGGCACTCGCGCGACGCCCGGTCCTTCGCCACCGTCGGCACGAGCGATACGCTCCAGGTGTGGGACTTGTCGACCGGCACCAGTCGACAGACCGTGACAGCCGATCCGGGCCCGGTGGCCTTCAGCACGACCGGCCGCTGGCTCGCCGTCGGCAACCAGTCCGTACGCGTGCTCGACGTCGCGACCCTGAGTCCTTTGGCCCAGCTCGACCTCGGCGGAGAGATCCGCGCCATCGAGTTCCAGGCCGACGACGCGATCATTGCCGCCCTGCGTGTGGACAGCGGTGAGACGAGGGGTCTCATCGAGCGGCACCACTGGCGGACGGCGGACGTCCTCGCCGAGGCCTGCCGGCGCCTGCCCATCGCGGCGGCGGAGCTGCAGTGGCGCCAGCTTCTCGGCGAGCAGGCCGTGCCGAGGCCGTGCGGCGACCCGCGCGGCTCCTGAATCGTTGGCCGCCTCAATCCATACCCGCCCCTCCACGCTCTAGGCACCGCGTTTATACTCGTGCAGCGCGATCAGCGTCGCCCGCGGCCAGAACCATAGGCAGAAGAGCGCCGTAACAAACGTAACGAACGGGTCCGTCGATGGACCAACCAGCAGAACGAAGCGCCGACGTCGACGCGGGGCAGCGCGCGGGTCGAGCAGACGCTCCCCGGTGGGCGTCTCGTCCCCAACCACCAACTGGAGACACACGATGAAGATCGTCGTGATCGGCGGTACCGGCCTGGTCGGCTCGAAGGCCATTCCCATTCTGCGCCAGGGCGGCCACGAGGTCATCGCCGCCTCGCCCAAGTCCGGCGTCAACACCATCACCGGCCAGGGTCTCAAAGAGGCGATGGCGGGCACGCAGGTGGTGATCGATCTCGCCAACTCACCCTCGTTTGAAGACAAGGCAGTGCTGGAGTTCTTCGAGACCGCCGGCCGTAACCTTCACGCGGCGGAGGCCACCGCCGGTGTCCGGCACCATGTCGCGGTCTCCATCGTCGGAGCCGACCGGACGCCCGAAAATGGGTACTTCCGCGCCAAGGTCGCCCAGGAGAAGCTGATCACGGCCTCCGGCATCCCCTACACCATCATTCGCTCCACCCAGTTCATGGAGTTCCTCGGCGCCATCGCCGCTGACGGTACGAAGGGAAGCACCGTCAGGATTTCGTCCGGCCTGTTCCAGCCCATCGCGTCGGACGACGTGGCCGCCGCCGTCGCCGACGTGGCGGTCGCGCCGGCACGAAACGGCATCGTCGAGATCGCCGGCCCGGACCGAGCGCCCTTCAACGAAATCGTCGCCCGCTATCTGAAGGCGCTCGGCGACCCGCGTACGGTCGTGGGTGACCCCGAGGCCCGATACTTCGGCGGCCTCGTCGACGACCGCTCGCTCGTGCCGCTGGGCGAAGCGCGCCTCGGCCGCATTGGTCTCGACGAATGGCTCCGCCGCTCACAGGCAAAAGCCTGAGAGGATTCCATGAAGCTCGTGCTCGTGCCGGAGAAGTAGTCCGCAACACGCCATGGGATTCTATGAGGTGCTCGACCAGGTGGTGGCCGTCTTCCGGCGACGGGGTCGGGTGACCTATCGTGCCCTCAAGCGGGAATTCCAGCTGGACGATGCCGCGCTCGAGGATCTGAAGGACGAGCTCATCAAGCCCAGCACCGAGGGCTTTGAAACCGCCGATCTCCGGGAGGCCAAGGCGTTGCTGGAGGAGCTCGCATAGCGGATGACGATCGCCCTGGTGGTCGGCGCCCGCCCGATTTCGTCAAGATCGCGGCCATCGTCGCCGCCATCCGGCAGTACCCGGATCTCCGATTCCGGCTGATCCACACCGGTCAGCACTACGACCGGAACATGTCCGACAGCTTGTTCCGGGACCTGGACATCCCCGAGCCCGACGTCAATCTCAGCTGCGGCTCCGACAGTCCCGCTGTCCAGACCGCGGAGATCATGTTCCGGCTGGCGCCGGTGCTGGAAGCGGCCCGTCCCGACCTCGTGCTGGTGGTCGGCGACGTCGACTCGACACTGGCCGGGGCCCTGGTGGCGGTCAAGATGGGCATTCACTCGCGCACGTCGAGGCCGGTCTGCGCAGCTTCGACCGCACCATGGGACGGCAAGGCATCCGATCGGATCGTCAGAATCCTGTTGGCCTGAAGGTGCCTACGACGGGCTCACCAGCGGGCGGAGAGTCCCATCAGCAACGAATGCGTGTTGAGCGTGGTGTCGAACGAGGCGGTATTGCGTGCCATGGCATCGTGGGTGGTAGAGGCAGCCCTTCCGACGTGTTCCCGACGTGTTGACCGGAGTGATCTCAGCAAGGAGGCGCGAGTCATGACATGGACAACGTCTGTCGTCGTCACGGCGCTCACTCTCACGACGAGCCTGCTGGTCGGCTGCAGCACCACGGCGCCGACCACCACGGCCGAGCGGGACGACCTCGTTCAGAGGGCGCAGGCCGAGCGCGATGAATGGAACAAGGTCGATCCCGGCGTCGAGGCGCTCGCCAAGAAGAGTCATGGTGTCGCCATCTTCCCGGAGATCAGCAAGGGCGGACTGGGTTTCGGCGGCGCCTACGGCCGCGGCGTCGTCTACGAGCGCGGTCAACACATCGGCTACGCAGACATCACCCAGGGGACGATCGGGCCCCAGCTGGGAGGCCAGACCTACAGCGAGGTCATCGTGTTCGAGGACGGGGCGGCCATGGAGCGCTTCAAGCAGAATGACATGAGCTTCGCCGCCAACGCCTCGGCGATCATCGCCAACAGCGGGGCGACGGCGAACGCCCGCTTCGTCGACGGCGTCGCCGTCTTTATCAGGCCGATCGCCGGCGCCATGGCGGAAGCCTCCATCGGCGGTCAGCGGATCACGTACGTGCCGAAGTAGCCGGGAGAAAGACGCGCTCGCGGCGAGCCCCGGCTTTACCAGCGGGCGGAGAGTCCCATCAGCAACGAATGCGTGTTGAACGTGGTATCGAACGAGGCGGTGCGGACGACGGCGGATTCCAGATCCACGTTCGTGTTCGTGTGGGTGAAGCGGTACTCACCAAACAGGTTGAGGTTCGAGAAGATCTGGACCGACACGCCGGCCGCCCCCTTGCCGCCCACGGAGACGCTTGTCTCGTCGTGCTGGTTGCGGAACTGCAGGCTGGTCCGCGGCGTCACCGTCGTGATGAACATCGGCGCGCCCAGTGAGAGGTACGGCTGCACGAGGCCGTTCGGCACCTTGTCGGTCTTGAACAGCGGCAGGCGCAGCATCAGGTCGAGGGAGATCGACCGGACCTGGATATCGATCCGGCCGGTGTGGCCCTCGAAGGTTCCGCACCCGGTGACGAGCATGCAGCCCTCGCGCTGGGTGCCCTGGGGCGCGATGTTGGGCGAGAAGGAAAAGTAGTCCAGCGCCAGGCCGAGGAACGGGAGGCTGTCGAAGTAGCGACCGACCCGCATTCCGTACGCCGCGTTCGTGCTGAAGTCGGTGTCCTTGTAGACGCCCTGGCCCACGATGGGGTCGTGGATGGTGACGTCGTGACTCTGCGTCAAGCTCACGCCCGCAAACATGTCGGCGAACCATTCGGCCGAGCTGACGGGCGCGCTGAGAACGAGACCGGCCATCGCGACGAGCATCACGGCCGCGACCTTCGAGGTCAGCCTCATGGGGGGGTCTCCTTACGTCAATAGCTTTCGCACAGACGCTATCCTTTATGCAACCTTCGTGGGCCCGGCACGTCTGAGCCACACAGCCGACCGCGGGATAGTAAACTGTTCGGCGTGCCTGGCCCGCTTGCCCGTTCGATGGCCTGGATCCGTACCAGCGTCGCGATCACCGTTGTCGTCGGCACGTGGCTCCTCGCGGTGGCGGCACCGGCCGGCGCGCAGGCCGCCCGCGAGGAGCCGAGGATCGCCCTGGTCATGGGCAACAGCGCCTACCGTGAGACGCCGCTACGCAATCCCGTGAACGACGCGCGAGCGATGGCGAGAACGCTCCGCGAGCTGGGCTTCACGGTCCTCACCCACGAGAACGCCAGCAAGCGCACGATGGAGGGCGCCATCGTGGAATTCGGGCGGCGGCTCGCCGAAGGTGGTGTCGGCTTCTTCTACTACGCGGGCCATGGCCTGCAGGTGCGCGGGCGGAACTTCCTGGTCCCCGTCGACGCCGACATCGACTCCGAGGCGACCACGCGGATCGCCGCGGTGGACGTCGATCTGCTGCTCGAGCAGATGGCCGAGGCCAAGAATCGGGTCAACGTCGTCATCCTGGACGCCTGCCGCAACAACCCCTTCGAGCGCCGGTTGCGCGGGGCCTCGCGCGGACTCGCCGCGGTGGACGCCGCCCGGGGCACGCTGGTCGCGTACGCCACGGCGCCCGGATCGGTGGCGGCCGACGGCGAAGGCGCCAACGGCCTGTACACGGAGGAGCTGCTGCAGGCGCTACGGGTGCCGAACCTCAAGGTCGAGGAAGTGTTCAAGCGAGTGAGGATCGGCGTGACCGAGCGGTCCAAGGGTGCCCAGACGCCCTGGGAGTCGTCCTCGCTCACCGGCGACCTCGTCGTCAACGTGACCGTCAACATCACGACCCCCGCCGCGCCGCCGGCGCCCGCGCCCGATCGCGAGTCGCTCTTCTGGATGTCGATCAAGGACGGCAGCGACCCGGCGGCCTTCGAGGCCTATCTCAAGCAGTATCCAAACGGCGCCTTCGCCTCGCTCGCCCGGCAGCGTATGGCCAGCGTGACGCAGCCCTCGCGCGCGCTCGGCACGCGCTTCGACGGCACGTGGAACGTCACCATCCAGTGCCCGCCGCCGAGGCGGCCACGGGCTACAAGATGCGGTTTCCGGTCGAGGTGAAGGACGGGGTGCTGTCGGGCCAGTACGGGACGGAAGGCCAGCCGAGCTCCGTGACGCTCAAGGGCAGAATCCAGCCCGACGGCCAGGCCATCGTGGACGCGCGCGGCGTGACGGGCGATCCGAACCGCACCGTCGGTCGGGTCAGCCGAGGGTCCACCTATTCCTATAGCGTCGACGCTCGCTTCGACGAGGCCCGCGGCAGCGGCGAGCGCGTCGAGACGCGCCCCTGCACCCTGACGTTCGTCAAGTAGTCCCACGCCGGGTCGCGGCGCCCGGGGTGCCGTAACCCGGCCGGCTGGTGCCCGGGATCTGATTGCCGGCGGCGTACATGCACTGCATGTACGCCATGTCGTAGCGTTGCTGCGCTGGGACGGAGCCCTGCGGCTCGCGCTGCAGCTCGCTGGTCGCGATCTGGCGGCAATGCCCGTCGTCCGCCTGGAACTGGTCCATCGTCTTGCCGGGGCCGGGCAGCACCATCACGCTCGGCCCGGTCGGCGTGCTTGCGCATCCCCCGATGACGACCGCCACGCCGAGGGCGGCCAGCGCTCTGCTGATCTTCATGATTTCACCTTACGCGTGGGGTGAAGCGGTCAGTGCTCCCTGAGGAGCGAGCCGAAGCCACGCATCTGGTCCGGGATCCCGTTGGCTCGGAGCGCGTGCCAGAGGGTGACGGCATTGATCGCGAGCACGGGCTTGCCGAGCCAGCGCTCGGCTTCGTCGGCGAGACGAACCATCGAGAGATTCGTGCCAACCTGGAGAATGGCCTCCACGTCGGGGCCATTCAGCTCGTCGCGGATGATGGGCAGGAGCTGAGCCTCCGACACGTCTGCGATCGAGGTCGCCGTCGGGCAGCGGAGCCCCTTGAAGCGCACCACCGTGAAGCCGGCTTCCTCGAAATATCGGGTGACCTGCCGGTCGGAGATGGGCTGGTAGGGACTGAGCACCGCGATGCGGCGGACCCCGTGACACTCGAGAGCGGCGCGGCACGCCGAGGCCCCCGTCGAGATG
>Ga0134122_10004815_pt1 | contig 10010 bp, 12 predicted proteins | sample KB302_FD_96461 | JGI IMG/M metagenome (GOLD analysis project Ga0134122, IMG submission 96461) | Terrestrial soil microbial communities without Nitrogen fertilizer from Kellogg Biological Station, Michigan, USA - KB3-0-2 | ecosystem: Environmental > Terrestrial > Soil > Unclassified ... | reverse complement strand
CACGGCCATGGCGCCGATCTCTGCGGTCATGCCCGCGCCGATGCGCCCGCCGACGATCACGGCCGTGATCGTCGGCGGGCGCATCGGCGCGGGCATGACCGCAGAGATCGGCGCCATGGCCGTGACCGAACAGCTGGAGGCGATCCGCGCGCTCGGCGCCGACCCGGTGAAGAAGCTGGTCTTGCCGCGCTTGATCGCCGCCACGTTCGTGCTGCCGATCGTGGGCACCTTCGCGCTGATCCTGGGCTTCACCGGGGCCATGCTGATCACGGACGCACAGTTCGGCATCCCGGCGGCCTTCTTCTTTCAGAGCGCGCTCGATCAGCTGGTCTTGATGGACTACCTGATGGGCCTGTTCAAGACGCCGTTCTTCGGCGCCATCATCGCCCTGCTCGGCTGTTACTTCGGCATGTCGACGCGTGGCGGCACGGCGGGCGTGGGCAGGAGCACGACCAAGACGGTGGTCGCGATCTCGATCACGATCCTGATCGCGGACTTCTTCCTCACCAAGCTCGTCTTCATCTTCTGGGGGATTGTTTGAGCGCAGCTGGCGCGTGCGCGTTGCGCGCTGGCAGAAGCACGTTGCCTGCTCTGCTCGCGCGCCACCGTCCGAGCGCCAGGACGTTCGCTGGGCACATCCTGGTGTGCTGGCGCGCTGCTCGGCTACCGAGCACAAAAAATTAGAGGCCCGTCACACCCGCTCTCCACTACCGTTGCTCCCTTCCGGGCCTGGCGGGGTTCGCGGTGCGCTGTTGACGGACCCGAGCTGACCCTAGCTCAGCGCGAGCCCCGGATACACAGCAAACAAATCGGCGCATTGCTGCTCGGTCGTCGCTGCATGCCCGTGGGCCGGAAAGGCGCGCGGGTCGCAAAAGGCGCTGCAGCAGGGCGCTCACACCTGCTAAGAACTCGTCGCGTCGAGCTTCGGTGGCCTTTCCCTGCAGCTATCGGCCCTGTTTCTGACGCCTCGCTCCGGGCTTCGGCGCTGTTCGAGGCTCCGCCGCAGCGACGCTCGCCAGGCACCCGGGCCCCTGCCCGTTCCGCGGAACCGACTTTGCCTCCCCACGATTACCTGAAGCCGTCGGCTGGTGGCCGAGCGTGGGCGCTGGCCCGCTTCGTGCTGTCGGCGCTCGGTGCGTCCATCGCGATCCACTTCGCGCTGCGAGAGCCATGGCTGGGTGTCTTGCTGGTGAGCGTGGCGCTGGCCTTTGGTCTGCCTCAGCTGCGGGCGCGGCAACGTCTGCGTCAGCTGCTCAGCTCCGGCAATCTGAACGCGATCCTCGAGCTGTGGAACGACGCCATCGACGGGCTGCCGCACTATCGCACGGTGGGGCCGCTGATCCGGGCCACGGCGCTCGCCGCGCACGGCCTGACGGAGCGGGCTCGTGGTGTGCTCGAGCGAGCGGAGCGCGGCCTGGCCTGGGAGAACGCGCTCGAGCACCGCCTGTTCGTCGAGACCCTGCTCGACGCCTTCGAAGGTCGCCGCACGCAAGCGCTGGACAAGGCGCGCGCGCTGCGCGTGCTGCCGCTGCCAGCCTCGCCCTGGGCCAAGAGTCGCGCCACCGTGCTGCGCAGCGCGGCGGGCGCGCTCGCTCGCGCCTTTGCGCACTGTCCCGAGCACGGGGACGCGGCGCGTCTCTCTGCCGCGGCCGACCACCACCCCCTGGTGCACTGGGCGATGCGCTACGCGCTCGCCGTACTGCACATCGATCAGGGTCGCCGAGACGAGGCGCTGGCGCTCGTGCGCACTGCCCCAGTCTGGCCAGAAGGCAGCGCTTTCAACGCGTTCCAGGCCGAAATCGTCGAGCGCGTCGGGCGTCGCCAGCGCCTCTGAGGCGGTTGCTCCCGGGCAGCGGCGGCCTTCCGACGCCGGGGAGTTCTGACCGTGACGATCCCGCTTCAGCGCTGCGCCAGCGCCGGACAGGCTCGAAGCCAGTAACCCGCCGGGCCCTGGAAGAGTAAATCACGGTATCGATCGAGCAACGGCCCGGCATTCGTGCCGGAGGTCTTGACCTCGCTGGTCGGCTTGCGCAGAAAGTAGAGCATCGCCCCGTGAATCCGCGCGCACTCTGGGTGAAACGCCTGTTCCGGGCGTTCACCGTGGCCACGATGTGCGCTGCGGTCGGTGCCTCTGTGCAGGGTGCTTCTGCCACTGCCGCCGCGGCGCCGACCGTTGCGGGGCAGCCTGCTGGTACCGGTGCTCCCGCAGCCGGTGCTCCCGCAGCCAGTGCGCCGGCCAGTGCTCCCGCAGCCAGTGCGCCTGCAGCCACTGGCACGCTGCGTGCCACAATGGAACACTGGCGGATCATCGACAGCCAGTCGGGCCCGGTGAACTACTATAGCCTGCTGCGCGACGGCCCCCGCACGTTCCTGCGCGGTACGTACCAGCCTCCCAACAAGAAGGCGGTGCTCGGCTTCGAGGTGCCGGACGCGAGCCGGAGCCGTCTGCACCGGCTGGACTGGAGCTGGCGTGCGATCCAGTTTCCCGACGGCGGCGACGAATGCGTCAAGGCGAAGGGCGATTCGTCCGCCGTGGTCTACGTGACGTGGCGCCGATTTCTGCGCTGGTACTCGTTGAAGTACGTCTGGAGCACCACGCGCAAGCCGGGCACCGTGTGCGACCGCCGGCGCAACACCTTCGTGGCCCAAGATACCGTCGTGCTCGAGTCGGGCGGCCCCGTCGGGGTGTGGAAGCACGAGTCAGTCGATCTGGCGCGCGAGTTCCGCGCCCATTTTGGCGAGGGTGACGAGCACGCGGACATCCCGCCGCTGATGGGGCTGGGCGTGATGACGGACGGCGATCAGACCAAGAGCGTGAGCACGGGCGACTACTCGGATTTCGTGCTCAGCCCGTGACGGAGCGCGCGGCCTCTCCGCTACTCGCGCCCGACGAAGCCTTCCGCCACGACGCGGCCGCGGCCCGCCTGCTTGGCCTCGTACAGGCGCTGATCGGCGAGATGGATCAGGGCGTTGGAGGTCGTGTCCTTGAGGCAGGCGAGCGACGCACAACCGACGCTCACGCTGACCGAGAGCGGCGGGCTGCCCACGAATACTTGCTCGGCGATGGCACGCCGCAGCCGCTCGCCGGCGCGCGCAGCGCCCTCCAGCGGCACGCCGCGCAAGAGCACCGCGAACTCCTCGCCACCGTAGCGCGCCAGCACGTCCTCCGTGCGCAGGCTGAGCTGACAAGCGTGCGTGAGCCCGCGCAGCACGCGATCCCCCTCCAGGTGCCCGTACTGGTCGTTGATCTTCTTGAAGTAGTCGATGTCGAGCAGCAACAAAGACAGCTCGGCGACGTGGCGCTTGGCGTACGCCAGCTCCGCTTCCAGGCGCTCCGCGAAGTGGCGGCGGTTGAAGCAGCCGGTGAGCGGATCGCGCACGCTGCTCTCGTACAGCTCCTCGATCAGGTGCTTCTGATGCTCATCCATCCAACAGAAGCGCAGCGTGGCAACGGGCCCGATGCGAATCAGGTCGCCCTGCCGCAGCTGCACGGCCTTGATGGGCTTGCCCCACAAGAACGTGCCGTTCTGAGAGCCGAGGTCCTCGAGCACGTACGCGCCGTCAGTCCAGCAGATGCGCGCGTGCTTGCGGCTCACACCGTCCTCCACCAGATGCAGATCCGCCTGTGGGCTGCGGCCGATGGTCAGCTGCTGCACAGGCAACGACACGACGCGGCCGGCGCTCGGCCCATCGATGCGCGTGAGCGTGCCGCTCAGCTCGGCGCTCGCTTCCGGGATCGGGCTCGGCGAGGTGACCGGCAGAGAATCGGGGCGCTGCGTCGGTGGGCCCTGACCGTCGCTCCAGCTGGGCTTCGGATGGCAGGAGAGCGCTTGCTGAATCTCGTTCTCGTCGGCGGGCGTGCTCTGCTCGAGCACCAGCGTTCCCGAAGGCGGCGGCCTGACGGCAGGCATGCGCGGCGCGGTGGGCCGATTCAGGTAACCGAAGAGCACCGAGCGCTGATCAGGGTTATCCACCACCAGCGCCCGGAGCCGACTCAACGAGTCCGCGCCGACGGGCCCTGGCGGTTTCGGCTTTGCGCCAGGTCGCTTCGGCTCCACCAGCGAAGATACGGGCAAACGCCCAGGGGGTAAAGTGCCCCGGTCGCAGCCGCGCGCACAGGGTGGCAAAAGCCGCTACAGCGGGATGTTGCCGTGCTTGCGCTTCGGGCCCTCGTCTCGCTTGTGACGCAGCCGGCGCAGGTGGGCACACAGTCGGCGCCGTAGCTCGCGCGGACGGATCACCTCGTCGACGAAGCCGAGCTCGGCGGCACGGAAAGGGTTGGCGAACTGCTGCCGGTACTGCTCGGTCAGCTCGGAGCGCCGCGCTTCGGGATCACTGGCGTTGGCGATCTCCTGGCGGTGCATGATGTTGACCGCCCCCGCCGGCCCCATCACGGCGATCTCCGCGTCCGGGAAGGCCAGGTTCACGTCGGCGCCAATGTGCTTGCTGCTCATCACGTCGTAGGCCCCGCCATAGGCCTTGCGCGTGATCACGGTGAGCTTGGGCACGCTGGCCTCACAGAAGGCGTACAGCAGCTTCGCGCCATGCAGAATGATACCGCGGTGCTCCTGCTCCACGCCCGGCAGGAATCCGGGCACGTCCACGAAGCTGATCAAGGGCACGTTAAAGGCGTCGCAGCAGCGCACGAAGCGCGCGGCCTTGATACTGGCGTTGATGTCGAGTACCCCCGCGAGCACCGCCGGCTGATTGGCGACCACCCCCACGACGCGCCCGCCGAGCCGCCCGAAGCCGGTGACGATGTTGCGCGCAAAGCGCGCCTGCGTCTCCAGGAACGAGCCCTGATCGAGCACCGCCAGAACGACCTTGGACATGTCGTACGGCTTGTTGCTCTCGGCCGGGATCAGCGACTCCAGCTCGGGCACCAGCCGATCGGCAGGATCACTCGCCGGCAGATCGGGAGGGTTCTCCAGGTTGTTGGAGGGCAGGTAGGCGAGCAGCTTGCGCACCAGCTCGAGACAGCTCTGATCGCTCTCGGCCGTGAAATGGGCCACGCCGCTCTTCTGCGCGTGCGTGGCGGCGCCGCCCAGCTGCTCCTTGCTCACCTCTTCATGGGTCACGGCCCGGATCACGTCGGGGCCCGTGATGAACATGTAGCTCGTGTCCTCCACCATGAACACGAAGTCGGTGATGGCCGGCGAGTACACCGCGCCACCCGCGCACGGGCCCATGATGCAGCTGATCTGCGGCACCACGCCACTGGCGCGAGTGTTGCGGTAGAAGATGTCAGCGTACCCGGCCAGTGACACGACCCCTTCCTGGATGCGCGCACCACCGGAGTCGTTCAGGCCGATGACCGGCGTGCCGGTCTTCATGGCCAGGTCCATGACCTTGCAGATCTTCCGCGCGTAGGCCTCGCTGAGCGAGCCGCCGAACACGGTGAAGTCCTGAGCGAAGACGAAGACTGTGCGACCGTGGATGCGCCCGGAGCCCGTCACCACGCCGTCACCGGGAACTTGCTGAAGCTCCATCCCGAAGTCGTGACTCTGGTGGACGACGAACTTGTCTACCTCCAGGAACGAGCCGGGATCGAGCAGCAGCTCCAGTCGCTCGCGCGCCGTCTTCTTTCCCGCCTTGTGCTGGCGCCGGATGCGATCCTCACCGCCGCCCAGCTCCGCCTCCGCGTGTCGGCGACGCAGCTCTTCGAATCGGTCAGACCCAGACATGGTCCAACTGTGAGCATTGGCCGAAGGGAAGTCAACGGATTTATCCACTTACGCCGCGATCCGTCCTTGAATACACCGCGGTTTCCACCGATAATCCAGCCTCGATGCAGCCGTGGGTCCAGATCGTCCTGATCGTGTGTGCCGCGGCGCTCACCGTCGCGCTCGTGGGAGCGATCCTCGCTGCCCGCGCGACGCTCCGCCACGCCGCCTCGGTGCTGGAGATCGTCGAGCAGGAGCTCCGTCCTCTGGTCGGGCAGATCCACGGCCTCACCGAAGACGTTCGCGATCTCACGCGGGAGACCCGGCGCGAGGTCGAGCGGATCGGTGAGGTGACCGAGCACGTGCAGACGGCCGCCGAGGGCGTGAGCCGTATGGTGGGCGGACTGGCGGGACTCACCCGCGCGGGCCAGGCCATCGGGCTGGTGGCGGGGCTCCGCCGGGGCGTCGACGTGTTCGTGGACCGGCTGCGTGGGAACCAAGGAGGCAACCATGGCAGATGATCGAAACGACGCGGCAGGATACCTCGGCTGGTTCTTCCTGGGCGGCGTGGTCGGGGCGGCGACCGCCCTGCTGCTGGCGCCGCGGACCGGCCGGGAGACACGCGAGCTGCTGGCCGAGCGCGGCAACGAGTTCGCGCGCCGCGCCCAGGAGTTCGCCACCGACGCGCAGGGCCGCGCCGGCGAGTGGATGGACAAGAGCCGCGAGCTGTTCGAGGAGCAGACGCAGCGCCTGATGTCGGCCTTCGAGGCCGGCCGTGACGCCATGCGTGACGAGATACGCAAGGGCCCCGCCACGCCGCGTGGCTGAGGTCGAGCTCCCCAACGTCAAGGAGCTGGAGGAAGCGCGCGACAAGACGTTCACTCGCCGGGTCGCGCTCGCCACCGCGGCCTACGCGGTGGCGCTGGCCATCGCGTCGCTCGGTGGCAGCAACGCGATGAAGGAGATGCTGCTGGCCCAGCAGGAGGCCAGCAATCAGTGGGCGTTCTACCAGTCCAAGGTCGTCCGCGAGCACCTCAACCGCGGCAACAAGCTGATGCTCGAGACGCAGCTGGCCGAGCCGTCCTCCCTCAAGGGGGCCGAGCGCGAAAAGTTCGAGACGCTGGCCCGCAAGTTCGCCGACGAAGAGAAGCGGATGGCCGCCGACAAGAAGGAGATCGAGCCCAAGGCCAAGGCCGCCGAGGCGCTCCGCGACCGCAACCAGACCAAGGACCCGTACTTCGACTATGCCGAGGTCATGCTGCAGATCGCGATCGTCACGGCCTCGATCTCGATCCTGTCGACCTCGCGCCCGATGTTCTGGTTCTCGCTGATCCTCGCGATCAGCGGCACGCTCCTGTCGGTGAACGGCTTCACCCTGCTCGTGCACATCCCCTTCTTGCAGGGACACTGACCGCTCGACGGGACGCTGCCGGCGGCGACGCCACCGGCAGCATCGCGTCCGCAGCGGCACTCAGCGGCGGCGGGTGACCGGACGGTGGGCCTTGTGCTCGGGCCCCCTGCGTCGCTCTCGCCGCGACGGGCGTTCGACCTTCAGCTCCATGAGCACCCAGGAGCCACCGCCCGTCCCCGACGGCACCCACTGCATGCGATACACCACTCCGGCGTCCCCGTAGCGTGTCGACGAGCCGTTCGCCATCGCCCCACTCCCTTCAAGGAAAGGACGGCGCCGTCGCCGCGCCACCCGGCGCGGTCTCGACGTCGTCGATCTCGAGATGTGATCCGGGGGGTCAGCGGTGAGGCGGCGCGCGGGACGTGAGCGAGCAGCGCGGCCGGCGGCAGGCGACCGGGTGGAGCGGGGCCACCACGAAGAAGGCGGTGACGAGCCCGAGGAGCGCGACGCCCGCGGGCACCAGCGCCGAGCTGTGATCCCACACCAGCGTGGCCGCTTCGTCTCCGTCGGCGCCGTCGTAGAGTCCGCCGATCCAGGTGGGATCGGGCACGATGAGCGCGGCCACCATCGGCGCGAGCACCGCCGCGAGGGCGACGAGAAGGGCGACGAGACGCTGGCGCTCCACCACGGCGTCAGTATCTCAGAATCGGCGGAACACCGCGTCGACTCCGCCGTCGTCGCGCAGAAAGCGTAGCGTTGTCCGTCCGTGCTCGTCGGTCACCCGCACGGCGCCGCTGCCGTCGCTCCCCTGGTAGCGCATCTGTCCCGGTCGCACCACGAGCAGGCTGCCGTGGAACGGCCGATCGCCCGCGTCGAGGTACATCGTGCCCGCGAACGCGCCGTCGGGCGCGATGGTCAGCCGTGCGATGGCGTGCCCCAGCGGACTCGTGACCCGGCCCGTCCACTCGCCGCTCAGATCCGCAGTCGTCTGCACCGGCACCGTCGCGACGCACCCGGCCGCGATGAGGCCGACGAGCACCGACCACCACCTCGCTGCCCTCACTGCAGCGCTGGCGGCCGGGCGATGAGGCCGTAGCGGAGCCCCAGGCCGAAGATCAGCAAGATCAAGCCGAAGGCGCAGACGATGGTGGCCCCGGTGGGCAGGTCGAGCGCGGCGGAGGCCACCATGCCGAGGACGCTGACCAGCGCGCCGAAGCTCCAGCCGATCAGCAGGCGAGCCAGCACCGATCCGCCCAGCGTGACGCCGGCCAGTGCCGGCACGATCAGGTAGGAGAACACCAGCAGCACGCCGGCCACCCGCACCGAGCTGGCCACCACCACGCCGAAGGACGCGTAGAAGAGAAAATCCCAGAGCCGCACGCGCCAGCCCTGCGCGTAGGCGGCGTCGGGATCGGTCGAGATGAGGAAGAACGGCCGGCGGCAGAGCCAGTGCAGCGCGCCCACCAGCGCGTACAGGCCGGCGACCTTGGCGACCTCGAGCGGCCCCACCGCCAGCAGGTTACCCACGAGCATGCCGCGCACCTGCTCGGCGCCGTGCGCGGCGCGGTCGGCCACCAGCACGGCGGCGGCCGAGGAGACCGCGTACACCACGCCGATCACCGCCTCCTGCGAGACGTGGCGGCGCCGGCTCCGGCTGAGCGCCAGGACCACCGCGCCCACGATGGTGGCGGCCAGGGCTCCGGCATAGGACTGCCACGTCTCGGTCTCGTAGCCGAAGAGGAAGGCGACGGTGGCGCCCAGCGCGGCGATCTGCGCCATGGCGATGTCGACGAAGACGACCTCGCGGGCCAGCACGTGGACGCCGAGGTAGGCGTGGATGCCGGTCAGCACCAGGCACATGAGAAACGGCGCCCACAGGATCGCGAGCAGGTCGTGGAGCACTACTGCAGCGCCTTGGCCAGCGTGGTGATGTTGTAGTCGATGGCCGCGATGTAGTTGTCGGCGCCCTTGACCGCGCCGACCGCGGTGGCCATCACGAGGGCCTTGGCGCCGGCCTCCTCGGCGACTCGATTGGCCAGCTTGATGTCGTTCCAGGGCTCGACCAGGATCACCTTGATCTTCTCCTCCTTCATCTGGCGGATCAGGGTCACGAGGTGCTGCGGCGCGGGCGGGATTCCCGGGCGATCCTCGACCGTGCCGGCCTGCACGAGGCCGAAGCGCGTCAGCAGATAGATGAAGTCCGGATGAAAGACCACGACCTTGCTCCCCCGCAACGGCTCCATGGTCTTCGTCCACTGGACCATGCGCTGCTGCAGCTGGGCCAGGAAGGCCGCGCGGTTCTTCTCGAAGGCCGCGCGCGATTCGGGCGCCACCCGCGCCAGGCCGTCCACGATGTTCTGCGTGATGGCCGGGGCCAGGCCCGGATCCAGCGAGAAGTGCGGGTTGCCGCGCGGGTGCACGTCGCCCATCGACCGGTCGACGCGCGCGCTGGGCACCTCGAGCACTTCGATGCCCCGGGACACCTCGATGCGCCCGCGGCCCCCGCGAATGATCTCCGGGTTGTTCGAGCCCTCGATGGCGGTGTCGGCCCACGCGTCGAGATCGAGCCCGTTCTCCACGACGGCGTCGGCGCGCCTCAGCTTGAGCATCATGCTGGGGCGCACCTCGGCCTCGTGGAAGTTCTGCGTCCCGCGGGTGAGGCTCTCCACCTCCACGAGGTCGCCGCCCACCGCCTCCACCAGCGATTTGAGATCGGGAATGGTCGCGACCACGCGGAGCTTGCGCGCAGCCTGCGCCCCCGGGACGAGCAGGGCGCCGACCACCAGCGCGACGCCGACCAGAATGCTGAGTCTTCCGAGCGTGACATGTCTCATGCCGCTCCTCGGCTACTCATGAACGTTGACGCGCTCCAGTTGTGCATGGCGCTCCTCTCTAGAAGGCATGGGCGGGATGCGCGCCCAGGATGAAGGTGGCCTGGAAGAACAGCTCGTCCATGATGCGGCCGCTGCCGCCGTTGAGATCGAAGCCCTCGCGGT
>Ga0134122_10004810_pt1 | contig 10013 bp, 12 predicted proteins | sample KB302_FD_96461 | JGI IMG/M metagenome (GOLD analysis project Ga0134122, IMG submission 96461) | Terrestrial soil microbial communities without Nitrogen fertilizer from Kellogg Biological Station, Michigan, USA - KB3-0-2 | ecosystem: Environmental > Terrestrial > Soil > Unclassified ... | reverse complement strand
CCCCATTACTGTCGGGCCATGAGAAGAGCTCCGACATCCTGGAATGATTGCAATCGGCTGCGAGCGCTACGGCACGCCCGGGGAGTCGCACAGGAAGCTTTGCCGATCAGTGCGGGCTGGATAGAACGTAGGTGAGTGAGTCCAGCGGAAGGCGCAACCTTGCCTTACGGAATATTGAAGCGATCCCAAGGCCTCGGCACACCGTGTCGGAATTGATGAACGGTGTGAACGCCGTGCTCTGGAATGGCGTTGGCACTCTTTGCCGTTGCCGCTGGAATCTAACCGTTCACCTTATCATATGCCCTAAATTCCCCGAGTTTTTAGGTGGCCGGTCCCGCAGTCGCGGATTGCTCGGCGGAGCCTTGCTCGTCTGTAGGTGACGCACGTGCACATTTGCATCGGGGGGTCAAATGCAAACCTCGCGGCCTTGAAATAGGAAAGGGGCGGATCACCGCGATCGAGTTGAGCCCTCCTTCTTGGCCTGGGCGAAGTCTGCCTCCGCCTCGATCGTTTTGCGCTGTTTCGTGTAGGCGCGGCCCCGGGCATGATACGCCCTAGCCAGTGGAACGCCCTCTTTGGAAGCGAGCCTAATAACAGCGGTGTAATCAGAGATAGCGCTGTCGTAGTCGCCTTTGGCAAAGTAAGCAGAGCCGCGGCTGTAAAATGCGATGTGATAGTGAGCATCAAGGCTGATGGCCTTGGAGCAATCCGCGATGGCTTGGTCGAATTCATGTAACTTCGCATGCAAGTCAGCAAGTTCCACGTACGTGGAGGCGCAATTGGCATCGATTGCGATAGCACGGTCGTAATCGTTCACCGCATCCGCGAAATTCTCAAGCTGCTGCAATGCCCGTCCTCGCATGGCATACGCTTCACGACGACTCGGGTCAAGTTCGATGGCACGTGTCGCATCGTCGACAGCCCGATGGTATTCTTTCTTCGCGCAATTCGCACCGCTACGACTCACATATCCGCCGGCATTATTCGGTTCGATGCGGATCGCTGCATTCGCATCCGCCATCATACGGTCAAAGTCTTCGATTTTGTCATAGTAGCTACTACGAACAATATATCCCCGAGCGCTGTTCGGCGAGTTACGGATCATTTCCCCAGCGTCTGCAATCGCCCGATCATATGCGCCTTGTTGGTAATACACGAGGCTTCGGTTGTGATATGCAGCCGCATTCTTAGGCTCGAGCCGAATGACGGCGTTAAAATCTTCCACAGCATCCACTAACTGTTTCCTCTGGAGATAGACTCTGCCACGCAAAAGCCGAGCATTAGAGTTCGAGGCAGCGAGACCGATCGCCTTGGTACAGCCAATAATTGCCCGGTCAAACTTCTCTCTGCGATAATCGAGATCCGCAAGCTTCACGATTAGCTCCGCGCAATCGGGATCAAGTTCCACAGCTCGCTCGTAATCGCCAGCGGCCTCGTCCAATTTGCCCAGATTCGCATAAACGGAGCCGCGAAATCTAAGGGCATCCGTAGATTTCGCATCGAGTTCCAATGCTTTGGTTGCGTCAGCGATCGCTTTGATAAACTCACCTTCGGCATAATAAGCCGCGCCTCGGCAAACATACGCGGCGCCATCTTTGGGAGTTAGGCGAATTGCCTCATCAAAATCGTTGATAGCTCTTTTGGTTCTTCCTTTCACGAGGTGCATTCCGCCGCGTTCGATAAAGGCTTTTGTGCTGGGCTTATGGCGAATCGCTTCCGAGAAATCGTCAATTGCCGCCTCGACATCTCCCAACGCGGCGCGGGCTTCGCCGCGGCCGATGTAGCCCTCAGCGCACGTGGGATCCGCCTCGATCACTTTGGTGAAAACCTGACAAGCCGAGGAATATTCTTCCTGATCGAAAAGGGCATCCCCCTCCGCTAGCCTGTCCTCTCGGATGCTTGCGAGAGCCGAACTGCATAAAAAAAGCGACAACAGCCCAGATAGTTCGATCCATCGAATGACCGAAGGCATGTGAGGTTTCCTTTATTTTGAGAGGCCTGCCAGGCCCTAACTACGGGCATTTGATTTCTAATCCCGACACTTATCGGTGATTCGGAAGCAAGTATTCTTGACCCTCTTATACTCCATTTTCAAAATTCGGTGGAATGACCATAGTCCAATGATTCAATGGATGCCAACTGCTCAAGATACCAGAGGACGTCGGCAGGCTCGCTAGCAAACATAAAGCGGTTGGCGAGTAGGATAGTTAGGATTACCGTTCTGTCGTCCGTCGCTTCCGCGGTCCACGTGGGCCCAGCAGAATGTGACAACCTCCCCCTTCCCGGTCAAACTCAATAGTTAACCGGCCCAGGGGAGCCCGTACGTCGCCGAAATGGGTACCGGGGTCCCCTTGCGGTAACATATGCATATTCTCAGGCGCCCGACTTGCGCGTCTGGCTGATGACCTGCCCAAACTCAGTCGGCTCGACAGTGTAGATCGCATTCGCGACATTGGACCCATCGGTCTCCTCGAGATACGCCTGACCGTCCCAGATGAACTTCGTCGTACCGGTTGAATCTTGCTTCTCTACGCGCAGCCCGTCGCCGCTGTAGATCGAAGTGTTGACCACCGCCGAGGGCAGGATGACCTTCGTCCGTCGGTTTTCGTGTCCCAGGTGATGGTCGTGATGCCGCCGGCAGCGTTTTCAACCGTTTGGTTGCCGGCAGCGTCGAACGTGTAGGTGGTCGTTCCGCCTGCTGAGATACTCGTCGTCATGCACTTACGGATTGGAGCCAAAGGGAGCAGCTATCGCATTTATCCGTCGGCGGACTTTTTGTGTGCTATGTATCGGAATAACATAGAGATGATTCCTAAGCCAAATACGACCGCAAAGACTTCGATTCCTAGCTCTATTGTATTCCTTCGTTCACAAGCGACAGACAAAGGAACGGGGCCAATTCCTGGAAGTCGTGAACACCAAACTAAGAGCAACGAGTTGGCAATCGAAATCGAAGCGGCAACTATAGCGCACACTGCCAAACTACGAATCGCGCGTTTCATTGGAATCTCCGTTACTAACTACTGTGCGCCCTTGCAGGCGGCCTCCAGGCGGGTGATCAAAAGATGGATGCGGGCCATTTCCATCATTAACCATATATCGCCATTGCCCGTATCGAGGCGATCCGGAGCACCAGGGAAATTGGGCAGCGGCAAACTTTGATATATCCATAAATCAGTCAAAAGCAGGATTGACTTAAGGGTTTGATAGTTGGATTCCTCAATATCTCCGACCACCTGCTGAAACCAGCACGGCTGCTTCTTCAGGTCGCTACTTCGATACCCTACAGCATCCGACAACACTTTGGACTTCTTCAACATATCATACAGGGTGGTGTTCTTGCCATTTGTCACCTCTGCGTACATTACCGCTAAAAGCGCGTGTTGCTGGTCTATCAGATTGTTGCATTCCTTCTTGGTCGGCGGCGGGCAGGGACCAAGCCCACTTGCGTCTGTAGAACTTGCCGGATTGTTCAGCACGTAACGGAACATGTTGAAATCTAACGATTGAAAGCCCAGAGGATCTTCGTTCAACCATCTGGCAAGAGCAGGACGGTAGTATCGTGCCCGGACGTAGTCATCGAGCAAATCAGGGTCAAAGTAATATCCCGACTCGCCAACCCAGCGGAATGAATTCCCAGTCGAGCCCGTACTCGATATAATTTCACCAAACGCTTTATAGGCGTAGGTGTTGAGGATTGAGGCATTCCCGGCCGATAGACGCACAGTGCTCCCTAATCCGTCAAGGTGATAATAGGTGGGAGTCCATGTCACCCCGGTTTTGCGCGATTGGCTAATGACTTTGCCGAAATTTGTAGGCTCGACAGTATAGATGACATTGGTGATGTTGCTACCGTCGGTTTCTTCAAGGTAAGTCTGACCGTCCCATACAATCTTGGTAGTGCCTGCCGAGTCTTGCCTTTGTACTCGTAGGCCGTCGCCGTTGTAGATAGACGTGTTGACCACAGCCGAGGATAGGATAACTCGTGTGCGACGGTTTTCGTCGTCCCAAGTGCTGGTCGTGAGGCTGCCGGCGGCGTTCTCCACCGCCTGATTGCCGGATGCGTCAAACGTATACGTCGTCGTGCTGCCTGCTGAGACGCTCGTTGTGAGCTGGTTCGCTGCGTCGTACGTGTACGTCGTCAGTGTGCCGCTGTCGTTCTTTCCCAGCCGGTTGCCGACCGGATCGTACGTGTACGTCGTGTTGAACGCCGCCGGCGTGGATTTTGTCTCATTGGTGAGCTGGTTCGTGGCGTCGTACTTCCAGGCAAACGTCACGCCGCCGGTCACCGACACGCCGGTGCGGTTGCCCGCACCATCGTATGTATAGACATACTGATTATCGGTTGACATGCCCTTGTTGGCGACGACCGTCAGCTGGCTGGCTGCGTCGTAGACCATGCTTGCCGAAGTATTGTTGGCCAGCTGCTTGAGCACGCGTCGATTGGCGTTGTCGTACGTGTACGTGGTACAGTTGCCGTCGGGATTGCTCAGCCAACTCAAGCGGCGGGCGACATCGTACAGATAGGTGAACACTCCACCCTCGGGCTCTTTCATCGTCTCGCGGAAGCCGCGCGAGTCGTACGTGTGGGTCACCGTTTTACCCGCCGGGTTCATGACCGCCTGCTCGGTAATTGTGGGCTACGTTCGCGAGAAAGTCTAAGGCTGCGTACACGCCTGCGGGCTCGTCGCCATGAATTCCTGCAGATATTAGAATCGACGGCCGACCTGCCTGCTCGGAAGCCGGGTATCTGGCTATGTACGATGAAAACTCGCGTTCACCGTACTTGACGCAACAAAGTTCCTCAACGGCAACGTTATCGAGAGCAAAAAGTCGTGATTCAACATCTCTAGAGTAGAATCGACGAATCGATGGGGAGCCAGTATTGTCGTCAGGGATTGGGCACGTGGACGTATAGCTACGATGAACTCGATCGGCAACTGCGATCTTCAAATCCGCGTGGATGGCCTCCCGCAATTCGAATGTAGCGATCGACAGCGGCAAATTCGTCATCATCTAAATGGAGCACCCCCTCGATGATACCACGATGCGCGGCGGACTTGACGTTGGGGTCGTCTGCCTCCTTGACGGAGCCAATGAGTGGTCCGACTTTACGCGTGTCTCCGGGCATGTTTTTGGTCGAGTGCGCATTGGTCATTTGCGAAGCAACGCCGCTGAGGGTAACGGCGACTTCGAATTTGCGAAAGCCACTTTGATCGCTGTTTTGCTCGGCGGGCAGAAAGAGCTCCCAGAGAATGCGACGACGAGTGGAGCTATATGTACGACCTCCGGTCCGATAGTTGTAAGTGGCAAAGAACGAAAGTCCCGAACCGTTCGTCGAGGTGCCAACGATATGTAAGTTGTCATGGCCGGTTGCGCCCGGTTTGGCCGCGTCAAGCCACTGAGAGACGAGTGCCGTTAGGCGCTGCTCAAGCTGGGAGCGTGCTTGTGTGGTTTCGTAGTCGACCGATGCCGTCGACATGTAAAAGCCATCCGCATTGCGCTCGTAGAGCTTGGCAAAAATGGGTATTAGTACGAAGAAATAAATGGCTGTCCAGAACGGCCAAGACGTTGCGCGGCCCACAAGAGGAACTTGGTTAACTTCGGTCGGCACAACATAGGAACTCCGTGGGTTAGCGTTCCCGACCAGATTGCATCTCACTTCGGTTCGATCGTCGGGCCGTAGCTCTTACTATCTGCCAAGTTGATTTCCGCGACTTTTTCTTCGTCGGCCCACAGTTCGAGAGTCGCTTTTTGCAGGGCCAACCGATTAATGCCTTTGCGGTACGGGACTGGGACCAGCAGGGGCTTCAGCTCGCCTGCCTTCTCCTGGTAGACAAACACGATGTCCCGGCTTGCAAGGAACAGGCGGCCGCCCGCCTCATCTTTGATATAACAGGTCACTCGGTCAAAGCCTGCAGGGAACATTTTGATCATGCGTGCCCATCCCCTGCCTGCCTGCTTCTCGTGTGGAGGCGTCGCGGGTGGCACTACCCTCTCCCAATTCTTGGGATCTGGTATGGTCGGATTTGCTGTGAACAACCGCCCCTCGAAGATGTAGTCGGTTGTGCTCGTTTCACCGCTCGTGTCGTTGACACGGTTCCACACGACGCTGTCCCGCGTCCAGTCTCGTGCATCCAAGAAAAGCGCCTCCGTGTGGTCCGTGCGCCGCCATACCTGCCCGAATAGTGTGCCGCCCGATTGTGTTGTTACCAGGAACTTATCGCGCTTTTTGTCCTTTACCTTGATCCAGACTGCAGCCAAGTTCCGACCCGAGCCGTTATAGATGTCTACGCCAGCTGCATCGTTGATTGTGTGCCACGGCCACCATTGGGTTAACTCATCGGAGATAAGTTGCACTTCCTGAGAACCATTACCGGTTTTGTTGAACTCGACCTTATATTCCGCTGCGCGCACCATTTGCCCGCCGAGGCAAACGCCCGTGCCCAAAAGTGCCAGTAACAGCCGTCCTGCATTTGTGAGGCGATCGGAGACCATTGATTCATGCTCCCAGGAATTGAAAGTCAGGGCCAAAATTAAGACCGGAGCCATCGGGTTTGGGCAATTGCATCAGGCGACGCGCTTCGACAGTCATTTGCAACATCAGCGCCTCCGCCTGCTGAACGACAATACTCGAAATCCCCGTGTCCCACGCGTTCTGCAGTGATTGGAGCATCTGGGTGAACAGGAAATCGAATTGGAGCGAATCGGGATATCCGTACGCCGGCACTTCATCCATCAGGAACACGTCGACACGCGGATCGAGGTGCGGAATCGCATCGCCCGAAAAGTGCCAGCAGCCATCGTCGCCTTTGACGAATTTGCGGCCGTGTAGGATTTCGGCGAACTTGTAGTAGTGTGCAATGTCGTCAGGTCCACCACCGAACGCCGGCGATCCAGTCGTCCCTTCGCCCTGCACCATAATCGTATCCAGCGCCGCTAGGCAGTCCGCCTTCACGTTTATGGTGGTCAGTGACAGGCCAGGTTCCTCGATCTGCCGGCGATGGGGAGTGAATTCCGTCGGATCGAGCGTTTGGACGGCGGCAACGATGGCACTGTAGAAGGCACCAATCGTTGGCCACTGCTCGCCGCCGAATGTAATAAACGGGTTCCAGGACGGCTCTTCAATCTTCATGAACATGCGAGCAACAGCGTCGAGCGAGAATCTTTGCAACGGAACGACCAAATCGACTTGCACCCCACCGGGCAAATGCGCGGGATATCGCTGGACCACATCGCGAAAGGCAATTCGCGGCCGGTCGCCAAGGGCGTTCAAACAGTTGCATATCAGGCCCATGTGCAGCATCTCTTGCAACACAACCTGCTTTAACAACCGCTTCGCGGAGCCGGACGAACGGATCGACCACCATGCGGTCAAATACGGTGGCAGCGTGCTCAGCTCTAGTGCAACGGCCGTCTGCAGGTGCTCGCGGACCCAGTTGGCATCTCGTGCGCCCTCTGGCACTTCTAGGGCCTGCTTCATGCGGCGCGCGATCGTCATGGGAACTACCACCCAAGTATGTCAAGGGGATAAGCGGGGCTTATCCAGTCCATCGTATCGACAAAGGGGGTCGGCGAAGCACATACAACAAGCAACGCTCGACCATGACAATAACAATCAATGCAACGAGCGGTTTGCGGGGCAATCCTGAATCAGTGGCCGCTTTCGGTCGACGCGGATTGGGGAGGTCAAGTGGATCAGAAACCATTTCCGTCATTCATCGAACGTCTGGCGCAATTGAATACTTTCACATCATTGCACCTGAGGAATGCCAATGATAAAGACAAGATGATCCTGAACATATCAACCGCGAGCATGTTGTAAAGGCATACGAAATAAAAATGGCGCGCCGTTTCCCTTCGGGGTGTACCACCGGTTGAACGGTAGTGTAGTCCTGCGGACCAAGGCTACTGGGCCGTCGAACATGAATTGCCGCACCAGATCGCGGCGATCGCCACGGGAAGGCAGAGTACGGCCGCCGGGCCGGGGCGATCGATCGAACCACCCGGCATTAACCGATGCTAGTCGCCGCCTCGCCGGCCAGTCTGTCGCCGTTGATGCCTCCGAACTTGAGCGCACGGCTCTTACTACCGAAAATGCCACAAGAAGTCTGGCGATTTCGGAGGGCCATAGAGGAGCGGTTACGCAAACTTCGCTCCCAGCAACTTCGTTCTCACCGATATATTTGTCGGCGTCCTGACGCGTGGCGAATCGCTTCGCCTGGTCAATCTGCTCCGACCATTTGCTCGGCCCGCTCGTCAATGGTGAGCCGAGACTGCGGTGGTTTGCGGCGTCGGCATTCAACCTTCCTTAAGTTGTGAGTGTCTTTGCATCTTCGGCGACTCTTCATGAAATGCCCATGGACAACCCGGAAGTGTGTCAGGGATCGGATTATAATCATGTAATCCATGATTGCCGAGCAGCGCAGCTACTTTTCTTGATACGCAGACACCTATTGGATATCAACCTTATGGCTTATGGCTGTTGGGGTGTGGAGGGGTGTGTGATACGCCGGACGCGGAGAGGGTACCATCCGTCGTCAGCCTCGCTGCTTCATCCTGCGTCAACTTTTTTTGCGCATGCTCTTGTTCGACCGCATCGTCGACGACGAAACTCGGAAGACAATGGAGCAGCTGCTCAACGAACAGGCTGATCGCTTGTTGCATATCGACGCCGACGGCGACAAGCTTGCAGAGATCACAGCTCAAATCGATTGTTTGACACCGGATATGTACGGCAGAATCATCAGTATTGAGCCCGTTCTTGAGCCCGCTACTGTCTCAATTGAGTCGTAGGTCGGTAGTCGATCAACCGTCGTCTCAACTTTGCTTTGCGCATCAACATTGGCGGATCGGACATCGTAGCGAAACCGTTTCGACCCCGCCGGCTCCTGAAGAAAAAGGTCAATCATTTCCAAGTGCCGGCACATGATCCAGACTAACTGCGGGTGACCATCGTCAACACCCGCGATTTCCCCCCGTGTACTACGTGCCGCAGTCATGTCCCTGCCAAAATGTTCTCCGACTCGACAAAACAATACAGTCGCATATAACAGCACAGCATAAGTGTACCGGGCAACGACAACGATCCATTGTCCGAGCGTGTATGCCAGCCAAGGACACCCGTCCGCGAACCGCCGATCGACCTTACCGCCGTAATGCATCAGACAATTCCGAACTTGGCTTAATTCAAAAAGGTTTTTTTGTAGCTCATCATCAACGGCACCTGATAAACCAAAAGGCTGAAGCACTGACTCGAATCGTCCGATGCCGCTCTTCAATGTCGCCGATGTCTCTTGTTCGAGTCGATCGAGAATGTAGTAAAACCTGTCATCTCCTTCTAGGCTCTATATTCGCCAATGTCCGGTGAAGCGGAGTCGGGCTCTGCGGGGACGCAACCCGATGAGGAATAGCCGGATCGACGGTGCGGCGATGCGCACGGGCCCCTGGGGCGGCATGACCGGTCAGGGGCCGCGTTGCTTTCTGCACCCTTTACCTCATGTCGATCTACGACTTGCCCCGCTTTTCTCAGGTCGCGACGCCGAGAAGGGCTGTAAAGTCTTCATAGGCGCGAAGCGATTTCCGGGCGCTGCTGCAGAGTTCGGCGCTAATCAGCAGATTGCCCATCGGATTATCGGGCGCATCGGCGGGAACAAAGCGCTGCTCCCAGATATCGCGAAGCAGTTGATCGAGTAGAACCGATCCGGATCGATAAAGGCCAGGTGTCGTCATCAATATCACACAGGGAAATGAAAGCTGTGCGGAGCGTTGACACGTTCATATCCGGTAGTCCGCGGGAGCAGCTGACGTTCACCGCCAATCCGAGACGTTTCTCGCTTGGAAACGGCGTTACCGAGTCCTTCCAGGATCGGGCCGTTCGAGCAGTTGCTGGCAGGGACACCGGCTGCTGTCGTTGTCGAGCTTCACCGTTCGAGATTTGCCCGATCTACGATCAATCCGTCATTGCGCACCCCCAGTCGATGGTGCGTTTCCAGCTCGATTTCATAATTGAT
>Ga0134122_10004809_pt1 | contig 10014 bp, 9 predicted proteins | sample KB302_FD_96461 | JGI IMG/M metagenome (GOLD analysis project Ga0134122, IMG submission 96461) | Terrestrial soil microbial communities without Nitrogen fertilizer from Kellogg Biological Station, Michigan, USA - KB3-0-2 | ecosystem: Environmental > Terrestrial > Soil > Unclassified ... | reverse complement strand
ATGTCATGAATTGCAGTCGTGGATTCCGGCAGGTGGTCATCGCGGTAACAGCTCTCATCATCATCTCAGTGCCCTTCGCGAGCGCTCGGCCGCTCGACACTCCGAAGGCGGCTTATTCGACCGACGGCGGCTGGTTGGGAACCGCTCTCGAGTGGCTGGCAAACCTCACGGAGCTCCAGCGCCCGACTGCAGAGCGGAAGGAGCAGACCGGTTCCACTAAGTCCAGTGATAACCCGAAATCCACCACGGGCGGATCGTGCGTCGATCCCGCGGGCCATCCACGGCCCTGGTGCCTGTAGCTCGCCATCGTCTCTGTATTTTGAAGCAGGTTTTTAATGACCGGGAGGTGGAAGATGCCGTCCGCCCATCCAAGTTGGGAAGACTACGAAGGATTCCTGCAGGGCACCTCGGTTTGGGCCGCTCAGCACCGCAACTCGCGGGTGCTGCACCATCTCCTGGTCGGTTGCACCGTCTGCCGCGACGGCTTGCGCGGCATGACCCGGCAGATGCGCCGGCTGGCTTGCCTCTTTGGGTCTGGCGCCGAGCCGGCCCCGGCGGAGACGGCAATGGCAGGGTGCGACTACACCCCTGCCTTCGCCGCTGCGGCGCGGGCAGTCTCTGCCTTTCTGGCGCCGGCAGCGGAGGAACCGTCCGCCTCGCTCATGGCTGAATTCGCGGCTCTCTCGGCGGAGGACAGGTTTCGGCTGGTCTCCGGCGGCGGCCCGTACGCCGCTCCCGGGTTTATCAAGATGCTGATCGATCAAAGCCACAACGTTCGCTATCGGGACGCGCAGGAGATGCTTCACTTCGCATATCTGGCACGGCTCGCCGTCGAAGCCTGTCCGCCAGAGGAAGGAGACCAGGAGCTGCGGCTCGCTGATCTGCGAGCGCGAGCCTGGGGGCAGTACGGCAACGCACTGCGCGTCACCGGCAGACCCCGCGAGGCCGAAGGGGCGCTCATCACCGCCCAACGCCATCGCAAGGCGGGCACCGGCGATCCCATGCTGCGGGCGTGGCTGCTCACCAGGGTCGCACCCCTCGCTGTGTTCCAGGGCCGCTTCCACGATGCGGTCGCCATGTGCGCCGAGGCCGGCGAGGTCTACCGCGAGCTCGCCGAGAACCATCTCCTGGCCTTCACGCTGGTCCAGAAGGCTATTGCCACGCTCTATTCCGGCGATGCCGAGAACGCGATCCGCATTCTCAATCAGGCCATCCCGCTCATCGACCACGAAGAGGACACTCACCTTCTCTTCGCCGCCTGCCATAACCTGATCCGCTGCTACATCGACCTCGGCAGGCCGGACCAGGCGCTCTTGCTCTATTCGGAAACCCGCGAGCTCTACCAGGAGCTGGACGACCCGCTGCTCCTCCTGCGGGCCGACTGGCAGGAAGGTCAGTTGCTGCGGGACCTGGGCCACCTTCGCGCCGCCGAGGAGATCCTCGTCCGTGCCCGCAAGGGATACATGGAGAGAAAGCTCGCCTACGAGGTAGCCCTCGTGTCGCTGGACCTCGCCGCTACCTATGTCAAGCTCGGATTTGTGGATGAGCTCAAGCGGACCGTCATGACCACGGTGCCGATCTTCCACGCTCTGCGCGTGGGAGTCGAGACGCTCGCGTCGCTGCTCCAGCTCCAAAGAGTGGCCGATCAGGAACAACGAGCCCTGGAGCTCATCCGCACGCTCAGCGCTCTCATCGAGCCCCTGCACCGGCAACAGGTCGAGGAGAACTGACGAGGCCTCAGGTCTCGTCAGTTCCACCGCGATTCCAGGCAGACCGCCGGGCGATCGCGTTCCTGACGACGCGCAGACTACGATCGAAGCGGCGGCCTTTCGCGCGCTGCATTTGAGCATCGCTCGCCGTGAGCGCAACGGCAGCCTCGCCGGCCTCCAAGCCGCTGAGTCCGGTGAGGAATTCGCTCGCCGGCACGCCCAGCAGGGGTAGCAGCCGCGAGACATCGTCGAAGCCCAACCGGCGGCGGCCTTCGAGACAGGCCGCCAGCCAGCCCGGTTCCCAACCGAGACGTCTCTCCAAGACCTCCGGCGGCACACCGCTCTGGGCGATCAGCTCCCGCAGCAGACGCGCGACGCGCCATTCGTCCGGATTCAATTCCATGGTTAGGACTCTGACTTCTTCGTACTTTAGATGAGTTGCTGAGATTTCACAATACGTCGTGCCGCCGTAACACCTGACGTATCATCGCGCCTCCGTCGCATTGCCATGAGACCTCTCCGCTTCCTCCGCTTCTTCGTCGTACCGGCCACGGATGTGGTGCGCGGGCTTGACCGCTGCCTCGACCGCGGCGTGCGGAGCCTGCTGCTCGTCGCTCTGGGGTTGCTGGCGGGATGGTGGGTCTACGTGCCGCTGCACGAGCTGTTGCACGCCGCCGCCTGCCGTGCCACTGGCGGCGGGGTGACGAGCCTGGAGATCGATCGACTGTACGGCGGCGCGATGCTCGCACGGATCTTTCCGTTCGTCGTGCCGGCCAGCGACTACGCCGGACGGCTGGCCGGCTTCGACACCCGCGGCAGCGACTGGATCTACCTGGCGACCGATCTCGGGCCCTTCCTGCTGGCTCTGTTTCCGGGAGTCTGGGCGCTGCGCCGGACCGCCGCAGCCGGGAAGGGTCTTCTCTTCGGCGCCTCGCTTCCATTCGCCCTCGCTCCCTTCCTGTCGCTCACCGGGGATGCGTACGAGATCGGCTCGATCCTGGTGACACGGCTGCCTCCGTGGGCCGCGCCCGCCATGCGGGGGCTGCTGCGCGGCGACGATCTGGCAAAGAAGTTCGAGCAGTTGGCGAGCCTGCCCAGCGCTCCCTGGGGAGGCGCCCTGCTCGCCGCCGGCCTCGGCGTGGTCTGGGCTTTCGCCGTCTATGGCCTGGGAGACGCGGTGGCTCGCCTCCTGGGGTCGCGGCCGCTCGAGCCCTCACCCATATCCAGACCAGCCGCCGAATAAGATCCTAGGCCGACAGCTTCTCCCAATCGGTGTCCGGCGCGTCCGCGGCGATGGCGAGACCGCCGTCCGAGCCGACGAAGATGGGGTCCTTGACCACCCGCACCTTGCCGCCGCCCACCGCCGTCAGCTCCTGCTCGAGGCGCGGTCCCAGGCCGCGGATGAGCCCCGTGCCGCCGGAGAGCACGACGTTGCCGCGCACCTTCTCCTGATACTCGGGCTGGACGCGCGAGAGCAGGTCGAGCATGGACTCGACCAGCGGCGGCAGGATGCTCTCGCAGGCCTGGCGCATCTCCTGGGTGATGTCGAGCTGGGTCGGCCTGCCGTTGACGGGGGCGGTGACGACGACCGGGTTCTTCGGCTGCCCGACGAAGCTGCCCTCCTCCTTCCAGTTGCGGACCATGTGGATGGAGAACTTCGCCTCCGGATGGCGTTCGCGGGTGAGCCGCATCAGTTGCTCGTCGATGAAGTCACCCGCCTGGGTCAGGGTGCGCTGGTCCTCCTCGGCGGGCAGGCGGCCGTTCATGACGCAGAAGTCGGTGGTGCCGGCGCCGATATCGATGATCATCGTGTGCAGCAGGGCCTCCAGGCCATAGGCCACGGCGAAGGGCTCGGAGACGATCATCAAGCTGTCCACCGCATCGTGGAGCGCCTTGCGCACCTGCTGTTTGTTGACCCGCAGCGCCTCGGCCGGCACCCCCACCACGGCGCGCACCTTGACCCCGTTGCGCGACTCGCGATCGACGCCGACGAGGGAGAGCAGGTGCCAGAGCAGCTCGCGCACGGCCGCCTCGTCCTTCTCCGAGCCGTCCTTGATCAGGCCCTCTTCCAGCGGCCGGTGGAGGTCCAGCATGGAGCGGTTCTCCAGGGCTTCGCGGCCGATCAGAACCTCCTTCTTCAGAACCTTGCGGGCGACCATGTCGAGCGGCCAGCCGACGTAGCTCTCGACCACGTGGCGCTGGCCGTTGGACGACGAGATGGAGCTCCTCGACGTGCCAAGGTCGATGCCCACGTGGAGGACCTGTTTCTTCTCACTCATCGATCAGATTCCTTTCTCCGCGGCCGCCGCCGCTTCCGGAGCGCCCTCGACGACCCCCGCGTAGGCGTGGATCCCCTTCGCCAGGGCCTCGGCGATGTACTGCCGGTACAGTGGTTTGGTCAACAGCCGCGCCTCTTCTTCGTTGGAAAACGAGGATACCTCGGTGAGGATGGCGGGCATCTCGGTGCTGAGCAGAACGATGAACGGAGCCGCCTTCACGCCGCGGTTCTCCACCTCGGGGCTGAGCTTGCCCAGCGACTGGAAGAGCGCCCCCTGCACCGTCTCGGCCAGCCGGCGGGACTTGTCCTGCCGCACGCCGGCATAGATGCGATCGAGCAGGTGCCGCATGTCGGCCAGGGAGTAGCCGGAGTCGCGGTTCTCGGAGTGCGCCAGGCGGGTCAGGTAGGGATCGTCTGTGGGGCCGAGATAGTAGGTCTCGACCCCTCGCGAGCGGCGGTTCTCGATCCAGTTGACGTGGATCGAGACGAAGATGTCGGCTCCCGCCTTGTTGGCGAGGTTGCCGCGCTGCTCCAGCGAGAGGTCGCCGTCGCCCTGGCGGGTCATCATCACCTGGAAGGACTGGCCCAGCAGCACCCGCTGCAGACGCTGCGCGATGTCGAGCGTGATGTCCTTCTCCATCAGCCCGTCGGGCGTGCGGGTGCCGGTGCTGCCCCCGCCGTGTCCGGCGTCGATGGCGATCTTGCGGACGGCCAGCGGAAAGACGGCGGCATCGACCGGGTCGGGAGGAGCGAGGGGCGGGCGGTCCGCCTGTGGAGCTGCGGCTGCCTTGCCGGCCGACGACGGGCCGGGAGCCCCTGGCGTTGCCGCGGCCCCGGCGGCGCGGGGCTCGCCGAGCGTCGAGATCAGGCGCGAGGAGCCGAAGAGCGCGACGGAGAGGAAGGTCAGGGAAGCGAGCCGCACCATCAAGCGCCAGGGGCTACCCCGGCGCCGGCGGCGCGGGGCACGGCCGTGGATCAGGTCCACGTTCTGCTGCACGAGGTCGCGCAGGAGCTGCCGCTTGATGCGGTCTACGTTCGCCATCAGCGTTTCCCGAGCGACTCCAACGGCTTGGACTCCAACGGCTCAATTCTTTCCGGCGCGAATCAGGGGGAGGGATTCTACTACACCCGCGCCTGCGCGGGGCCGCCCTACCTTCGCTGGAGATGGATCCGCAGCCGGCGGGGGCCCGGCTCGATCTGGGTCACCGCTACGTTGGGATGCGCCAGGTCGAGGACGACGTGCAGCTCACCCTTGCCGGCTTCGGGGTGATAGCCGAGGCGGATTTGCAGGATCTCCGCCGTGCCGACGACGACGCGCGACAGCGGCTGGGGGCTCCGCACCCCTGCCAGGCGGATCAGCTCGCGAGGCGGATTGCCCTCCAGCCGAGTCTGCTTGTAGATCGACGCCGGAATCGCCCCGTTCCCCCACAGGAAGACGTCCGTGCCTCCCCCGGCTCTCTCCCAGGTGATCCGCTCGAGCCGGGTGAGGGCCGGTCCCGGCTCCGGCTGGCCCGCCGGCGAAGGAGCAGGCGGCGAAGCCGGGACCCTGGCCGTGGCGGAAGGTGGCGCCGCGCCTGCCGCCGGCGAAGCGGAAGGCTGGCTCGGCGTCGGCTCCGGCAAGGCAGCGGGACCGGGCTGCGGGCTCGGCGCCTTGGTGACCGGCCGGACGGCCGGCGCCGAAGGGGAGGCCCTCTCCGGCCCGCCGCGGCCGATCCACTCCATGAGCCGGCCCCGCAGCAGTAAGCCGGCCCCCACCAGCACCACCCCGGCGGCCAGCACCGCCCAGGGCAGGACGCGCCGGGGCCGCCGCGGGGAACCGCTGCCGAGGATCGTCGCGAACATTGGCGGCGCCGCCGGCGCCGGAGATGGGGAGGGGGGCTGCCGCTCGGACACCGGCTCGGCGATGTCGGAAATACTGGACAAGGCAGGATTGGACAGAGCGGGTCCAGCGAGATCTGTTCTCGGCAGCCAGGAAGAGGCATCCGACAAAGGGTCCGGCTCATCGCGGACCGCGGCAGGCAAAGCGGGCGGCACCTCGACCAGGTCGGGCACGGTTGAGCGAGCGACGTCCGGCAGGGCGACCGGCGTCGGGTCGGGGGGCCTCTGGGTGACGTCGAAGGGCGTGCCGCCCTGGAGAACGTGATGGTCGACGATCCGGTAGATGAGCTCCCGGCTGCCCTCGCTCAGCTCCAGGAAGCGGAGGCCCATGCCGGCCGGCCGCGCCGGCCCTTCGTCCTCGGCGCGGACCCAGATCACCTCGCCTCTGCCCTTGATCAGCTCGAATCCGTCGCCCAGCCGGAACTCGAAGTCGAGCACGGTGCCCGGCGGCCGCGGGCTCCTGGTGCGCAGGAACAGCCCGCCGGGAGAGATGTTCGCTGAATACTCGCTGATGAAACCGCTGAAACGATCGAACTTGAACTGAACCCGCGTCTCCAGCGGCACGCGTCGCGAGTCGCGGGGAATGTTGGAGTAGTCGATCATCGGGAGCATACGGGAGATGCCGGGAATGATAGCAGCATCGAATCACAGTCCGAAGCGAGCCGCCCGGCCGCTCTGGGCGAAGCCGGCCGTTTATGGTAAAAAGGGAACGGGTTTTCGATGGCTCGGGCCATCCTGGCTACCGGCAGCAATCCCCCCTGTGCTGCCTTCTTTCCCCTCGGAGGAAAACAATGGGCACGACTGTGCTTGAAGAGAAAAAGACCGCGCTGCGCTCCGCCGACTATATTGCCCTCGAGGAGCGCTACGGCGCCCACAACTATCACCCGCTCGACGTCGTCATCAGCCACGCCGAAGGCGTCTGGGTTTGGGACGTCGACGGCAGAAAGTACCTCGACTTCCTGGCCGCCTACTCGGCGGTCAACCAGGGCCACTGCCATCCCGAGATCCTGAACGCCGCCATCGGCCAGGCGCGGCAGGTGACGCTCACCTCCCGCGCCTTCCGCAGCGACCAGCTCGGCCCCTTCTACCAGCAGCTCTGCGAGCTCGCCGGCTTCGACAAGTTCCTGCCCATGAACACCGGCGCCGAGGCGGTGGAGACGGCGCTGAAGACGGCCCGCAAGTGGGCCTACAAGGTGAAGGGCGTGGCGGAAGGGAAGGCCGAGATCCTGGCCTTCGCCAACAACTTCCACGGCCGCACCATCTCCATCGTCAGCTTCTCGACCGAAGAGCTGTACCGCTCCGGATTCGGCCCGTTCACTCCGGGCTTCCAGGTTCTCCCCTACGGCGACAGCGAGGCCGTCGAGCGGGCCATGAACCCGAACGTCGCGGCGGTCCTCGTCGAGCCGATCCAGGGCGAGGCGGGCATCGTGCTGCCGCCCGAGGGCTACCTGAAGCGACTCCGCGACATCACCCACAAGCACAACTGCCTGCTGATCGCCGACGAGATCCAGTCCGGCCTCGGCCGCACCGGCAAGCTGTTCTGCTACGAGCACGAGGGCATCCGGCCCGACGTCGTGATCGTCGGCAAGGCTCTCTCCGGCGGCTTCTACCCGGTGTCCGGAATCCTCGCCGACGATGCGGTGATGGGCGTCTTCCAGCCTGGCGAGCACGGCTCGACCTACGGCGGCAATCCGATGGGCGCCGCGGTGGCGCGTGCCGCCTTGCGCGTCCTGGTCGAGGAGAAGATGGTGGAAAACTCCGCCGAGCTCGGCCCCTACTTCATGGAGCGGCTGCAGGGGATCCGTTCCAATCACATCAAAGAGGTACGAGGCAAGGGACTGTGGATCGGCATCGAGCTGCACCGCGAGGCCGGCGGCGCCCGCCGCTTCTGCGAGGCGCTGCAGCAAGAAGGGCTGCTGTGCAAGGAGACGCACGATCACGTCATCCGCATCGCGCCGCCGTTGACGATCAAGCGCGAGGAGATCGACTGGGCGGTCGAGCGGCTGGAAAAGGTGCTGACGACGCTGTAGCCCACACCATGAGAACCAACCCGGGAGGTCCCATGAATCTGCACGTCCTGACCCTTTCCGTCGTGCTCCTCCTCCCCGCCATCGCCCATGCCGACGAGCGCTCGGCCATGGATCGCATGGCCCAGGAGCACGCGCACGACAAACCCGCTCCCAGCGAAGCGGCCCTGCAGGAGCCGGCTCAACCCGTGGATGCCCAGGAGGTGATCTACGGCGAGGTCGGGGGCAAGCCCGTCCACGGCTATCTGGCCAAGCCGAAAACGGCGAGGGGCCCCCTACCGGGCCTGATCGTCATCCAGGAATGGTGGGGATTGAACGACAACATCCGCGCCATGACGCGCCGTCTGGCCGGCGAGGGTTACCAGGCGCTGGCGGTCGATCTCTACGGCGGAGAAAAGGCGGACACTCCCGACGCGGCGATGAAGCTGATGAACGCGGTCATGCAGAACCGCCCGGCGGCCGAGGAAAACCTGAAGCACGCCGCCGCCTACCTGGAGAGGCAGGGAGTGACGAAGCTGGGCGTGATCGGCTGGTGCTTCGGCGGCGGCTGGTCGCTAGCCACGGCTCTGCTCACGCCCGACAAGATCAAGGCCACGGTGATCTATTACGGCCACCTCGAAACCGATCCCGCCAAGCTGGCGGCGCTCAAGTCCCCTATCACCGGATTCTTCGGCGCCGATGACAAGAGCATTCCGGTGGCCACCGTGAAGGAGTTTGAGAGCGCGATGCGGAAGCTGGGGAAACCGGTCGAGATCAAGATCTACGACGGCGCCGGCCACGCCTTTGCCAATCCCTCCGGCGGCAATTACCGTCCCGCGGCCGCCAAGGACGCCTGGGAGCGCACGGCCGCCTTCCTCGCCAAGTACCTCAAGGGCAGAGAGCTCGGCAAGCGGTAGGGCTACGAACGGCGCGGTCTGCGTGAGGATTCAGGGCGGGGACGCGCCCCGCCCTGCGAAGAACTCTCGCCGAGGATCGGGCTTACCGCGTGCCCGACTTCGCGGCCTTGGTCATTTCGTGGACGATGACCTTGGAGGCCTCGTTCTTGCCGGAGTTGGTCGTGTACCAGACGGTGACCTCCTCACCGTTCTTCAGACCGGCCAGCGTAATGGCCTTGCCGTGCTCCTCGATCTTGGTGGTGGGGGTGACCGCAAAGGTCTCATCGCCGGTCTTGCCCTTCACCGAGAAGCTGTTGCCGGTGGTGTTCACCGTGGTGACCGGGCCCTTCGCGGTGTGAGTCGTGGCCTTCGCCATGGCGACGACCGCGGTGCCGAGGATGAGGCAGAACATCAAAGCAGTGATCGACACCTTGCGCATGTTTAGCGCCCTCCTTGCATGGAACGGAGCCCATCTCCGTCCAGCGAGCCCTCACACTGCATCGGCGATGCCAGGAGAATAAAACCTTACAAAGCCAGCGGTTTTCGTAAGGTTTTTCAAGGACGGCGCCGCGAATTCTCTCGCGCCGGCTTTCCTGGCATGCCACCTGGACGCCCCCCGTCAAAACGGCGCGGCGGTCAACCGGCAAGCAGCGAGGCGGCGTGGCGGGCGGCGCCGAGAAGGGCCGCCTGATCGTTCAGGATGATGCGCACGGGGACCTTTTCGAGGAACGGCACGAAGCGCCCCTTGGCGACGAAGGTCTGGAGGAAGAGGCCGTCCGTCAAGCGCGGCAGGATCTTGGGCGCGATCCCTCCGCCCAGCCATACACCGCCGGTCGCCGTGCCGAGAAGCGCCAGGTTGCCGGCCGTCGCGCCGTAGACGGCGACGAATATCTCCAACGCGCGCCAGCAGAGCGCGCAAGCGGCGGCGCCTGCCAGACCCGCTTCGCCGATGACCTGCGCCGGGTCAGTTCCCTGCGCGAGCGCTTCGCGCACCTGAGAGCTCTCCGGGAGACGCACGACGTCGCGCAGGTACTGGTAGATGTTGACCAGGCCGGGGCCCGAGGCCACCCGCTCGACGCTCACCCGGCCGAAGCGCTCGCGCAGGTAGCGCAACAGGCCGATCTCCTCCTCCGTGCGCGGAGCGAAGTCCATGTGCCCCCCTTCGGAAGCGACCGGCACCCAGCGGCCGCCGGCGCGGGGGATCAGGGCCATGCCGAGACCGGTGCCGGCGGCGAGGAGCGCCCGGT
>Ga0134122_10004804_pt1 | contig 10018 bp, 4 predicted proteins | sample KB302_FD_96461 | JGI IMG/M metagenome (GOLD analysis project Ga0134122, IMG submission 96461) | Terrestrial soil microbial communities without Nitrogen fertilizer from Kellogg Biological Station, Michigan, USA - KB3-0-2 | ecosystem: Environmental > Terrestrial > Soil > Unclassified ... | reverse complement strand
GTGCCCACCTTGTCGATGGAGAGGCCGGCGAAGGTGGCCAGGCCGTTGACGGCGTTGACCGTGCTGGTGCCGGAGAGCGTGCCGCTGCCCGGGTTGTTGCTGATGGCCAGCGCCACCGCCGCGGTGGAGTTGGTCCGGTTCCCGAACTGGTCGAGGATCGCGACCGAGGCCCCGAACGTCTGGCCCGCCTGCCGCGAGGCCGGCGGCTGCGTCACGTACGCCAGCGACGCCGCCGCGCCCGCGGTCACGTTGAAGCTCACCGAGGTGGCGGTGGCGAGGCCGGAGCTACCCGCCGTCAGGGTGTAGACATTGCCCGCCTTGTCCACGGAGATGTCCGGGAACGTCGCCACGCCCGCCGCCGCCGTCACGGTGGTGGTGCCCAGCAGCGTGGCGCCCACCGCGCCGCCGCCCAGCACCAGGGAGATGTCGGCATTGGACTGGGTGGCGACGTTGTTGAACTGGTCGCGGATCGACACCCTCACGGACGGGGAGAACAGGTTGCCGGCCGCGATGTTGCTGGGCTGCACGTCGAACGCCACCCGGACCGGAGTGGCCGGGGTGATGTCGAAGCCCGTGGACGTGGCGCCGGTGAACGTGCCGCTGGCGGCGCTCAGCGTGTAGCCGGCGCCCACCTTGTCGATGGAGAGGTTGCTGAAGGTCGCCTGGCCGGCCACCGCGGCCACCGTCGCGGCGCCGGAGAGCGTGCCGCCGCCCGCGTTGTTGGCGATGGCCACGGTCACGTTCGCCGTGGACGCCGTCTGGTTGCCGTACTGGTCGTTGATCCGCACCCGCACCGCCGGGGCGATGGAGGCGCCCGCCACCGCGTTCGACGGCTGCTGCGAGAAGGCCAGCGACGCCGGCACGTCCGGGATGATGTTGAACGTGTTGGACGTGCCGTTGGTCAGCGTGGGCGAGGTCGCGACCAGCGTGTAGCCGGTGCCCGCCTCGCGGATGTTGACGCTGCTGAACGTCGCCACGCCCGCCACCGCGTTCACCGTCACCGTGCCGCGCAGCGTGCCGCCGCCCGGGTTGGTGCCGATGGCCAGGGTGATGGGGTTGGTGGCGGTGGTGACCAGCGCGTTGTTCGCGTCCAGCACCGACACCCTGATCGCCGGGGCGATGTTCACGCCCGCGGTGGCGTTGGTGGGCTGGGTGGTGAAGCTCAGCTTGCCCGGGCCCGCGCTGACGGTGGTCTGCGCGCTGCCGGTGAGGGTCGGCGTCACCGAGTCCGTCGCGGTCAGCGTCTGCAGGCCCGCGGTGGCGAAGGTGACGTTGGTGTTGGCCACGCCCGCGGTGAACGTCACCGGGGACAGCGTGGCCCCCGGATCTGTCGAGCTGAGGTTGGCGTTCCCGTTGTAGCCGGTGGCCACCTGGTCCACCGCGTCCAGCGCCCGGATGGTGACCGGGGTCGACGTGCCGCTGAAGGTCGCGGTGGGCAGGGTGACCGAGTACTGCACCGCCGGGCCCGGAGGGCTGCTGCCCGGGGTGCATGCCCCCGGCGCGTCCGCGCTGAGGTTGACGTCGTCCAGGTAGTAGCCTTCCTGGGTCACCGTGATGTCGGTGGCGAAGTGGAAGGAGAACCACGCCGTCCTGCCGGCCAGCGGAGCGACGTTGACCGTGGTGGTGAAGAACGAACCGTTGGTCAGCGCCTGCAGGCCCGTCCAGGCCGCGCCGAGGGTGCCGGTGGTCGAGTTGTAGTTACCGGCGGTGATGAACGGCGCGGTGGGGCTGGGCGTGCTGGTGATCAGCGTCCACGGGCCGGTCGGGCCGGTGGTGGAGAACTCGAGGTTCACGCCGTCGAAGAAGGTCGTGCCCACCACGTCGTTGAAGTCCCAGGCGTGGCGCAGGGTCAGCGTGCCCGTGGCGCCGGCCGGGAAGGCGAACCCGTTGGGGCCGGCGGTGCCGTTGCCGCCGAGGACCACGCGGGTGTTCAGGCTGTTGTCGTAGGCGCCCGGGCAGACGCCGGCGGTGGAGCTGCCGAAGCGCCACGAGGTGGTGGCCGACTGGAAGTGGCAGCCCGACTTCTTGAAGTGCAGGTCGCTGGTCACCCAGTAGGCGTCCGCGTTCGGCGGGCGGTTGCCGTCCAGGTCATCCAGGTAGCGGATCGCCGGGGTGATGGGGCCGCCCACGGCGACCGACTGCCGGACCGTGTTCGCGTCCTCGAAGGTCGCGGAGGAGACCTCGACCGCGTGGGCAATGTAGAAGTACGTCGTGCCGCCGGTGAGGTTGGCCGTGTCGACGTAGCTGGTGCCGGTCACGCCGCTCGCGATCAGGTTCGCCGCGGACGGGGTGAAGGTGGCGTTCTTGCTGCGGAAGATCTTGTAGGTGATCGCGCCGCCGCAGCTGGTGACCGCCGGGGCCCAGGCCACCGTGGTGCCGCAGGTGGAGGCGTTGTTGCTGGTCGCGCCCGTCGCGCCCGCGAAGGTCGGCGGCTGGCTGCAGGTGCCGGTGGCGACGGCGGAGGCCTCGTTGGAGTTGGCGGACTCGTCGCAGTTCACGCCGCGCACCACGTAGTAGTACGCTTGGCCGCCCTGCACGGTGGCGTCCGTGAAGGTCGCCGTGGGCGACACCACGCTGCCCACCTGCGCGTACGGGCCGCCGGGCACGTTGGAGCGGAAGATGCGGTAGTCGGTGTTGCCGCCCGTCGCGGTCCAGTCCACCCGGATCTGGTTGGTGCCGATCGCGGTGGCGGTGGCGCCGGTCGGCGAGACGCCCGCGGTGGTGCACACGTTGTAGACGACCAGCGCGAAGTCCTGGTCCAGCGCGGACGCGTTGCCCGGCACGCCGTCGGAGTTGATGTTGGTCGCGGTGACGGTGATGGTGGCCGTGCCGCTGGGGCTGGGCGGGATGAACACGCTCTCCACGTTGTTCCGGACGTCCGCGACGCCGCCGGTGGACGAATTGCGGCCGGTGAACACGTTGCCGCGGTACGTGTTGCCGTTCAGGGTGACGGTCAGGTCCAGGTTGTTGTTGAAGTTGTTACCGGTGGTGCTGCCCGGCGCGTCCGTCCAGGCCAGGGTGACCCGGAACGGCTTGGTCGGATCCGCGTTGGTCTTGCTGAAGGTGCGGGTCTGGCCGGTGGCGGTGAACAGGTCCGCCGGGACCTCGTCGCGCACGAAGCGCGCCGTGCCGTCGAACGCGAAGCCCACGTTCAGGTGACCCATGCCCTGGTTGTTCGAGTACAGGCTGTCGTTGGCGCCGCTGCCCGTCATGTAGCGCGCCGAGTTCATCAGCCACGCCTTCACCATCGTCGCGCTGGGGGTGAAGGACAGGTTGTTGATGATCCACTGCCGCGTCAGCAGCGCCGCGCCGGCGATCAGCGGGGTCGAGTGCGACGTGCCGGTGGACGCCGTGGTCCACTGCTGGGTAGTGGGCCAGAAGTCGCTGGTGCCCGGACCGCCGCACACGCCGTTGGCGTTGAAGCAGGCCAGCGCCTGGCCGGTGAGGACGGCCGGGGGATTGGCGCGCTGGCCGGCGGCCTGCGCCACGCCGCCGGAGACGTGCGTGCCCGCCGCCACCAGGTCCGGCTTGATGCGGGCGTCGTCACAGGGGCCGCGGGAGGAGAAGGGGGTGATGTCGTTGGCGTTGTCCGCGTCCACGTCGCCCCAGCCGCACTGGTCCGCCGCGCCGAACGGGTGGACGTTGTTGGCCGCGCCGGCGGTGATGATGTTCTTGGCGGTGCCGGGAGAGCCGACGGTGTTGACGCCGGAGCCGCTGTTGCCCGCGGCGAAGACGATGATCATCTCCTGGTTGCCCGCGGTCGGGAAGGTCGATCCGGCCGGCTGCGCGTCGCGGACGAGGGCGTCATACCGCTGCGAGTCCGTGTTGTACGCGCCGCCCACCGCCGCGCCCCAGGAGTTGCTGGAGACGCGCATCCCGTCGTTGTACGCCATGGACTGCAGGTTCTCGTAGTTCGGGTTGGTGAACGTTTGCGGGTCGAAGACGACGGAGCTGCCGACCCGCGCGAACGGGATGATGCCCAGGTCGTAGCGGTAGCCCGCGGCGTCCTGGTGGGTCGCCCCGGTCAGGTTCGAGAACCCCATGATGATGTGGGAGTTCAGGTTGCCGTGGCCGTCGCAGCCCTGGATGGTGCTGCCGGCGTTCGGCGTGCCGACCAGGCGGTTGTAGACGACGCGGCTGGTGCTGGTGACGTCGCCGTTCTTGTAGAGGGCGAAATGGTTCGGCAGCTGGGTGCCGTTGTCGAGGCCGGAGTCGGACACGTCGACGCCGGCGGCCGGGGGATCGAACTGCGCCTGGGCGAAGCCCTTGGACGCCAGCCACGCCAGGTGGCCCGCGCCGATGACGGGGGTGGAGCCGGTGACGTCCAGCTGTCCGGCGGCGATCACGTCCGCGCGCTCGTCCAGCTTCTTCGGGAGCACGTACGGGTAGATGGAGACCACGTCCGCCTGCCGCGCCAGCGACATGGCGGACTGCAGATCGGTGTGGACGACCAGGTCCACGTAGCCCAGGGCCCGCTGGTCGATCAGCTTGCCGCGCTCCATGGCGGCCACCCGCGCCAGCGTGTCCGCGTTGGCCTCCGCGTCCTCCACCAGCTGCACCTGGTAGCCGTCCACCTTGTTCATGGTGAACATGCGCGGGTTGAGCTTGAAGTCATTCAGGTACGGCCCGTCCCACTGCACCTCGGACGCCGACTTCGCGAGGCCCACCACCTTGGAGAGCGCGGTGGCGTCGCCCCACACCAGGTACGCGTTGTGCGGGATGTACTCGACGACCCGCACGCCGGTGGCCTGGAGCTTGGCGAACCACTCGTTCTTCACCGGCCCGGCGAACTGGACCAGGTGGAGCTGCTTGCCGCTGGCCGGCAGGGAGGCCTCCCGCATCCGGGCGGAGGAGGGGTCCGCGCTGTCGACGGCGCCCGCGTTGAGGAGCACCTTCCGGTACTCGTCGCGGACCTCGAAGTTGCTCCGCGGGAGCGCGGCCAGCGCGTTGGCGTCCGCGTCGATCAACGCATACGAGCCGTAGTCGGCGACCAGCACGCCGCCCGAGGAGAGCAGTTGATGGACGGAGGCGGCATTGACCTGCACGCGGTGCACGCCGGGCGCGACCGGCGCCGACTGATCGACGACCGCCGAGTGCGATGAGGCGGCATCGACTCCATGCTCATCGTTGTTCGACGAGCACGCAGCGAGGGTAGTGAGAACGGCGAGGGTAGAGACGGAGATCCGGGCTCGTCGCCCGGCGCGGCTGCAGAGGAAGGACATGGAAGGGACCCCGTGAAGGGTGCGCACCAAAGCACTTCCGCGGTGTCGTCTACAAGCGAACAGTGCCCGTGCTCATTTCTCGTGATTTGGCATGGAGCGATCGCCGTGCACACTCTCGCACCATCGCGCACGCGCTGAACGAGGGGGGGGGACATGGCTTGGAGGAGAGCGTGGCCGGTGGCCGCTGGTGTCCTGTATTTTTGGGGGTGTGGTGGCGGCGCACCGCCCGGTCAGCCGCAGTCGCCGCAGCCACCGGGTCCTGATCAGACCGTCCCGCAGTGCGTGCCCACCACCTGCGCGGCGGCGCGGGCGGCGTGCGGAACCATCCCGGACGGGTGCGGCCTCACGCTGTCGTGCGGCGGGTGCGCGAGCGGCCAGGCGTGCGGCGGCGGCGGGGTGCCCAACGCGTGCGGCGCCGGCGGGCCGGTCCGGGGCGATCTGCGGTGGGTGACCGCCACGCCGCAGCCGGTGTTGTCCATCTCCTCCGACCGCTCCGGGGCCGCGGCGATCCTCTATGGAGACGAGAGCGGAAGGACGATCGCCCGCTACGACGCCGCCGGGAAGGTCCTGTGGAGCCGGTCGGTGGGCATCGGGGCGGACCAGATCACCATGGACGCGTCGGGCGCCATCTTCATCCTCGGCTTTGCCGAGCACGCGCGCGGCGGCCCGAAGATCGACCGCCTCAGCCGCGACGGCGCGAGCGTCACCAACCTGGTGCCGGAAGGCTCGGACGAGGGCGGGTTCTCGCGCGTGTCGGTGAACGCGCGGGGCGATTGGGTCTACACCCGGAACATCCGGGGCCTGGACTCCACCATCGCGCTGCACCGCGCGGACGGGGCGGTGGTGTTCCTCACCGAGCGCGAGGACCTCCCGCTCTTCTTCGAGGCGGTGGCACTGGATGACTCCGGCAACGTGGCCGCCGCCGCGTACGTGCGCTCGGAGCTCACGTTCGGGGGGAAGACCTGGCGGCAGGGCATGGCCCTGATGAAGCTGAGCCCCGACCTCGAGATCCTCTGGATCCAGCAACTGCCTCAGAGCGGGCACATCCGCACGGTGGCGACGACGCGCCTGGGGACGGTGGTGGCCCTGGGGTACTTCGATGACAGGATCGCCTGGGGAGGCGCCACCTTCTACGGCGGAGCCGTGGTGTTCGTCGCCGAGGCGGACGGGACCCCGCGGTTCTTCCGCGGCCTGCCGCCGGCGCTGCGCGGGGACAGCTGGCGCCTGGCGGTGGACCCGGCCGGGAAGATGACGCTGGGCGCGACCATGCCGGGGTGCTCGGGGGCGATGCTCGAGGAGATCAACCTCGCCGGGGACGAACTGTGGAACCGGTTGCTCACCTCCGACGCCTGCGACGCGACCGTGGAGGACGTGGGGACGCTGGCGGGGAGCGCGCTGGCGGGCGGGCACTTCGGCGGCTCGGTGGACTTCGGCAAGGGGCCGGTGTTCTCCGGGGCCGGCTACCTGGTCGACTACGCCGACTGATTCCCCGCGCTGAGCACCCTCTCCCAAAAGCAAGGGAGCGCCGAAGCGCTCCCTCAGATCCGCGCCCGCCGCCGGGTATCGATGCTCGCCCGGCGGCGTCGCCTCAGGCCGCTACTTCTCGTGCTTGCGAGCCTTCTCCTCCCGCTCCTTCTCCTCCTTCGTCTTCGCCGGCGTCACCGCGTGCGGGGTCCCCACCGCGGGAGGCGCGGCGTGGATCGCGCCAGGGGCGGCGGGCGGCGGAGCGCCGTGAGCGGCTGGAGGCGCCGCGGCGGGCGGAGGTGCCGCGACCGGGGCCGGAGGACGACCGCCGAACGCGGGCGGAGGCGCCGCGGCCGGGGGCGGCGCGCCCAGGGCGTGACCGGCGGCCGGAGGCGGCGCGCTCATCGCCGCGGGCGGAGGCGGCGAGACGGCGGACGGCGGCGCACCCATCGGACGGCCGTACGCCGGGGGCGGAGCGCCCATCGCGGCGGGCGGCGGATTCATCGCGGCGGGCGGTGCGCTCACCGGACGACCGTAGGCGGGAGGAGGAGCCCCCACCGCGGCCGGCGGCGGCGCGCCCATCGCCGCGGGCGGCGCGCTGACCGGGCGGCCGTACGCGGGAGGAGGAGCCCCCACCGCGGCCGGCGGCGGCGCGCCCATCGCCGCGGGCGGCGCACTGACCGGGCGGCCGTAGGCCGGAGGAGGAGCACCCATGGCGGCGGGAGGCGCGCCCACCGCGCGGGCGGCCGGCGGCGCGACGCGGACCACCGGCGCCTGGGCGGCGGCGAGGTGCGGCGCGACCGGGACGGCGGTGCGGATGGCCTGCCCGTTCTGGGTGACGCCCGGAGGCGCGTAGATGGTGGCGTTGATGCCGTTGCCGCCCTGGACCACCAGGCCCGGGCGAACCACCGGTGGCGCGCTCACCACCACGGCCGGGTGCGTGCCCACCGGCGCGGGGACGATGATGCCGGGTCGCGAGCCGGGCGGCGGCGGGATGAACACGCCGTTCGGGCCGTCGCAGCGGTAGCCGTGGTACCCCGGGTGCGCCTCGACGATGCGGACGTAGACGTGCCGCGGCGGCGCGACGAAATACACGCCCGGCGGGTTCCAGTGGCCGGAGATGTAGACCACCAGCCCGTCGCGGTTCTCGTAGTACGGCTCGATCCAGGTGTACCGGGGCTGCGGCGGCAGCATCCAGTGCCCGCGCGCCCACACCCACCCGTCGTAGTCATTCCAGTCCCAGTACCCGCCTACCCAGACGGCGCCCACCCAGGGCGAGGGCGGCGGCGGCTCCCACCGCATCGGCGGCGGCGCCCAGCGGACGGCGATGGGCGCGGGGGCGCCGATCTGCGGCTCGTAATCCACCGCCCAGTAGTCCGCGTCGTCCGGCTCCGAGTACGACGACACCGGCGCCGGCGGCGGCTGGTACGCCGGCGGCGGGGCCTCGTACACCGGTGCCGGCGGCGGAGGCGAGTACGCCGGAGGCGGGGGTGAGTACGTCGGTGGCGGCTCGCGGTACACGGTCCGCGCCGGCACCACGATGCAGGCCGACAGTGACATCACGGCCGCGACTCCCATCATGCGCTTCATGCTTCCTCCCAGACAGCGTTCGGCCTTCTGACGTCCAGCTTCGACGCGATGCGCGGCGGAATATTCACCGGCCGGCGGAAACCCGGCCACGACGCCAGGTCAGCGCGCCGGCTTGAGCTGCGCGTGCGCGGCGACGCTCTGCCCGGCGTGGAACCGCCGCGTCCACGGGCGGTACCCCTTGAGCAGCACCTCCACCTCCAGCTCGGCCTCCGGCGCGAAGGGGCTCTCGCGGTCCACCGGCGTGACCCCGAGCGAGACGCCGTTGATGTGGACCGCCGCGCCGTTCGGCTTGCTGGTGATGCGGATCCGCGCCGGCTCCGGATCTCCGTTCTCCGGCGGAGGAGGCGCGGCCGTCTCCGGGTTCTCCGCCGCCGGCTCCGGCGGCCGGAGGAGCCACACCGCCGCGCTGCCGAGGGTGACCACGGCGACCGCGACCGCGATGGTCACCAGCCGCCTCCTCGCCTTCCGCCGGGGAGGCTCCGGGGGCGCCGCTTTCCGGACGGTCGGATCGAACGCGCCGGGCTCGCTCTCCGGGTTGGTCTCCGGCCCGAACGTGGTGTCGCGGTTGATGATCCACCGGCCCGGCTCGGGGCGCTGGCCGGAGACCGGCGCGATGGGCGGCGGCCCCGGCGGCGGCTCCGGCTCGGTGACGTCGGCGCTCCGGGGCCTGACCCTCCGGGGCGGGGGCGCCGGCGAGGTGGCGGGCCGGAGCTGAGGCACCGCGGCGTCGGTGGAATCCTCGTCGCTGGGCGGCGAGGGCGCGCGCAGGGGCGGCGGCGCCGGCGTGCCGGGCGCGCGCGCTGGGGCGGGAGGCGGCCGCTCCGCCTGCGCGACCAGCCGCCCGCCGGCGTCGAGTTGCTTCCCGCTCACCGGGGCGAAGTCCGACGACAGCTCGTCCGGGTCCTTGTCCGCCGACGCGGCGTAGTTCTTCGGATCGAGCGTGGTCTCGGTGTTGGTGGGCGGCTCGTGGTCGTCCAGCGTGGGCGCTTCCGGGGTGGTGTTGGGCGAGGTGACGGAGACCTCGGGCGCGGGGGTGCCGCCGCCTGGGATGAACTTCGGCGCGGTGATGGAGGGGAGCGGAGAGGCGGGCCGGTCCGGCCTCGTCTCGCTCTCGCGCTTGCGGTCCTGCGGCTTGTCGCGCTTCGGATCGCTCATCGGCCAACCACCTTCTTACAACCTTGCCGGGTTCCCTTGGGACTGTGCTATCGCTGCGGGCGCCTCACACTCAACCCCGGGGGATCACATGAAGCACGTCTGGTTGATGTTGTGGTTGGTACCGGCGCTGGCCATCGCCGAAGAAGGTAAACCCGAAGACAAGCCCGCCGCCGCGGCGAGCTCCGGGACGGAGGTCCTGGGAGCGAAGCTGGGGACCGGCGTCAAGGACCGCGAGATCGAGGGCGAGGCCACCTCGTTCAAGGCGGACGTCGGCAAGGTCTTCCTCTGGCTGAAGGTGAAGGGCCAGGAGGGCTCCAAGGTCACGGTCGCCTGGTACAAGGGCGACGAGGACATGGGCAAGGTGGACCTGAACCTCAAGCACGCCACCATGCGCACCTGGGCCACCAAGACCATCACGCCGGAGATGAAGGGCGACTGGCGGGCGGACATCCTCGGCCCGGACGGCGCGGTCCTTCAGACGGTGAAGTTCACCATCGAAGGTTAGGCGAAGGCTAGGCGTCGGCGAGGTCGAACGGCAGCATCCGCTTCGCCTCTTCCCAGGCGGCCTCCAGCGCGTCGGCGCTGGG
>Ga0134122_10004803_pt1 | contig 10018 bp, 12 predicted proteins | sample KB302_FD_96461 | JGI IMG/M metagenome (GOLD analysis project Ga0134122, IMG submission 96461) | Terrestrial soil microbial communities without Nitrogen fertilizer from Kellogg Biological Station, Michigan, USA - KB3-0-2 | ecosystem: Environmental > Terrestrial > Soil > Unclassified ... | reverse complement strand
CTTCAGCAGCCGTGACCAGAAAAACCGCCCGAGCATGTAGCTCACGGTGTCGCCGACAACGACACCCGCAACCGCTGCCCCGAGAAAGGGGAACAGCGGGAGCGTGCCGACGCTCGCGGCAAAACCGCCGGCGATTTTGAGCGTCAATTGAAAGCGTTTGGAACAACCGTCGGACCACCCTGGCGGAAAGGGCAGATTGTTGCCTGCGCAGGTGCGGTCTTCGCGCACGTATCCGCCGCGCCGTTGAAACTCAAGAACCCCCGGTAAGAGAGTCCCGCGTAGAGCGCTGATCCGCCTAAGTTGGCGTTGAAGCCGACCGGAGAAATGTCATGAAACGCACATGGACTATCATCGGCGTAAGCGATGTGCCGGCTAGCTTCAAATGGTACCAGTCGCTTTTCGGTCAACTCGAGACGCAACCGGCCCATGCTGACTTTGGTCAGATCCTCGATTCGGATGGAACTGTCTTGCTCTGCCTCCACCAGTGGGGCGCGCACGAGCATCCGTCTTTGATGAGCCGGGACGTGGCGACACCTGGCAACGGGCTTCTCTTGTTCTTTCGCGTCGACGATTTCGATATGTCGCTGAAAAGGGCACGCGCTCTTGGCGCCCGGCTCGAAGAGGAGCCACACGCTAACCCGAGTACCGGAACAAAAGAGTTCTCGCTTCGGGATCCGGACGGATACTACGTTACGATCAGTGCGTTCTCCTCGCTCGAGCTGGCGGGCCAGGAGCCGGCCTAACAAAAGCATGCAGCCGACCACCGGCAAGTCATCAAATTTGAATAGCGCATTGCCGCTTGTCGGTAGTTGGGTGATCGAGTTTGCTGGTGACGGACTTGTTTCGCCTGAAAGACTAATACACCAAGCCGCACGAAGTAAGCCCTTGTGGGGACCTTAGTGTCTTCGTGGCTTAGTGGCGGGAGATCCTTGTCAACACAATAATCCCCACTAGCCGGATGTCTGGCGGGCGGCTGATGAGTGGCGTTATCCCCATTTCCGACTCAAGGAGCGATACAAACATGGCAATGACTCTCAAGGAAACTCTCGCGCAGCTGAAGTCTCTTGGCAACGAGAAGGTTCGTGCGCACAACAAGAAGTATGGCGCTGGGGCCAATCAGTTCGGCGTCCCGCTTGGTAACATCCGAAAGCTCGCCGCGAAGATCAAGACCGACGACCAGTTGGCCATCGCTCTCTGGGACTCGGGGAACATCGATGCGCGGCTCCTGGCAATCCTTCTGATCAAGCCCAAGACCCTGTCTCGCGACGAGATGGATCGGATGGTGCGGTCAGTCGACTTTGTGAACGTTGCAGACTGGCTGAATTCCTATGTTGTGAAGAACCACCCCGACAAGGAGTCTCTTCGCCAATCATGGATGGAGGATGACGACTCCTGGGCCGCCCGTGCAGGATGGAGCCTGACTTCAGAGCGAGTCGGCAAGAATCCGGACGGACTCGACCTTCCAGCTCTTCTGGACCGTATCGAGTCTGAAATGGGGAACGCTGCTTCGGAAGTGCAATGGACGATGAATGCCTGTCTTGCGGGAATCGGAATCCACTTCCCCAAGCATCGCAAGCGCGCCCTCGCTATCGGAGAAAAACTGGGAATCTATCGCGACTATCCGGTTTCCAAGGGATGCACCTCGCCGTTTGCCCCGATCTGGATCAACGAAATGGTGCGTCGGCAAGGTTGAACAGTCTAACTATCACCGACAATTCGAGGGACAACGACGTTGCAGCGGACGCCGCAACGCATCGCCACTGGACCGGAGTGTTAGGTGGATGCCGAAAGCACCGAATCGCTCTGTTGTTAGCACAATAGAAGGGTGAGGTTGAAAAGAAGCCTATGGAACCAGATGCCTCACTTCGTGCTATCAAAGTACTTCACACGATAGTCTGGACGTTCTTTGCTGGGTGCATCATCGCCATTCCTATTCTCGGTTTCGTACGACGCTACAACCAGGCGGTAGTGCTCGTTGGTGTAGTATTAATCGAGGTATTGATACTTGTAGCTAACCGACTGCGCTGCCCATTGACGGGAGTGGCAGCAAGATATACCAACGACCGTAGTGAGAACTTTGACATTTACTTGCCGGTGTGGGTGGCGCGACACAACAAGCTGATTTTCGGGGCACTATATCTGGGCGGCGTATTGTTCACTCTTGCCCGATGGGTCGGCTGGCTTGGTTGAGAAGTTGAGGAACTGGTGAAAAATGGCCATGGCTCTCGCGCACGGTCATCCCGACCGTTATGCGGCTCAACGATGCTCACGCCTGGCAACTGCGCAACGCAGACGACGAAATTTAGCGTCCTGCCGTAACCTTTTCCGGTCTTGCCGGTTTACCTATTAGAGGCAATCAGTGCGGGAGAAACTGGTTTGACAGCACCTGAAGTGGACACGGCTGAACGGCTCTTGATCGAGGCGGCGCAGAAGGACCCGTCGCGCTTCGCCGAGATCTACGAGAACAACTTTCACCACGTCTACGCTTACATCGCCCGCCGCGTGGGCGACCGCGATGTTGCTGAAGACCTCACCTCCGATGTGTTCCACAAAGCGCTCGCGGGATTGCCCAGGTTCGAATGGCGAGGCGTGCCTTTTGTTGCGTGGCTGCTCAGGATCGCTTCAAATGCGATCATCGATCGCGCCAAGCGAGCCGCACACGAAACCGGCATTGCCAACCTCGACGAACCCTTTGACGCGAGCCCCCAGGAGCTCGATGAATTAGAAAAACGTGCGCGCCTCTTCAAGCTAGTGGAGCGGCTTCCCGCCGATCAACGCAAGGTTATTGAGCTTCGCTTCGGCGAGGAGAAGAGCATACGCGAGGTTGCCAATCAGCTTGCGCGCAGCGAAGGGGCCGTTAAGCAGCTTCAGTTTCGCGCTCTGCAGAATCTTCGCGCACAGTTGAACGTTGGGTCGGGTGAAACGAATGGCTAACGGCAGTCTGATAGAACAACTCGATCAAGCGGTGGAGGCGATCCTCGCCAATCCCGAAGCACCGCTTCCGCGTGCGAGCGCCCGTATCGCGGCGGAGCTGAGCATCGCGGTCGAGTTGCGCAATCTTCCCCGCGCCGACTTCAAGGCGCGGCTGAGATCCGATCTCGAAAGGACAACAGGTATGACAGCACAAGCACCAACAAAGTTTCGCGAGGGTTTTCACACGATCACGCCCTATTTAGTCGTCAACGATGCAGTCGGGGTGATCGACTTTATTAAGCAGGCATTCGGCGCTCAGGAGATGTTTCGCACAGGAACTGCTGGAGGCTGGCATGCCGAGGTTAAGATCGGGGATTCGATGGTCATGCTCGGTGGGAGCGGCGGAACGCCAAACCCGACCTCGATTCACCTCTACGTTAAGGATGCGGATGCGGTCTACGAGAGCGCTTTGCAGGCAGGCGGCGTCTCATTGCATGGGCCGGTGGATCAGCCTTACGGGGATCGCGAGGCGAGCGTCGAAGACCCGGCGGGCAATCAATGGTATATCGCAACGCACAAAGCTACCGGACACGTTCCCGAAGGCCTTCGTACGGTCACGCCTTTTCTCCATCCCATCGGGGCTCCCCAAATGATCGATTTTCTGAAGCGGGCCTTTGGCGCTGAAGAGCTATCGCGAGCGGAGTCGCCGGATGGTGTGGTTCATCACGCTACGGTAAAGATCGGCGATTCGATGGTCGAGATGGGCGAGGCTCACGGGCCATGGCAGCCGATGCCGACAACTTTCTATTTGTACGTGGATGATGTGGATGCGTGGTATAGACGCGCATTGGAGGCAGGAGCCACCTCAAGGGCCGAGCCGACAGATCAGGCTTACGGCGATCGCGTAGGAGGAGTGGCCGACCCGTTTGATAACGTCTGGTACCTGGGCTCGCCGATCAAAGGTGCGTAAGCGTTTCAAGACGATGGGCCTGTAGGGGCGTCCCTCCGTGGACGCCCCTCGGTCGCAATTAAATGGGAGTACGCCCGCGACACGCGCCCCGGAGGGCCGCGCGCTAGTCACGATCCCCTTGCACCCCTCCGGGGTGCGATTGTTCATTACCAATAACCGGTGGCGGCGCGTTCGGCTTGCCACCGGCTGAATTTCGGCGCCGACTTCGCGGCGCGGGAGCTTGTTAGTCGTCAGCAACACCAGGACACCACCATGGAGTACGTTTTTCGGGCACAGACTGCAGTCTATGCTACATCGGGAGTCGGCCCGACAACTTGCTGGTTCGAGCAGGCGAGAATCGACACAAGGAGAGATTGATGACAGCCAAGGCAGCACCGATACCGCAACCCGCCATCACCCCGAATTTGACGATCAAGGATGCGGCGAAAGCGATCGAGTTTTACAAGAAAGTATTTGGAGCTTCGGAGACAATGCGACTTGCGGAGCCTTCTGGAAGGATCGGACACGCTGAGATGACGATCAGTGGCTCACCAATCATGATTTCAGACGAATACCCAGAGCTGGATGTTTTGAGTCCGGTCTCGCGTGGCGGTTCCACCGTGGGGATCCACGTCTACGTCGACGATGTCGATCAGGTAGTCGCGCGAGCCGTGGCAGAGGGCGCAAAGTTACTTGGTCCGGTGGTTGATGAGTTCTACGGCGACCGGGCCGGGAAACTGGTAGACCCGTTCGGACACGTATGGTATGTCTCGACTCGCAAAGAAGACTTGTCCGCCGAAGAGGTGACGCGGCGCTATGAGACCTTGATCAGGCAATAGGCTCGAAGAAGGATCGCGCTTCGTGATGGCTGGACGTCTTGGTAGTTCTTGCCTGTTCTTGGGCTTCGACCACTACTAACCGCAGACGCAGAGGTTGGGCAAGGGAGTTCCCAATTGGGACGTGTCGTGAGAGGCACGAGCCCTTTCTCCGTGTTAGACTTTGTCCTGCACTCGCTTCCCCGGCTTTGGCGCTGCTCGGCTCGAACGGGCGCTGCCGCTAGCTTCACCGATTGCGACGAAAGGACAAGTTGAACAATGATCGAGACTGGCAAACCGTTTCCGAATTTCTCTCTTGCTAACCAGGATGGCAAAACCGTAAAACTCTCTGACTTCGCCGGCAACTGGCTGGTGGTTTATTTCTACCCGAAGGACGATACGCCCGGTTGTACGATCCAGGGAAAGTCGTTCACCGCCACCAAGGCCGACTTCGACAACGCCGGCATCAACGTCGTTGGTGTAAGCCAGGACGATGTTGATTCGCACAAGAGCTTTTGCAACAAGTTTGGTTTCACGATCGATCTTCTAGCCGACACAAACGCCGATCTATTGAAAGCCTGCGGCGTGGGCCAAAGCGAGTACAAGGGGACGATGTATTGGGACCGCACGAGCTTCGTTATCGACGGCAAAGGCGTGGTTCGTAAGGTTTACGAAAAGGTTAATCCCCAGGGACACGAGCAAACGTTGCTTGAAGACATAAAGCAGTTGCAGTCTCAATAAACGTTTCAGGCTTTCCGCTATCCGGGTTCCGGCAACCCCGCGGCAACTGTCGAGCGGCGTGCGCACATCAGATGAGGTGGTTGTCGTAGATTGAGACGACTCCTACAATGATTCCGGAGATCTGATGTGATCGGAGGTAGCCATGAGAATCAGTCGTCAGAGATGGCTGCTTAGCTTGGTGACCGCACTCGTGGTAGGCATGGCGGTTCCAGTTTTGGCGAGCTGCCGCGCGGCGGTGCAGTCCGGGCTGAACGAGAACGGAGGCGCCAAAATGGCGGGTCACGCCAATGATTCACCAGGTGCGGAGAGCACACACGGGCAGGCTACGTTGATTTCACGATCGGCGGGTCCGATTGTGCTGGGAGCCGACCCGGTACGGATTTCTCTTTCGCCTGGCGACATCCCTGGAAAAGGGCTCGCAGCGCGACTCGACACGCTGGAATCGGGACGAAGCATCTACCTCGTCCTGAGAGACTTGAGCACGGTGGAACAACCGGGTGTCCTGTACCACGTCTATCTTGACTTGCCTGCCACCGGCGCACCGGAAAAAAACGATCCGCATTATGTCGACTCCATCAGTTTTTTCGATGCAGGCGGTGCCAAGCGCACGGATGGATCGTCCTTCAGGAGCTTCGACATAGCCTCAGTTGCCAGAACACTCAAAGCTCGCAAGTTGCTGGCCGACCAGACGTCGATCACAATCGTTCCGGGCGGAGCCCCAGATGCCGAAGCCAAACCGACGATCGGCAGAATAGAAGTAATCGAACAATAGGTTTGCGCCTCTCAAAACTCCCACGCCAGCGGTCTCACCGTCCATAATTCGTTGGTCAACACACTGCTCTACACGCCTCGAACTGAGGCTTGCCAGAGCAATCAGCATCACTCTACGAGCGATGCAAAGTTTTGTGAGGTTTGCAACTTGACAAGGAAAGGCCGTGTGATATGCTGCCGCGCGAAAACGTTCGCAACATCACACCAGGAGGTGGACTGTGTCTAACTTCTCTCGTCGTTCCTTTCTCGCAAGCATGGCAGCAGCGCCGCTGATCCCGTTTTCGGAGTGGTTTGAGAAATATGCACAAGCAGCGCCACCGATGGTCCGTTACAACGCCACGAGCATCAATGGACAGGCGATGCTCAAAAAATACGCTAAGGGCGTGAAGACAATGATGGCCACACCGTCAAAGGACCCGAAGAGCTGGGTCTTTCAATGGTACAGCCACTGGATTCAAGGTCCGCAGGTTGTGCAGCCTACCAAGAACAACACGATCAATTCCATCTACGGTGCCGCCGCGAGTCCCTGGAAAACGCTCGCTCAGGCAATGTGGGACGAGTGCCAGGCTCACAACGGCCAGAACGAGAATTACTTTCTGCCGTGGCACCGGATGTATGTCTACTTTTTCGAACGTATCGTTCGGAGCGTCACCGACGCGACGTTTACGCTTCCATATTGGAACTACTCAGTCGCGGGCTCTGCGCACGGCGTGATACCAAAACAGTTCCGCCTCCAAAATGACCCGGTCTTCGGGCCGTTATTTGTGGCGAAGCGGAACAAGCCCCCGGGACACCCAGATGTCAACGCCGGGCAACCGATTGATCAAGGTCAGCCGGATAGCCCGCTCAGTACCATCGCGCTCTCAGAATGCACCTACTCGCCGGTTGGACCAAAACAGGGTTTCTGCCAGCGCCTCGATTCCGGGTTGCACGGTCAAGTTCATGTTCTGACTGGCGGTACCCAGAATATGGGTGCGGTTCCATGGGCTGCGGGCGATCCGATCTTCTGGATGCACCACTGCAACATCGATCGACTTTGGGCGAGCTGGAACAAAGCCGGCAGGCAGAATCCGTCCGATCTACCGTTCCTTTCGAAACAGTTCACGTTTGCCGACGAGAACGGCAATAAGGTCATGGCTACAATCAAAGACTTCTTGAAGATCGCGTCGCTGAACTACACGTACGACGCCTTCGAGCCGGTGCCGGCGTGTCCGGCGGTCATTCAAAGAGCACCTGACCTGGTGAATCACTTCGTGAAGCCGGGTGACCCGGTTCAGCTTACGCCTGGCGCGGTCCGGGTGACGCTCGAGCGTGGGGACTCGGCTCAGGCCGCTTCCTCAACCACCCTTGCCGACAAGGTAAGACGGCTCAGAGCTGGGCGCCGTCTCTACGTTATCGTCAAGAACCTACGCGCTGATTTGGACCCGGGCGTCCTTTACCACGTCTATCTAGAGCTTCCGTCGGCAACCTCGCCGGCGAAGGGAAGCGCCAACTACATTGGGACGATCCACTTCTTCGACGCAACCGGGCACGACCACGACGCAACGCCCGGAGACGGGCCGGAGAAGTTCTTTAGTTTCGACGTCACCGCGCTTGCAAAGAGGCTTCTAGCGGCAAGGAAGTTAGGCGAGAAGCCGACCATCACAATCGCCCCGACGGGCAAGCCTGCTTCCGACGCAAAGCCGGTAGTCGGCGACATCTCGTTCGTCGAAGGGTAGGTCAACTCAAGCGTTCCGAAGCCGTCTCGCGTCGAGCGCGGGGCGGCTTCGGTGTCCGGAGCGATGGTTCCAACCGCCCGTAATCCCGCGGGTTCACGTGCAAGCGGGCGGACATTCTAAATCTACCCGACATCTGAGAGAAGCGCTCGGAATTGGCCCTAACCACGCGCGGGCTTTGTGTGCTTTGCCCCGCAGGCTTCTAAACAGTGAGTTGCCCGGGAACGGCCCTCCTTGATATAGAGAGGAGCAAAAGGAAGGAGTTGAAATATGGCCGATGTTCCGAGGTTGTTTCGAGTCATGGTGGAAGTTTCCGACCTGGGTAAAGCTGTTGATTTCTATTCGACGTTACTCGGGATTAAGGGTAGGACCCTGAGAGGATCGCGCGCCTATTTCGATTGCGGTCCGGTTATCCTTGCGGTGCTGGATCCGACGCCGGGCGGCATAACGCCCAGGCCCAACGTCGATGACATCTACTTTGCCGTAGCAGACTTGGAAGAGGTTCATGCGAGAGCGCTCGAGCTAGGTTGCGTATCCAAAGAGGATGTTCACGACGAGAACGCCTGCGACATCGTGGTTCGACCCTGGGGCGAGCGGTCGTTTTACGCCAAAGACCCGTGGGACAATGGCCTTTGTTTCGTGGACGAGCACACGCTTTACACCGGGCGTTGATTAAGGTGAACGCTGGAATTGGACTCGTGTGATCCAGTGGTAGCCGGCGATCCAAAGGCGGGCCCCCACCTGTAAAGAAAGTTTTGCGCCGGTCAACGCGGCGGCAACTCCAGATCATCGAACACGGTGGGTCAAAGTTGCGAGACCGCCTGCTTGCGACTTGAGCTGTTGCGCAAGGGGCCCAACCCGCTTAGGATAACGACATCGGAGTTCAAGATATGAGCAGCAACTCTATTCGCTCGCTCGTGGCATGCGTTCTCATCGCGATTTTCGTTGGCTCACTGCTTCCTTCCACATCCGCCTCCGCCCGGCAACAGTCGAGTCAGGAAGCTCGCCAGCGACGCGGCAAGAATGAGTCCTCGAACGCTCCGACCACAAAGCCAAATCAGGCAAACACACAGCAGAGTGACTCTACTGAACCTCAGACGGAAGACCAGACCTCAGCACGTGACACAAAGCCGGCCCAGTCCTCGAGCACTCAGAAGAAAAACTCCGACGTTGACTCGAAGAAGCGTGATCAGGATTCTTCGATTCAGGTAGATGAGGCGCAGCAGTCGAGCCCACGACGAGAGGCGCCGGCATTTGACCGGCCCCCGCTCGGCAACGGCTCGCAGTCTCAAGCTTCTCAACCGCCTGCCGGGCGCAAGCCGCAGCTTTCGACTCAAGAGGACCGGTCAAGCGCGCGGACGACGCCTGACACGCGCGTTCAACAAAGCACTTCCCGAACTTCTGAAGCGAACTCGCGCGCAGGATCAGGAGCTGATATCGACGACCCGAACGCAGAGCGAGGCACGCAGCAACGTCCCACGCTTCGACGGTCGTCTGATCCGCCTGATGTATACCGCCAATCTCAACAATCTCAACGGGGCGACGCGCCGCAGCCGGCCGGCAGAACAACTCAGCGTGAACAAAGCGAGCAGCAGCCGGCCGGCAGGACAACTCAACGCGATCAAAGCGAGCCGCATCCGGCGGCCGACGACGCACCGATCAAGCTGGAGTCGACGTTGATCAACTTGCCGCTTCTGGTGAGCGATCGCTCCGGGCGCTATATCCCTCAGTTGACCAAGAATGATTTTGTGCTGCTTGAAGACGGCGTTAGGCAAACGGTTGCATCGTTCGGCAGCGAAGAAGTGCCGTTCAGCGTCGCGCTACTCTTGGATGTAAGCCCCAGTGTTGCGGACAACATCCCGGACATTCAAGAAGCTGCGCTTGCGTTTGTGCGGCAGCTTCGCGCGCACGACCGCGTAATGGTTATTCAGTTTGATAAGCGCGCACGGTTCCTGACCGACTTCACGAGTGACCGGCGCATCCTCGAGTCCGCGATTCGCAGCATTTCAACCGGCTCCGGTACCAGCGTCTATGATGCTGTGTATGAGACTGTTGCCCAGAGGCTTAGAAATGTTGAAGGCCGAAAAGCGCTCATCCTGTTTTCCGACGGTGAG
>Ga0134122_10004801_pt1 | contig 10018 bp, 8 predicted proteins | sample KB302_FD_96461 | JGI IMG/M metagenome (GOLD analysis project Ga0134122, IMG submission 96461) | Terrestrial soil microbial communities without Nitrogen fertilizer from Kellogg Biological Station, Michigan, USA - KB3-0-2 | ecosystem: Environmental > Terrestrial > Soil > Unclassified ... | reverse complement strand
CTCCGCCGGAGCCGGCGCCGGACACGGCCGCGCCGGTGGTTTCGCTGACGGCGCCCGCGAGTCAAACGACGGTCGGCGGCACGATTGCCGTGACGGCGTCGGCGACCGATGACGTCGGCGTGGTGGGGGTGCTGTTGCAGGTTGACGGGACGCCGATCGGCATCGAGCTTACCGCGGCACCCTACAGCGTGACGTGGAACACCGCGACCGCCGGCAACGGTCCGCACACGCTGACCGCCGTGGCGCGTGACGCCGCCGGCAACGGCGCACAGGCATCGCTCGTCGTCACGGTGTTCAACGACACCACGGTGCCGACGGTGGCCTTCACCGCGCCGGCGGCCCAGGCGACGCTGAGTGGATCCGTGCTGATCGCGGCCAGCGCCGCGGACGAGGTCGCGGTGGCCGGCGTGCAATTCCTGGTCGACGGCACTCCGGTGGGCGCCGAGCTCACGGCCGCGCCCTACCGCGTGACCTGGAACACGGCGCTGGCTGCCAACGGCCCGCATACGCTCATCGCCGTCGCCCGTGACGCGGCCGGCAACCGGGGGCAGGCGTCGCTGGCGGTCACCGTCTTCAACGACACCGTCGCGCCCGTCGTGGCGATCACCGCTCCGGCCAATCAGGCGACGGTCGGCGGCGTCATTGCGGTCGCGGCAACGGCGAGCGACAACGCGGCGGTGGCGGGCGTGCTGTTCCAGCTCGATGGGACGCCGCTCGGCGCGGAGCTGACGGCTGCGCCGTTCACGCTCGTGTGGAACACCGCGCTCGCGGCCAACGGCGCACACGCGCTGACGGCGTTCGCGCGTGACGCTTCGGGCAACACATCCGCGTCATCGGTGATCGTGACGGTCTTCAACGACACGACGGCGCCGGCCGTGACGATTACGTCCCCGGCGACCCTGTCGACCGTCGGCGGCGTCGTGGCGATTGCCGCGAGCGCGACCGACAACGTCGGCGTGGCCAGCGTGCAGTTCCAGCTCGACGGCGTGGCGGCGGGAGCGCCGGACACGGTCGCGCCATATGGGATGACGTGGAATACGACGGGTGTCGCCAACGGTCCGCATACCGTGACGGCGATCGCGCGCGACGGCGCGGGCAACATCGGCGCCGCGAGCGTGACGGTCACGGTGTTCAACGACGTGCTCGGTCCGACGGTCAGCATCACGTCCCCCGCGAATCAGGCAACGCTGAGCGGAACCGTTGCCGTGACGGCCGCGGCGGGCGACAACGTCGCGGTGGCCGGCGTGCAGTTCAGCCTCGACGGCGTGTCGCTGGGCGCCGAGGACGTGAGCGCGCCGTACAGTGTCAACTGGGATACGACGATCGCGGGCGACGGAGGGCATACGCTGACGGCGGTCGCGCGCGACGCCGCCGGCAACACTTCGTCGGCCAGCGTGACCGTCACCGTCGCCAACGGCATTCCCGGCCTGGTCGCGGCTTACAACTTCGATGAAGGCGCCGGCAGCGTCCTGAGCGACGTCAGCGGCAACGGCAACGACGGGACGATCCGTCGCGCGACCTATGTCGGCGGCCGCACCGGGTCTGCGCTGTCGTTCGACGGCAGCTCGTACGTGACCATCCTCGACAATCCATCGCTCGACCTCACGTCGGGCATGACGCTGGAGGCGTGGGTGCGTCCGACGCTGACCGGAAACATCCGGCCGGTGATCTACAAGGAGCGCAGCCTCGGCTCCTCGTATGCGCTGTTCTCGGCGAACAGCAACAGCGGGCGTCCGGTCGGATCGATCCGCACGAGCCTGGATCGCATCGTGACGGCGCCATCTGCGATCCCGTCGAGCACCTGGACGCATCTGGCGCTGACGTACGACGGGGCGACGGTCCGTCTGTTCGTCAACGGCGTGCAGGTGTCGAGCACCGCCGCGTCGGGCCCGATCGCCGTCGGCAGCGGCGTCCTCCGCATCGGCGCCGCGCCGAATTCTTCAGATTATTTCCGCGGCCTGATCGACGACGTGCGCATCTACGACCGCGCGCTGACGGCCGCGCAGATCCAGGCGGACATGGCGGCGCCAGTTAAATAACAGACCGCCGCGAAGCGCCGCCCAAATAAAACCGGCAACCGGCAACCGGCAACTGTTAACCGGCGACCCGCGTCTATTGCTGTTCGTTGCAGAACGGGCAACGGTCGGTGCGGGCGTGGAGCGGCTTGCGGCAGTGCCAGCAGAAGCGCGCGGCGGGGGATTCCCGTGCGCGCAGGCGGCTCTGGATGCTCTGCGCGTCGTCGCGGCCTCCGCGCACCGGCGCAGGGCGGGCCGCGGCGGCGGCCGGCGTCTGGCGGACGGCGCTCCGCGCCGCGAGCACGTCGCTCAGCAGATCCGATGCGCGCTGGTAGCGCGCCTTCGTGTCGGGCGCCATCGCCTTCATGACGATGTCGCTGATCGCCTTGGGGATGGCCGGGTTGCGCAGCTTCGGCGCCGTGACCAGTTCCCCCGACATCAGCTTGTCGAGATCGGCGGGCGCCGGCGTGTCGTACGGCAGCTGGCCGGTCAGCATCTGGTACATCGTCACGCCGAGCGAATAGAGATCGGAGGCAAAGACCGCCTTGCCGTGGAACTGCTCGGGCGCCATGTAGGGCGGGCTGCCGATCACCGTCGTCCCGTGCGCGGCGATCTCGAGGAAGCGCGAGGTGCCGAAGTCGGCGACCTTCAACATGTCGTGCTCGCCGACCAGCACGTTGGCCGGGCGCAGGTCGCGGTGGATGACTCCCTGGCCGTGCGCGTGATCGACGGCGTTGCAGATCTGGCAGGTGAAGTCGAGCCCGCGCGTCAGGTCGAGCGCGCCGCGCAGCGCGATGATGTTCTCCAGCGTCTCACCCGGCACGTATTCCATGACGATGAAGAAGACGCCGTCCTGCTTCTCGGCGGTGGTGATCGAGACGATGTTGGGATGGCTGACCGAGGCGAGCAGCCTGGGCTCGCGCAGCAGCTCGCCGAAGTCGAGCCCCTGCCGGTGCGGCACCTTGATCGCCACCTTCTTGTCGATCCAGGTGTCCTGCGCGAGGTAGACGGTCCCGAAGCCGCCGCTGCCGAGCGGCGCGATGATCTTGTACTTACCGAGCTGCTGACCCTTGAAGAGCAACGGCTCGCAGTATAACGGAGAAGCGCGATCGCGGCGCTCGCCGAGACGCCGCCTATAATCGCTGCCTCATGCTGCCCCGGTTTCTCGCCGAGTCGATCGATCCCGATGGCCGTCACGCGCGCCTGGCGGAGGACGAAGCGCGCCACCTGTCGCAGGTGCTGCGGCTCGGCGCCGGCGACGAGATCGCCGTCTTCGACGGCATGGGACGGGAGTTCCGCGGACGCATCGTCCGCGTCGGGCGCGACGGCGCCGAAGTGCTGCTCACCGAAGAAGTGCTCGCCTCGCCGGAACCTGCCGTCCGGGTGACGCTGGCGCAGGCGGCGATCAAAGGGGAGAAGATGGACGACGTGGTCCGCGACGCGACGATGATGGGCGTCGCGGCGATCGAGCCGCTCGTCAGCGAGCACACCGTCGCGCACCTGCGTCCCGGCCACGCGCCCGATCGCTGGCGGCGCATCGCCATCGCCTCCGCCAAGCAGTGCCGCCGCGCGGTCGTCCCGCCGATCGGCGGCGGAACCCTGTTCGCCGACTGGCTGGCGCAGGATGCCGCGCAAGTGAAGCTGATGCTGGTCGAGCCGTCGGCGAGCGTCGAAGGGCATCCGTTGTCCACCATCGGCGGTACGCGCCCCGAGTCGGCGTCATTGATGGTCGGTCCCGAGGGCGGCTGGAGCCCGGCCGAGATCGACGCCGCCGTCCGCGCCGGCTACGTCCCGATCACGATGGGCCACCGCACGCTGCGCGCCGACGCCGTCCCGATCGTCGCGATCGGCCTGCTGCAGTTCGTCTGGGGGGATCTCTGAGCGAAGGGGGTTCTAGTAGAACCCTAGAACCCCTTTCACGCGCGGAGCGTGAGGGCCGCCCAGTCGCCTTCCTGCTTTTCGGCGATGACGTCCATGCCGGGGAAGGCGCGCCCGATGACGGCGGAGTCGTCGGGCGCGAAGCCGCTGACGATCAGGTGGCCCCCCTTCACGACCAGGCTGTGCAGCTCTTCGGCGTAGCGCACCAGCACCGCGCCGGTGAGGTTCGCCATGACGACCTCCGCCCGCTGGATGCGCAGCGTCTCGACATCGTCGCGGATGATGTCGATGGCCGCGGCGGCGCCGTTGCGCGCGATGTTCTCGCGGGCGTTGGCGAGCGCGTCGGGGTCGTTGTCGATCGCGACGACGTCATGTGCGCCGAGTTTCCAGGCGGCGAGGGCGAGGACGCCGGAGCCGGTGCCGACGTCGAGCACCCGCGAGCGGCGCAGGTCGAGCTGTTGCAGCAGGAGCAGGCACAGGCGCGTGGTGGCGTGATGGCCCGTGCCGAAGCCGGTGGACGGCTCGATGATGATCACCGCCTTGCCGCCGCGCGGGATGTCCCACGGCGGCGCGACGATCAGGCGCCCGGCTTCGACCGCGCGCAGTCCTTCCTGCGTCCGGCGTGCCCAGTCCTCGTCGGGGACTTCCACGGCGGAGGCGCGGACCTGGGGGATCGCGCCGAGCGCGGCGAACGCCGCGTCACGCTGGTTGGCGGATCGGAAGAAGACGCGCCAGTGCCCGCCATCTTCCGCCGGATCGATCGCGGCGGGCTGGTAGTCGTCGAGGAGCGCGTAAAGACGGTCGTAAAGCGAATCGCCGGCCGGCGGGGCTATCTCGATGTCGAGGGCCGGGTACTCAGCCAAATATGTCCTTCACCTTTTCGAAGAAGGGCTTCTCGCCGCCGTCGCCCGCCGCCGCCTCGACCTTCTCCTGCGGCATGACCCGGGCGAGCTTTTCGAGCAGATCCTTCTGCTCGCGGCTCAGCTTCTTCGGGACCGCGGCGCGCGCAATCACGTAGAGGTCGCCGACGCCGCGGCCCGACACGTTCGGCATCCCCTTGGAGCGCAGCTTGAAGCGCGCCCCGGGCTGCGTCCCGGCCGGCACCTTGATCTCCTCGTCGCCGACCAGCGTCGGCACGCGCACGTCACCGCCGAGCGCGAGCGTCGGGAAGGTCACCGGCACCTCGCAATACAGGTCGTCCCCCTCGCGATGGAAGAACGCATGCTCCTGCACGTGGACGACGACGTAGAGATCGCCCGGAGGGCCGCCGGCGGATCCGTGTTCCCCTTCGCCGTACAGCCGGAGACGCTGGCCGGTGGCGATTCCCGCGGGAATCTTCGCGGTGATCTTGCGCTCGCGGCCGACGCGCCCGGCGCCGCGGCAGGCCTGGCACGGCTTGCTGATCACCCGGCCGCTGCCGCGGCAGGTGGAGCAGGGGCGCGCCACGGTGAGGAATCCCTGCTGGTAGCGCAGCTGCCCAGAGCCCTTGCACTGCGGGCACACTTCCGGCGCGCTGCCGGGCGCGGCGCCCGATCCGCTGCAGCTCTCGCAGGTCTCTTCGCGCGGGATCTGGATCGACGTCTCGGTGCCGGTGAACGACTCCTCGAACGAGATCTCGAGGTCGTAGCGCAGGTCCGATCCGCGCTGCGGTCCGCCGCGACGGCGGCGGCCGCCGAACATGTCGCCGAAGCCGAAGAGATCGCCGAGGTTGCCGAAGATGTCCTCGAAGCCGGCGAACGCGTTCGGATCGAAACCGCCGGCGCCGGCGCCGCTGACGCCGGCATGGCCGTAGCGGTCGTAGAGCGAACGCTTCTCCGTGTCGGAGACGATGGCGTAGGCCTCCGCCGCTTCCTTGAAGCGTTCCTCTGCCGCGCCGTCGCCCGGGTTGCGATCCGGGTGGTACTTCAACGCCAGCTTGCGGTACGCACTCTTGATCTGCTGATCGGTGGCGTCGCGGCCGACGCCGAGGATCTCGTAGTAATCGCGCTTGCTCACCCTTTGGCCACCTTCACCATCGCCGGCCGCAGCAGGCGATCCCCCAGCATGTAACCGCGGCGGAATTCTTCCGTCACCTCGCCTTCGCGGTGCCCTTCGGCGGGCTCGTGCGCGACGGCCTGGTGGAAGTGCGGATCGAAGTCGGCGCCGAGCGACTCGATCGGCTTGACCCCGCGCTTGCGCAGCGTCTCGAGGAGCTGCTTGTGAATCAGCTCGACGCCGCGGCGGATCGGATCGGCCTCGGTCCCCGTCTCGACCTTCAGCGCGCGTTCCATGTCGTCGACGAGCGGCAGCAGCTCCTCGATGAGATCGGCCGCCGCCGCTTCCGACAGCTGGAGCCGCTCGCGCTCGGTCCGCTTGCGGTAGTTGTCGAACTCCGCGGTCTTGCGCAGCAGCCGATCGTAGTAGTCGTCGCGCTGCTTCTGCAGTTCGGCGGCGTCGGGCTGCTCGGCCGGCTCGGTCGACGTCGCGGTGGTGGCGGCGTCGGGTGAATCGTTACGTTCGTCTTCCATAGTGGTTCAGCACTCGACGGTGCATCGTGTCGAAGGCCGGGTCCAGGCCACGGGTCCCGCACCCGCCCGCTCGACCCTGCAACCTTCGACCCAACCGTCAACTATTATCGAAAACTCTGTTGATGGTGCGCGAGAGGCTGTCGACGATGTTGATCGCCCGCGAATATCTCATCCGTGTCGGACCGATGATGCCCACCGCGCCGGTCCGCCGGCCGTCGGTGTAGGTCGAGGTCACGACGCTGAAATGCTGGAGGTCCGGCTCCTGGTGCTCGGAGCCGATGAACACCGTCAGCCCGTTGCCGTCCATGCACGCGTCGATGAGCCGGACGAGGCGCGACTTCTCTTCGATCACCTTGACCAGCGATCGCATCGTCGCCAGCGCCGTGTCGGGGTCGTGCGCCGCGGCCATGTCGAAGAGCAGGGCGGTGCCCTGGATGTAGATCGACGGCTCGCGCTCGAGGCCGTCGAAGGTGCTGTCGGCGAGCCGGAGCGCCCGCGGCATCAGCTGGTCGTAGAGCGAGCGGTCTTCCCTCAGCCGATCGATGATCGCCTGGCGGATCTCGGTCAGCGACATTCCCTTGAACTCGGAATTGAGGAAGTTCGCCGCCTGTTGCAGCTCCACGCCGTCGTATGGCTCGGCCGGCTGGATCACGCGATGCGAGATGTGGCCGCCGTTCGAGACGAGGACGACCAGGATCTTGCCCGCGTCGAGCCTCACGAAATCGAGGTGCTCGAACGTCGCCTCGGTGGCCGGCACCATCGCGAAGCCGACCTGGTGCGCGGCGCGCGAGATCTCCTGCGACGCATGCGACAGGACGTCTTCGACCGTGCCGGCGCGGCGGAGCCGTTCTTCGACGTCCGGCGCGGGGCGGGAGGCACGGCGCTCCGCGAGCAGCTGATCGACGTACGACCGGTAGCCGAGGTCGGTCGGGACACGGCCGGCGGACGTGTGCGGCTGGCGCACGAAGCCGAGCTCCTCCAGGCGCGCCATCACGTTGCGCAGGGTGGCCGACGAGACGCCAAACCCGCGGCTGGCCAACCACAAGGAGGAAATAGGTTCCCCGTTGTCGATATAGGCCTGAACCAGCGCGCCGAGGATCTTTCTATCTCGTTCCGGTAATTCAGGATGACGGGCCATATTTAGCAGTCGCTCGAGGCGATTGCTAAAATTATACTACGGCTCCGGCTCGCCCCGCCGTAGCCTTCAGCGAAGGCGGGCCACGAGCGCCTTCGCGGCCGTTCGGGCATCTGCGGTAATCGCCGCAACATCCTGATGGGTCATGGCGAAATCACGCACCAGGACCCGGCCGTCCACCATGGTGAGGCTGACGTCGGTCCCCCGGGTTGCGTAGACGAGCGTTGACCACGGGTCGGGGTCGGGCTGCTGATGCGGACGGCCGCGATCAATAAGGATGAGGTCGGCACGCTTGCCGGGCTCGACGGCGCCGATGTCCCCCTCCATCCCGAGCGCCCGGGCCCCTTCGCGGGTGGCCATCCACAGCGCGTCGCGCGCCGTCAGCACGCCCGGCCCCTTGCGCACCGCCTGCAGCGTCGCCGCCAGCCGCATCTCGTCGAACATGTCGAGGCGGTTGTTGCACGCCGCGCCGTCGGCGCCGAGCGACACCGAGATCCCGCGCGCCAGCATCTCGGCGACCGGCGCGATGCCCGAGCCGAGCTTGAGGTTCGAGCCGGGGCAGTGCAGGACCTTGACCCCGCGCTCCGCGAGCAGCGCCTGCTCGGCGTCGCTCACCCACACGCAGTGCGCCGTGCACAACTGCGGCGTGGCCAGACCCGTCGCCGCGAGGTACTCGAGGTTGCTCAGCCCGCCCGAGATCCGGCGGACCACTTCGACTTCGTCGCGGTTCTCGGACGCGTGCGTATGGACGATGACCCGATCGCGCGCGGACAGATCGGCGACCGCTTCGAGCAGCTCGCGCGAGCACGACACCGCGAAGCGCGGCGCGAAGGCGGCGCGCAGCCGGCCGTTGGCCTTGCCGTCCCAGCGCTTGCGCAGCGCGACGCTCTCGTCGATCGACTCGCGCGTCTTCTCCTGCAGCCGGCTCGGGACTTCCTGGTCGGAGTCCATCATGCACTTGCCGACGACGGCGCGCAGTCCCATTTCGTCGAGCGCCTCGAAGACGACGTCGGTGTCGTGCACCGTCTCCATCGTCAGCGCGGTCGTCGTCCCGCCGAGCATCAGCTCGCTCGCCGCGAGGCGCGCCGAGGCGCGCAGCGTCGCCGGCGTGTGCGCCGCTTCCATCGGCCAGACGCGCCGCTTCAGCCAGTCGAGCAGCGGCATGTCGTCGGCGTGGCCGCGGAACAGCGTCTGGCAGAGATGGACGTGGGTCTGGATGAATCCCGGCAGGAGGTAGGCGCCGCCGGCGTCGATCGTCGTGTCGTGGCGTTCGGACGGCTCGGTCCCGACCGCGGCGATCCGTCCGTCGCGCACCGACACGGCTCCTTCCACGATGTCGAGCGCGTCGTTCATCGTGAGGATCGTGGCGTTGCGGATCAGGCAGGAAGGATGCGAAGGAATTGAAGGATACGAAGGAGCTTACTGCGTCTCCTTCGCCTCCTGTTGCTGCACTTGCCGCTTCCGTGACTCGGCGTCTTGTTCCTTCGTATCCTTCGCCGTCCTTCGTCCCTTCCATTGCATCGAGAGCGCGGAGGCGTCCCGGCCATGCCGCACCGCGATGAGCTCGGCGAGGATGCTGACGGCGATTTCCGCCGGCGTGACGGCGCCGATGTCGAGGCCGATCGGCGCGTGCACGCGCGCCAGCCCTTCGATGGGCATCCCCTCGGCCTGCAGCGCGTCGAAGATGCGCGCCACCTTGGCGCGGCTGCCGATGAGGCCGATGTAGCGGAGGTCGCGCGCGGCCAGCGCGCGCAGCGCCTCGAAGTCGTGGGTGTGCCCGCGCGTGACCACCACCACGTAGGCGGACGGCGCGAGATCGGCGCGCTCCAGCCACGCGCCGATGTCGTCCACTTCGATCTTCTCGGCGGACGGGAAGCGATCGGCGTTGGCAAACTTCTCGCGGTCGTCGATCACGTGGATGCGGAAGCCGGCATCGGCCGCGAAGCGCGCCAGGTGCCAGCCGACGTGGCCGGCGCCGACGATGTAGAGCGCGGGGACGGGAGCGATCGGATCGATGTAGACCTCCATCTGGCCGCCGCAAATCAGGCCCGACTCCTGCACGAAGTCGTCGTTCAAGTCGTACTTCACCAGCGCCGGCTTGCCGGACGCGATCGCCTCGCGGGCGCGGCCGAGCGCGTCGTTCTCGTAGCAGCCGCCGCCAATCGTGCCGACGATCCGCCCGTCGGCGAAGACGAGCATCTTGGCGCCCGTGCGCTGGGGCGTCGATCCGCTGGAGCGGACGATCGTCACCAGCGCCGCCGGTTCGCCGCGCGCCAGCGCCGCGGCCGCCGCCGGCAGGACTTCTTCGTTCAGACGAGCACCTCGATCTTCGCTTTCTGCTTCAACGACTGAATGAACGCGTCTGCCTTCTGCTGTTTCTGCTGCTCGATCAGGAAGTCCTTGATACGGCCGCTGACCTGATCGAACGGCACCGTCGACGCCGGACGCCGCTCTGTCACCTTGATAATGTGATAGCCGAACTG
>Ga0134122_10004799_pt1 | contig 10020 bp, 8 predicted proteins | sample KB302_FD_96461 | JGI IMG/M metagenome (GOLD analysis project Ga0134122, IMG submission 96461) | Terrestrial soil microbial communities without Nitrogen fertilizer from Kellogg Biological Station, Michigan, USA - KB3-0-2 | ecosystem: Environmental > Terrestrial > Soil > Unclassified ... | reverse complement strand
TCGCCGACCTTCACCGTGGAGGAGTCGCCGAGCTGCGCCACCGGCAGGGACGACGGAGCATCCACGCGAATCAGGGCCACGTCGAGGACCGGGTCGAGGCCCACCAGGCGGGCATTGACCTTGGTGCCGTTGTCGAGCGTGACCGACATGGACGCCGCACCGTCCACCACGTGGGCGTTGGTGAGGATCTCGCCGCCGCGATCGATGATGAGCCCCGAGCCCACGATCGTCTCGAACCGCTTTTGCGGGCGGATCTTGTTGATCTTCATCGCCTGGATCGACACCACCGCCGGCGAGACCCGCTCGAACAGCGCCGTCAGCGACTCCGTGCAGGGCTGCGCGCCGGCCAGGCCCGGCACGAGTACGATGGCGACGGCGACGGCGAGCACCCAGGCGCGCATCACGCGGTGATCATACGCCGACACTACCGGAAGGCCGGCATGACGCGCTTGGCCAGCAGGTCGATCTGCCTCGGGTCGTCGGTGACGGGCCCCAGCACGAGATATTTCAGGCCGGAGTCCACCAGGTCCTCAATGCGCGCGTTGATGCGATCGACGCTGCCGATCATGTAGCATTCCTGCAGGTGTTCGTAGGAGCGGTGGCGGCCCATCGCCCGCAGGAATGGCGCCTTCGACTTCGCGAGCGCGCGCTCGTGGCTTTTCTCCTCGACCAGGTGGATGAAGTTGCAGTGGCCGAAGGTGATCGCGCGCGGATCCTTGCCGAGCCGGCGGGCATGATCTTGCAGCTGCACCCAGTCACGCTTGACCCACTCCTGCTTGCCCGAGCACCGGGACAGCCAGTTGCCAGCCTTCACGATCCGGTCCATCACCGTCTTGGCGATGACGGGCACATCGTGCTCGTTGGGATCGGGAATCCGGGAGCCGCCCGACACCCAGATCTGAGGCAGCTTCGGGGGCCGGGGATCAATCGTCACATCTTTGAAGGAGTAATAGCGCCCGCTGTAGGTCACGTTCGGCTTGGACAGCAGGAGCGTGACGGCCTCGAGGATCTCGTCGGTGCGCCGCCCGCGCTCCTCGATGCGGGAGCCCGTCACCTCGAACTCGCGCGTATACCACCCGGGACCCACACCGAACACGAAGCGGTTGTTCGACATATGGCACAGCGTCGAGATCTCCTTGGCCAGCACCACCGGGTGGCGGACCGGCAGCACCAGGATGCCGGTGGCGATTTTGACTTTGTCGGTGAGCGCCGCCGCGTAGGCCAGCGTCTCGAGCGGCTCCAGCCAGGCATTGCCGTAGAGGCCGGGGGCCGAGAGCAGGTGATCGATCACCCAGACGTCGATGCCGTGCTTCTCGCACCGCTCGATGGACTCGCGGATGTTGCGCACGTTCTTCGCGCCGCCGCTGCGGTCTGCCCAGGCGTACGTCGGGATCCACGCGCCGAACTTCAGCTTGGCCATCGCCTCTCCTGTGTCGTCGACTCGGAGCTATTTCGTGTAGCGGATCTCGAAGGTCACGCAGCCGCGGGGGACCCGGTAGGGCCCGTGCACCATGCCGGGCGGCCGGCACGCGTACATGCCGGCCGTGAACGTCTGCCCCTTGCCCAGGTCGATCAGCTCGCCTTCCAGGATCCAGACCTCCTCCCAGAAGTCGTGGGTGATCGTCCCGGTCGTCTCCACGCCGGCCGCGAAGCGCAGCAGGCGCGTGACGTCGCCGGTGGCGGGATCGCGGCTCAGGATCTTCTCGTGCACGCCGGGGCCGCCGGCGCCGCCGGTGGCGGAGCCGGTGACGGGCTCCCACGGAAGCGCGTCGGGGCGGAAGAACTCGTGCTCGGGCTTGGGCATGGGCGCGGAGGCCTGATCAAGGTAACCCCGTCCGGCCGGGCTTGCCAAGTCCCGGGGGCTATAATCGACGTCATGCGTCGCTGGCTGTCCCTCGTGCTCCTCGCCGTGACCCTCGCCACCGCCGCCTCGGGTACCGCGGCCGAGGCGCCGGCGCCCGTGCTGGCCGTCACGCTCGACAACGGCCTGCGCGTGCTCCTGCTGGAGGACCACCGCAGCCCGATCGTGTCGCTCCAGCTCTGGTATCGCGTGGGCTCGCGCAACGAGGCGCGCGGCGCCACCGGCATCGCGCACTTCCTCGAGCACCTGATGTTCCGGGGCACGCCGACCAACCCACCCGGCGCCTACGCGCGCATCGTCGAGCGCAACGGCGGGCAGGACAACGCGTTCACCTCGCAGGACGTCACCTCGTACTACGTCGACATCGCCGCCGATCGTCTCGATCTCATGCTGGCGCTCGAGGCCGACCGCATGCACAACCTCACGCTCGATCCCAAGATCGTCGACTCCGAGCGCGAGGTGGTGACCGAGGAGCGGCGCACGCGCACCGAGGACGATCCCGGCGGCGCGCTGGGCGAGGAGGTGAGCGCGCTCGCCTTCCGGGCCCATCCCTACGGGCAGCCGATCGTCGGCTGGGCGGTCGATCTCAAGCGCATCACGCGCGAGGAGATCCAGGCCTTCTACAAGGCCTACTACGCGCCCAACAACGCGCTGCTGGTCGCCGCCGGCGACTTCAAGGCCGCGGCGGTGCTGGCGAAGATCAAGGAGGTCTTCGGGCCGATTCCGCGCGCGCCCGAGCCGCCCAAGGTGCTGGCCGTCGAGCCCGAGCAGAACGGCGAGCGCCGGCTCCTCGTGCAGCGGCCGGCCGAGCTGCCCATCGTCTACGTCGGCTTCCCGGTGCCGAACCAGCAGTCGCCCGACGCCGCCGCGCTCGACGTGCTGTCGGTCGTGCTGTCGGGCGGCCGCTCCTCGCGACTCTATCGCCAGCTGGTCCACGAGCGCCAGCTCGCGCTCGAGGCCGGGGGCGATTATTCCTACTTCTCCTTCGACCCGAACCTCTTCTGGTTCTACGCCACGCCGCTGCCGGGGCAGACGCCCGAGACGCTCGAGAAGGAGCTGCTCGGCGAGATGGAGCGGCTCAAGAAGGACCCCGTCGGCGAGGACGAGCTCAAGCGCGCCAAGAACCAGATCGAGGCCGGCTTCGTCTTCCAGGACGACTCCGTGCACAAGCGCGCCTCGCTGCTGGCCCGCTTCGAGCTCATCGGCGGGTTCGCGCACAAGGACCAGTACCTCGACAAGGTCCGCGCCGTCAGCGCCGCCGACCTGCAGCGGGTCGCCCAGCGCTACTTCACCTCGGACAAGAAGAACGTCGGCATCCTGCTGCCGAAATCGTGATGAAGGCCATGACGATGCTCGCCCGTCCGCTAGCCCTGCTGCTGCTCGTCGCGCTCGCGCTCACGGTGGCGCCGGCGCCGCCGGCGAGCGCGGCGCCGATCGCGCACCGCGAGGTGCTGCCCAACGGCATCGTGCTCCTCGTCGCCGAGCGCCCGGGGGTGCCCATCGTGGCCGCGCGCGTCTTCCTGCGCGCCGGTGCGGTCTTCGAGCCCTCCGATCGCGCCGGCCTCGCCAATCTGACCGGTGCGCTCCTCACGCGCGGCGCCGCCAAGCGCACGGGGCCGGAGATCGACGAGGCCATCGAGTTCGTCGGGGGCAGCCTGGAAGCCGGCGCGAGCCGTGACGGCCTCACGGCGTCGCTGTCCGTCCTCAAGCGCGACCTCACCCTGGGGATGGACCTGCTCGCCGACGTCGTGCTGGCGCCCGCGTTTCCGCCCGAGGAGCTGAAGCGCAAGACCGCGCAGATCCAGGCCGCCATCAAGCGCTCCGAGGAAGATCCCAACACCGTCGCGGGCCGCGCCCTGGCCCGGGTCGTCTTCCCGAACCATCCGTACGGCCTGCCGGTGGAGGGCACGATCGAGTCGGTGGGCAAGCTCACGCGCGACGACGTCGTCGGCTTCTACCGCAGTCAGGCCCGCCCGGACACCACCATCGTGGCCGTCGTCGGCGACGTCACCGTGGACGAGGCGCGCCGCGAGGTGCTCAAGCGCTTCGGCGGCTGGGCCAAGCCCGCCACGCCGGCGCCGAGCGTGCCGCCCGCCCGGCCCGGCGGCGCGCCGAAGAGCGAGACGATCACCAAGGAGCTGTCACAGGCCACGCTCATGCTCGGCCGCCAGTCCGTCCGGCAGCTCGACCCGGATTACTTCCCGCTGGCCGTCGCCTCCTACGTGCTGGGCGGCGGCTCGGCCTCCCGGCTCTACGGGCGCGTGCGCGACGAGGGCGGCCTGGCCTACGCGGTGTACAGCTACGTCTCGCCCGGACGCTACGGCGCCTCGTTCGCCGTCTCGGCGCAGACGCGCACCGCGGAAGTGCCGAAGGTCGACGACATCCTGAAAGAGGAGCTGGTGCGGATGACGCGCGAGCCGGTGAAGGACGACGAGCTGCGGCTGGCCAAGGATTACCTGATCGGCAGCTTCCCGCTGCGGCTGGACACCACGGCCAAGGTGGCCGACTTCATCGTCGCCATCGAGGAGCAGGGGCTCGGCCTCGACTACGCGGACCGCTACAAGGCCAGCATCGCGAAGGTGACCGCCGCCGACGTGCAGCGCGTGGCCGGCAAGTTCTTCGCGCCCGATACCTTCAACCGGGTCGTGGTGGGCGCCGCGAAGTGAGGCGCGGGCTGCTCCTGGCGTCGATGCTGGCGGGGCTCGCCGTCGGCACCGAGGCGGTGGCGGCGTCGTTCACGCTGACCGACGCCGACAAGCGGGCGGCGATCCGCACCGGCGAGCGCAGCGTCAGTGCCGAGACGTTCGACCACGAGTGGCGCGTCAGCAACGGCGGCGGCGAGACCGCCATGGTGCTGACGCCGTTCCATCGCCTGACGGTGGCGGCGCGCCATGCCGCCTTCAAGAACGACTCGCTCAAGCCCGCCGAGGTCGACCGCGTCGTCAAGGAGAACGTCAATCGTCTCGTCGTGTGGGTGAACCTGAAGGGCAAGGGCGAAGACTTCGCGCGCTTCTACGTGCCGCGCCTCGTGGCGGGCGAGCGCGAGATCAAGGCCAGCTTCGTGCAAAACGAGCGCACGGCCGTCCGCCAGGACGACGGCGCCTTCATGGCCCGCTGCGTGTACGGCTTCCCGATCCAGGACCTGACGGGCCGGGCGAAGGTTGCGCTGGTGGTCGCCGACGCGGACGGCCGCGACGTCACCCGGTTCACGATCGACCTGGCCAGCATGCGCTGACGGTCGTCGCGTGCGCGCGCCGCTCAACGGGCGGCTGCCCGCGCCCCTGCTCTGAGGGGTATAATCCGCTCGCACGCCGCCACATCACCCCACGCAGGAGGGCTTCGCATGAAAGCTGTTCGCATTCACGCTCCCGGCGGTCCCGAAGCGCTGAAGTACGAGGACGCGCCGCAACCCTCGCCCAAGGCGGGCGAGGCGGTCGTCAAGATCGACGCCGCCGGGCTGAACTACATCGACGTCTACTTCCGCACCGGCGCCTACAAGGGCGAGTACCCGATGACGCTCGGCATGGAGGCGGGCGGCACCGTCAGCGCCGTCGGCCCGAACGTCACCGACGTGGCCGTGGGCGACAAGGTCGCCTACACGGGCATTCCCGGCGCCTACGCGGAGTACGCGACGGTGCCGGCCGCGCGCCTGGTGAAGCTGCCGGCGGGGCTCAGCACCAAGCAGGGCGCCGCCGCGATGCTGCAGGGCATGACCGCGCACTACCTGGCCGCCAGCACCTACCCGCTGAAAAAGGGCGACACGTGCCTGGTGCACGCGGCCGCCGGCGGCGTCGGCCTGCTGCTGTGCCAGATCGCGAAGATGCGAGGGGCGCGCGTGATCGGCACGGTCTCGACGCAGGAGAAGGCCAAGCTCGCGCGGGAGGCCGGGGCCGACGAGGTGATCCTCTACACCTCGCAGGACTTCGAGGTCGAGGTGAAGCGCCTGACCGACGGCAAGGGCCTGCAGGTGGTCTACGACTCGGTCGGCAAGACCACGTTCGACAAGAGCCTCGGCTGCCTGGCCCCGCGCGGCATGCTGGCGCTCTACGGGCAGTCGAGCGGGCCCATCGGGCCCTTCGACGTCGCCCAGCTCGGCGCCAAGGGCTCGCTGTTCCTCACGCGCCCGAGCCTCAACGCCTACATCGCCTCGCGCGACGAGCTGGTGCAGCGCTCCACCGAGCTGCTCGGCTGGATCCGCGACGGCAAGCTGCGCCTGCGGACGGAGTTCGAGTTTCCCCTCAAGGACGCTGCCGAGGCGCACCGGGCGCTCGAGGGGCGCAAGACGACGGGCAAGGTGCTCCTCGTGCCATGAAGTGGGTCCTCGGCGTCGTGGCGGCGATCGTCGTGCTGGCGATCGCCGCCGTGGTGGCGGTGCCGTACCTGGTCGACACGCCGCGCATCCAGGGGTATATCGCCAACAACGCAAGCCAGACGCTCGGGCGGCCGGTGAAGTTCAGCTCCGTGTCGCTCCGCGTGCTGCCGCTGCCGGCCGTCGAGCTGCACGACCTCGAGGTCGCGGAGGACCCGAAGTTCGGCACGGCGCCTTTTCTCCGGCTCAAGACCGGGCGCATCCGGCTGAAGCTGCTGCCGCTGCTCACGGGGCGTGTCGAGCTGGGTGAGATCGTCCTCGACAAGCCGGTGGTGACGGTGGTCCAGGCAGCCGACGGCCGGCTCAACATCTCGACGCTCGGCACCGGCAGCGGCCCCAAGCCGAGCGGCGAGGCGGGGCGGCCGCCGAGCGACACCGGGCGCTCGTCCGGCGGCGGCGCCGGCGGCGCGCTGGCGATCTCGCGGGTGACCCTGGACGGCGGCGTCGTCACCTACGTCGCGCGCGGCAAGGGCGGCGCGGCGTCGGAGTACCGGCTGGAAGGGGTGGACGTCACGATCACCGGGAGCGCGAGCCAGCTCACGTTCAAGGGCGACGCCAAGGTGCAGCCGGGTGCGCTGGCGCTCAAGATCAGCGACGGCGTGGTGGGGCTCGCCCCCGGCAAGCCGATCACCGAGGCCGCGCTCCGCGGCAAGGTGGCGGTCGAGGGCAAGGACGTCAAGCCGCTGGCCGCTGCCGCCGTGGGCCCGAAGCCGCAGATCGGCGGCAGCCTCAAGGCGGCCCTGACGCTGGGCGGCACGGTCGGCGCGCCGACGGCCACGGGCGAGGCGCAGATGTCGCCGCTGGCCGTGATCCAGACCCAGCTGAGCTGCCCGCCGCCCAAGGAGCGGACGCTCACGGTGCCCTCGCTGAAGCTCAACGTCGGCTGGCAGGAGCAGCGGCTCACCGCGCGCCCGCTGACGGCCGCGCTGGCCGACGGCACCGTCACCACGCAGCTCACGGTGACGCTGGGCCGCGGCGTGCACGTGCAGCTCGCGGACCTCGGCATCAAGACGCTGCCGCTCGAGAAGGTGCTGGTGGACTACCTCTGCCAGGGCTACGCGATCACCGGGCCGCTCGACCTCACCGGCGGGCTCGCCTTCGACGCCGCCGACATGCTGAACACGCTCACGGGCCCCGGCCAGCTGAAGGTCGGCCGCGGCAAGGTGGTCGGCTCGCAGGCGATCGCGCTCATCGGCAGCGTCGTGCGCGTGGGCGGTGCGATCTCGGCGCTGCTGTCCGCCGATGTGCCGGCCGACACGTTCAACTCACCGCTGGAGTTCGACTCGATCACCGGGACCTACCAGATCACCAACGGGACGGCGACGACGAAGGACCTGCTCTACACGAGCCGCGTCATGAAGGTCCTGATCGCCGGCGACTACGGCCTGGCCAGCAACCGCCTGAACCTCGACATGACCGTCACCCACAACCGCGGCGAGATCAAAGCCAAGATCACCGGCACGACCTCCTCCCCCTCCATCCGCGTCGCCCCCAGCTCCCTCATCGCCCCCGACAAAGCAGAAAAAGGAATCCGCGACCTCCTAAAGCGCTTCGGCAAATGACCCGGAGGGGAGCTTCGCTCCCCTTCCGGCGGTCGTCGCACGCCTGACGGCGCGCTCCTCCCTGCCTCCCCTCAGCCCAGAGATCACCGCTCCCAGCACCAGCTTTGCCGGCGCAATCGAACGGTCTTAGGGAGAGGTAGGGAGAAGCAGGGCCAAGGCGACGCGACGACCGTCGCGAGCGCTACCGTGCTTCCGGGTTCCGCGGGAACTTGAAGTAGGGCAGGTGGACGTCGCCGATGATCACGCGGTCGGCGCGGATCGAGGGCGGGGCGGTCCAGTTCGGCGCGCACTGCGGGCAGTTGATCTGCGCTACCGAGGCCGCCGTGACGAAGTCGTCCTGCTCGACGCCGTCGCCGCTGACCCCGATGCCGCCGATCAGCGTGGTGCCGCTGTAGAGCCCGATGCTGCCCGGGAAGAACACGATCCCGCTCTGGTTGGCGTTGGCCGCCTGGAAGCCCTGCGAGCAGGGCGTCGCCACGTCGACGACGAAGTCGCCGAAGAACGGCCCGGGCCGCGTCTGGTCGATGCCCGCCGGGTAGAGCGGCTGGGCGCCGAAGCCGATGGTGCGCGCGGTGACCGAGGTCCCCGCCGGCACGCCGGGAATGTCGCGCGGATCGCGCGTCGGGCTGCTGAAGTACACGGCGTTGCGCGCCTTGGCGACTGCGACGTCGATCGAGAAGATCGTCGCGTCCTCCATGCGGTAGAGCCCCACGATGTTGCCCGCGAGGTCGCTCACCGCGAACACCATCTGCGTCGTGGTGCCAAGCGGCAGGCGGATCGCTGCGCGCGTGCGGCGCGCCTCGTCGATGCCGCGCGAGATCACCGTGCCGATGTTCTGGGCGGTCAGCCGGCCGTCGCCGCTGGTCACCGGCGCGATCAGGTAGCCGCGCGGCACCCCGGCGGCGCCGTTGGGGCTGTCGATCGGGCCGACGGTGAAGTTCGCCACGAACACGCCGGGACCGAACCCCGGTGGGCGCAGGACGTTCTGCACGAAGGGCAGCCTGATGCCTTCCAGGATGACGGCGCCGGGGTCGGGCACCGAGGGCCCAAAGCCCGGTCCCGGGATGCTGCCGGTGAACGCCGCGAACTCGGTGGCGCTGTGCGGGATGCCGATACCGGCGACGCCGACGCCGCCCACGAGGACACCGGCCTTGAAGACGGGCACGCCGCCGCCGTCCACGGCGCCGGGATCACTGTCGAAGATGTCGGCCTTGCCGGTCACGATCCCGGTGCCGCAGCCCGCGAAGCCCGCGCCACCCCCGCAGGCGCCGCCGTTCAGCGACGTGGAGCGCGGGATGCCGGCGATAGCCACGCCGAAGTCACAGCCGCGGTTGGTGTTCTCGATGCCATAGAGGGCCGCCGGCGGCTTGTTGACGATGCCGGGCGGGAAATGGATACCGCTGATGAACCGCACCGTGCGCGAGGACAGCGGGGCGTTGTTGTTGCTGAAGAACGCGCCCGTGCGAGCCAGGCCCACGGCGTAATCCGTGGCAAGTACCGGGGCACCACCCTGGTAGAGCAGCGAAACGATGCCGCCCGTGATGATGTCGCCCGCGGTGGCCGTCGGCCCAAGGTAGACGCCCAGCACGTTACCGGCCCGATCCACGACCGCCACGATGATGTTGGTCGAGCTGATCGCGGTCGCCGCCGTTCGCGTGATATCCATCACGTCCTGGGCGGTGAGGAACGGCTCCGTCTGGGCGGAGACGACGGCCGGCGCCAGCAGGGCGACGGCAACGAGGGCAGCGAGCAGTGAACGCCTGATGAAGCCACAACCGAGCACGCCGGGGGTTCGGGTGAGGTAGCTCACAGTGGCGGTCATCTTATCCGAATTAGTGTTTCCGACCAACTCCCGAGAGCAGCGCCGGGACCTTGAACGGCCCGTCGGCATCGCGCTCCTTGCTCTTGTCGTGATAGCGATGGCACTCCACGCAGCCGCTGCGCGCGCCCCCCCTGGGCTGGTGGCAGTCGCGGCAGGCGGTGACCGCCGGGATCAGCACGTCCTTCGTCTCGCTGCTCGCCGCCGCCTTGTGGCACTCGCCGCAGGCCACCGGCCGGTGTGGGCCGTGATCGAACTTGGAGTGCGGCAGCCAGCGTGCCGGAATCTTGGGCGGAATGACCTCGGGGACCGGGGTGCCCGCCGCGCGGTCGAACACGTGGCACTTCTCGCAGCCGTCCTCCTTGGTGCCGAAGAACTTCTTGTCGGCGCCGCTGAGCTGCTGCGAGAC
>Ga0134122_10004798_pt1 | contig 10020 bp, 11 predicted proteins | sample KB302_FD_96461 | JGI IMG/M metagenome (GOLD analysis project Ga0134122, IMG submission 96461) | Terrestrial soil microbial communities without Nitrogen fertilizer from Kellogg Biological Station, Michigan, USA - KB3-0-2 | ecosystem: Environmental > Terrestrial > Soil > Unclassified ... | reverse complement strand
GGGAAAACGGCGGTGGCCGGCCTCGATGGCCGCCGGGTCGCGGTCGAACGCGAGCACGCGCCCTTCGGGACCGAGTGCCCCGAGGATGAGTGCCGTGTGCCCGCCGCGCCCGAACGTCGCATCGATGTATAGGCCGTCCGCCTGCACGGCGAGTGCTTCGAACGCTTCCCGGAACAGCACCGGAATGTGCGCGTCCAAATCACTCACTCCTTTTCAAGCGGCTGTCAGTCCGCCCCCGTTTTTCAAGCGCCGTTGCCATGGGCGCCGTCGCTACGCGACCGGCGCCCCACCCCATGATCATCATTCGTGACCAAACTAACTACCCAAGCACGCCGCGCAGCACGCGGCGTCACAAAGTCAACGAGTCGAGCTCCGCCGGCAGGCCGGTTTCGGCCGCCTCGTTCGCCAGCCACAACGCGCGCCGTTCGTTCCAGCGCGCCTCGTCCCACAATTCGCAGCGATTGCCCTGGCCGATCAGCATCCCGTTGCGCTCCAGGTGCGCGAACTCGCGCAACTCCGGCGGCAGCAGCAAGCGTCCGTGTCCATCGAGCTGCACCTCGGTGGCGTGACCCACCATCAGGCGTTGCAGGCGACGCGCCTGCGCGTGCAGCGACGGCAGGCTCATCAACTTGCGTTCGATCTGCTCCCACTCGGGAAACGGGTAGATGAGCAGGCACTGATCCCGGTCCACGGTGACCACCAGTCGCCCCTGGCTTTTTTCGAGCGCGAACTCGCGGTACCGGGTGGGGAAAACCATCCGGCCCTTGTCGTCCAGGGTCACTTTTGCTGCACCGCGAAACATGGTTGAACAGGCGCTTTATGCCCATTTCTCCCCACTTTTTCCCACTTGGCGCCACTATAGGAACGCGGGCAGGCGCGGTCAAGAAATAAGTACGAAATTTTTCCCGCGGCGACAGCGACTTACGCCGAAAACGACGATTGGCTAACGAGTGCCCCGAGCGGCCGCGCTTACCGATCAGTGGGTTGTCACCGCAAGTTCATACAGTTGGTAAGAACTGCGCGGGCTGTATGCACCGGAGAAGCCGAATGCAGGATCCCGACAGCACGGTCGAAGTGCTCCCGCAAAAGCGATCCCAGGGCCTTTGCCTCGTCGAGCGAAGGGCCTTCAGCGACCTCGAACAAGGGGTCATAAACGGATGGCTGAAGCACCTCTTTGAACCGTATATGGTTCAAATAGGTGCTTCAGAAACCTGAAAGTTACAAAAAAAAGGAGCCAGCCTGTAAGCCGGGTTCTGTCGAGGACGATCATTCCTCTGGAATCGCCGTCACCGGCGACTTCAAGCGGCCTACCCGGAAGCACGGGGGGACACCCGCTGCCACTCTCGTGGCGACTTCCCTATTTGGCCTTGCTCCAGGTGGGGTTTACCGTGCCGCCGTGTGTTGCCACCGGCGCGGTGCGCTCTTACCGCACCATTTCACCCTTGCCGTCGCCATTGCTGGCGCTTGGGCGGTTTGCTTTCTGTTGCACTTTCCGTCGGCTCACGCCGCCCAGGCGTTACCTGGCACCTCGTCCGCAGGAGCCCGGACTTTCCTCCCCATCTCGTGAGAAATGCAGCGACCGTCCGGCCGACTCCGGCGCGCACCATATCGGCATGAAGGTCGCTTCTCAAGGATTTTTCGAGTCGCGGCGCGGGGCTCACTCCTCGTGGTTGCGCGCCAATTCGAGTGCCCGCGCATACGCGTCGTTGCGCCTGGCGCCGGTCAGCCGCGCGGCCAGCGCCGCGGCCTTGCTCGGCGCGAGCTCGCTGAGCAGCACGCGCAGCGTCGCGTCGAGTTGCGCGCCCGATGTTTCGACCTGCACGCGCGGCGCGCCGGCGACGACCACCGTGATCTCGCCGCGCGAGAAGTTGGCGTCGCTGCGCGAGGTGATCGCCAGCGTCGCGAGCGTGCCGCGATACACGGTCTCGAACACCTTGGTCAATTCGCGCGCGACGGCGGCCGGCCGCTCCGCACCGAACGCGGTGCCCATGTCTTCCAGGCATTCGGCGATACGGTGCGGCGCTTCGAAGAACACCAGCGTGCGGGTTTCCGCAGCGAGCTCCGCGAGACGCGCGCGCCGCTCCGCCAGGCGCGCCGGCAGGAATCCTTCGAACGAGAAGCGTTCGGTAGGCAGGCCGGCGATGCTCAGCGCCGCGGTGATGGCGGAAGGTCCGGGCACCGCCACGATCGGCACGCCCTCCTGCGCTACGCGGCGCACCAGCTCGAAGCCCGGATCCGAAAGCAATGGCGTACCGGCGTCGCTGACCAGCGCGATGCGTGTGCCGCCGCGCAACTTTTCCAGCAACTCGTCGATGCGCTCGCTCTCGTTGTGCTCGTGCAGCGACACCAGCGGACGCGACAACCCGAGCGTTGTCAGCAATTGCCCCGTCCTGCGCGTGTCTTCGGCCGCGACCAGTTCGGCGGCCGCAAGTTCGTCGCGTGCGCGTGGCGACAGGTCGCCGAGATTGCCTATGGGTGTCGAGATCACCGCGAGGCGGCCTGCGTTCGCTACCACTATACTTCTCCACCGCGCTTGAATACGCGGCCATCTCCGAAGGCTATTCGACACATGACTGCCGGAAAAGCTTTGAACCGCACCTGGTCTCTGCTCGCACTGTTCGGCCTGCTGGCGATCTCCATCCTGCTCGCCGGCTGCCCGAGCGGGCCGGCGCGCGTACCCACTTCGACCGTGGACCGCGCCGAAGCGGCCGTCCGGTCCGGAGACTACGCCGGCGCCGCCGCGCTGTATGAACGTCTTGCCGGACAGACCAGCGGCGATGACGCCGACGAATTCCGCCTGCGCGCGGCGCGCGCCTGGCTGGCCGCTGGCCGCGCCGCCGATGCGGACCGCGTGCTGGCGGCGGTCAGTGTCGGCGCGACCCAGCAGCATCTGCTCGAGCAGCGCATGCTGCGCATCCAGTCGGCGGTGGCGCAGGGACGGGGAGACGAGGCCTGGCGCGAGGTCAGCGGCATGCAGCCTCCCGCGGCCCCGACCGCGGCGGCGCGTTACTTCGAGACCCGCCAGCAGGTCGCGATCGCCACGGGACACCTGGTCGATGGCATCCGCGCCGAGCAATCGCGCGAGCGACTGGTCCCGCCGGGTGATGTCCGGGTGGTGCGCAGCGAACTGCTGACGCAACTGCGCGCTGCGGCCGATCGCGGTGTATCGCTCACCGCGCCACCGGGCAGCGACACCACGATTCGTGGCTGGCTCGAAGCCGCTTCCGTGGCCGCGGACAACGCGCGCAATCCGACACTGGGCGCGTCGCGCCTCACGGCCTTCCGCGCCCGCTATCCCTCGCATCCCGCGCTCACGGCGCTCGCCGAAGAACCCGTGGTCGGTATCGAGCCGCGTGCCTCGCAACTCGAGGCGGCGCCCCACCTCGCGCTGATCCTGCCGTTGAGCGGCCGCACCTCGGGGCCCGCGGGCCAGATCCGCGACGGCTTCATGACGGCTTACTACCAGCTGCCGGAGCAGTCCCGCCCGCGCCTGCGCGTGTACGACAGCGCCGCCGCGCCCATCGGCGAAGTCGTCGGCCAGGCGGTGGCCGCCGGCGCAGAGTTCATCGTGGGCCCGCTGACGCGGGAAGAAGTGGTCGCCGCCGCCGATCTGCTCACCACGCGCCCGCCGTTGCTGGCGCTCAATTTCCTGCCGGTCGATCGGCCGGCGCCGGAGCACTTCTACCAGTTCGCGCTCTCGCCGGAAGACGACGCGCGCGCGGTGGCGCGCTACATCAGCGCCAGCGGCCGGCGCCGCGGCGTGGTCATCGTGCCCGAAGGCGACTGGGGCACGCGCGTCGCCACGGCATTCGACGAAGAATTGCGCGCGGCCGGCGGCTTCGTGCTCGGCCAGTCCGCGTACAACCAGGCCGACAAGGACTACGCCGCCGCCATCATGCAGGTGCTGCGCACCGACGACAGCCGCGCGCGCCAGCAACGCATCCAGTCCGCCATCGGGCAGAAGCTCGAGTTCGAACCGCGGCGCCGCGCCGACATCCAGTTCATCTTCGCGCCGAGCCAGCCGACCACCGCGCGCCTGCTGCGACCGCAATTGCGCTATCACATGGCCGGCGACATTCCGACGTACACGCTCGGCGATGCCTACGATCCGCATCCCACCGCCAACGAAGAGATCGACGGCGTGATGTTTCCAGACATGCCGTGGATGCTCGGCGGCGACCCGCTGTCCACCGACGTGCGCGCGGCAGTGACACAGGCGTACGGCGATTCGGCGTCGCGCCGCGGCAGGTTTTTCGCATTCGGCTACGACGCCATGCGCATCGCGGGCGCGCTGCGGCGCGGAGCACCGCTCGATCCGCAGGGACTCACCGGCACCTTGAGCATGGATCCGCAGGGCCGCGTACGCCGCGAGCTCCAGTGGGTGCGCATCAAGGGTGGCGCGCCGACGCCGCTCGAATCCGCGCCGACCGCCACCATCCAGTAGCCGCGCGGACATCGTGGATCGGCGGCTGACAGGATCGTTGGCCGAGAACAGCGCCTGCGCCTTTCTCGAGTCGCAGGGATTCACCATCGTCACCCGCAATTTCCTGCGCCGCGTTGGCGAGCTCGACGTGGTGGCGCGGGCCGGTGACCTGCTGGTGGTCGCGGAAGTGCGCACGCGCGCCAGCGATCGCTTTGGCGGCGCGGCCGCGAGTATCGGCCGGGCCAAGCAGCGGCGCATTGCCGCCACGGCCGCCCTGCTCCTGCAGCAGCGTCGCGAACTGCGACAGTGCCGCGTGCGTTTCGACGTATTGATCGTGCGCGACGGGCAAATCGAGTGGCTCAAACACGCGTTTGACGCCTAGCCGCCGCGTGGTCAAGATCGCGCCCACATGCGCACCCTCGACGACCTTTTCAGGAACAACCGCGAATGGGCCGACCGGATCCACCGGCAGGACCCCGAATTCTTCCTGAAATTGTCGAAACAGCAGTCGCCCACCTACCTGTGGATCGGCTGTGCCGACAGCCGCGTGCCCGCCAACCAGATCGTCGGACTGCTGCCGGGCGAGGTTTTCGTCCATCGCAACATCGCCAACATGGTGGTGCATACCGACCTCAACTGCCTGTCGGTCATGCAGTTCGCGGTCGACATACTCAAGATCAAGCACATCATTGTCGTCGGCCACTATGGCTGCAGTGGCGTGACCGCCGCGCTGCGCCGCACGCGCGTCGGGCTCGCCGACAACTGGCTGCGCCACGTGCAGGACGTGCACGAGAAGCACGAGCATTCGCTGCGTCACTGCAACAGCGAAGCCGTGGCGGTCGAGCGCCTGTGCGAACTGAACGTCATCGAGCAGGTGCAGAACGTCTGCCAGACCAGCATCGCGCGCGACGCGTGGGAGCGCGGCCAGGAGCTGAGCGTTCACGGCTGGATCTACGGCATCGCCGATGGACTGGTCCGCGACCTCAAGACCTCGGTGTCGGAATTTCGCGAGGCCCCGCAGGTGTACCAATCGGCCGTCGCGGCCCTCGCCAACCCACGCCGTTTCAAGGAAGCGTGAGCGGCGGCGGCACGCGCGCCGCCACCATGGGAAACACCGCATGTTCGTGAGCATGTGGATGACGCGCGAGGTGAAAACCATTGCGCCCACGGCGACGCTCGCCGAGATCGCCACGCTGATGATGCGTCAGCGCATTCGCCGGCTGCCGGTGACCGGGGAGCGCGGCGCGCTGCTGGGCATCGTCACGCACTCCGACGTGCTGCACGCATTCCCGCCCGACATCAATCCCTTCGCGATCAATGCTGCGGAGAGCATCGCGGCAATTTCTGCCGCTGCCGACCGCGTGCGGCTCACCGCCACGGAGCTCATGGCACGCGATCCACACACCACCACGCCCGACGCGCCGATCGAGTCGGCGGCGCGCATGATGCGCGATCACAAGATCGGTGCGCTGCCGGTGCTCAGCAACCATGCACTGGTGGGACTGATCACCGAGTCGGACATCTTCCGCGCCATGGTCGAGGTCTTCGAAACGCGCGACCGCGCGGTACGCGTGACGTTTTCGCTGAAGCCGGGCGAAGACGTGTTGCCGCTGGTGGCCGACATTGCCCGGCGGCGTTCGCTGCGCGTCACCAGTTTCATGTCGCTGCCGCAACACGAGCCGCCGGTGTGCGTGGTGCAGCTCGCCGGGACGCAGCTCGATGCGGCGCTCGATGACGTGTGGAAATCCCAGCACCGCGTCATCAACGTCGTGCAGCTGAATGCGCCGGGCGAGACGCCGGCAAAGGGTCCCGCCTGACCTGCTGGCCCGCTCAGAATGCGGGTTTCGCGATCATCAGCCAGAAGATCGCCAACACGCCGGCGAATGCAGGAACGCCGAGCAGGAACCACGCGCGATAGAGCCTGAAGAACCGCGGCGGCAGATCGGTGCCGAGCGCCACTGCATCGCGCGCCAGCCGCCACATGCGCCATTGCAGGCAGAGCACCGGCAGCCAGCAGCAGCCGACCGCGACGTACAGGATGAACGACGCCCGCACCCACGAGGTCGCGAACGGGATCGACGCAATGTCCAGCATCGCGAAGCCGGTCAATGGCTGCACGATCACGGCGGGAGCCGTGAACAGCAGGTCCGCCAGCACCACGTCGCCGCACACCCGCGCGACCACGCGTGCATCGGCGCTGGCCCGCGCTCGCACCAGGAAATACGCGATGCCCGCGCCGGTGCCGAGCAACGCTGCGGCGGACACCACGTGCAGCCACTTGATCACCAGGTAGCTCACGCGCCCACCTCGATGCTCGTGCCCATGCCCCAGCGCGCGAACTCGGGCGCGAAGTCCTGCAGGCCCAGCAAGCCCATGCAGGCGTGCGCGCCCGGCGGCGGCGCCTCACCGCGCGCAATGCGACAGGCCAGCAACACGGCCGCCATGCACGGAATCTCCGGTCCATGGTTGTCACGCGCGACGATTTCCCAGCGGACACGCTGCGCCTCGCCATGCGGTCCCGTGCCGCCCAGCTCCACGCTCATGCCTCCGCAGGAGCTGCCGAAGCGGTCCAGCCACTTCGCACACCGGTCGAGACGCGGTGCCCAGCGCTCGATGGGCAATGGCACGCCGATGCGACGCAACGCCGCCACCAGCCATAGCGCGTAGTGCTGCACCGAGACCTCGAGCGCGGCGCGAAAGGTCACGTCCCGCACACCTGGATAACGACCCGGAAACAGCTCGAGGTCCGGCACGTCACAGGCCGCGGCGACCCGCGTGCCGAACGAAAAGCGGCGCCGCTCGATCTCCTGCCAGCCGTGCGCGGTCTGCCAAGAGCCCCCGCGCCACCAGCGGAAGGCGCGCCCGGCGTAACCGAACACACCCGCCAGCGTCGCAGCGCCGCGCGGCGCCTGCTGTCCGGGCGCGATCACGATGTCGATGGAATCGAGGCGCGAGAACTGCGGCAGCAGCTGATCGACCACCGCCGATGACAGCGCCGGAAGCGTGCTGGCGCCCGACACTGCACAGCGCTGCGCCGCGAGCGCCGCCGCGCCGATTGCAGCCGCGAAGCCCGAGACGAAATCCCGGCCATCCGCAAGATCGAGGTAGTGAGCCCCTGCCGCGAGCGCGGCCCGGGCGACACGATAGTCCTGGCCCTGGTACGGGCCCGCGCAATGAACCACCAGTTGCGGCGCCAGCGCGGTGAGCCGCGCGGCAAAGTCGGCGTGCGAGAGGTCGAGCGGCACGACGCCGGGTCGCGCGTGGCGCGCAGTGGGGATGATCTCGAGTCCGCTCTCCTGGCCCAGGCGGCGGCAGATGCGCGTACCGAAGTTGCCCGTACCGCCTATGACGACGACACGCACCGGTATTGCGGACGACTACTTGACGACCTTGAGCTGCGGACGACGTCCGCCATCTTCCGGCTGCGAAGGCTTGGTCGGCGGCTCGGGGCCGAGGTCCTGTTCCGAGAACACCATGCCCTCGCCGGTTTCTCTCGCGTAGATACCCAGCACCGTACTCACCGGGATGCGCACGTGGTGCACCACGCCCGCGAAGCGCGCTTCGAATTCGATCCAGTCGTTGCCCAGCACCAGGCGCTGCGTGGCGGTCGACGAGAGGTTCAACACCACCTTGCCGTCCTTGACGTAGGCGCGCGGCACTTCCACGCCAGGCTTCTCGGCATCGACGATGACGTGCGGCGTCTCGCCGTTGTCCATCATCCAGCTGTGCATGGCGCGTATCAGGTACGGGCGTTTCGAATTGCGCGCTCGGTCGTTCATGCCAGCCGCATCTCCCGTTCGTTCTCCGACAGGCTGGCGCGAAACGCGGGCCGGGAGAAGATGGTGGAGGCGTACTTCAGGATGGGCTGCGCCTGCGGCGGCAGGTCGATCTCGTAGCGCGGCAGTCGCCACAGGATGGGCGCAATGGTCGCATCGACCATCGAGAACTCGTCGGACAGGAAGAACGGTTTGACCTTGAAGAGGTCGGCGCTCTGCAGCACGTTGTCGCGCAGCTGCTTGCGCAGCTGGGCGGGATCCTTCGCCTGACCCGAATCGAGCTTGCGCGCGATGTCATACCAGTCGTGTTCGATCTGGTAGAGCGCCAGCCGCGCACGCGCGCGCGACACCGGGTCGACCGGCATGAGCGGCGGATGCGGGAAACGTTCGTCGAGGTATTCCATGATGACGCGCGAGTCGTACAGCACCAGGTCGCGATCGATGAGCGTCGGCGTGGTGTGGTACGGATTCAGGTCGAGCAGATCCTCGGGATACTTGCCCGGGTCGACGTCGACGATCTCGATGTCGATCGCCTTCTCGGCGATCACGATGCGCGTGCGATGGCTCCAGGGATCGTCCGGCGCCGAAAACAGCGTCATCGTGGCACGTCGGTTCGACACTCAGTGCCCTCCTCGGGAGCCGCCGCGCGCGGCGCTGGAAGTACGCCCGCTCAGCGGACGTCCTTCCAGTATTCCTTCTTCAGCAGCAACGCGATGCCCGTGAACATCAGAAGGAACAGGATCACCCAGATTCCGAGGCCCTCACGCTGCAGCTGCGTGGGATCGCCGGCGTATGCCAGGAAATTGACCGTGTCGCGCACGAACTCGTCGTACTGCGCCGGGGTTACGCTGCCGGCCACGCCGGGCTCGAATTTCTCGAACTCGCGGGTGACCAGCGACTGGCCGCCCTCGCCCTTGGTTTCAACGTTGCGCCACACCGCGCTCTGCACGCCCTGCAGGCTGGCCAGCACGTGCGGCATCGCCGTGCCGGGCAATTGCAGGTTGTTCACGCCGGTCTGGCGGCTGGCCGGATCCGCGTAGAACGTGGTCAGGAAGTTGAAGATCCAGTCCGGGCTGCGCGAACGCGCCACCAGCGACAGGTCGGGCGGCGCCTTGCCGAACCACTCGGTGGCATCGGCCGCCGGCATCGGCGCCTTGATGTAGTCGACCGCCTTGTCACCGGGACGCACCAGCAGCGCCTGGCACTGATCCTCGGCAATGCTGAGATCCACGCAGACGCGCGAATAGCGCACGAATTTCAGCGAGTGGCAGCCCGAGCAGTACGCCATGAAATTGCGCGCACCACGCTGCAGTGACGCGAGGTTGGCGACCTCGTTCTCCGCCTCGCGCTGCCAGCTGGCGTGACCACCCTCGTTGGCCTGGGCGGCGCCAGCGCCAAACACCAGCGCGAACAGGAGGGCGACGCGTGCGTTAATGAGCATGGTAGGTCACTCTTTCGGGAACCGGGCCGTTTCCATCGGCCTTGGAGACGAACGGCAGCAGGATGAAGAACGCGAAGTACGTCACCGTGCAGATGCGGGCCATGGTCACGTACAGCGGATCGGCGGGCTGCAGGCCCAGCCACATCAGCAACAGGAACGTGACGAAGAACATGCCCAGCAGGAACTTCGACGCCATGCCGCGATAGCGCAGCGACTTGTTCTTCGCGCGATCCAGCCACGGCAGGAACAGGAAGGCCGCGATCGACAGCGCCATCAGCAACGCGCCGATGCGCTGGTTGGGAATGGCGCGCAGGATTGCGTAGTAAGGCGTGAAGTACCACACCGGCGCGATGTGCTCCGGCGTCGACACCGGGTTCGCG
>Ga0134122_10004794_pt1 | contig 10025 bp, 9 predicted proteins | sample KB302_FD_96461 | JGI IMG/M metagenome (GOLD analysis project Ga0134122, IMG submission 96461) | Terrestrial soil microbial communities without Nitrogen fertilizer from Kellogg Biological Station, Michigan, USA - KB3-0-2 | ecosystem: Environmental > Terrestrial > Soil > Unclassified ... | reverse complement strand
GTGGCAGGCAAGCCACGCGAGATGTACAACGTTGACGCCTCACGCTACGACGAGATGCGGCCAGGTTGTTTCAACGTCGACGAGCGGGTCCGCGACATGAACGCCGGCGGCCAGCTCGCCGGTCTGAACTTTCCCAATTTCACCGGCTTTTCGGGGCAGGTTCTCAACCAGGGCCCGGACCGTGAGACCAATCTGGTCATGATCAAGGCGTACAACGACTGGCACATTGACCAATGGTGCGGCGCCTACCCGGGGCGATTCATCCCGTGCGGGATCCTGCCGCTGTTCGATGTCGCCGAAGCGGCGAAGGAGATCAAGCGACTCGCCGACAAGGGCTGCCACGCGGTGACCTTCTCCGAGAACCCCGAGGCGCTCGATATGCCGAGCATCCACACCAAGCACTGGTACCCGCTGTTCGACGCGGCGTGCGAGCACAAGACGGTGTTGTGCACCCACGTCGGCTCGTCTTCGAGGTCTCCGATGACGTCGCTGGACGCGCCCCCGAGTGTCGCGATGACCGCGTCATCGATGATGAGCATGTTCACGTTCGTTGAGCTGCTGTGGGCCGAGTTCTACACGAATTTTCCCGAGATCAAGTTCTCTCTCACCGAGGGGGACGTCGGCTGGATGCCGTACTTCCTCTGGCGCGCGGAACACGTGTACAACCGCCACTCCGGCTGGACGAACGCGCAATTCCCCGACGGCTACAGCGGTCCCATCGACGTTTTCAAGCGGCATTTCTACACCTGCTTCATCAGCGACAAAGTCGGTGTGAAGAACATGGATTGGTTCAACGAAGACATGTTGTGCTGGGAGTCGGATTTCCCGCATTCCGACAGCAATTGGCCGTTCGCGCCAGAGGACATCATGCAGACGATGAGACATCTCGACGACACGATCATCGACAAGATCACCCACGAAAACGCAATGGCCGCTTATTCATTCGACCCCTTCAAGTACATCCCGAAGGACCACGCGCGCGCTGGATATCTGCGCTCGCAGGCAACTGATGTCGACGTCGTCACACATGTTGGGCACAAGGCCAGTCAGCGCGATCGAGACGCGTGGACACGCATGACGACGTTCGCGCGGGAGCGGCAGGCCGCGGCACTCACCGTCGAAGCCACCGGGATCGCAGGCCGTGCCACGACGCTGGGCAACTGAGCAGGGTCGAACGCGTGACTGACGGCGAGGAGCCAATGGCGCCGTTCGCCGGTTGGCGAATCGTGGAATTGTCGAGCGGCATCGCCGCGTCGTACTGCGGCAAGATGTTCACCGATGCAGGCGCTGACGTCGTCAAAATCGAGCCACCGCAGGGCGATCCGATGCGACAGTGGTCCGCAGGCGGCGCACCCGGCGCGTTGTTCGGATACCTGGCCGCTGACAAGAGATCGGTGCTACTGGGTGACACGGCGACACCGGAGGTGATCGCCGGTGCCGACCTCGTGGTCACCGACTTGACCGGCGACTGGTCACTTGACGACGTCGGGGCTCGCGCCGGGCTGTCGACGGTGATAGTCGCGATAACGCCGTTCGGAACCTCGGGGCCATACGTCGACCAGCAGGTCGTAGCCAACGAGTTCATTCTTCAGGCGCTGTGCGGCTCGATCGCGAGTCGCGGCTGGCCCGGCTCGGAACCCCTGCAGGCCGGAGGCCGCATCGGTGAGTGGTTGGCAGGGACCTTCGCTGCCGTGGTGGCCGCAGCCGCGGTCCGTCACGCGCGCAGCGCCGGTGGTGGCGCGGTGATCGACGTATCGATCTACGAGTCGATGGTCGTCGCGATGGGCAGCCTGTCCGCGATGTCGGCGAGTGTGCTCGGCGGCGATTCGCTGCTGACGCAGCGCAGTCTCGAGCTCCCATCGATCGTGCCGACGGCCGACGGGATGATCGGGTTCTGCACGATCACCGCTCAACAGTTTCAGGACTTCCTGGTGTTGATCGATCGGCCGGACCTTCTCGACGACGAAGAGCTTGCGTCGATGCCAGGCAGGGTGCGACGACGCGACGAATTCCTGGCCATGGTTTCGCGGTGGACGCAATCCCGCACCACTGACGAGATCCTCGAGCAGGCCGTTGCGTTACGCATCCCGGTCGCGCCCATCGGTACTCCTGCATCGGTGATGAAGGTCGACCACTTCGTCGAGCGTGGCGTCTTCGTCGAATCCACGCGGGGAGTCGTTGCGCCCCGGGTACCCTACCGAAGTTCCGCGATCGCCCGCCGTGTGCCGGGCTCGCCTCCGGACCTAGGCGGCGACCGCGGACGCGTGCACTGGCTGCCGCGGGACAACAAACCCACGGCCCACCCGACCGACGCCCTTCCGCTATCCGGAATCAGGGTGGCCGATTTCACCGCCTTTTGGGCCGGACCCGTGGCCACCCAAGTGTTGGCATCGCTGGGCGCCGACGTCGTCAAGGTCGAAGGTGTCCGAAGGCCCGACGGCATGCGATTCGCCGGTGGCAGGCCGCCAACCTGGGACCAGTGGTGGGAGTGGGGCCCGGTCTTCCTGTGCAGCAATACGAATAAGCGCGGAGTGAACATCGAACTAAGCCTCCCGCAAGGCCGAGAACTCGCCCTCGACCTGATCGCCCGAACTGACCTCGTCGTCGAGAACTTCTCACCGCGGGTGATGGCCAACTTCGATCTCGAATGGGACGCGGTGAGCGCCGCCAATCCGCAAGCGATCATGGTCCGAATGCCTGCGTTCGGATTGGACGGCCCGTGGCGCGACCGGGTGGGATTCGCGCAGACCATGGAGCAAGCCGCCGGAATGGCTTGGATGACGGGCCATCTCGACGGTCCGCCGATCATTCCGCGTGGTGCCTGCGATCCGCTCGCCGGGCTGCACGCGGCGTTCGCGGCGATTGTGGCGCTTGTGGTGCGCGATCGGACCGGAAGGGGTTTGCAGGTCGAGTGCGCGATGGTCGAGTCGGCATTGAATGTCGCGGCCGAGATCGTCTTGGAATACTCCCAGAACGGTATTGCGTTGCACCGTGCCGGAAACCGCGGGCCAGGTGCCAGTCCGCAGGGCGTGTACCGGTGTCGGGGCGACGACGATTGGGTTGCCCTCGCTGTCCTCGATGACGCGGTATGGAAGGGCTTGGCGGCTCTTATCGGTCGGCAGGAACTCGGTCATGACACCGTGCTGACGACTGAGGCAGGCAGGCGTTCCCAAGCCGACCAGATCGACAAGCTGCTCAGCGACTGGACCAGCCAGCGCAGTGTCTCCGACGCGGTGCGGGCACTGCGCGAGCACGGGGTGGCGGCAGCGGCTGTGGTGGCTCCGCCCACCCTGCTCGACGATGAACATCTGCTTGCCCGTGGATTCTGGGAGACCGTCCAGCATCCCGTGGTGTTTTCTTATCGTTGCACCGGAATGCCTTTCAGGTTCGTCGATGGACCTCGCGGCTGGGTTCGGACGCCACCGCCTGTCTACGGCCAGCACACCAGAGAGGTGCTGATGGATGTGCTGGGGCTGACCGACGACGATCTCGCCGATCTGCGGACGGCAGGCGTGATCAGCGACCGACCGGCAGGCCTTTGAGATGGCCGTTACGCTCTGTATTCCGCCGCGCGCCGGCGAGTTGTGTGCGCCGGTGCGCTTCCTGCTGCGGGCCGATTCCGTCGTGATGGAACTGACTGCACGGCACCGGATCACCGGTGTCGAGTGGGACAGCGGCGAGTGCGCCGTCGCCATGACGGTCGACATCACAGATCCAGAAACCGCGAGACCTGTCGACGTCCGAATCGACGTCGTCGCGGTGGGGACGCCTCGCCCCGATCCTCGCACCCAACAGATCGGCACGATCGTCCGGGGCGGCCGGGACTACGACGTAGTGGGCACCTACCTCGGCGTCGTCGCCGATGAGAACTGAAGTCCTGCAGGATCGGAGAACGATTGAGCGCGAGGAAGCGTAGGGCCGCCATCGTCGGTGTCTACAACACACGCCAAGGCCGGCGGATGGACGGCGAGACGTCGAGAAGCCTGGCACTGGAAGCGGTACGCGGCGCGCTGGCCGATGCGGGAATCGAGTTGGCTTGCGTCGACGGCATCACATCGGGTGCGCTGTCCACCACGTTGATCTACGACCTGCGTCTCGGACCCGCCTGGCAGGGCTTCGGTTTCGGGCTGGGCATGATCACCGAAGCGGCTGCGGCCATCGAGAATGGGCTCGCCGAGGCTGTCGTCCTTGTCGCCGCCCAGGCCGGTGAATACCGCGATCACGAGGCGACGGCTCCGTGGACACGGCCGGAGAACGAGTTCGTCGCGTCGTGGGGCATGTTCACCGCCGCGGAGTTCGCGCTGATCGCGCGCAGGCACATGCACGTGTATGGCACGACCCGCGAACAGCTGTCCATCGTCGCGGCAACCATCCGAAACAACGGCGCGCGAAATCCCGAAGCCGTTTACTACCAACGCGGTCCATTCGGGCCGGACGACATCACCGCATCGCGGCCCATCGCCGACCCCTTCCACCTGCTCGACTGCGCCACCACGTCGGAAGGCGGATGCGCGCTGGTGGTGGCCAACGTGGAGAAGTTCGACGTCGCCAGGCCGCCGATCTACGTGCTGGGCAGCGGGTTTGACTTCTACGGACCCTCATACCAGCATCCGCCTGCCTGGGATCTGACGGGGCGTTCGGGGACCGATCCGAACGGTGTCGTCGGACGGCACGCGTCAGACCTCGCATTCGCCCACGCGCGCCTTGATCGTGGCGACGTGGACGTGCTCGAACTCTATGACCCGTTCTCGTTCGAGATCGTCAGGCAATTGGAGGCATTCCGTTTCTGCCCGGACGGCGAGGGCGGTCCGTTCGTCGCCGACGGACACATTGCGATCGACGGCAGCCACCCCGTCACGACAGACGGCGGAACCATGTCGTTCAGCCACGCGGGCACGAACCCGCAGATGATGCAGCGTGCTATTCGTGCGGTCCAGCAACTTCGAGGTGATGCAGGCCCGCTACAGGTTCCCGACGCACATATCGCCCTGTGCAGCAACGGAGGAGCGGGAGCGTTGTTCACCACCGTGCTTCTACTTGGAGACCAGCCGCGATGACATCAGAACACATCCTGCAGCCGCAATCCGGTCGCCTGCCGCACGCGGAGAGTCCCATCAGCGCGTCTTTCTGGGAAGGCTGCACGAAGCACGAGTTGCGCTACCAACGCTGCGCAGACTGCGGCCAGGCCGCTTTCCCGCCGTCCGAACACTGCCGAACCTGCCTGTCGTTTCGACTGGACTGGACGACGAGCGCCGGCCTCGGTGAGATCTACAGCTGGACGCTGGTCCACCGGCCGGTCACGCCGGAATTCGCCCCTCCGTATGCGCCGGCGATCGTGACGTTGCGCGAGGGCTACCAGATGCTCACCAACATCATCGGAGTCACCGCCGACGAGCTGAGGGTCGGACTCGGGGTACGAGTCCAGTTCTGTTCAGTGAACCCGGATTTGACGCTGCCGTACTTCACCAAGGACTGATGGTGCCCCGTACAGGCGACTTGCCAACCACCGCCTACCTCGTCTTGGGTGTGTTGGCCGCCAACGACGAACAGCTCACCGCGGGGGAAATCAAACTCCGCGCCGAGTTCTCGGTCGGATACTTCTACTGGTCGCCGTCGGTGAGCCATGTCCGGCGTGAGCTCGACCGCCTCCTGGCCCGGCAGATGGTCAACGAGACAGGCGCCCAGGCCGGAAAGCGCGCCATCACCCTCTACGAGGTGACGGCGGCCGGCCTCGAGGCTCTCCGCAGGTGGGTGCAACACTTCCCCAGCCACGACCCGGTCGTCATCAAACATCCGGTCATACTCAGGACATGGCTTGCCCGCGGTGAGGATCCCGAGCGCGTTGCCGACGCGCTCGACCGTCACCTCGAGACGACGCGGGCGCGGCTGGACGAGGCACTGTGGAGCCGTCAGCGGGCACATGACGTCGGTATCACGAAGGATCCCGATCAGCGCATCTCGCTCGCTGTCCTCGACTACTCCATCCGAGGTTTGTACGCCGAACTGTCGAACATCGAACAACTTCGTGACGAAATCGCGCGCGGCACGCCTCGAGACCCGGTGACGCGGGTGAAACGACCGAAAGGCCAGATGCGACGGCGGAGCGGGGGCCAATAGCAGATGTGGTGATTTCGGCGCGCTAACGGACGCTGAGCGACCGTTAGCGCGCCGAAATCACTTCACGGGTGCCGACGAGGGGGCACTTCCATGATTAACCCGATGTTGAAGAGAACCGTCGCAAAGCGGGGCCACCGGGTATGCATCGGCTCCGGACAAGCCTGGCTGTGGTGCTCGAAATGCACGAGTGTCACGCTGTGGGGTCGCCACGAAACATCGCTTCAACGTCATTGTCGGTCACGGCCGGGCCGGGCAGCGGTTGGCTGTCGGGCGCACGGATCCCGTCGACGAAAATGCAGATGTGCCGGCGTGCGATGGTTGACCAGGCCGGGCCGAGGGGCAGCGGTTGGGTGACCATGGCGCCGCAAACGATGATGTCGGTGGCGTTGACGCCGGCACGCACTGTGCCATTGGCTCGACCCGCGGAGAGGAACCGCTCCAGGGTTAAGTTGATCCGCTGGCGGGCGGTAGTGGCCGCGTCATCGGCGAGTGGAGGTGCTCCACGCAGCGGCAGCACTAGCTGATTGCCCAAATTCAGGCCTTCGTTCAGAAAGGTTTCCACCGCGTCGGCGCCCGTCTGTCCCAACTCCTCGATGCGGTCAAGCACAGCGATGAGCATGTGATAGGCCCGAAGCTCCAGGGCGTGGAGGAGCGCTGTGCGGTCGGGATATCCGCGATAGAACGTGCCGACGCCGACACCAGCCGCGTCGGCGACGTCGGCCAGTGGGACGTTGCGCCCGCGCCGGGCCATCAGTTCGGCGGCCACGGTCAAAATCCTTTCCCGGTTCAGCAGCGCGTCACGTCGCACTGCGCGCCGGCCGGCCGTCTTGGGTCGAGTTGGCATCAGCCTCCTATCACCTCCATCGCGGCACACTGAAGCGAACGTTGGTGCCGCCAACCCTACCACTAAGCGGAATATTTCATCCGGAACATCTTGAATCTCGTGCAGTGGCTGGCCTAAACTTAACCGGAATAATTCGTCCGAATAAATTCGAAGAGGAGTCATCATGAACGAATCTGGACGGCTGGCGGGCAAGCGGGCACTGGTCACCGGTGGCAGCCGAGGCATCGGTGCCGCGATCGCCAGTCGCCTGGCCGCAGAGGGTGCGGCAGTCGCGGTGAACTACGTCGCTAACAAGTCTTCTGCCGACGCGCTGGTGCGCGAGCTGACCAACAAGGGCTACCAGGCCGCGGCATTTCGCGCTGATGTCGCCGACCGCGCCCAGACCGCGGATATGGTGGCGCGGGTAGTCGATGAGTTTGGCGGGCTGGACATCTTGGCCAGCAACGCTGGCGTCGAGCATTTCGGCGCCTTGGAGTCGATCACCGCAGCCGACTTCGATCGCGTTTTTCGTATCAATGTGGCGGGTCAGCTGTTCGCCACCCAGGCAGCGGTGGCGGCGATGAAGAGCGGCGGGCGCATCCTTTTGACGTCTTCGATCAGCGCGCGCATCGCCGTCCACAGCCACACGCAGTATGCGGCCAGCAAGGCGGCGGTCTCGGCGATGGCGCTGAACCTGGCGCCCGAGTTGGCCGAACGTGGTATCGCTATCAACGCCATAGCACCTGGGGGGACCGCCACCGACATGGCGGCCGACGTCAGTGCGCGTTATATCCCGCCAGCGCTGCGCGGCGTCCCGGTCGAGAGGGTGATCAAATCGATGAGCGCAATCGGGCGGCTCGCCGAACCCGACGAAATCGCCGCTGTCGGTGCGTTTTTGCTCTCCCCTGATGCCTCGTATATCACCGGCGCCACCATTGATGCCTCCGGCGGGATGTAGCTTTCGCAAGGAACACTCGTGAAGCTATTTCTCGTCCTTCGGCACCACGCCGCGCCAATCGATGACCACGCGCGCGTCGTCGAGCACCTCGCGTGGATGCGTGTCCAGCACGAGCGCGGGAACGTGCTGATCTCGGGGCCCAGTTCGGACGGCACGATCTGTATCTATGTGCTGTACATGGCCTCGCGGGATGATGCAGCCATGCTGGCCGCGAGCGACCCACTGGCACAGGGTGATCGGGTCCGTATCGAGATCATTGAATGGAATGTCCACCAACTATTTGGGATCGGCTCCTTCGACCCGCCGCGCACTTCGCCTGCCGCGCGTTGAGTTTGAGCCCGAGTGCCGGGTAGTCGTTTCGTCGGCGTGGGTGGTGCCTCCTTAGGGGCGTACCAGCACTGTGCCGATCTTGCCGGGTTTGGTGGCATGGCGGATGGCATCGGACAACTCTGCGATGGGATAGATGGCCGCCACGTCGAATTGGCTCGAGAACGCTTGGGCCATCAGGCAAGCGGTCGTGGTGTCGGAGACACGCTGCTCGGGTGAGCTGGTGGCTACCCAACGCCCGATCGTGGCGCCCCGCAGCGTCAGGCCGCGGTCTAGTAGTGCCGAGGCGTGCACAGGGATCGGCTCATCAGCCATGCGTCCGTAAACCACCATGGTGCCCCCCGAAGACATTAGACCCAGGAGGTCTGCGCTGAGAGCACCACCAATGGGATCCAGCGCCGCCCCAACGGTGCGGCCACCGATCAGATCACGCGCCGCGTCGACCCAGTCGGGATCTTCGGTCACCACTACGGGCACCTCGGGAAACCGCTCGCGTAACCGCTGCGCGATCTCGGTTCTCCGGACCAGACTGATCGTTTCGATGTGGTGGTTGCTGAAACCCGCGGTGACCAGTCGGCCCACCGCGCCTCCGGCAGCGTTGTTGAGGACGACGCCGTCGTAGCCAGTGGCGAAATGCTTCTCGGCTTCACGGCGCAACATAAGCACCGTCAGAGGATTGACGAGCATCTGGGCGGCGACGCCGTCGGTAACCGAGTCAGGAACGGGCACCACGTACTGTGCGTCTGCGATGATGCGCTCAGCCCACGCGCCCGGCTGCGGGAAAACACTGACTCGTCCGCCGGGTATCACGTGGTGGACGCCAGACCCGGTTTTCTCCACGACGCCGGTAGCCTCCACGCCGGCGCCTAGCCGCCCGGTCGGTGAAGCGAGTTGGATGGCCTGCAGATCGCCCCAGTGAATGGGGAACAGGGTCACACGGACAAGCACTTGGCCCGGACCCGGATCTCGAAGCTCGTTCGTGTCGATGAGTTTGACCACGTCGGCCGGATCGCCCGCCTCCGTGTACACCGCGCTCAGACCCATGAAGCCTCACCCCGCCGCGTTTGTTCCTTATCATCTAGTACATAACTAGCGTAGAGAGTTTTGGTTCGATCAGCCAATAACGGCCCGGTTAGGCCCAAGCCGGATCCTGGGGCCGCCTTCACGCCACCGGTCGAGCATGGGTTGTGGAACGATGAGTTAATAACCAAGTACCATGCTGTCATGGCTCGACCACGAAAGTTTGACGAAGCCGAGGTTGTCCAGGCCGCCCGCGATCAGTTCTGGCTGCATGGCTTCAACGGCACCTCACTCGATGACTTGACCGATGTAACCGGACTGGGTCGTGGCAGCCTGTATGCGGCATTCACTGACAAGCGCACCTTGTATCTGCGGGCGATAGATGACTACGCGACCGCGCTGACGGACCAGGTGTTGGCCGATTTGCGCGTACCGGACAAGAGCGGCCGCGACCGGCTGGTTGATCACATCCGTGCTGTCACCAAGCTTTTGACCGCTGACACCAAGAGCCGGGGCTGCCTGATGGCCAAGAGTGCCGCCGAGATGGGGGCGACCGACAAGGAGGTCGCCCGCCGGGTCCGCAAGTGGCTCGACGCCTATCAGCGCGACATCGCCGAAGCGATCCGAGTGGCCCAGCGCGACGGGGACATCGACCTTGACGCCGACCCAGACGAATTGGCGCTGCTGATCCTGGCGCTGTTACGGGGGGCTGAGGCTCTGCGCAAGGGAGGAATGCCGCCGCGCGCGATCACCGCGGTCGCTGACCAGGCGATAGCACTG
>Ga0134122_10004791_pt1 | contig 10028 bp, 6 predicted proteins | sample KB302_FD_96461 | JGI IMG/M metagenome (GOLD analysis project Ga0134122, IMG submission 96461) | Terrestrial soil microbial communities without Nitrogen fertilizer from Kellogg Biological Station, Michigan, USA - KB3-0-2 | ecosystem: Environmental > Terrestrial > Soil > Unclassified ... | reverse complement strand
GACCCGTCGATCTGGTCGACGACGCGGGCATCGAGCCGGCCCGCGGCTTCGAGAGGCCTGAGGTGGACCCGGCAGCGGCGCGGATCGATCGGCGAACCGTCGTCCGTCATCACCCATCCCGCGACCGAGGCGCCCTGGCGCAAGGCGAGCGATCCGAGGTTGAGGTTCCCGCCCGAGGGTACTTTCGCCTGCCAGCGATACACCGGGGCGTAGGGCGAGAGCGAAAAGCTCAGGTCGTAGGTCGCCGCGGGCAGCTCGCACCGGAATCGACCGCGTGGATCGACAGGACAGGAGAGCTGCCCCTTGGGAGGCTCTTGATCCCGCGGCACGCCTCGCGGCGGCAACGTGGTGACGAGGATTTCGCTCGGTGCCGGGGGCTTCGAATCGGGGCGCTTCAATTCGCCGACGAGATGGCCGAGCGGCCAGAGGGCGAGCTTGGCCTCGTCGCGCGAACCCGCCGGGCCGAAGACTACGGTCTCGCGGCGGATCCAATACCCGGCCACCGAAGCCGTCGCTTCGGCCTGGGTGCTCGCCGGACCACAGACTCTCGCCTTGCCTTCGGCGATCGCGACGGGCGCGAGATCTGCTTTTGGAGGCAGCGCCCGAAACCGAAGCTCCCCCGCCAACTTGCCGGGAGACTCAATCTCGAAGCCCGGCCGCGCCTCCAGCTTGAAATCGATGCAGGCCGTGTCGCCGACGGACAGGAAAGCGGCGAGAAAAAGGGGGAAGAAAACCATCGCAGTTCTTTGGCCGTCAGATGCGGGGACGGCCACCGCCGCCGCAGCTGAAGCATTCCGCGGGGCATCCGCTCGCGCCGCCCTGGCAGCCACCGCCTCCACCCGTACCTCCGCCGCCGCCACCTCCACCGTTGACGATGATGGTGGAGCAAAAAGTGCCCGCTTCGGTGCACCATGTCGAAGGGGGCCAGGCCAATGGATCGGAAAACATTTGGCAGACCGTCACGCCGACATCATTCACCGCCGGAAAGCATCGTGAGTTGGAGCCAAAACCAGAAGCGAGCTCGCAAATTTCGCAACTCGCGTGGGCCACGGTGGGCCAAACGATCAGACAAACTAGCGTGGCAAGTAGGCTCAGCGACACCTTGGACATCTTGTCGTTCCTCCCTTGGAAATGATTGAAGCGAGCTCGTCAGTCAAATTTTAGCTTGAGCGCCAAGATTGTCAATACTTCCCCGAGGCCAACACACCGGTACGATCTCAGCACCACCACGGAGATCCCCATGCGCCACCCCTCACGACTCGCAGTTGCCCTTTTCGTCCTCCTCCTCGCGGCTCTTCCGGGCGCCGCCCAAGAGCATCCGCTCCCCCCCGGCTTCGTCGATCTCGCCCAGGCGGTTCCGGGCATCGAGCTGGAGATCCGCTACGCCGGCTCGCACAACTTCGTCGGCGCGCCGATCGACGGCTATGTCCGGCCGCGCGCCCTGCTCAGCCATCTCGCGGCGGCGGCTCTGGCGAAAGCTCAAGAGGAGCTGCGGCCGTTCGGCTTCGGCCTTAAGGTGTTCGACGCCTACCGGCCGCAGCGGGCGGTCGATCATTTCGTCCGCTGGTCGAAAGACCCTGCCGATCTGAAGGGGAAGGCGGAGTTCTACCCAAAGGTGGAGAAAGACAAACTCTTCGAGCTGGGCTACATCGCCGAGAAGTCGGGGCACTCGCGCGGCAGCACGGTCGATCTCACCCTGATCGTTCTAGCGGATGGCTCGGAACTGGACATGGGCAGCCCCTACGACCTGTTCGATTCCGTCTCGTGGCCGGACAGCACGAGCGTCTCCCCCGCCCAACGCGCGCATCGGCTGCTGCTGCGCGAGGCGATGCTCCGCGCCGGCTTCAAGCCCTACGCCCAGGAGTGGTGGCATTTCACGCTCGACAACGAACCGTTTCCGGAGACTTATTTCGACTTCCCGGTGGAGTAAGGCCCGGGCATTTTTGCTGCGTCCTGTCAGAAACGCGCTCTCCGCCACGAAACCCGAGAGGCCCGCCAACCGATGGCGCGGCATTTTCCCTTCGTTGATTTCAGGAGAGATGCCATGTTATCCCGCACCTTTTGGTTCACCCTTCTCGCCCTCGCTCTGGCCACGGCCCCGAGCCGGGCGGACGAAATCTGGCTCGATCGCTCCCCCACGGTACGCAGTTGCTACACCTTCCGAAGCTACACCGAGAAATACGATCTCGGCGCGCTCTTCCACCCCAAGCTCAAGGCCGGGGGCGTCGCGGTGGTCGACAAAGCCACCTGCTCCCCGCGGCTCTGGCTCGCGCTCTCCGACGGGCCGGCCTGTCCGAAGGTGGAGGGCTGGAACACCGCCTCGCTGTTCGGTGGAAGCGCGGCGCGCACGAAACCGGGCTACCCCACCCGCTCGTTCTGCCGCTATGAGAGCCCCCGGAACCCTACCGGTTGCGCCATCGCGGCGCTCCAGGCGGAACCCAAGCTTCACGCCCTGGTTCATCGCTGCAACGTGGTCGAGGAGATCGCCGCTACAGGGTCCGACATCACCTTGGAGCCCGACGGCGCCTCGGCCCAGCTCGATGAGCTTCAGAGCTCGGAGATGGCGATGAATTTCCTCTACGAAGTGGGCGCTTCCATTCTGCCGCACCCGGACCAGGAGGAGAAGAATGTCCGCCTGACGGTCCTCGATACGGTCGCGACCGGCGACGGGGTGCCGGACAGCCTGCCCGCCGGCTGCACCGACCACGGCTTCGGCCTCGCCCACATCGCCCAAAAACTGGCCTGCGACGAAAAAGGGTGCGCCGCGACGCTCGGGACCCAGCTCGCCTTGCCGCTGGCGAATTACAAAGGGAACGCGGCGGCCTCCTCCTCGCAATGCGGCAACGCCGGCACCCCGGGGGACGTCGCGGTGGCGATCCGGTCCGCGGTCGATCGCTGGCTCGCGCTCCCGGGCGATCCGAAGAAGCGGCCGCATCTGGTCCTCAACCTGTCGCTCGGCTGGGATCCAAAGTTGCTTCACGAGCAGCTCGGCGCGATCGACCCCGAGGACCACTTGAACGCCGAAGAGCTGGCGGTCTACGACGCCCTCGCCTACGCCGCCGAAAACGGCGCGCTCACGATCTCGGCGGCCGGCAACGCGATCGGCGGACCAATCCCGGAGCTCGGTCCCACGCTCCCCGCCGGTTGGTATGCCCGCCCGCCGGAGGTCCCGATGCTGCCCCCGAGCGAGGAGACGGTGATCTGGGCGGTCGGCGGCGTCGCCCGCGGCGGCAAGCCCCTGGTCAACTCCCGGAAAGATTCCGAGCCCGGGTTGGTCACTTACGGTGATCACGCGGTGGTCAAACTGCCGAAAGGGGGCTACACCAAGCCGCTCACCGGCACCTCGGTCTCGGCGGCGGTTGCCTCCGCGGCGGCGGCGGTCGTCTGGCATCTGCGTCCCGAGCTGTCCGGCCGCGAAGTGATGGAGCTGCTCTCGGCCTCGGGGTCCGACCTCGGCCGCGGCGCGGCGCTCTACCGGAGCCGCGGCTCCGCCGACGCGGCCAAGGAATCCCCGCCGGGGGTCCGCCAGCTCGGTCTGTCGGCCGCGCTCCGAGCCGCGCTTGCGCCGAAGCCGGCGCCAGCCAAGCCCGCGGAAACCCGCGCGGCGGGTTGCCATCTCCTGCAGGTTCCCGCGAACAAGGTGCCGGCCGGCTGCGCCCGGCGGACCTATTACACCTGCGATGGCGTGGCGCCGAGCTGCACGGCCGATGCGCTGCCGCCCAAACCGGTGCCCGGCGGCGTGATGACCCAGCCGGGGGCCAATCCCTGCCCGTCCTGCTCGCTCGGCGGCGGAGGCGGCAGCGGCATGGCGGCGTTGCGGATCGAGATCGATCCCGATTGGCCGCAAGGGTGCCTGACCGACGCGATGCTCGAAGTGGAAACGACGGACGGCGACAAGATCGGCATCCCAATCTCGGCGACCGCGAAAGAGCTTTGCCCCGGCGACCGGCTGGAGGTGGGCGACCTCCAGCTGCCCGCCTCGATCGCCGCGGCGCGGATCAGTTTCAAGGTCGCCAAGGAGGAATTTTCGGTCCACAGCCCGGTCCGGGTCGCCGCGCTGGCGGGCCGCTGAAGGGCGGCCGACGCCGAAGGACAAAAATCGTCGATCCGGGGCTTCCGCGACCGGGCACTATGGTGTACCATCATTGGACATCTAAGCGGCCGCCACCACCGCCCGACGTGTTGAAGGTCGTCCTAGAAAACGCTTTCAGCCGCCCGATCGGTTGCATCCGAACAGCTCATTGGAGGAGTCGAACCACATGAAGAACCGTAAACTCATCGTCCCCCTGTTGGCCCTCGGACTGGTTGCCATGGGCGCCGTCCAGCTGTTCGCCGCGGTGACCGAGTCGAGCACCAACGTGCCGCTCGCGATTCCGGACAACGGCAACGTCAACAGCACCCTCAACTTCAGCGTCAACGGCACGATGACGGACGCGAACTTGACGGTCAACATCACCCACACCTGGAACGCCGACCTCCGGTTGACGCTCAACAGCCCGACCGTCGCGGCTCAGATCCTCTGGCAGAACTGCGGCCAGAGCGGCGACAACCTGACCAACACGGTGATCGACAACGACGCCGCTGGTCTCTCGCCCTGCACGTTTGCCGCACAGCCGTTCACCGGCTCGTTCCAGCCGACCTTCGCGACCCAAGGCGCCACCCCGAACCCGACGGCCGCTTCGGGCAGCATGAACAGCTTCGACGGCACGATGTCGGGCGGTGTCTGGACGCTCAACGTGGCCGACGACTCCTCCATCTGCACCGGCACGCTCAACGCGTGGTCTCTCACCCTCGACGGCCCGCCGCCGCTGCCGGTCGAGCTGATGAACTTCGAGATCGGCAGCTAGCGATCTCCCATCGCGCGCTTCGGCGCGTGGACGTACCGAGGCCTCCGGCGCGCAACCGCCGGGGGCCTTTCGCATTTAGACTCCCCTCGGATTCTCCGCCATGCGCTCCGCTCGTCCGCGAACCCATCGCCTCGTCCGATCCCTGCCGATTCTCCTGACGCTTCTTCCGGGCTGCTCCCCCACCGCCCGCACGACGCCGAACGTCCTGCTCGTCTCGATCGACACGCTGCGCCCGGACCGGCTCGGCTGCTACGGCGCGCGGCAGGTCGAAACCCCGGCGATCGATTCCCTCGCCCGTTCGGGAGTGCGGTTCGAAAGCGCGTTCACCCCCGTCCCCCTCACCCTGCCGGCCCATTGGACGATCCACACCGGGGCCGATCCCTGGCACCACGGCGTGGTGGACAACGGCATGACCCTCTCGCACCCCTCCGTCGCCACCTTGGCCGAACGGTTCGCCGCGGCCGGCTACGACAGCGCCGCGTTCGTCTCGGCGTTCGTCCTCCACCGCACATTCGGGCTCGACCGGGGGTTCGCCCGCTACGACGACGGCCCGGCGGCCGATGCCGCGATCGACCAACTGCTTCACGCGACCGGCCGGGCCGACGAGCGGGTCGATCGCGCGCTCGCCTGGTTGCGCAAGGAGCGGACGAAACCGTTCTTTCTGTGGCTCCACCTTTTCGACCCCCACGCGCCCTACGATCCGCCCGCCGAATTTCGCGCCCGCTACGCCGACCGGCCCTACGACGGCGAGGTCGCCTTCGTGGACACCCAGGTGGCCCGCCTTCTCGCCGCTCTCGACCGATCCGGGGCGGCCCGCAACACGCTCGTCGTGCTCCTGTCGGATCACGGCGAGAGCCTCGGCGAGCACGGAGAGCAGACCCACGGCATCCTGCTCTACGACGCGACGCTCCGGGTGCCCCTGATCTTTCGGCTGCCGGGGACGCTCCCGGCCGGCAAAGTCGAGCGCGAGCCGGCCACCCTGGCCGACGTGGCGCCGACGATCCTCGCGCTCGCCGGTTTGGCCCCCAAACCGGGAATCGACGGCCGGGACCTGTTCGGTTCGGACCGCTCCGCTCGCCGCCTGGCGGCGATCTCCGAATCGCCTCGCCGCCGGTTCGGCTGGGCTCCCCTCACCGCGATCCGGGACGGGGGATGGAAGTACATCGCGGCGCCGCGTCCGGAGCTGTACGAGGTGGCGCTCGACCGCGGGGAAACGAGCGATCGAATCGGCCAGGAGGCCGAACGGGCGGCGCCTCTCGCCCGTGCAGCGCGGGAGGTCGAAAAGGCGATGCGGGAGCGGCTGGCGGCCCGTACGGCGTCCGAGCCCCGGCGCGAAGATCAGGCGCGGCTCTCGGCCCTGGGCTACCTGAGCGGCGGCGCCGCCGTCGGCAAGGCGCCCGATCCGAAGGACGTGATCGGCTCGATGGCCGAGCTCGACCGCGCCTATCAGCTGTTTTCCGAAGGGCGCCTCGACGAGGCGGAGATCCGTCTGCGCTCGCTGCTCGGCCACGACGAGATCCCCTCGCCTGCCGTGCTCGAAGGGCTCGCCCGCCTCGCCCGCCTCCGCGGCCGGGACGCCGAAGCCGAAGCGCTCTACCTGCGGTGGCTGGAGCAAGATCCCGACGCAGTCGGGGCGCTCGCCCAACTGATCCTCCTCGCCCAAAAGCGCGGCGATCACCGCCTCGAAGTCGAACGCGCCCGGCGCCTGACGGCTCTCACCCCCGCCGACGGCGGCGCCAGCCGCCTCCTCGCCGAGGCGCTGTGGCATGCCGGCGAAGTGAAACCATCGGACACCGAGTGGCGCCGCGGCCTGGCGGCCGCCCCGGGCGCCGGCTGGCTGCGGCTCGGTTTCGCCCGCTTCCTGATCGCCACCGGCCGGCAGGCCGAAGCGCGGCAGGAGCTGCTCCGCATCAAGGCCGACGAAACGCTCCCGGGCGAGCTGAGCGAAAAAGCGGCGGCGGAAGAGGCGGCCTTGGCGGGCGGACCGCCGGGCGGGAAATAGAGTTACTTTTGGGGTACCGCAAGCGCCCGACAGGCATCTTCGGTTTTCCGGTCGCCGAGGGCGCGGGCGAGAGCGTAGATCTCCCCCAGCTCGCTCGGGCTCGCCGCCGCGAGAAGTGCGGCCGGGGCCGGCTCGGTTCCGAACGAGGCGTCCTTCGCCTTCCAGGCCAGGTAGGCCAGGTCTTCCCGATCCGGATGGAGCACGAGCGCCTTGGCCAAGAGGGCCGCGGTCTCTTCCCTCTTGCCTTCTTCGAGATCGAGCTGCGCGAGCAGGCGGAGCGCTTCGATCGCGCCGGGGCGGGCGGCGAGCGCCGCTTCGAGATGGGCTCGCGCGGACGTTCGATTTCCCTGGCGCATTTCGGTCCATCCGAGGAGCCAAAGCGCCTCCGAGTGACCGGGCTTGAGCGCCAATGCCTTTTCGAGCGCGGCCGCGGCTTCGTCGATCCGACCGGCCACCAGGCTCGACGCCCCCTGGCGAAGGTGGGTTTCGAAAGCGCGAGCCGCGAGCGCGGACGGCAGGCGCAAGGCCAAACCGAGCACCAGGAGGCCAACAAACAGCGCCGCCGCGCGCGGCCGCGGCCAGATTTTCACGTCTACGGGCGACTCCCGGCGGCTCGCGGCGACGAACAGCGCGAGCGCCGCGAGCGGCAACCCGGTCCAGAGCCGTCCGGCGTCGTGGGCCAGGACCAGCTGGATCGCCGCCGTGCCGAGCAGAATGGCCGCCGCCAGGGCCGGGCGGAGGCGCAGCGGTTCGGCGCGCAGCGACGGCCAGCCGCTCGTATCCTTGGCCGTGGTCGCCGCCGCCGTCATCGCGGCCGCGGCCACGGCGGCCGGCAATCCCACGTGCACGAAGTCGAAACCGGAGAGCGGGACCGGGCCGGGCAGCGGCGCCGCAAGCGCATGCCCCGCGAGGTGAACGGGAAAGCAGAGCAGCCCGGCGAGCCGGGCTCCGAGCGGTGCGCGGCGGCGCCAAAGCTCGAAGGGGAGGAGGAAATCGATTGCTACGAAGCCCCAGTCGAGCAGGGCGATCGCGGGAAACCGGATCGCGCTCTCGGGGGAATGGGCGAGGCTCCACGACCACCAGCCGCCCGCCACCGCGGCGCTTTCGACCGCGAGGCAGATCCCGGCCATCACCATTCCCGCGATCAGCGTCGTTCGATACGGATCGGTCGGCCGGCCGAAGCGCCGGAGCAGCCGGTCGGCGAAGTAGGCGGCGAGCCCCGCCGAGGCGGTCCAGCCGACCAGCTCCTGAAGCGGCACCCCGGCGACCGAAGCGAGCGGCGACCCCAGGCGATACGGCATGCCGCCGAGGTGCGCCTCCGCAAGCGCCCGGATCGACAGCGAGCGGACTAGGCCGTAGCCCGCCGCGGCGAAGAAGAACGCCGCCGCCGCGCGCCCCCCGAGGTTCGCCCGCCGATGGTCGATCACCAGCAGGAGCACGGCGGCCGAGAGAGCCGCGAGCGCCAAAGGCGGGATGGCGACCAATCTCTCCCTACCCTTCGGGAACCAGGATCTTGAGTCCCGAGGCCGCGATCAGGCGCTTCTGGATCGCCTCGACCCCGGCGGCCTCCTTCTCCTGCTTGAGCGCGGTCCGGATCGAGTCGCGCGAGGCTTCGAGCGGCAGGGTACCGAGCGAGCGCAGCCGGACGAAGACGACGCCGCGCCCTTCGAGGACGCAGCTCTTGGGGGCCAGCTCCGTGCGCGGGCCATCGAGGTAGAGCGCCGGGGAGATCTCGCCGGGAGAGAGGTTCAAAAGCGCCCTGCGCAGCCGGATCGAAGTCTGGCCGAGGCGAACGATGTCCACGCCATGGAGAGCGCGGCAGAGTTGGGCGTCGGCGCGCGCCGGACGGTCCAACAGCTCGTCGAACGATTTGCCTTCGCGCAGCTTCTCGCCCACCTCCTCGCCGGCCGCGTAGACGTCCTTGACGCTCTCTCCGGTCTGCGGAAAGTACAGCGCGTCGATCTCGAAGTCGCGCAGGAAGAGCGCGCTCTCCGCGTGGTCCCGGTGGTAGCGGGCGATCTCATCCTCGGTCGATTCCGTGGTCAGGTCCGCGACCAGCTGCTGGCGGTAGGAGTCGATCACCGCCTGGCGGCGCGCGTCGGCGACGCGGGCCGTCAGCTCCGCCGACAGCGGCTCGGTTCGGCGCACCGCGGCGAGGACGCGATTTTCCACCAGCGAGCGCAAGGCCTCGGCAAGGCTCTGCTGCACCGAGCCGGACAAGCTGTGCACCGCGAGCAGCTCGGCCGCGGTGACCGCCCCCCCCTTTTTCCAGGTCGCCACCTCTTTGGCGCCCGCGGCGGACGGCGACGCCGTCAGCCGCTCCAGCTCGCCGGGCGAAGCAAGCTCCACTTCCCGCGTATCGAGCTCCTGCTGGCGGCGGGCGCGAACGGCGGCGCTCTGGGCTTCCTTGTCGAGAACCAGGCGGACGCTCTGCCGGATCGCCTCGACGTCGATCGGACTGCCGGGGCGGATGCCGTCGAGCCGGAACAGGTGGAGTCCGTCGGGCGCCGCGACGACCGGGCTCAGCTCCCCCTCTTTTTTCAAAGCGAAGATCGCGTCGGCCGCCGCGCGGTTGAGCGAACGGCGCGCCGTCCACTCGATCCGGCCGCCGCCGCGCGCGGTGACCGAGGTGGACCACTTTTCGGCGAGCTTGTTGAAGCCGGCTCCCCCTTCGATCTCCTTGCGGATCGCCGCCATCCGGGCGGTCGCCGCGGCGCGCGCCGCCGGGTCGGATTCCGCCGCGCGCAGGAAGATGTAGCTGAATTTCCGCGTCTCCTCCGGTTTCCCCGCGGCGAGCCGGCGATCGACCTCCGCCACCACCTGCTCGTCGGTCGCCTTGGCCGCCGCGCCGACCGGCGCCAGAAGATCGTCGGCCAGAATCTTCTCCTCCGCCGCGATCTGACGCGCCGCGACCTCCGGCCGCTTGTCGAACCCTTTCGCCACCGCCTCGGTGAACAGCATGTCGGTGCGCACCCGTCGCTCGATCACTTGCTTGACGATCTCCCGCTTGGTCTCGGGCGAGATCGGCTGAGGCACCGCCGCGAAACGGCCATCGAGCGCCCCCTGAATCGCGCCGCGGCGGATCTCCCCCCCGTTCCAACGGGCGATTACCGTGTTCGGATCGGGGCGCTCGGCGGTGGCGGGCGCCGCGCTGTCGCGGCATCCGGCGGTCCCGAGGG
>Ga0134122_10004787_pt1 | contig 10032 bp, 7 predicted proteins | sample KB302_FD_96461 | JGI IMG/M metagenome (GOLD analysis project Ga0134122, IMG submission 96461) | Terrestrial soil microbial communities without Nitrogen fertilizer from Kellogg Biological Station, Michigan, USA - KB3-0-2 | ecosystem: Environmental > Terrestrial > Soil > Unclassified ... | reverse complement strand
GCGAAGCCGGAGCAGAAGACCACCGGGAGCATCGATGTAACTTCAACGCCGCCAGGCGCGAGGGTGCTTCTCGTAGCCACGGATGAAGGCGGAGCCGGTGAACCACAGCCAAAAGGCATCACTCCGACTACGATAACCGGATTGGCGCCGGGGAAGTACACGGTGGATCTAGAGAAACCGGGCTACAGATTTTCGCAAACAGAGGTCAAGGTGAAAGCGGGCGCTACAGCGAAGGTTGCCGCGGCGTTAAAGAGGCAATGACGCCCTCTCTCTTTTTCCAGTGAAACGGTTCAAGACTATGTTGCGCGGAAACGCTCGAATCATCTCGCGTGATCGCTATCAGGAAGTACTCCAGGGTTGTTTATTACTTTCAACTCAGAAAATTGCTCAAGAGTATTGACGGCTTCCGCCAGAATTGATAGGCTTGCGCGCGTTCCAGTCGCAATCTCGAAAAAGCAGCCGAGGCGCACTCGGCGGCAACGATTCACTCAGCCGCATTGAGGAGGTAAGAATGAAAGGAAGATTCTTAAAATTCTCTGGGCTTCTCGCCTTGATTGCAGCAGTAATGTTCGCCCTCAGCATCGGGCCTTCGCTCCTGGCTGATGGCGGAGCAAACCATCAGGTAGCCAACCCGCATTTCGGTGTGTCGGGCGGGAACGTCAATGACATAACCGCGCGGTTCTGCTGCAGCGGAACGCTAGGCTCGCTGGTCACCGCCGGAGGTGTCAACTACATCCTCAGTAACAATCACGTGCTGGCGCGCGGGGACCAGGCAGCGGTGGGCGAGGACATATCGCAGCCGGGACGGATAGACAACAACTGCGCGCTCCCGCCAATCGTAGCGGACTTCACAACGGCGTCACCGCTCGGCACGAACGTCGATGCGGCCCTCGCGCAGTTGCGCACGGGCACGATGGACGCCACCGGGTTTATTGAAGACATCGGCACGATCAGCAGCACGGTTAAGGTGCCAGCCGTTGGATTGGCGGTAGCCAAGAGCGGCCGCACAACCGGCTTTCAAACCGGCACGATTTCATCTATCAACACCAGCGTGAGCGTTCAATATCAAAAGAGCTGCGGCTCCGGTAAGAAGTTCGTCGTGTCATACACCAATCAAGTAGTGATCAACAGCAGCACGTTCAGCGCAGGTGGTGACTCGGGGTCATTGATTGTTTCCAACAACAGTCCCAGTTGTCGTCAGCCGGTTGCGCTGCTATTCGCGGGCAGCAGCACGACGACCATCGGCAATCCGATTAGCGAAGTCCTCAATAAACTGACGATCGCGCTCGGCAGCAGCGTCAGCTTTGTTGGCGGCACCTGCACCGCGTCAGTCGACGCGATTTCAGATACGCCTCAACTCTCGCGAAGGGCTGTCAGGCTGGCGACGAATGCGATGCGATCTCAGGAAGTTCAGTTGATGTCACAGCCGGGAATCATCGGCATTGGAGTCGGCGCCGAGGATGCCGTGGCGGGTGATGCCGCGATCGTTGTATACATCGATGCTAATTCTCCGCTCACCGCAAAAGTGCCGAGGAGAATCAATGGCGTTCGGGTGAAGAAGGTCTACTCCGAGCCTTTCGTCGCTTATTGATCGACAGGCCGGAATCTCCAAACTACAAGAGAGCCAGCGTTCGCGCTGGCTCTCTTCGTTTGCGTTCGAAACGTGCCTGCTCAGATAAATCAGCGCTGACCTTCGAGTTTCTTGATTACCTGTTTGACCTGCTCGGCGTCTTTCGCCTTCGGTGCAAGTCTCAGGTACTCCCGATAGTGGACGATCGCCCCATCGTAATCCCCGCGCTCAACCAGCGAGTTCGCCAGATTGAAGTGCGCGATCGCGTAGTTGGGCGCGGCCGCAATCGCCCGCTCATATTCCTTTATCTCGCCGTCGCGGTCGCCTTTCTTTCGCAGATAGCCCGCCAGATTGAAGTGCGCTTCGGGATAATTCTTCTCGATCTCGATCGCTTTCTTTGATTCCGAGATCGCGCCGTTGATGTCTCCCCGATCCGCCAGAAGGATGGCGTAGCTGTAATGAGCTTCGGCATAGCCCGGCTCCAAACGGATCGCCTCGCGATAGTGCGCTTCGGCGCCGATCAGGTCTCGCTTCTGCTTCAGATCAATCGCAGTCTTGAGGTGGTCAACAGCTTTTGAGTAGTGCGACTGGCCCGCGACAGTCTGACTGAGCAAGACCGCCAGCAAAATGGCAAGCACACCGGCGGCCACGCAGATTTTTCCTATCCTCAATCTCATATTTACATTACCCCTTCTCGCCAGATCACCGAACGCGCGAAAATCCAGCGATTCGCGACGGCTCGACAAGCGCCGCGTGAATCAGGGCAAATGCGATGCCGCCAGACGATCGCGAATCTCATGCGGACTTCTTGAAACTCTTCACCAGACTCGCGCGGTAATTGTTACCGCGATCGTAACCACGCCGAAATGCTTCCTCAGAACCTCTTATCAAGGAGTAAGTACTCGCCGATGACAATGACCAAAATGACTAGCCACCATTCTCTCTTTGAGAATCGTCTCTGTTCTGTATTCATTGGTCCCGTTTGGTATCACTAATTCCCGGCTGGTTCAACCGCAATCACGGCAGGATTTCAAAGCTCGGACAGTGCCGTGGGCGGAACATTCGGAAGTGCCTTCGCGCAACAAGAGATAGGCCGTCTCGGTTACTGCTGGAACGGGTAGAATGATTGGTTCGCGGATTGTCTGCGCGGCAGCCACCACGGCTTGGTGCGTCTGCTCGGTGCGATTAAGAAGTGCGTAAAGGAATCCAGTGTCAAGAAGATAAGCCATTACCGCGTGGTTAGTCCCTGTGCGCTGTCGACCTCGGATTCCAGTATCTCTTCAGCCCGTTCAGCGGTATTGCCTGGTCCGCCCTCATAGCGTCCAGCTAGCGCGAGAAGGCCGTTGGCGTGCGGGTCTCGCGGCGCGTCGTCACATTCCATACCCGGTTCGGCACTCTCTATAAGCCATCTTGCAAGGCGCAATCGCTCCTCAGCCGGGAGCTTGAGAAGGTCCTGCAGTTGTTGCGGATCGTTCATCGTTTGTCGCATTCTACTCGCCTGCGCAATGCATTCCAATCAGAATCGTAACAAGACTTTTCTCCAATACTAATCCGCGGTCGCTTCGGCGAGCTCTTGAACGCCCACCGAAAAGTAAGCTGCATCGGGATGATGAAACACCAGAGCCGACACGCTCGCTTCGGGTTCCATCATGAAACCCTCGGTCAGTTGAACTCCAATGTCTTCGGGACGAAGCAAACGGAATAAGTCCGTTTGAGATTCCAAATCGGGACACGCGGGATAACCGAACGAATAACGCTTGCCGCGATAGCGCGCCTGAAACAATTGCTGACGTGTCAGCTCGGGAGGATCGGGAAATCCCCACGTCCAACGAATCACCGAATGTAACCACTCGGCTGCGGCTTCAGCGGTTTCGAGCGCCAACGCCTGAAGCGCGTATGATCGCAAGTACTCGCCTTTGAGTTTCGCTTCTTCGGCGCGCTCTCGTATGCCTTCTCCCGCCGTGGTAACGAACATCGCGATGTGATCCCGGCGACGTCCGGCATCGTAACTCGCCGGCAACACCAAATCGCTCAACGCGAGGCCGTCTTCCTTTCGCTGACGCGGAAAACGAAGTGTCGCAACCGGGCCCGGCGTGCACGCCTGATTGTACAAGTTGATCGAATTGCCATCGGGCTCGGCTTCGAAGAATTGCCACACCGCTCGCACCTTCATCGCACCAGCGCGGCATTCGTCTTTCACGCGCTCGATCTTTTCTTCAAGCTCGCGAGCCTTGACGTCACCCGCCGCAAGCGCATCCACGAAACGCCCGCGAAACCCGAGATGCTTGCCGTAGAGCATCTGTGGATTGATGTAACTCCACACGCCATCCAGATTGCTGACCTCCTGGTAGTTCGACCTCGAAGTGCCAATTTCCTCGATGTGCCTTTCGAGATCGGGCACTCGTGGAATCGGCACTGCGAGCGAAATCCTCGAGCTGCGCTGCTCGGTTTCGTCAACGATGATCTGCGGAGCAGCCGGCTTGATATTCAGATCGCGGTCGAGCAATTCAGCTTCGAGCTTCGCGCGCGAACCGCAATCCATAAACCGATTCAACAAGTCGAGCCCGTTCATCGCATCGTTCGCATACGCGACGGTTCCGGCGTAAGCCGGCGCAATCTTTGTTCTGGTGAATCGATCCGAAAGCGCGGCGCCGCCAACCAGCAACGGCAGATCGATGCCCGCGTCTTTCAAGTCTTCGGCGGTAAGAACCATCTGCTGAGCCGACTTCACCAGCAACCCCGACAGCCCGATCGCATCAGGCTTATGCTCCCGCACGCCCTGGATCAAAACTTCCGGCGCGACTTTGATACCGAGGTTGACTACCTGATAGCCGTTGTTCGACAGAATGATGTCGACGAGGTTCTTGCCGATGTCGTGGACGTCGCCCTTAACAGTCGCAAGAATAATTCGCCCGCGAGAACTATCGGCGGCCTTCTCCATGAATTGTTCGAGATAAGACACCGCCGCTTTCATCGCTTCGGCGCTTTGAAGCACCTCGGCGACAATCAGTTCATTCGCGTTGAACAATCGTCCGACTTCGGACATTCCAGTCATCAGCGGCCCGTTGATGACTTCGAGCGGCGCGGCTTCCTTGAGCTTCAGATCGAGATCCGCGATCAAGCCTTCCTTAGAGCCTTCGATAATGTAACTCGCCAATCGCTCGTCGAGCGGCAGATCGCTCGCCTTCTGTTTCTTCTTTGAAGTCGCGCCGCGGAAGTGCGCGGCAAACGCGGCAATCGGATCATCACCGCGATTCCACAACAGGTCTTCGGAAAGCTTGCGTTCCTCTTCCGGAATCGACGCGTAACGTTCCAGCTTCTCTGAATTCACAATCGCAAGATCGAGCCCCGCCTTCGTGCAGTGGTAGAGAAAAACCGAATTCAGCACTTCCCTTCCCGCGTCGGGCAGACCAAACGAGACGTTGCTTATTCCAAGAATCGTTTTGACGTGAGGAATCTCCTGCTTGATCAGGCGCACGCCTTCGATGGTTTCAACCGCGCTGCCTACGTAGTTCTGATCGCCGGTCGCGCACGGAAACACCAGCGGATCGATGATGATGTCTTCAGTGCGAATGCCGTAATCTTCGTTGAGCAACTTGACCGAGCGGCGAGCGACTTCGAGTTTGCGCTCGCGTATGATGGCTTGCGCTTGCTCTTTGTCTTCATCGATGCAGCCGACGATCAGCGCGGCTCCGTACTTGCGCGCGAGCGGCGTGACTCGATCGAATTTCTCGAGCCCGTCTTCGAGATTGATCGAGTTGATGATCGACTTGCCCTGGCAGTAAGTCAGCGCGCGCTCGATCGCGACCGGATCGGTTGTGTCGATCATGATCGGCGTCTTAACGACGCGAATCATCTTTTCGTAGAAGCGATCAACGTCGTACAACTCTTCGCGGTCGGCGTTCTGCAGGTTCACATCGCAAACCTGCGCGCCGCCTTTCACTTGTTGCCGCGCGATCTCGGCGGCCTCTTCGTATTTCTCTTCGGTGATCAGGCGTTTGAACTTGCGCGAGCCGACTTCGTTGGTGCGTTCGCCAACAATCAACGGACGCTGATCGTCGCTAGCTTCGACAAAGTCGATTCCCGAAAACAGAGTTCGATGATGCTGAACCGGCAGGCGCGGACGTTTGCCCTCGACCATCTGTGCTAGAGCTCGGATGTGAGCCGGAGTTGTTCCGCAGCATCCGCCGACCAAATTGATCCAGCCGTGATCAACGAAACGTTCGAGCGTCGTCGCCATGCTCTCGGGAGTCTCGAGATAGATGCCGTCCTCGTTTGGCAAACCCGCGTTCGGTATGCACGACACGCGAGTCTCAGCCTGCGCGGCCAAGCTTCGAATGCGATCGGTCATGAACTCGGGCCCCGTCGCGCAATTCAAACCGAGCGACAACAAATCGGCGTGCATCATCGAAGTCGCGAACGCTTCTACCGTTTGACCGGCGAGCATCGTGCCCATAGCTTCGATCGTACCCGAAACCATCACCGGAACCTTGAAGCCGATCTCGTCAAACAGTTTCCAGATTCCGATCAGTGCGGCTTTCACGTTGCGCGTGTCTTGTTGAGTTTCGACGATCAGGATGTCAGCACCGCCGGCGACGAGTCCCGCGGCCTGATCGTGAAAGGCTTCGATGATTTGATCGAAGGTCACGCCGCCGGTGACCGAGATGGCTTTGGTGGTAGGGCCCATCGACCCGGCAACGAATCGTGGCTTGTTCGTAGTTGAGAATTCAATCGCTGCCTGTTTGGCGAGCTTCGCGGCGGTTTCGTTGATGATGTGTACCTGATCCTGGAGCGCGTATTCGGCGAGCACAATCGAAGTCCCGCCGAAGGTGTTGGTTTCGATGATGTCGGCGCCGACTTCGAGATAGCCTCGATGAATATCGAGAATCACATCGGGCCGAGTGATGACAAGGTTCTCGTTACAGCCTTCGAGCTGCGGGCCGCCAAAATCGTCAGCGGTCAGATTGCGCGCTTGGATAGCAGTGCCCATCGCGCCATCAAGCACGAGGATGCGCTCAGCGAGCAGGTCTTCCAGTTGCTTTCTTCTTTCTTTTCGATCAGTCATCACGCATCACGTTTCACGATTCACTTGGCGGTTTTTCTTCCGCTGCCTTCTTCACATCCGAAGGCCTATCCTCTTTCTCATTCGCCGCTCCAAGCAACTTTCTGATTTCGGGTTTGCGCTCGCGAGCCACCGCCGCCATCGTATAGTAAGCCGACTCGAAAGCCGCTTGAGTCATCGTTTGTCCGCCGCTCACCAGATACTTGTAGCCGATGTCGTCATCACTATCGACAAAGAAGCTGCCGATCGTAATCGCGTCGTTCGCCGAGAGCAGATACCTGTAGACTTCTTCCTTGTTCGTAGCCGCCTTCAAGCTGCCAAAGTTGTAAATGTAAAACCCGAGCAGATTCTTCCTTCGATCATTAACCAACACGATCGTGAGCTTGGTGCCCTTGGCGTCGGGATAGTTCGACACCACCATGTCCGGCCCGCTTTTGGCCTCGTCGATGGTCGAGCCTGTGCGTTGCAGGTATTGCTTCATGCGCTCGGCGAACGTGAGCCGAACCACCGGCTTGGGCTTGGGCGGCTGCGTTTGCTCAGGGCCCGTCTGCTGAGCGACAGATTGTCCCACGAGCATCGCCAGCATAACGAGAACCGTTGCGATCAATTTAATTTTCATCGTCTAACCCCGTGCTTACACCGATCACAGAAAACTTCCCCGTGTGCCCCGTGGTTCAATCCTTCTTCATATATTCATCAAGCGTCGGCGTGAATTCGTCGGCGATTCGCAGCAACTCAGTCACCCCGACTCGAAACGCATCGTAGGCAATCCCGTTCTCTGTAGTGAACGTGAAGCGCGCACCGATGTCGCCCTGAGCATCGGCGAAAAACGTCGCGAACGCCCGATGATTCGCTTCGAGCAATCGCTGAAGCAGCTTCTCACGATCCGTCGCCCTCGCGAGGTTGAAATATCGTCCCTTGAGTTTCGGATAGACGGTCAGCACCAGCGATTTGTCGCGGCGAAGCTCGACATACAGATCGAGCCGTTCAGCATTTCTGTTTTCGCTGCGGGGAACGACCACAGCATCCGCGTTCTTCGGATGGGGCACGTAGCGCAGCCCCATCTTGTCGAGATATCCGCGAAGAGTCTCGACAGTCATCGCTTGTTGTTGAGTGGCACTCGCGACACAAACAAGAAGCACCGCACTGACGATCAACGAGACTATGAAACGCTTCGGCATAGAGTTTTCCAACCTATCATCGCGACTCTGCCAGTCGCAACCGGGACTAACCTCGGGGAACACGGGGAGGAGATGAAAAATAGGATTGGCTCCTGTTCTTTCCCTGTGCTCCCCGTGATCCCCGTGGTTAGTTCTAGTTCTTCCCTCTGCTCCCCGTGATCCCGTGGTTGCCTCTCTTCACAACACGCTGAAGACATCCAGCGCATACTGGACTCGCCCGAACGGCGCGGACACCTGCACGCCCTGCACCAATTCGCGAACCTCGAGCAACGTCTCGCGCGCGATCGCCAAACCTTCTTCGCGAGCCGCGTCCTTGTCGGTGATTCGCTCCATTCGCTTGAGCACTGACTGAGGAACGACCACGCCGGGCACTTCGTTGGCCAGGAACTCCGCGTTGCGATAAGACACCAGTGGCCAGATGCCCGCGATAACCGGAATGCGACAGTGCTCGATCCGTTTCAAAAATTCCTTGAGCTGTTTCACGTCGAACGTCGGCTGAGTGATTGCGAACTCCGCGCCCGCTTCGACCTTCCATTCGAAACGCCGCAGCTCGTAATCCATATCGACCGCGCACGGGTTCACGCCTACACCAATGAAAAACGAGGTCGGCGCGCCGATCGGGTTGCCCCCGATGTCGAGCCCGTGATTCAGGCGATTCACCATGTTCACGAGGCCGATCGAATCGATGTCGAACACCGCGGTCGCTTCGGGATAGGGTCCCATCTTCGGCGGATCACCGGTGATGATCAGAAGATTCCTAAGACCTAAGCCTGCCGCGCCCAGCAAGTCGCTCGTCATTCCCAAAAGATTTCGATCGCGGCAGCAGTAGTGAACGACGGTTTCGATTCCAACGCGCTGTTCGATGAGAGTCGAAACCGCAAGCACTCCCATTCGCGATTGCGCGCGCGGGCCGTCGGGCACGTTGACCGCATCGACTCCGGCATCTTTCAAGACACGCACGCCTTCGAGCATCTTCGATGGATCGACACCTTTTGGCGGAACGATCTCAACCGAAGTGACAAATTCTTTCGCGCAGATCTTTTTCGCGAATCGCGATCGCTCGGCGCACGGCACCACTTGCACGTCGGGTGGTTTGTCTTCGGGTACGAACACTCGCACGGTTGACCGCCCCGGCGAAAGCGCGGCCGCCGCGTTGGCGATTTGCTTTATGTGCTCCGGAGTCGTGCCGCAGCATCCGCCGACGAATTTCGCGCCGGCCTGAATCAAACGCTTGGCGTACTTGGCCATGTATTCTGGCGAGGCCATATAAAACATTCGCCCGTCAACTTGTCGTGGCAATCCGCCATTAGGTTGAGCCGAGAGTTTGCGGCGCGTGACTTCGCGCATTTTCTCGATGGCTTCGAGCATCGTGTGCGGCCCGACCGAACAGTTCAATCCGATGACATCGGCTCCCCACTCATCGAGTTGCTTGGTGAAAGCTTCGGGCGCGGTGCCATAGCTGGTATTCCCGTCGGTCTGAATCGTCATTTGCGCGACGATGGGCAAATCGCAAATCGAACGCACAGCCAGAAATGCTTGTTGAATCTCAGTCACGTCTGAGAAGGTTTCGAATACGAAGAGATCTACGCCGCCTTCAAGCAGCGCGTCGGCTTGCTGGCGAAAAATCTCTCGCGTCTCTTCGGCCGAGGTCTTACCGTAAGGCTCGATGCGAATACCGAGAGGCCCGATAGCCCCGGCGACGAAGGCGCGTTCGCCGGCGGCTTCGCGAGCAATGCGAGCGCCCGCGTGATTGATTTCGTAGGTCTTGTCTTCGAGGCCATAGCCCGCGAGTTTGACGCGATTCGCACCATAGGTATTTGTTTCGATGATGTCGGCGCCGGCCTTGACGTAGTCGCGCTGAACGGCGAGCACCAGGTCGCGGCTCGCGAGATTGAGCTCATCGTAGCAGCGATTGATGTAGACGCCGCGTTGATAGAGCATCGTGCCCATCGCGCCGTCGAAGACATAGACCCGATCGTCAGTAACTGCGTCGCGAAAATCTTTCATAAGCTCTCGAGTTTGAAGGTGACGGTACTAATCAACTCTCTCAATCAACGAGTCAGCCGGCTAAAGCCGGTACTCTGAACACCCGCTCCTAAACGACAAAAACCCCGCGCTAAACTGCGCGAGGCTGATTCGGGCTGTTTAGCAGTTTTTTACGTGGAGCAATTTGCTTAAATCGCCACGATAAGTTTTCGACCGGGCTAGAGTACACCGGC
>Ga0134122_10004786_pt1 | contig 10035 bp, 5 predicted proteins | sample KB302_FD_96461 | JGI IMG/M metagenome (GOLD analysis project Ga0134122, IMG submission 96461) | Terrestrial soil microbial communities without Nitrogen fertilizer from Kellogg Biological Station, Michigan, USA - KB3-0-2 | ecosystem: Environmental > Terrestrial > Soil > Unclassified ... | reverse complement strand
TCCTCGGAGCGGACGAGCGCCGGCTTCTTCGCTTCGACGAGCGCGTAGACGATCTTCGGATTCGAGCGCGAGATCGAGATGCCGATGCGCCCGAGATCGCCCGCGGGCAGGCCGTCGTCCTCGGTCAGCCGCTTCCAGCTCTGCCCCCCGTCGTAGGTCACGAAGAGACCCGAGCCGGGACCTCCGGAGCGGAAGCTCCACGGCCAGCGCCGGTAGTCCCACATCGCGGCGAAGAGCTTGCGCGGATTCCCCGGGTCGATCGCCAGGTCGGCGCAGCCGGTCCGCTCGTCGACGTAGAGCACCCGCTTCCAGGTGGCGCCGCCGTCCTCGGTCTTGTAGACGCCCCGCTCCGGGTTCTCGCCCCAGGCGCGCCCGAGCGCCGCGACGTAGGCGACCTGCGGGTTCTTCGGATCGAGCAGGATGCGGTGGATCCGCTCGGTCTTCTCGAGGCCGAGCCGCTTCCAGGTCTTGCCGCCGTCGAGCGTCTTGAAGATCCCCTCGCCGATCGAGACGCTGTTGCGCGGATTCCCTTCGCCGGTGCCGACCCAGACCACGTCCGGATTCGTCGGGTCGATGGCCACGGCGCCGATCGAGGCGACCGGCTGGTCGTCGAAGACCGGCGTCCAGGTCAGGCCGGCGTTCGCCGATTTCCAGACCCCTCCCGACGCGGTGCCGACCCAGACGATGTCCGGGTTGCCGGGAAAGGCGTCGATCGCCGCGACCCGTCCGCTCATCGCGGCGGGCCCGATCGACCGCGCCGCAAGGCCTGAGAGCAGCATCGGATCGAGGCCGCCCGCGGAGGCGGAACGAGCGCTCGGAGGACCCTTCTGGCCCCACGAGGGAAGCGCGAGGGTTCCGGCGAGAGCCGCGACGGCGAGCGAGAGAGAGACGTTCCGATGCATCGGGACCTCCATCTGAGGGACGGCTGGGGAGGCAAGCGTAGCGGGGAGCGCAGAGGGGAGCAAGCGCGGGGAGCGGTGCGGCGGGGCGCAACCTTCGCCCGGCCGCGGCGTATGGAAAGGCGGCGCTCCGGACCCCGGTGGTCGCAGACCGTCCGCGTTCGGTATCCTCGCTGGCCGACCCGCAGTACCCAACAGGAGATTCCAGAATGCTTCGCAAATCGCTCCTTTCCTTCGTCGCGGTTGCTGCAGTGGCCTCGGCGGCCTTCGCGCAGGCCGCGAATCCCACCGTCGACGAGCTGATCGAGAAGAACATCCAGGCCAAGGGCGGCCGCGAGAAGCTGAAGGCCGTGCAGACGCGCCGCCTGACCGGCAAGATGCTCGTCGGCCCGGGTCTCGAGGCGCCGTTCGTCCTCGAGCAGGCGCGCCCCAACAAGATGCGGATGGAGTTCGTGATCCAGGGCATGACCGCGGTCACGAGCTACGACGGCACGGCCGGTTGGCAGCTGATGCCGTTCCTCGGCAAGAAGGAGGCCGAGCAGATGTCGGCCGACGACTTGAAGCAGGCCCAGGACCAGGCCGAGTTCGACGGCTCCTTCGTCGACTACAAGGACAAGGGCAATCAGGTCGAGCTGGTCGGCAAGGAAGAGGTCGAGGGCACGCCCGCCTACAAGCTCAAGGTGACCAAGAAGAGCGGCGACACGGAGATCGTCTATCTCGACGCCGACTCGTTCTTGGAGATCCAGTCCGAGGGCAAGAACATGGTCCGCGGCCAGGAGGTCGAGACCGTCACCTCGATCGGCGACTACAAGGAGGTCCAGGGCGTCCTCTTCCCCTTCTCGATCCAGTCGAAGCCGAAGGGCGCGGCGGCGGGCCAGGGCTCCTTCGTCATGACGGTCGAAAAGGTCGAGGTCAACCCGCAGCTCGCGGCCGATCGCTTCGGCAAGCCGGAGGGCGCCCCCGCTCCGGCGCCGGCCAAACCGCAGCAGTAAGGGCTCGCCGGCTTCGACGACGATCATTCCTCGGAAGGGAAAACTATGTCCTCACAGCGCATGACCATCGCGGTCTTGGGTCTGGCGGCGGTGTTTGCCGCGGGCGCCGCGCGGGCCGAGACGGCGCCCAAGCTCGATTCGAGCATGCTCGGCGGCCTCGAGGCGCGCGCGATCGGCACGGCGGCGACGGGCGGCCGGATCGCCGCGATCGACGCCGTACCGGCCTACCCGCTGACGATCTACGTCGGCGCGGCGGGCGGCGGCGTCTGGAAATCGACCGACGGCGGCGTCTCCTACAAGCCCATCTTCGATGACTACACCCAGTCGATCGGCGCCATCCGCGTCGATCCGACGAACCCGAAGACGATCTGGGTCGGAACCGGCGAGGCCTGGACCCGCAACAGCACCTCGATCGGAGACGGCGTCTACAAGACGACGGACGGCGGCGACTCCTGGCAGCGCGTCGGGCTCGAGAACAGCGAGCGCATCGCGCGCATCCAGGTCGATCCGAAGAACGGCTCCACGGTCTGGGTCTGCGCCACCGGCCACCTCTGGAACGCGAGTGAAGAGCGCGGCGTCTACAAGACGACGGACGGCGGCAAGACCTGGAAGCGCACGCTCTACGTCGACGCCGACACGGGGTGCTCGGACATCGCGGTCGATCCGCAGGACTCGCGGATCCTCTACGCCGGCATGTGGACCTTCCGCCGCACCGCTTGGTCGTTCTCCTCCGGCGGCAAGGGGAGCGGCCTCTACAAATCGATCGACGGCGGCGAGACCTGGAAGCCGCTCGCGGAGGGCTTGCCCGCCGGCTTGAAGGGGCGCGTCGCGGTGGCCGTCGCCCCGTCGCGGCCGAGCGTCGTCTACGCCCTCGTCGAATCGGCGTCGACCGCCCTCTACCGGTCGGACGACGCCGGCGCCTCGTGGACCGAGATGAGCTCCGCGTTCAACCTGCAGGTGCGGCCGTTTTACTTCGCCCACCTGATCGTCGACCCGACCGACTTCAACACGGTCTACAAGCCGGGCCTTTCGCTCACGGTGTCCGAGGACGGCGGCAAGACCTTTTCGAGCGGAGGCTTCGGCGGCGGACCCCACTCCGACCACCACGCGCTCTGGATCGACCCGCGCGATTCGAAGCACCTGATCCTGGGCACGGACGGCGGCGTCTACATCAGCTCCGACCAGGCGAACCACTGGCGCTTCGTCGGCGCGCTTCCCGTCTCGCAGTTCTACCACGTCACCTACGACATGGACCGGCCCTACAACGTCTACGGCGGCCTCCAGGACAACGGCTCGTGGATGGGGCCGTCGCAGGCGGTCGGCGGCATCCGGAACAAGAGCTGGAAGAACATCGGCGGCGGGGACGGCTTCTGGGCGATGCGCGACAGCGCGGATCCGGACTACGTCTACTCCGAATCGCAGGGCGGATCGATCTCGCGGATCAACGTCAAGACCGGCGAGTCGCGCGACATCAAGCCGTTCCCGGTCGCGGGCGACCCGGAGTACCGGTTCAACTGGAACACGCCGATCCACCAGTCGCCGACCCGGCCGGGCGTCCTCTATCTCGGCTCGCAGTTCCTGTTCCGGAGCCTCGATCACGGCGAGTCGTGGGACAAGATCTCCCCGGACCTGACGACGAACGATCCCGCCAAGCAGAAGCAGCGGCAGTCGGGCGGTCTCTCGATCGACAACTCGAGCGCCGAGAACCACACCACGATCTTCACCATCGCCGAGTCGCCCAAGGACCCGAACGTGATCTGGGTCGGGACCGACGACGGCAACGTCCAGCTGACCCAGGACGCCGGGAAGACCTGGACGAACCTGGCCAAGAACGTGCCGGGCCTGCCCAAGAACGCGTGGGTGACGACCGTGGAGGCGAGCCCGTACGACGCCGCGACGGCGTTCGCCACCTTCGACGACCACACCACGGGCGACATGAAGACCTACGTCTACGAGACGAAGGACTTCGGCCAGACCTGGGTTTCGCTCGGCTCCGATGCGCTGTCGGGCTACGCCCACGTCGTCCGGCAGGATCCGGTCAATCCGAGCCTGCTCTTCGTCGGCACCGAATTCGGTCTCTTCCTCTCGGTCGACGGCGGCAAGGAGTGGGCGCGGTTTTCGGGCCGCCTGCCCAAGGCGGCGGTCCGCGACGTCGCGATCCATCCGCGCGATTTGGACCTGATCATCGCGACCCACGGCCGCGGCCTCTACATTGTCGACGACCTGACGCCGCTCCGGGCCCTCACGCCAGAGGTCCTCGACTCCGATCTCGCGGTCCTGCCGACCCGGCCGAAAGAGCTCTCGATCCAGGCCGGCATCCAGGACTTCGCGGGCGACGACGAGTTCTCGGGCGACAACCCGGACGAATCGGCGCCGATCGTCTACTACCTCAAGAAGCGCCACGTGGTCGGCGATTTCAAGATCGAGGTCGACGACGCGGAGGGCAAGCTGATCACGACGCTCTCGGCCGGCAAGCGCAAGGGGATCAACCGGGTCTCGTGGCCGATGCGCCTGCCTCCGCCCAAGCTGCCGGCCGGCGCCTCGCTGGTCCTCGGGGGCGGCAACGCCTTCCAGGGGCCGAGGGTCCTTCCCGGGACCTACACCGTCAAGCTGACCAAGGGAAGCCAGACGGTCACGACCCAGGTCGTGCTGGTCCCCGATCCGCGCTCCGACCACACCCCCGAGGACCGCGCCGCGCAGTACAAGGCGGTCGTCGAGGCCTACGGCTCGCTCGCCCGCCTGACCTACGTCGCCGAGACCCTGGCCGACGTCCGCGCGCAGGCCGAGGCGCGGAGCCGCGAGCTCAAGGGCGGCGACGCGCTCAAGAAGCAGCTCGATCAGCTGGCCCAAAAGGTCGAGGACCTGCGCAAGACCCTGGTCGCTACAGGTCCGGGCGGCTGGCTCTCGGGCGAGGAGCAGCTGCGCGAAAAGCTCACCTCAGTCTACGGCGGCCTGAACAGCTACGAGGGGCGGCCGACCCGGTCGCAGCTGGCCGCGAAGGCGGTGCTCGAAAAGCAGCTCGACGAGGCGGCCGCCAAGCTCGACTCGTTCCGCGGCCACGAGATCGAGGCGATCAACCGCCAGCTCGCGGCGCGCAAGCTCGAGCCGATCAAGGTGCAGACGCGCGAGGAGTGGGAGGCGAAGCAGAAGAAGTAGGGATCGGGCCGTCCGCCCTCGGCTCACCCTCGACGGTCGCGGCTCAAGCCGGCTGGCAGCTCGGCCGGCTGGCCGCGACGTAGGTCGCGAGCTCGCGCACGAGATCGAGCGTCGCGTTCCCGGTCTCGACCGCGCGGCGCAGAAAGAGCATCGCCGCGACCGTGCCGGTGTGCAGGTCGCGGCTGCGGAAGGGAAAGAACAGCTCGCCGGTCAGCTCGCGCATCTCCCGGCCCCGCCCCTGCGGGAGGTAGATCTGCGCGAGATCGAGCAGAGCGCCCGCGGCCTCGCGGCCGAGCCCCGCTTCGAGCAGCTGGGGCCGCACCGCGAGGAGGGCGGCCTCGCCCTGCTCGAGAGAGCCGGCGGCGACCGTCGCCCGCGCCTCGAGCCAGCGGATGCGGAGGATCTCGATCGGGTCGCCCAGGCGCTCGTACAACGAGCGGGCGCGCCACAGCGGCGCGAGCGCCTCGCGTCCCCGCCCGGCCTCGGCGAGGAGCGCGCCCAGCCACATCAGAGCGCAGGCGAGGCGCCCGGCATCGCGCCCGGGACCGAACATCCGGACGGCCTCCGAAAGCGCCTCGATCGCCGTCTCGAGCCGGCCCGAGCGGGCGGCGAAGGGGCCGATCTCGGCGAGCGTCTCGGCGAGCAGCTCGCGCTCGCCGAGCTTGCGGTAGATCGCCGCCGCCTCGGAGGCCAGGGTGAAGGCGCCGTCGAACCGCCGCCGCGCCACTTCGAGGCGCGCCTCGAAGCGGACGATCTCGGCCCATTCTCCTGCGTCCTGCGTCCCCAGGGCGGAGAGGGCGCGCGCCCTCTGGAAGGCCTCCGTCGCGCCTTCTAAGTCGCCCGCCGCGCGGAGGGCGTCCGCGAAGTGGGCCGAAGCGCGCGCCTGCGCGTCGTGGACGATCGAGATTCCCCAACGGTTCGGATCGAGGCGCTCCACGACGGCGAGCGCGAGCTCCGCGAGCGGCCGGCTCGACTCGCTCGAGGACGCCGAGGCGGCGCGCCGGGCGAGGATCAGCTCGCACAGGGGGAGGCTCGCGTACCGCGGCTCGCCGCGGGCGCGGTCCAGACGGCTCGCCGGTTCGAGGTCGAGCAGCTCGGCCAGCAGGCCCGGGGCCTCCCGGCGCCAGGCGGCGAGCTCCCCGCGGCGCTCGCGGGCGAGCTCGATCGCGCGGTCGAGAGCGCCCTGGTACACGGGGCTTTCGATCCCTTCCGGAGACTCCGGCGCGAGAGGGCGCTCCGCGGCCCCGGCCCAGAGCTGCCCGGCGAGGGTACGGCAGCGCTCGCACCCGGCGAGGAGGTGGCGGACCACCCGACGCCGCTCCGCCGGCTTGAGCTTGCCGCGGAGGAATCGCTCGAGGAGCTCGGAATCCGGATGGTTCTTCATCGCCTGGCCTCCTGGCCGCCGATTCGCTGGGCCCCCGCGCAGCGGAAACTCAACGCCAAAAGAAGTGAAAAAGGGTGTCGATCGGCGGCGTTTCGGAGAAAATTGTTCTCTCCAATGACAACTCTAGGTGCTTCTTCTTGTCTTTGTCAAGCAACAAGTTGCGCTCGTAAGCTACTTCAGGCTAGGATGTAAGTTATTGAAAGAACAGAGCTTACGGTTGCGAACTCCGGCCTCGCGCGATATGTTCGCGGCATGCCAATCTTTCATGGTCTAGGGAGGGCCTTGCGCTGGCTCAGAGACCGCCAAGGCAAGCGGCAGTATCAGGTCGCGGAGACCGCGGGCGTCACCAAGGCCATGCTCTCCGCCTACGAGACGGGGAAACAGAAGCCCTCGCTCGACACCCTCGAGAAGATCCTCGAGGCGCTCGGCTGCGACTTGAACGACCTGCACAACGCGCTGCAGATCGTCAACGAGCGGCCACTCGCGATGCGGCGCCCGGACGCGCAGGGCGGTTGGTCCGGGGCCGGGCGCGGAAGCTCCGCGGACGGTCCGCCGGTCGACGTCTATCGGACCCTCGGGATCGAGCGCCCCCTGCCGGTCGAGAAGGAGCAGGCTCTCGGCGAGATGCTGACGGGCTTTTACCGGCTGCTGCGCTTCCTGCACCGGGGCGGAGCGCTCGCCGAGGCGCGGGACGAGACCGACCCGGACAAGGATTGAAGGCCGGTCCCGCGTCTCCCCGGCGTCGCTACCCCGCGCCTCCCGGCGCGCCCGTCAGACCGGCAGCAGCGCGTAGCGCAGGATCAGGAGGACCGCGAGCCCCCAGAGCATCGGGTGGACCTCGCGCCAGCGTCCCGCCGCCGCCTTGACCAGCGGATAGACGACGAACCCCGCCGCGAGGCCGTGGGCGATGTTGAAGGTGAGCGGCATCGCGACCGCGGTCAGGAACGCGGGCGCGGCCTCGGTCGGATCGCTCCAGTCGATCTCGCGCACGGCGCCGATCATCAGAATTCCGACCAGGACGAGCGCGGGCGCGGTGACCGGATACTTGCCGTCGACCCCTTGGCCCACCACCTCGGCGAGCGGCGCGAAGAAGAGCGAGCCGAGGAGGAGCGCCCCGGTCACCACGCTCGCGAAGCCGGTCCGCGCGCCGACCGCGACCCCGGCCCCGCTCTCGATGTACGAGGTCACCGCGGACGTCCCGACGAGAGCGCCCGCGACCATCCCCGTCGCGTCCGCCGCGAGCGCCCGGTCGAGCCGCGGGATCTCGCCCGACGGCGAGGCGAGCTTCGCCTGGTGGGCGATTCCGAGCAGCGTTCCGAGGGTGTCGAAGAGGGCGAAGAAGAGCGTCGTCAAGACGAGCGGCAGGTAGCGGAGCGCAAGCGCGCCCTTGAGGTCGATCGAGAGCCCGGGCAGGTCGAAGCGCGGCAGCCGCACGAGGCTCGCGGGCGGCGCGACGGCTCCGATCGCGAGGGCGGCGGCGATCGAAGCCGCCAGGCCCCAGAAGATCGCCGTCGGCATCCGGCGCGCGAAGAGGACGAGGGTGAGCCCGAGGCCGAAGAGGGTCAGGAGGGCCGGCCGGGTCGAGAGGTCGCCCAAGGCCACGAGGGTGTTCGGATCGGCGCGCAGGAGCCCTCCCTGCTCGAAGCCGATGAACGCGATGAAGAGCCCGATCCCCGTGGCTCCGGCGAGCGCGAGCACCCGAGGCACCGCGCGCACCAGAAACGCCCGCGCGCCGGTGAGCGTCAGGAGCACGAACAGGATCCCGGTCCAGAAGATGATGCCGAGAGCGGTCGGCCAGGGCACGTGGGCGCCCAGGCAGATGCCGTAGGTGAAGAACGCGTTGAGCCCCATGCCCGGGGCGAGCGCCACGGGGTAGTTGGCGAGGAAGGCCATCAGCAGGGTGGCGACCCCCGCGGCGAGCGCGGTCGCCGCGATCGCGCCTTCGAGCGGCATGCCGGAATCCTTGAGGATCACCGGATTGACGACCAGGATGTAGGCCATGGTCAGAAACGTCGCGAGGCCGCCCAGCGCCTCGCGCGCGGGGGTCGAGCCGGCGGCGCGGATGCCGAAGATCCGTTCGAGCATCGAAGAGTCCCTCCGGGCGTTCATTCGTCGCCCTCGTCAGAGTCGAAGTCGTCGCTCGTCTCGCCGGCCGGGCCCCCTTCGTCGTTCGCGGGTGTTCCCGGCGCCATCCCGAGCGCCGGGCCCGCGGGCGCTCCGGTGCGCGCGAAGAGGTCGATCTCCGGATCGACGAAGATCAGGCTCGAGAGGCTCCCCTCGGTGTCGAGCAGGTCCCAGCGCGAGCGCCCTTGGCAGCGCGCGGCCAGGCGATAGCCGAGCGCCCCCGAGAGCAGGCGATCGAAGGCCGCTCGTTCGCTCTTCGAGCGCAGGTCGATCCGGTTCACCGCCACGACCTCCGGCCGGCGCCGGGCGAGGGTGCGCTCGAACCCGTGCCATTTGACGACCGGCAACCGCGGCGCGTGCTTGACCCGGCCGATCGCCACGGCGCGGCCGGGCGGAACGCCCCGCGCGCGGATCCACTCCTCGGCCGCGTAGCGCCCGTCGTGGATCATCCGGAGGTCGACCGAAAGGGCATAGAGAAAGCCGTACGCGAGAACGGCGGCGACGAGCGCGATCCGAATCGTCCGCAAGCGCCCCGGTTCGATGAGAGCGGCGAGCAGGCGCCCGCCGGAGAGCGCGAGCAGGAGAGCGAGCGGCAGCACATAGCGGTCGCGGGAGAACAGGATCGGCGCCAGGAACGTCAGCTCGTACGAGAGCCCGAGGAGAGCGATCGACGCGAGCCGCCGGCCTTCCCGCCCCCGCGCGCGAGCCGCCGCCCAGCCCGCGCCCGCGACGCCGGCCAGGAAGCCCGGCCAGCCCATGCAGAACCGGAGATGGACGACGTTCTGGCCCACGGTCTCGAGATATCCGAGGAGCGTGGGAGGAAACGCCTTCGCCTCCTGCGACTGCGGACCGAGGAGCGTATGGACGTGGGCGAGAAAGCCCCGCCAGTTCGCCGGCCAGTTGTAGATCGCCGCCGCGAGCACGAGCCCGAGGCCGAGCACGGCGAGGATCCGCCGATCGCCGAGGGCCGCGAGCCAGGACAGCCTGCCGGGCCGCGCCCCTTCGATGCTCCGCGCCCTGGCGAGGGAGGGAACGATGGCGAGCGGCGCCAGGACGTAGAGCCCGTACGCCTGGTCCTTGGACGTGATCGCGAGGACCGCGCAGACGGCGAACCAGAGGTAATCGCGCAGGCGGTGCTCGTCGAGCAGCCGGACGTAGAAGACGAGCGAGAGCGCGAACCAGAAGAGGAATGGCATCTCGACGTTCGCCGTCTTCGCGAAGTAGACGAACGGCGCGCCGCAAGCGACCAGCGCCCCGGCGAAGAGGCCGGCCCGCTCGCCCGACACCGTGCGCCCCACCCGCGCGATCGCGAGCACGGCGCCGAGCGCCATCGCGACGCTCACCAGGCGGTCGAGGACGAAGTAGACCTCGTAGATGCCAGAGCCCCCCGCGGGAATCCAACGAAGCCGGCTCAGGATGCGCAACGGCGCCTGGACGAGCGCCAGCACGTAGTAGTGAAACGGCGGGTACTTGGTGTGCC
>Ga0134122_10004785_pt1 | contig 10035 bp, 8 predicted proteins | sample KB302_FD_96461 | JGI IMG/M metagenome (GOLD analysis project Ga0134122, IMG submission 96461) | Terrestrial soil microbial communities without Nitrogen fertilizer from Kellogg Biological Station, Michigan, USA - KB3-0-2 | ecosystem: Environmental > Terrestrial > Soil > Unclassified ... | reverse complement strand
GGTGTGTTCCAGTGCTCGGTCTTCTTGATGGAGTTGAGCGTCTCCTCCAGGCCGATGGGCCCGAACTTCGGCCCGTAGGCGGCCTTGGTGCCCTCGCGGGCGGCGTTCATCATGCGCAGCTCGATCGGGTCGAGCTTGAGCTTCTTGGCGATCTCGTCCACCACGCTCTCGACGGCGAACTCCGAGATCGGCGCGCCGGGCGCGCGGTAGGCGGCCACCTTCGGACGGTTGGAGACGACGTCGTAGCCGATGACCTTGACGTTCTCCATGTCGTACGGGGCGTAGGCGCACATGACGCCGGGCTGCACCGGCGAGCCCTGGAAGGCGCCGGCCTGGTACTTCAGCTCGGCGAAGCCGGCCACGAACTTGCCGTCCTTCGTGGCGCCCATCTTCACCTTCACGGTCGCGCCCGACGTGGGGCCCGAGGCCTTGAACACCTCCTCGCGCGACATCACCATCTTCACGGGCCGCTTGGCCTTGCGCGAGAGCGCCAGGGCGAGCGGCTCCAGGTAGACGACCGTCTTGCCGCCGAAGCCGCCGCCGATCTCGGAGGCGGTCACGCGGATCTTGGCGATGTCCAGGCCGAGTAGTCGCGCGCAGTGGGCGCGCACGATGTAGTGGCCCTGCGTGCAGCACCACAGCTCGGCCGAGCCGTCCTCGGCCACCGTGGCCAGCGCGGCGTGCGGCTCGATGTAGCCCTGGTGAACCGGCGCCGTCTTGAATTCACGCTCCACGATGACGTCGGCCTTGGCGAAGCCGGCCTCGATGTCGCCCAGGACGATCTCCACGCGCTTGGCGATGTTCGACGGCTTGTCGGGCTTGGGCTCGACGCCGGCCGTGAAGAGATCGTCGTGGAGCAGGGGGGCGCCCGGCCGCATGGCTTCCTCGACGTCGATGACGTGCGGGAGCACCTCGTACTTCACGTCGATGAGCTTGAGGGCACGCTTGGCGATGGCGGGGCTCGTCGCCGCAACCGCGGCCACGGCGTGGCCCTCGTACAGCACCTTCTCGCGGGCCAGGACGTTCCGGACCACGTCCTTGTAGTTCATCATCATCTCGCCCGCCGGGATGAACTCCGAGGGCTGATCGCCGAAGTCGTCGCGCGTGATGACGGCCTTCACGCCGGGCAGCGCCTCGGCCTTCGAGGTGTCGATCGAGACGATGCGCGCGTGGGGATGCGGGCTGCGCAGCACGCGGCCGATGAGCTGGCCCGGCAGGCTGAAGTCGGCGCCGAAGCGTGCGCGCCCGGTGACCTTGTCCATGCCGTCCGGTCGGATGGTGCGCGTGCCGACGTATCCGTGTCCGTTGCCGTTGCCTTGCGTCTCGGCCATGGGGCTATCTCTCCTCTGGGGCGTCGGGGACTCTTATCCGTTGTGGCCGCTTCTCATCGCGACGGCAGCGTCCTTCACCGCGCTGACGATCTTGTCGTAGCCGGTGCACCGGCAGAGATTGCCGGCGAGCCAGTAGCGGATCTCGGTGTCGCTCGGGTTCGGATTGCGCTCCAGCAGGGCCCGGCTGGCCACCAGGAAGCCCGGCGTGCAGATGCCACACTGCAGCGCCGCATGCTCCAGGAACTTCTTCTGAAGCGGATGCAGCGCCTCGCCCTTGGCCATGCCCTCGATGGTCTCGATGCGGTGGCCGCCCACTTCGCAGCCGAGCACGAGGCACGAGCACACCAGCCGGCCGTCGAGCGTGACGCTGCAGGCGCCGCAGTCGCCGGAGGCGCAGCCTTCCTTGCTGCCGGTCATGTTCAGCGTGTCGCGCAGGACGTCGAGCAGCGTGTCTTCCGTCTCGCAGAGGAACTCCACCGCGTCCCCGTTCACCGTCGTCTCGATGTGATGCTTGGCCATCAGTTGGTCCTCGCTCGGTCCAGCGCGATCAAGGCCGCGCGCCGCGTCAGCACGCCGGCGACCTGGATGCGGAATTCTATCGTGCCCCGCTTGTCGTCGATCGGCGCGCACGCGGCCCGCGCGGCGGCCTCCAGCCGGTCCTGCGCGCCCCGCTCCAGGCGGCTGCCGACGATGGCCTGCGCCGCCTCGCGCACCAGCAGGACGCGCGGCGCCACCGCGCCGAGCGACACGCGAGCCGCGGTGATCGTTCCGCCCGCGTCCACCGTGAGGCTCACGCCCGCGCCCACGACGGCGATGTCCATCTCCGTGCGCGGGATGAAACGCAGGTAGGCGTCGCTCGAGCGCGGCGGCCGCGGCGGCAGCCGGAACGACACGACGAACTCCCCCTTGCCGAGGGCCAGCTTGCGAGGTCCGAGCATCACGTCCTCGACAGGCAGCTCACGCCGCCCCTGCGGGCCGACCAGGACGGCGACCCCGCCGGCGGCGATGAGTGCCGGGACGCTGTCGGCAGCCGGCGAGCCGTTGCAGAGGTTGCCACCGAGCGTGGCGCGGCCCTGCACCTGCGTGGAGCCGATGAGGTTCGCGGCCTCCACCACGCCGGGCCAGGCCTTCTTGAGCGCCGCGTGCTCCTTGAGCTCGGCGCCGGTGACGGCGGCACCGATGCGCCAGCCGCCGTTGTCCTCGGTGACGGCGCGCGTCTCGGCGATGCGCTTGATGTCCACGATCAGCGAGGGATCGACGACGTCGGCGCGCATCTGGACCAGGAGGTCGGTCCCCCCGGCCAGCACGCGGGCCTCGCTCGTTCCGGCCAGCAACGCCGTCGCTTGTTCCACGGTCTCGGGTGCCTCGTATCGCATCAGCAGTCGGTCCTCTTTCGGATGTCGGTCTGGTCCACGAACCCGGATGATGACGGGGCTTTCCCGCCCTGTCAAATGACGGTTCGGCGCCTAGCGTGAGGCCTGACGGCCTGCCGGCACGGCGCGCGCGAACAGGTCACGAGCCTGGCGGGCGCGGGCCTGCTCCAGCGCGTCGTCGGCGGGGTCGCGCAGCAGCTCGTAGAGGTGCTCGGCGGCCAGGGCGGGCGGGATGATCACGTAGGCGGCGCCTTCCGAGTAGAGCGTCTCCGCGTGCGCCAGCGTGTCGGCCGTGGCGATGATGCGCGCCTGCGGCGCCAGGGAGCGGATCAGCCGGACCAGCCGCAGGTTGTCGATCCCCTTCAGGAACCAGTCCGACACGCTCGACACGACGATGCGCGCATTGGCGATGCCGGCGTGGCGGAGCGTCTCGGCGTTCGAGATGTCGCCGTAGTGGCAATGGACGCCGTCCATCTGCAGGCGCTCCAGGGTCTCCGGGTTGAAGTCCACGGCGACCAGGCGCGCCTTCATCGCCGGAGACTCCCGCTCGAGGTGCTGCACGAAGGCGAGGCCCTCGCGGGACACGCCGACCAGGAAGACGTCCGGCTGGCCGCGGGCCGGCGCGGCGGTCTCCACCGGGCGCGCCACCCCGCCGACCCACGTCGGCACGCCGACGTTGAGCAGCGAGCGCATGAGGGCGGTGGCGATCTCGTGGTTGAAGAGGATGCCGTAGGTCGAGACCAGCGCCGTGATCAGCAGGCTGAACAGCACGATCGTGGACGTGTCGGCGCCGACGTGACCGTAGGTCGCGCCGAGCGCGACGATCACGAGCGAGAACTCGCTCACCTGGGCCAGGTTGATGCCCACGACGCCGGCGCTGCGGACGTCCACACGCAGGAGCGCCAGCACCGGCACGATGACGACGAGCCGGCTGGCGATCACCAGGAGGGCGCCGCCGACGGCGAACAGCAGCAGCGCCGGGGTCGGCATCGGAATCTTCAAGCCGAGCGCCACGAAGAAGAGCGTGAGGAAGAAGTCGCGCACGCCCCCCAGCCGGGCGGTCACCTCGGCGCCGTAGGGGAAGCCGGCGATGACGAGCCCCGCGATGAGCGAGCCCATCTCCTTGGAGAGGCCCGCCCATCCCGCGGCCCCGGAGAGCAGGAAGCACCACGCCATCGAGACGATCAGGACGAGCTCGGTGGACGACGCGATGCTGCGGTAGAGCGGCGGCAGCACGTAGCGCGCGATCAGAAACGCGGTCACCAGCAGCCCGACGCCGGCCACGATCGACCAGGCCAGCGGGCCGAGCTGGAGGTGGCTGAGGTTCGGCTGCACGGCGAGGAAGAGAATGGCCCAGAGGTCCTGGAAGATGAGGATGCCGAGCGTGAGCCGCCCGGTGAAGGTGGCGATCTCGAACTTGTCGAACAGCAGCTTCACGACGATCAGGGTGGACGACAGCGCGAAGGCCACCGCCAGGTAGAGGTGATCGAACATCCCACCGGCCGGGAAGCCGGCCACGGCCCACCACAGAAGCCCCGCGCAGAGCGGAAATTGCAGCAGCCCGGCCACGAAGATGGCGCGGCCGGCCTTGAGCAGGTGGGGGATGTTCATCTCGAGGCCGATGATGAAGAGCAGCAGCAGCAGGCCGATCTCCGAGATCAGCTCGATGGCGGCCTCGTCGGTGACCACGCGCAGACCGACGTGGGGCCCCAGGAGGGCCCCGCCGACGACGTAGCCGAGGAGGAGCGGCTGGCCGACGCGGCGGGCGAGCAGTGCCAGGGCCGCGGCGGAGACGATGCTGACGGCGATGGCCGTCAGCAGGTCATGGTGTGACAACAGGACGTCCGCGCGCCAGCTCCTCGGCCGCGGCCTTGGCCACCGCGGTGCCCTCGAAGAAGCGCGGATTCTGCGTGCCCCACAGGTGCACGGCGTTGGCGAACGTGAACTCGCGGAAGTTGTCGGCGCTGATCACGCCGTCCTCGACCAGCTCGTGGGCCTCGGCCAGCGGGTCGCGCATGTCGATGACGTCGAAGTGGCCGATGTCCGAGCTGTAGAGCGCGTTCAGCTTGGCGCCGAACGGGTTGTGCGGGTTGAAGGCGGCGGCGTTCATGCGGTCATCGGCCTCGCAGCCGAAGTAGAACGGCGCCGCGTAGAGGTCGACCCAGTCCTGCTTGCGCGTGATCTTGCAGGCCGAGAAGTCGTCCAGATCGGCCACGCCGCCGGTCAGATCGTGATCGTTGTCGGGCCAGCCGTCGCGCGCCTGGAGCGCCGCCACCGTGTCGGCGTCTCCGTACTTCTCGACCAGGCTCATCAGCAGGCCGCGGTCGAGCTTGCGCGGGTCCATGCGCTCCAGCGCCTTGGCGCTGCGCCGCTCCCAGTGCTCGAGGAGATCGCCGAAGAGCTGGCAGGCCCAGCCCACGCCGCCCTCCAGAAACGCGAAGCGCAGCTCGGGGAAGCGCCGGGTCACGCCGCCCAGGAAGACCGCCTTGCACACGGCATGGCCGGCGGCGGCGAAGTGGCCGATGTGGTTGTAGACGAAGTTGGTGGGCGACAGCCGCAGCCCCTGATTGCTGCCGGCGCTGTGGAAGGTCGGGGCGATGGCGAGCTCCCGGCACGTGGTCCACACCGCGTCGTAGTCGTGATCGCTGTCGAGCGCGAGGACGTCGTACCAGACGGCCAGGCGCGCCGCATCCGGATCGCTCTGCGCCGCGGTCGTCAGGCGCCGCGACATGCCGCTGCCGAACATCCCCACCTTCATGCCGAGCTGACGCGTCACGTACTCGAGCTCCGCGATGGCCTCCTCGGGCGTATGCATGGGGATGATCGCGGCCGGCGTCATCCGGTCGCTGTACTTCGCGAAGGCCTCGGCGGTGACGACGTTGTGGGCGCGGACGACGGCGCGCCGGGTGGCGTCGTCGGCGATGCGCGGCATGCGCAGGCCCGCCGTCGGGTAGATCACCGCGAAGTCGGTGCCGAACTCCGGCAGCCGCTCGTAGAGCAGCCGCGGCATCATGGCGGTGGCGCGGTCGAGCGTGTTCTCGGCCTGCCGGCTCCAGAAGGCCGGCTGGGCGATGCGGCGGCGCCGGCGCTCGGCCACCGACATGCTCAGCGCGTCGCGCGTGGTCTTCATCGCGGCAAGGAAGCCGTCGGCGGCGAGGTCGCCGCCCACCTTGCGCATGCGCTCGGCGAAGACGGGGTCGAACTCGACCCAGTGACCGTCCCCGTCGATCACCGGATGAGTGAGGCTCGAGCGAATCTGGGCTGGCGATCGATGGCCGTTGGAGCTCATGTGCCTTCCTCCCAGGATCGGTTGTGGGCGGAAGCCTACCACACGGTCAGCGGCGGCCGGCTTGCAGGCCTGTCGATTTCGCGGAAGCTCGTTCGACCCATGGGGTGAAGGACCCAAGGGAGGAGACAGCGATGCCCAGCGTCACGCAGCGAATTGCTCCGTTTCTGTGGTTCGACGGCCAGGCGGAGGAGGCGGCGAGGTTCTACACGTCGATTTTCCAGAACTCGAAGATCCGCACCACCACGCGCTACGACGACGCGACCGCGCGGGCGGCCGGCCGGCCGCCCGGCACCGTCATGACCGTGGACTTCACACTCGACGGCCAGGACTTCGTCGCGCTCAACGGCGGGCCCGTCTTCCAGTTCACCGAGGCGATCTCCCTCGTCGTGAGCTGCGACACGCAGGCCGAGATCGATCACTTCTGGGACCGGCTCTCGGCGGGCGGCCAGCAGGTGCAGTGCGGGTGGCTCAAGGACCGCTTCGGCGTGTCGTGGCAGGTCGTGCCCCGCGCGCTGAGCGAGCTCATGGCGGATCCCGAGCGCGCCAAGCGGGTGATGGCCGCGGTCCTCACGATGAAGAAGCTCGACGTCGCGGCGCTCAAGAGCGCCTGAGCGTGCCCTCGGCCCGGGTGTACCCTGAGCGAAGTCCGCGCAGGGCACATCCGGGAGGGGACGCCGATGACCAATCGTCGAGATGTTCTCCGTATCGCCGCGAGCAGCCTGGCCCTCCTGGGAGGGGCCGGGGGAACCCTCCTAGGGTTCCCCTTCGATCAGATCCGCTCAGCGTCCGCGCAGACTTCGTCGGGCTCACCGCTCAAGATCGGCATGATCGGCGCTGGACGCGAGGGCAGCGCGCTCGGCGCGCTGTTCGTCAAGGCCGGCCATCCGGTGATGTTCTCCTCGCGACGTCCCGACACGCTGAAGGATCTCGTGGCCGGTCTCGGGCCGCTGGCCCAGGCCGGCACCGTCGAGCAGGCGGTCGCCTTCGGCGACGTCGTGGCGCTCGTCGTGCCGTATCCCGCCATCGAGGAGATCGGCAAGACTCACGCCGCCGCGCTCGCGAAGAAAGTGCTGGTGCTCGACGTGAGCAACCCGATTCCCCGGCGCGACGGCGAGGAGTTCGTCAAGAAGGTCAACGCCGAGGGCGGGGCGGGGGTGACGACGGCCCGGCTCGTGCCCGGCGCGCACATCGTCCGCGCATTCAACGCAATCGGCTCGACCCAGCTCGCCGGGCTCGCGCATCGCGCGGGCGATCCGGTCGGCCTTCCGATCGCCGGCGAGGACCCCAAGGCGATTGCGACGGCGGAGAGCCTCATTCGTGGAATTGGCTTCGAGCCCGTCCTCGTGGGCGGGCTGGCCATGGGCAAGCACCTGGTGCCCGGCACGCCGCTCGCCGGCGTGCACACGCCGGGCGAGATCCGTCAGATCGCCGGCACGCTGCGCTGAGCGCCGCGTGAGGCGGCTCTTCGACGTCCGGCCCCACGAGGTGGCGGTGGTGGCCTGGTGCTGGCTCGCCATCTTCTGCGTGCTGTCGTCGTACTACGTGATGCGGCCGATCCGCGACCAGGCCGGCGTGGCGGGCGGCGTGCAAAACCTCCAGTGGCTGTTCACCGGCACGCTCATCCTGATGCTCGTGCTGAACCTGCCCTTCGCGTACCTGGTCAAGCGGCTGCCGCGCCGACGTTTCATCCCGATCACCTATCACTTCTTCGCGCTCAACATCCTGCTCTTCGGCGCGCTCTTCCATTTCGCCGATCCCGCGCAGACCGTGTGGGTTGGCCGCGCCTTCTTCATCTGGGCCTCGGCCTTCAACCTCTTCGTGGTCTCGATGTTCTGGCAGCTCAACGTGGATGTCTTCACTCCCGAACAGGGCAAGCGGCTGTTCGGCGTGATCGGCGCCGGCGCCACGCTGGGCGCGATCGTCGGCTCCGCGCTGACGGCGGCGCTGGCGCGGCACGTGCCACCCATGGTGCTGCTGCTCGGCGCGGCCGCGCTCCTGGAGGGCGCCGTGTTCAGCGCGGGCCGCCTCTCGCGCCTGGCCATCGCCCGCGAGCCGCAGCAGGCCGGCGCGGCCGAGGCGCCGATCGGCGGCAGCGTGCTGTCCGGACTCACGCACGTCGTGCGCTCGCCCTATCTCTTCAACGTGGGCGTGTTCCTGCTGCTGTTCGCGATCACCTCGACGTTCCTCTACTTCCAGCAGGCCGCCATCGTGAGCGGGGCTTTCAAGGACCGCGCGGCGCAGACGGCGTTCTTCGCCACGGTGGACCTGCTCGTGAACTGCCTGACACTGGCCGTGCAGCTCTTCCTGACGGCGCGCATCGTGGCGGCGTTCGGCGTGGCCCTCACGCTCAGCGTGCTGCCCGCCATGACGCTCGTCGGGTTCGGCGCGATCGCGCTGCTGCCGACCATCATGGCGGTGGCGGCCTTCCAGGTGGTGCGCCGGGCGGCCGACTACGCCGTCTCGCGGCCGGCGCGCGAGCTGCTCTACACCGTCGCCTCGCGCGAGGATCGCTACAAGGCCAAGAGCGTCATCGACACGGTCGTCTACCGCAGCGGCGATCAGCTCGGCGCGTGGTCGTACACGCTGCTGCGCGCCGTCGGCTTCGGCGCGGCGCACATCTCATTCGCGGCGATTCCGCTGGCCGCACTCTGGCTGGTCAACGCGCTGTGGCTCGGGCGCCGGCAGGAGCGGCTGGCGGCCCGGGAGGCGGGCGCCTGAGCACCAAGGTCTATGCGGTCGTCTTTCTCGGTGCCCTCGGCGCGCTGCTCCTGCTGGGCGTCGCCGCCGCCATGCTGCAGCGTACGACAACGTTTCGCGACGGCGTGGCGCTCGAGACGCCGATCAAGATCTTCGTCTTCACCGTATTCCTCGCGATGGGCTTCAGCGCCATGCCGCTCATGCTGCGGTTGTTCCTGGCCGGCCAGCGCCGGCTCGGCAACGCCGGGCACCCGCTGGTCCGGCTGCTTGCCGAGCACGAGACGGGCGTGGTGATCGGCTTCTGGTCCATGTGCGTGGTCGGCCTCGCCATCGCGGTGCCGTTCGCCATCAAGGACGGCTTCTTCGGGCCTGCCGCGGCCGCCTGGCTGGACTCCCTGTTCATCGGCAAGTCACGCGGCGTGCTCGTGGCCAACGTCGGGATGACGATCGACGAGGTGCGCCGGCGCTCCACGCTGCCCGTGGCCGAGGCGAAGCGCGAGACGCTCACCGGCTCGGCGAACCTGATCGCCGAGGTCGTGTTCGATTTGCAGATCGGCGACACCGGCACCCGCTTCGAGGGGTGCCGCTACTACTTCATGGTCACGCGCCCGCGCGGCGGCGTTCACCTCGAGTCCATGAACATCGGCGTCTCCCCGCGGGGGCACACGCGCGCCGAGCACGACGACGAGATGCGGCGCACGCGCGAGCGCCTCGCCGCCGACGGCTGGGCGATGGGGCGGTTCGTGTACCGCACGCCCGAGCAGCAGGTCCTCCACGGCGGCGCCAAGACGGGCGGCGAGGGGTTCTACTGGCTCAAGGGCGACGCGCTCATCCACCTCGAGCCCAAGCGGGTGGACGAGGAGCAGCGCGGCGAGGATCCGAAGACGGCCGGCCGCTGGATACTCGCCATCCACATCAGCGAGAGCTCGAAGTCGAGCTCGTATCCGAGCCTGGAGTTCGCCCCGCCGGCGCGCTGAGCGCTAGCCCGGGCGTTGCTCGATGAAGCGCGCCAGCTCGCGCATGTCGTCGTCGAAGAAGGCGATCACGGGGATCGAGCGGTAGAGCCCGCGCTTGAGGTACTGGTCCATCACGTCGGGGTTCGCGTCGCGCAGGAAGACGCGCAGCTCGATCGTGGGATCGGCCGCGAGCAGGCTGGCCACGAAGGGGACGTACGCCAGCGAGGTGCCGCACCAGCCCTCGGTGATGACCATCACCTTGCGCGGTCGGCCCAGGCGCTCGAGGGTGCCGGCGTCCACGGGCTCGGCGGTCGCCCGAGCGAGGGCGACGGCGAGGCGCTCCTTGTTGACGGACATCTGGGCAAGGTACTGACCCAGCGTCAGCCCAT
>Ga0134122_10004783_pt1 | contig 10037 bp, 13 predicted proteins | sample KB302_FD_96461 | JGI IMG/M metagenome (GOLD analysis project Ga0134122, IMG submission 96461) | Terrestrial soil microbial communities without Nitrogen fertilizer from Kellogg Biological Station, Michigan, USA - KB3-0-2 | ecosystem: Environmental > Terrestrial > Soil > Unclassified ... | reverse complement strand
GATCTCATACATGTATTCCAGCTCCAGCCGGACGATAGCCGAAATCAACAGGTCGTTGCCCTCAATCAGCGTTCGCGCGTTCTTGCTGAGCCGGTCAAAAAGGCCTTCGCGAAGCCAGAGCACGACGTGGGTGTCGAGATAGATCAACGGGATTTTCCCTCGGTCCACTCATCGGACCAATCCATATGAACGATCTCATCGGGATCGCCTAGGATCGTTCCAGGCTGCTTTACCAGTTTGTCCAATTTGGATTTCGGTTTGTCCGGCATAAGGCGAACCACTCTTCCGCGGCGTTCAATTTCCACAGGGATTCCAGTCTCAAGCACCTCGTCCACAATTCTGTACAGGTCTGCGCGCATCTTTGTCAGGGTAATCCGTGTTGCCATGGTTGCTCCTTCCCAACCGGTACGTACGTATGATTACGATATCGGCGTACGTATCGTACTCCGGCAACACATCAAACGTCAAGCACGTGGACGTCCATTATTCTTCATCACTGCAGGATTATGTTCTCTGTGGGTTTCAGCAAAGAGGCATCGCGAAAGTCGCCGATTTACGGAAAACAATAAGTCCTGATTCGCGCGACTTTGTTGGACTTTGCGCCGAAAAAATCGATGCCCTTCCGAGTTTCGCAACTGGCAGTTAGGTTGCTAGAACTTGCGGAGGGATTTATGATCGACGGACGAGGAAATCATGGCTCGACCACCCGCATTGGAATCGGATATTGCCGCCCGGATTGTGCTGGACGTGCGATCTCTCCGCCTGACAGACGATCAGTATTATCAGCTTTGCATGGACAACCGCGATCTTCGGATTGAGTTGAGCGCGCAGGGAGAGCTGATTCTCATGTCGCCAACCAATATGGGGACAGGACGGAGAAACGCGAAGATCGCCATGCGCCTTGGCAGCTGGTCCGAACAGGACGGGACGGGCGAATGTTTCGATTCTTCATCGGAGTTGACGCTTCCGAACGGCGCGAAACGTTCTCCCGACGCGACGTGGATTCTGAAAAGCCGTTGGAATCGGCTGACGGAAGAAGAGAAAAACAAATTCTCCGGGATCTGCCCGGACTTCGTTATTGAACTGCGATCGCCTTCGGACCGACTTTCAGACGTCGAAGAGAAAATGGAAGAGTACATGGCGTGCGGAGTTCGGCTGGGCTGGCTGCTCGACCCTCTGGACAATCGGGCCACGATTTACCGGCCTGGCCAACCGCCGCTCCACATCGATAATCCCGGCGTCATCAATGGCGATCCGGTCCTCCCAGGATTTGACTTCGATTTCAGGGAAATACTCTAGCCGTAACCCTCACCCGGCGCTTCGCGCCACCCTCTCCCTTCGGGAGAGGGAACCTGCTGTAGACTCTCGCTTGTGGAAAATTATCGTCGCATCATTCAGCGTATCGACGCAGCAGCCACTCGCGCGAAACGGGATCCGCAATCCATCACGCTGGTTGCGGTGACTAAAACAGTGCCGGTGAGCCGCATCAGGGAAGCGGCCGATTGCGGGGTCCGAAACGTCGGCGAAAACCGTTTGCAGGATGCGCTCCCAAAGATCGACGAATTGCGGGCTCTCGGACTGCGCTGGCACTTCATTGGCCGCATCCAAACGAACAAGGCAAAGAAGGTCGCGGAAAACTTCGACTGGATTCACTCCGTGGATCGCATCGAGGTTGCAGACAAACTCGGCACGTCGGCCAGGAAGGTCCTCTCGGTTCTCATCGAAGTAAAACTCCACGAAGAGCCCAACAAGGCCGGCGCGGCAGTGTCCGAGCTTCCGGACCTGATTGCCGCGATTCGCAGACTCGAGTCATTGAATCTTCGTGGGCTGATGGCCGTCCCCCCATTCCTGGAAAACCCCGAAGATGTTCGTCCCTACTTCAAGCAGCTGCGCGACCTGGCTGCCGCGTACAATCTTCCCGATCTCTCGATGGGAATGACACACGACTTTGAAGTGGCCATCGAAGAAGGCGCCACGATGGTTCGCATTGGAACGGGAATTTTCGGGAATCGCTCATGAAACTTCGTGTGCGGGTGATCCCGAATGCCCGGCGGACCGAATTCACCGAGTGCCGGGACGGGGAATGGATCCTGCGTCTGAAGGCGCCTCCGGTGGACGGAAAGGCCAACAAAGCAGCCTTGGAGTTTATTGCAAAATCATTTGGCCTGGCGCGGTCTGCCGTGTCTCTTGTCTCGGGAGAAAAGGGTAGACACAAAATTTTTGAGATTGTAGGCTTGCAACCTAGTGATGTCGAACGAGAGCTCTCCCAGCACGGTAGTTGAACCCGAAGAAATAATTCCCGAACTCCCACGCCTGAATCTCGGCCTTACCATTGCCATTTGCTGCAGCGGTTTTGTGCTGCCAGGACTCGCTCACATTCTACTGGGACGCTGGATCCGGGGCGCCATGCTGGCGTTGGCGATTGGCTTGATGTTTCTCTTCGGACTCGGCATGCAGGGCGAGCTCTACGGAAGTGACCTCAGCCAGACTCCCCTTCGTTTGTTCGGATTCTTTGCCGACGCCGGAGTGGGATTGATGTACTGGCTGGCCGAACACAGCAACCTCGGCGCCGGTAACATGAGCGCGAGGACTTATGACTACGGCACCACCTATCTTTGGGTGTGCGGACTGCTCAATTATCTGGCGATTCTAGACGCGTTCGACATCGCACAGGGACGCAAACCGTGAATCTTTCGCATTTCGATGCGCTGGCTGTTTTTGCCCTTTTCGTGTCGACGGTTTTCGGCCTCATCACCAAGAGAACTCCGCGCGAACAGTTTCGTTATGGCGTGTTTGTTTTCTTCTCGTTTCTCTGCGTTGCAGTCGTCGTCGGCTGGCTGATGTACCCGCTGCCCTGGTAGGTCCGGGAGGGATCGGGAGAAATTTCCTTTATGCCTCACCCGGCGCTTCGCGCCGCCCTCTCCCTTCAGGAGAGGGAATTACTTCTCAAACAACTTCTCGACCGAAGGCCGGCCAAGTACGATAAAAGTACAAACGCCGAGAATCGTTCCATAAGGGATAGCAAAGCAGGCAATTCCGGCGACGACCATACAGAAAACTCGAGACCTCCGCTGCTTCAGGCGCTGTGCCGTCAGAAACTGCAGAAACGCGATGGTCATCATCGCCAGCGTGAATACTGCTCCAAAAATTCCAAACAGTTGTCCGATCGACTTAAAAAATTCAACGGGAGGGCCGGGCTGACCCGATTCCTGCGGCAGGTGGGAAAACATCGTAAACCCCAGGAAGGCATAGAGGAGTCCGAATAAGCCAGCGAAGGCCGTCACACCCGCTGCAAAGAAGTAGCACATGCGCAGGATCTTCAGCTGTTCGTCATCCACAATCTGTTGCCGGGTGTCTTCGTCCAATTGTTCCACCATGGTTTGAGCTCTTATATCAGATTTGCACGAAATGACCGCGAATGGCGTCGACCAGAGCGGGAATTGTGGCGGATTGAGATACGATCGCCGCTCGCAGACCGAATGGCTCGCAGGCGCGAGCCGTCACCGGGCCGATCACCGCGATGGGTATGCGGTCTAATGCGGCGCTTAGGTCTTCTTCAAGCATTTCCGCCATGAATCGAATAGCCGATGGACTTGTAAACACCACGCAATCGAATTTTTCGCGCGCGAAAATCTGCCGAATGTCCAGTTCTGCCTTCTTCGTCCGATAAACCGGCAGCACGTCGACAATCGCACCGCGTCGCCGCAATTCTTCGGGAAGGATCTCGCGCGCCACTTCCGCGCGGGGAAAAAGGATTCGAACTCCACGCATGTCCTGGGGAAAGGCTTCCAGCAATCCTTCCGCGTTGAAATGCTCCGGCATCAGCGACGGCGCCAGCTTCCAGGCTTCCAGCTTCCTTGCGGTCGTCGAGCCGACCACCGCTATTCGTATCCGGCAGGCCGCATGTTCGAAGGCGATTCGTTTCATGAAGTAGTCCACCGCGTTGGCGCTGGTAAACAGGAGCCAGTGGTAGGAATTCATCCGCACAATGGCGTCATCGATGGCCGTCTGGTTTTCGACAGGTTCCAATTCGATGGTCGGGCATTCTACAACCCGCGCGCCAAGCTGAGTGAGACGCTCGCTCAAATCTCCGGAGTGGGCCGAAGCCCGCGTGGTTAGGATGGTCTTACCGCGTAGCGCCACTTTGGTTGATCTCCGCCAGAATGTCTCCGGCGCCGCGTTCGACCAACAGCTTTCCGAGTTTGAATCCCAGGTCGAGCGCCGCTGAAGTGTCGCCTGCGTCACGGACATCGCCGGAAATTTCATCCGAAACTACAATCGTTCCGGAAAGATTCGCAACCAGACCTCGCAGCGTCATCCGATCGGCTTGAAGTTTTCCGTGACCCGCGATCGGCACCTTGCAGCTGCCTTCGAGCACCGCGAGCAGTCCGCGTTCAGCCGTCACGGCCAACCGTGTTGGACGATGATCCAATGGCGCAAGCCTCGTCCGCGCCACTGCATCACTGGTGCGGCAGGCAATGCCGAGAGCTCCCTGACCCACCGCGGGCAGCATCAGGTCCTCTTCAATAATTTGCGTCACCAGCGATTCCTTGCCCAGCCGTTTCAAGCCCGCCAATGCCAGGACGATTCCGTCAAACTCGCCAGCGGCGACTTTTCGTAATCGCGTGTCGACGTTGCCGCGAAGCGGCAGGATCCGTATCGACGGAAACCGGTGCCGCAACTGCACCTGGCGACGCAGACTGCTGGTGCCGATCACGGCCGCTGGAGGAAGATCTCCCAGCTGGCGTCCGTTGGAGATGAAGGCGTCGCGTGGATCTTCGCGCTCGGGTATGGCGCCGAAGTCGATCCCATTCGGAAGCTGGAAGGGAATGTCCTTCATGCTGTGAACGGCGATATCGACGCGGCCAGACAGCAGAGCGTCATCAATTTCCTTTGTGAAGAGACCCTTACCGCCGACTTCCGCAAGCGGAACATTGAGGATCTTGTCGCCGGTGGTCTTGATGGTCACAACCTCAATCTGGAGACCCGGCCATTGGTGTTCCAATTCCGTCTTCACCCAGTTTGCCTGCCAAAGCGCCAGAGCGCTGCCCCGGGTTCCGAGTCGTAGTGTTTCAGACGGGTGATTCTTCATTCTCCTGATGGGGGATCCACAGCCTTGATGTTGAAGAGTTTGCGGACCGTTTCAGCGAATTCGGCGCCTCGTTCGTCGTGCGCCATTTCCTTCATCTGTGTAATCGGGGAATGAAGAAACTTGTTCGCCAGCGATTCGGTGAGCTGATCGATCACCGCCATTTGCTCCGGCGTAAAATCCTTCAGCTTCTTACGATATCGGTCAATTTCATCATGACGCATTTTCTCAATGCCGGCGCGCAGCTCGATAATTGTCGGAACGACGTCACGCGTCTGCATGCGCGTGCAGAACGCGCGAACTTCCCCGTCGATTATTTCCTCCGCACGATGAGCTTCCTTGAGCCGCTCCTTGAGGTTGGCATCGATGACCTGCTGGAGATCGTCGATATCGTAGAGGAACACATTGTCGATTTCGTTGATGGCAGGATCGATGTCGCGAGGCACGGCGATGTCGATGAAGAACACGGGCTTGTTCTTGCGATGCCTGATAATCCGCTCGGCCATCGCCTTGGTGATCACGAAGTGCGGAGCGCCCGTCGAGCTGATCACAATGTCGGCACGATCGATGTGATCGGTGAAATGTTCGAAAGGGATAGCCGCGCCTTCAAACACCTTGGCCACTTCCACGGCCTTCTCGAACGTCCGGTTGGTCACCAGCACCGACGAAACGCCATTCCGTTTGAGATGTTTTGCCGCAAGTTCTCCCATCTTGCTGGCGCCGATGATCATCACCGTCTTGCCGGTAAGATCGCTGAAAATCTGCCGTGCGAGCTCCACGGCCGCGTAGCTGATGGATACGGCGGATTGCGAGATTCCAGTCTCCGAGCGTACCCGTTTGGCCACCGCGAAGGCCCTGGTCATCAGAGCGCTCAAGTGTGTTCCGATCGTTCCCGCATCGTTGGCGATGCGGTAGGCTTCCTTGACCTGGCCCAGAATCTGCGGTTCGCCGATCATCATGGAATCCAGGCTCGAGGTGACACGGAAGACGTGCCGGATCGCCTCAGCGTTCTGCAGACAATAAAGATGGTCGGAAATGGATTCGGCGGCAATACGGTGGTAGTCGTAGAGAAACTGACGGACCAGTTCGTCGCTGGGTCCTTCGGCAACAATCTCCACGCGATTGCACGTGGACAGGATCATGGCTTCGCCTGCCTTCGCGCGTTCCATGAGGGCTTCGAGTGCCGCGCGCATTTTCTCAGAAGGGAAAGCAAGGCGTTCCCGAATCTCGACAGGGGCTGTTTTATGACTAACGCCGATTAACGCGAGTTGCATTATTGAGTGAATGAGTGGAATACGCTGCCGTAGTAATTCGCTCCCACAAACGTTACGAGCACGCCGACAAAGCCGACGATGGCCAGATAGGCAGCCTTCTTGCCTCTCCATCCCGCGATGAGACGATAGCAAATCAGCAGGAGATAGATCAGCCAGGTAAAAAAAGTCAGCAGTATGTTCGTGTCAAATTCCCATTGCGGACCCAGGTTTGCGTTATGTGCCCAGAGTACGCCGGAAATCATTCCCAGCGTCATGAGCGGAAATCCAATCGCCAGAGATTTGTATGCGAGGTCGTCGCAAACTTCCAGGGAAGGGAAGCGGTGATAGAACATTCGCGGGTTCTTGGATTTTAATTCACGCTCCTGAATCAAATACAGAATTGCGGCGGAAAAGGCGATGAACAGTGCGACATAGCCCAGAATCACCAGCGGTATGTGGATATAAAGCCAGTTGCTCATGAGAATCGCCGGCCTGTCCGTGGTCTTGTCGTAGCCGATATTGGCCATGAATGCCATAAGAAAGATCATCGGGAAGGCAAAGACGCTCAGTGACGGAATCCGATACTTCCAATAGACGGTGAAAAACACCGGAACGGCGAGCGCGGCGAAGAACGAAAAACTCTCCGACAACCGGGTCAGTGGGAACGATTGTATGCCGTAGGCCTGTATTCCGATCGATGCGGCCTGACAGATGAAACCTGCAGCCATGGCAATCGCGGCCGGCACGAGGAACGTCTCCTTTTTCCGGATTATCGTCAGCACGGAGTGCACAAAACCGAGGAAATACAGGCCCAGTGCGAGTCTCAGCAGCGCAAGCATGCGCGCGATTATAGCATAGGGGGAGAGGGGGGATTTTGGGGCGAGGAACCGAGAGGGAACTGTGGGAAGTATTCCTCTCCCGAAGGGAGAGGATGGTCCGAAGGACCAGGTGAGGGGTAAATAGACGGTGCCGTTTCTTTACCCCTCACCCGGCGCTTCGCGCCACCCTCTCCCTTCGGGAGAGGAAACCTGCCCCCAATTCCCCTTTTCCCGTCGCCCCCAACTCCCCGTTCCCGTCGCACCCAGTTCCCCCATTTCCCATTACTCCGTTTCCGCGTGTTACGATAACCATTGCCATGAGCACCAGACTCTACGTCGGCATCATCGAGTTCATCGTGCTGCTTCTCTCCCTGAGCGTGCACGAATCCGCACACGCGTGGACTGCAGACAAGCTTGGCGACCCGACCGCGCGGTTTCTCGGCCGGGTATCGCTGAACCCCATCCGTCACATTGATCCGATCGGAACGCTATTGTTGCCAATCATCGGCATCCTGACTGCCGGCGTGCTTTTTGGCTGGGCAAAGCCGGTGCCGGTGAGTGTCGGCCGCCTCCGCAATCCGGATCGTGACTACATGCTGGTTTCAGCCGCAGGCCCCATCAGCAATTTTCTGCTGGCAGGGCTATCGTTTGTGATGTTGATGGTGCTCAAAGCGTCGTCTCCGGAGTCTGCCGAGGTCGTTCGCGATATTGCATCAGGCTACCTGCCTCCCGGTGGAACCGTTGTCGTTCCGTTGGTAATGGTGGCGTTTTATGGCATCACCCTCAACGTCATACTTGGAGTCTTCAACCTGATTCCCATCGCACCGCTCGATGGCTCCGGGATTCTGTCCGGAATTCTGCCGAGATCCGTACAGGCCTTTCTCCACTCCATTCAGAGCTATGGGATGATGATTATCATGGTGCTGGTCCTCCTGGGCATCCCGTCCTATCTCTACGAGCCTGTGATTCATGTCCTCCGTTCCTTCCTGACTGCGTAATCTTTTATGGCGAAACCACGAATTTTAAGCGGCATGCGGCCCACGGGCCGTCTCCATCTGGGACATCTCGTAGGTGCGCTCGACAACTGGGTGCGCCTGCAGGACGAATACGAGTGCTTCTATTCCATCGTCGACTGGCACGCGTTAACCACCAATTACGAGTCGACCGGTGATATTCGCCCTTCCATCATCGACAATGCGCTGGATTGGCTGGCCAGCGGTGTGGATCCGAATCGTTCGACCATCTTCATTCAATCCCATGTGAAGGAGCATGCGGAACTGCATTTGCTGTTGTCGATGATCACGCCGCTTGGCTGGCTCGAACGCGTTCCGACCTACAAGGAACAGATGAACGAACTCACGGGCCGCGATCTGCACACATACGGCTTTCTGGGCTACCCGCTGCTGCAGGCCGCGGACATCCTTATATACAGAGCGAATGTAGTCCCGGTGGGACTGGAACAGGTGGCGCACATCGAGCTCACGCGAGAAATTGCACGCCGATTCAACCATCTGTATGGAAATGTTTTTCCGGAGCCGCAATCGTTGCTGACGAAGGTCCCTAAGCTTCTGGGGAGCGACGGGCGCAAGATGAGCAAGAGCTACGGCAATGCCATCGCATTGACCGAGAAGCCCGACGTGATGAAGCAGACGCTGCGGAATATGGTCACCGACCCGGCCCGGAAACGACGGACCGATCCCGGGAACCCGGATGTCTGCCCGGTCGGGGATTACCATAAGGTGTTTTCCGACGAAAATAGAATTGCCGAGGTGGACCAAGGTTGTCGCTCCGCTGGAATAGGCTGCATCGAATGTAAAATGTGGCTTTTTGAAAGCATTCAGAAGAAAGTCGGCCCGATTTACCAACGGCGGCAGGAACTGGAGACGAAGAAGGACGACGTTGCCGGAATTCTTGAAGACGGGGCAAGGAAGGCGAAAGCGGCCGCGGCGGAAACGATGGTACTCGTTCGGGACGCGATGAAGGTTTAGGGGGCGGGATAGCTCCCCCTTCAGGAGAGGGACTCTTTTCCCGAAGGGAGAAGGTGGCCCGAAGGGCCGGATGAGGGGTAAAGAAATGTTTCCTTTATCCCTCACCCGGCGCCCATCTCTTGATGGGCCACCCTCTCCCTTCGGGACAGGTATCGAGAACAACCATGACAGAAGAACTCAAAATCACACTGCCGTTGTATGAAGGTCCTCTTGACCTTCTGCTGGACATGATCCGGAAGCAGAAGCTCGACATTTACGACATCCCGATTGCGACAGTCACCAAGCAATATCTCGAATACCTCCACCTCATTCAGGAAATGGACGTGGACGTTGCATCCGAATTTCTTGTGATCGCGGCGCAGTTGATCTACATCAAGTCGCGCATGCTGCTGCCGCCGGATCCGGATGCCGTGGACGCCGAAGCGGAAGACCCAAGAGCCGAACTGGTGCGCCGCCTTCTCGAATATGAAAAATTCAAGAACGCCGCGCAGATGCTCTATCAGCGGGAAATGGTGGAGAACGCGGCGTGGAACAACGCCGGAGCCATTCCGTTCGCCGACGAAGAAATGGAACCCCAGGTCACCGTGGGCCTCTTCGATCTGCTGGCGGCGTTCCGGGATATCGTCGAACGCGCTAAAGACCGTCCGTTGATGCAGGTCGATCGTGAAGAGTTTTCCATCGAACAAATGATGGGTTACCTCCTCGATCAGATCCAGACGCGCGGACCAATTACACTGAACGAGGTTCTGCCTGAGATCATTACGCGCCGCGGAATGATTGTGGCATTCCTGGCGCTTCTGGAATTGACCCGGCTGAAGGCGATTTTCCTGAACCAGGAAGTTGCATGTGGCGAGATTACAATCCGTACCAATCCAAATTATGAGCTATT
>Ga0134122_10004781_pt1 | contig 10039 bp, 9 predicted proteins | sample KB302_FD_96461 | JGI IMG/M metagenome (GOLD analysis project Ga0134122, IMG submission 96461) | Terrestrial soil microbial communities without Nitrogen fertilizer from Kellogg Biological Station, Michigan, USA - KB3-0-2 | ecosystem: Environmental > Terrestrial > Soil > Unclassified ... | reverse complement strand
TCAGCTTTGGATCGCTGCCCTCGACGATGCCCACGACGTTGCGGGTCAGGCGCGTCTGCACGATGGTGTAGTCGGCGTCGACGGTGATCGAGATCGAGACGTTGTTCAGCGCGACCGCCGGAATCGCGTCCTGGCTGTCAGCCTTCGCCTTGATGTCGGCGTACTTCTGTCCCGCGGCGCTGAAGATGAAATCGAAGAACTCGTCGCCCGCGGTGATCTGCGGCGGGATCTTGTTGTCGAGCCGCTGGACGGTCGTGAAGTCGCCGAGCGTCGCGTTGGCGCCGCCGCGTCCCCCGCCCGCCGCGCCCCGGCCCGCCGCTGGCTGCGCGCCGGTCGCGGGCGGCGTACCGGCCGGCGTTGCGGTCGTCGGAGGTGTGGCGGCCGCCGCGGGAGTGCCCGCGCCAGCGCCGCGTCCGAAGCCGCCGCCGATCGACGGCCCGATCGCCGCGACCGCGTGACTCAGCTCAATCGCATTGCGGGCGCGGGCGCCGAGCAGGCGATTGCCCCCCGCCGGCATCGACTTGGGACCACGCCCGACGTAGAGCACGACCTTGCCTGAGACGTCGCGCCCCTTGTAATCGTCGATGCCCGCTTCCGGCAGGCTCAGGCCGTAGCCGACGAACTCCGCTTGCCCGGTAACGGTCTGCTTGCCGCCGGCATTCGCCGGGAACGTCACTCCCTCGCCGTCCTTGAACGTCTTCGTCTGCCCGTTCACGGTGACGGTGACGCTCGAGTTCCGCGTGACGTTGACGCCATTGACCTTCACGACCTGGAAGTAGGTTCCGTCGTCGCCGGCCGGCTTGACGTTCCATTCCTTGAGGTGCTCGGCGATGTAGGACGCGGCGAGGCCGAGCCCCTCCGTATACACCTGACGCCCCTGCAGCTGGTCCGATGCGATGTATGAGAGCCAGTCCTTCAATTCGGCCGGCGTGATCGACGCCGCGCCGCCCTTGCCCTGGGCATGAACCCCCAGCGACAGCGCGACCACCGCCGCGCACACGGCGGCCATGAAACGGGATTTCATTGAAAAATATCCTCCGACCGGGAATACGGTGGATTGGAGGAAAGTGCTTACCCCGACGGGACAGAAAGAGTCGAGCTCCGGGCATTCGGGTAATTGCGGGTGCTCTGGTGATTGCGGGAGGTGGCTTCGAGTCGGCGCACCTGGGTGACTGCGGCGTGTGGAGCAACAAGAGACAAGGAGTAAAGGGAGATCTTTTTGTAAGACGTCTCCCCTTCCTCTTGCGCTCCTGTTGATCCACAGCTTGCGACGATCGGAATGTCGCGAATAGCCGCATGCCGCTGGGGATCATGGAGCCGCTGCCGAGCGAATGGTTACTTGGGCCGGCCGGAAAGATTGAAGACACCGTCGTCCACTGCCACGCCCGTGCGGATTTCGGTGAATTTGCGGGCGGACGTGTCGTAGTAGGCGACGTTCGACATTCTCATCAGGAAGGGAAAACGCACACCGTCCACGAGCCGGTAGTCGTCGTAATCGACCTGGTCGACGAGCGGCACGATCGCCGTCTCGGTCGTCGCGATGGTGCGCAGCAGCAGTCCCGTGTCGCGATCGAAGAACAGCGTTCTTGCGGCGACGGGACCGGTGGAAGTGGCGAGCACGTAGGCCGTGCGATCGCCGACTTGCTCGACGCCAATTGCTTTCCATGCGGCCGCGTCACCGACCATTTCGATCGGACGGAACACGGATGTCGCGCGCCGGAGTTGCTGGACCTGATCTGGCGTGAGCTCGCGCAGACCGTCCGCGTTCTTGAACCAGCCCTTGACGCCGTCGAAGCTCTGCGCGATTGTGCCCTGCGGCGACGTGCGCGTGACCAGAATGCGGTCTCCCTCGAGCGTCACGTCGAACGTGAAATGGCGGCCGTCCGACCGATCGTCGGTGCCGCGCAGGACGATCGCGCCAGGCGAGGTGACACGGCTCGAGGCGCCGACCGCGTCGCGATAGCGCGCGACGATCGCCGCCGCGTCCGGCAGTGACGGCGGCGCGGCGATCTTCGTGAGATCGACAGGCAGCCGGTCGGGCAGCGCGCGCGCCGTGAGCGACCCGCGATGACACGTGAAGCAGGTGACGGTCTGCCTGCCGTCGAAGGCGCCGGCGTTGAGATCCATCACCATCTTCATCATCCGCCGGCCGACACGGTCACTCCGTTCGCAGTGAACGCATCGGGTCGATGCGGGCGGCGCGACGTGCGGGCAGTCCGTTGGCCAGGAGCGCCGTCGAGAGCAGGACCACGGTCACGAACGACAGCACCGAGAGGTCGTGCGTGCTGACACCGAACAGCGCGTCACCGAGCAGGCCCGCGAGCGACACCGAGGCGGCCACGCCGAGCGCCACGCCGATCAGGACGACGCCGAGGCCGCTGGCGACGACGCTGCGAAAGATGTCCCCGGTCCGCGCGCCGAGCGCGACGCGGATGCCGATCTCGCGCGTCCGCTGCGTCACGAGATACATCGCGACGCCGTAGGCGCCGCCGATCGCGAGCACGAACGCCAGCGTGGCGAAGACCGCGAGCATCCACGACAGCGCCGCGCGCTGCGCCATCGACTGCCGGATCAGGTCCTCCATCGTCCGCACGCGGAAGAGCGGGATCTCGGGATCCATCTGCCGCAGCACGTCGCGTACGGCCGGCGTCATGGCCGCGGGATCGCCGGCGGTACGGACGGCGATCATCATGCTGGAGCGGGGATCCTGCGGCGCCGGGAAATAGACGCCGGGACGCATCGGCTTCTCGAGGCCGTAGTGCTTCACGTCGGCGACGACGCCGACCACCGTGATCCACGGGGCACCCGGTCCGCGGAACTTGATGCGCCGGCCGACCCCGTTCGCTCCCTCACCCCAGAACGTCTTGACGAACGACTCGTTGACGACGACGGCCTGCGCCTGCTTGGGCCGGCCCTCGGGTTCCTGCAGGAAGCGTCCCTCCTTCAGGCGAAGCCCCGCGGCGCGGAAGTAGCCAGGCGACGCGGTGCGATAGAGCACGACCGGGTTCTTGCCGTCGGGACTCGGCAGCGCCTGGTCCACGGTGAAGAAGTTCCCGGTATGACAGTTGGACAGCGGCGCGCACGTCACGATGCCGGCGGCCTCCACGCCCGGCAGCGCCGAGAGCCGCTGCTCGAGCTGGTCCCAGAACGCCATCCACTGTTCCGGCTGCGGCCGCGTGCCCGGCGACAGCGGCACCGTCGCGATCAGCAGGTGATCGGAGCGGAAGCCGGGATCGACGTGGCGGACGCGATCGAACGCCTTGAACAGCAGCGCTCCGCACACCAGCAGCACTGCCGCCAGCGCGAACTCGGCGCCGACCAGCATCCACAACGTGCGGCGGCCGCGCGGCGCGCCAGTAGTGCCATTCGTCGTCGCGCTGACGGCGGATCGCAGATCGCCGCCAACGGCGTGCAGCGCCGGCGCCCAGCCGAACAGGATCACCGTCGCCCCGACGATCGCGACGGAGAAGGCCATCACGCGCACGTCCATGGAAAACGCGGCCCACGGCGGAAGCTGATCGGGAACCGCCCGGATCAGCGCCGCGAGGGCCCACCGTCCCACGCTCAGCCCGATGACGCCGCCGATGACCGCCAGCATCAGGTTTTCGATCAGCAGCTGGCGCAGCAGCCGGGTGCGGCTCGATCCCAGCGCGAGGCGGATGCCCATCTCGCGGCGGCGCGCCAGCGCCCGCGCCAGCATCACCGCCGCGACGTTGGCACAGGCAATCAGCAGCAGCACCCCGACCGCCCCGCTGACCGTGCCCATCGCGCCGCGATAGTTGCGGACGAACATGTCGTGCAGCGGTGTCACGAAGGGCGTGACGACGTGGTCCTTGTCGCTGGCGTCCCAGATCGGCTGATGTGCGCGCTTCAAGTCAGCGTCGGCCTGTTCGGGGGTGACCCCCGGCTTCAGGCGGCCGATGCCGTCGCCGGAATAGCTGTTGTACGGCTGGGCAACGTCTCCCTGCATCGGCACCCACAACTGCACGTCGTCGGGAAACGACGCCGCCGCGGGCATGACGCCGACGATCGTGTGCACCGTGCCGTTGAGGCGCAGCGGCTGGCCGACGACGTTGCGGTCGGCGCCGAAGCGCCGCCGCCACAGGGCCTCGCTCAACAGGACGACTGGCGCCGCCTTCGGCTTGTCCTCGTCCGCGGTGAAGCTGCGGCCAACGAGCGGCTCGACGCCGAGCACCTTCGGAAAGTCATAGGTGATCTCGGCGCCGGGGACCCGATCGGCGCCGGCGGCATCGGCGACGTTGAAGTTCGCCGTCTGGTAAGTGGTGATCGCTTCGAACAGCTTCTGGTCCTTGCGCCAGCGATCGAAGTCGGGATAGTTGATGCCGACGATGTCGAGGTTCCACTTCGGCGCGGCGGTGTTGATGTAGACCAGCCGCTCGGGGTGCTGGAAGGGAAACGGCCGCAGCAGCAGCCCGTTGACGATGCTGAACACCGCCACGTTGGCGGCGATGCCGAGCGCGAGCATGAAGATGACCAGCGCACTCGCGCCGCGCTGCCGCAGCAGCGCGCGCCAGGCATAGCGAACGTCGGAGGCGGGCATCAGCGTGGTCCTTTCGTCGATGTAGACGGTGAGCGGGACGGGCGGGGTCTTCCAGCCGGCGATGCGCGCCTGGGCGAGGTCGGAGACGGCGCGCAGCCACACCGCCGTCACCGCCGCCGTCCCGCGCCCGCGCGCCGCGGCCAGGCGCTCGGCGAACAGCTCCTCCATGTCGGGGCCGTGCTGCTCGCGCAGCCGGCGTGGCGCCAGCGCCAGCAGCGCACGATAGGCGCGGCTCACCGCGCTTCTCCCGTCCGCGCGCGCGCCCGCGCCAGCCGGGCCAGCCGTCCGAGGCGCTCCGCCTCGTAGGTGAGCACGGCCCGGCCGGTCCTGGTGATCCGGTAATAGCGCCTGCGCTCGCTCTCGTCCGCCGGGTGCTCGTCGAGCTCCTCGATCCACCGCCGCGCGCGCAGCTCGTCGAGCGAGCCATACAGGGTCGCCGGCCACAGCCGCACCGCGCCGTCGCTCAACGTCTGCACGTCGCGCGCAATCGCCAGCCCGTGCCGGTCCTCGTCAGCGAGGGCGAGGAGGATGTAGAAGTGATGCGGTTTGAGGGAATCGCCCGCCATAGGGGCGCATTATATGGATTCGTATAATATGCGTCAATAGCAGCGGCGGCGTGGCTTCGCGTCGAGGCGTACGGGTGACTGCGGCGGCTCTGGCGATTGCCACGTGCGCGTTCCAGTCCCAACACTCGGGTGATCGCGGCGCGTGGAGCAACAGGAGGCCAAGAGGGACGGGAGACCTTCTGCTCCTTCCGGGGGCGCGGCGGCTCGCTTCGTGTCGCGGGATTGCCGTGACGGCTGCGGCTCTGGTGACTGCGGCAGCTCGCTTCGTGGCGCCTCACTCGGGTAACTGCGGCGGGTGGCACGTCACCGACGCGCTGACGCCGGAATCGGACGCGTCTTTCGAGTTGTCGCTCTGGCGCGCGGCGAGGCGCGCGGCGCGCTTTTCGGCGTAGACGTCGGGATGGTCGATGCGCCGGATTCCGGCACGCATGGTCGTGGCGTTGAAGTTGAGGATCAGACCTGCCGGCAGATTAGCGAGCTTCAGGTAAGTGATGATCTGCGCCTGATGCACGGGATGGATCCGATCGACCGCTTTCACCTCAATGACCAGCCGGCCATCGATGAGGATGTCGATTCTCAAGCCTTTGCGAATGATGCGATCGCGATAAACGATGTTCACCCGCTTTTCCAGTTCGACCGTGAGTCCACGGACTCTCAGCTCGGTAATCCGGCAGTCGCGGTACACAGACTCGCGAAGGCCCGGTCCGCGCGCCTCATGGACCGCGATGGCGCAACTGCTCACCAGGGCCGTCAATTCATCGATCGTCATCGTCGTCATGCCCAAACCGCCGAGCACAAACCGCGCCGAGCGCAATTCCTCGGAAACCTGTGCCATCCGCACTACGAACGATTCGAAGTACGCGACCCCTGCCACCATCACCCTTGTTACAACGAGCAACATCTGCAAACTGCTCGTCCTGTTTTGCTCCCTTCGCTTTCTCTCAAATCAGTAACTCGCGTCGAAACGGGAGCACTCGTGAGCCTCCTGTTGCCCCACACGCCGCGATCACCCGAGCGTTGCGACTGGAACCCACACGCCGCAACCACCAGAGCCGCCGCCATCACCCGAGTGCCGCGCCACGAAGCGAGCAGCCCGTCTGGCCGACAAACGCAAAGTTCTCCCGTCCCTCCTCCCCTCTTGTTGCTTCACACGTTGTGATCACCCGAATGTTGGGACGGGAACCCACACGCCGCAACCACCAGAGCCGCCGCGGTCACCCACATGCCTCGACGCGGAGCAGACGGCTAGAGTTCTTCGGAAGGAACGCGCGAGGAGATGGCGCCGCCGATCAGCGCACACGGCGCCATGACGACGAGCGCCGAGACCTGCGACCAGATCGCGTCGGAGGGACGGGCGAGGAGCGAGATGAGCGCCCCGAGGGCGATCAGAGCGGCGACGAGGGCGGCGTGCAGCATCGGGCGCCGCCCGGCGATGCGGGCGGTGAGCCAGCCGGCGACGAGGGCGAATACCGCACCCCAGATGATGCTGGCGATCTTGAACGCGAACGGCGCGGCCTCGTGCGGCGCCTGCCCCGACAACTGGAAGAGCAGCGCCGCGGAGGCGCCGAAGATGAGGTACCCGGCCGCGACGGCACCGATGCTGCGCAGCATGATGAGCCGAGTCTACCCAATTCCACGCCTTATCGAACAGATGCGCTTCTGGAGATTCAACGGCGTCGGTGTGGCCGGGTTCGTCGTGCAGCTTGCCGCGCTGGCGGGGCTGCTCGCGGCCGGCCTGCATTACCTGGCGGCCACGGCGATCGCCGTCGAGGCCGCAGTGCTGCACAACTTCCTGTGGCACGAACGGTGGACCTGGCGCGACCGGCCGGCCGCGGGGACGGCCAGGCTCGACCGGCTGTGGCGCTTTCACCTGCTGAACGGACTGGTCTCGCTGGTCGGCAACCTGCTGCTGATGCGGCTGCTGGTCGGCCTCTTCGGCATCCACCCGATCGCGGCCAACGCCGTCGCGGTCCTCGCCTGCGCGCTGGTGAACTTCACCGCCAGCGACCGTCTGGTGTTCCGCGAGAGCTGACCCCGGCTAGCCCTTCGCGATTTCGCGCGCGGAGCGTAGGGTGAGGGCGACGAAGGTCAAGGTCGCGTTGGTGCAGCCGCCGGTGGGCAGTGTCGGTGACCCCACGACGAACAGGTTGGCGTGGTCGTGGGTGCGGCCGTAGCTGTCGCACACGCTGGTCGCCGGATCGGCGCCCATGCGGCAGCCGCCTGAGGGATGATCGAGGTAGTTCCCCTCGCTGACGTTCAGGACGCGTCCGTTGTTCGCCTTCGCCAGCAGATCGAAGACGCCGCGGATGTGCGTGCGAGTCGCCGCGGCGCGTGACTGCGTCGGCGCGTCGAGCGCGTGGCGGATCGCCGGCAGCGAATCCCCCCAGCGGTTCTTCTTCGAGGGATCGAGCGTCAGCGCGCTGTCGGCGGACGGATGCACGTCGTAGTAGGCGCGGACGCGCGCCGCACCCCGCTTCGTCCGCTGGCGCCAGTCGGCGAGGAGCGCATCCCCGAGCAGCAGCGTCCCGGACCCGTCCTTGAGCCGCGGATCGCGGCCGGCAGAGCTCTCCCACACGCGCAGGTCGTGCCGCACGAACGGCGCGTCGGCCGCACAGCGGAAGTACTGGCGCGAGATCAGGCTGTGCTGCTCGTTCATGCCCGGATAGAGCGTCGCATCGAGCTCGATCTGCCCGCCGATGAACGCATGCCCGGTCATGTATGTCCCGACCAGTCCGGAACTGTTCGCCACCTCCGAGAGCAGCAGCAGATGCGGCGACCACGCGTAGCCCGAGGCAACGACGAAGGTGGGCGCGCGATATTCCACTTCTTCACCGCTGCGCGCCCGCGACACGCCGCGCGCCGCGACGATCCGCTTGCGATCGGGAGAGGCGACCAGCCGCCGCACCAGCGTCTGGTCGTGCAGCGTGATCTTCTTCGCCGCGAGCAGCTGCTTGAAGGTGAAGTCGGGCGAGTAGCGGGCGCCGGTCGGGCAGATCTCGCAGGTGTTGCAGCGCAGGCAGACGCTGCGCCCGTCGTAGGGCTGCGTGTTCTTGGCCTGCGGGGTGCCCTGGAACGGGATGCCGCTCTTGTCCGCCCACTGCTTGAGGACGGCCAGGTTGTACGACAACGGCATGGGCGGCATCGGATACGGCTCCGACCGCCTGTCTTCCGGCAGCGGCCCGGGCTCACCCGAGACGCCGAGGCGCCGCTCCGCCTCGCAATAATGCCGCTCCAGATCGTCCCAGGTGAGCGGCCAGTCGGCGGCGAGGCCGTAGCGCGAATGAAGCGTCAGGTCCTCCGCCGAGAAGCGGTTGGTCACGCCACCCCAGTGCAGCGCGCTGCCGCCGACGGCCATCGTCCGCGAAATGATCCCGGCGCCGGACTGGTCGTCGATGAAGTCCTCCGGCCATGCGTTCTCACCGTAGTCGAGACTGCGCTGGCGGTACTTCGCGCGGTTCTCGAAGTCGAAGATCTTGACCCCGGCTTCGACCACGGTGATGGCGGCGCCGGGCTTCAGCTCGGCAAGCTTCTGCGCCAGCATCGCGGCCGAGATGCCGCCGCCGATGACGCAGATGTCGGCTTCGTAGGTCGTCATCTCGCGTTCCCGTGGCTTCCGGCTTTAGCCGGAAGTGGGGCGGGCGCCTTGTCCGAGCCCTGAAGCCCGCGGCACTGGTCGCGGCCGATCGCGACGCCGTAGCAGAGATCGGACGCCGGGGAAGAGGCGAAGTAGTGCCCCATCAGATCGGTCGCGACGTGGCCGCCGGTGGGCCGTGACGGCAGGCGCTCGATCTTCGCGTCGGCGATCGCGCGTTCGACGAGGGTGCGGCGCACCTCGAACGGCGCTTTTGCGAAACCGGCGGCATTGGCCGCACGGGCGGCCGATTCGAGCGCCGCGATCTGCGCGCCGTAGTTGCGAGCCGGGGACGGACCGGTGGCGCGCACGCGCGTGTTGCCGTAGCCGTGATCGGTGTCGGCCCCTTCCTTGTACTCGCGGATCCAGCGGATGAACGCGTCGACCGCCGCCTTGCGATCCGCTTCGGCGGGGATCACCACCTCGGCGATCGCCGCGAGAAGCGAGGAGTCGGGGACTTCCGCCTGAAGGCGGAAGCCACCAGGGGCGCGTCCTGCGGCTTCCGCCTTTAGGCGGAAGACAGGCGCGGCCGCGGCCGCCGCGCCGAGCGTCTTGATCGCGCCGCGCCTCGTAACGCGCGCCATGTCAGACGCCTTCGGCGATGATCAGCTGCGAATCGGCGGTGGCCCAGCGCAGGTCCCGCGCTTCGCGGTACTCCGGCGAGTCCCACCACGCCTTCGCCTGTTCGACGCTCGGGAACTCGACCAGCACGAAGCGCTTCGGCGCCCAGCCCCCTTCCATCGTGTGCGTCTTGCCGCCGCGCACGAGGAAGCGGCCGCCGAACTTCTCGATGCTCGGCGGCACCAGCTTCTTGTAGTCCTCGTAGCGCCCCGGATCCTTCACGTCCACCTGGACGACGACGTATGCGGCCATGGCTAGCGTCCTGCGGGTGCGGTGCCGGTGGAGGCGACCGCGGCTGGATGGATGACGAGATTCTCGATGAAGAACTCCATCATGCGCTGCGGGTTCACGTTCGAGTGCCCCTGGTCGGGGCCGACCTGCACCTCGAAGCTCTTGCCGGCCTGCTGCAGCGCGCGGATGAGCTGCATCGAGTTGTTCGGGTGCACGTTGTTGTCGGCGGTGCCGTAATAAATGAGCAGCCGCCCGGTCAGGTTCTTCGCATACGTGATGGGACTGCCCGCGTCGTACCCGGCCTGGTTGTCCTCGGGCGTCCACATGTACCGCTCGGTGTAGATCGAATCGTAGTTCCGCCAATCCGTGGGCGGCGACGCAGCGGATGCGGCGGCGAACAGGTCCGGATGCCGAAACAGCTCCATCAAC
>Ga0134122_10004780_pt1 | contig 10039 bp, 10 predicted proteins | sample KB302_FD_96461 | JGI IMG/M metagenome (GOLD analysis project Ga0134122, IMG submission 96461) | Terrestrial soil microbial communities without Nitrogen fertilizer from Kellogg Biological Station, Michigan, USA - KB3-0-2 | ecosystem: Environmental > Terrestrial > Soil > Unclassified ... | reverse complement strand
CAAGCCTACGAGCACAACCAACAACCGCGAAACGTTTGAGGTTAGAGGTCTGAGGCCTGAGGCTCTGCCTTCCGGAACCCACTCCAACCTCACACCTCCACAACCGTGCAGGCTGAGGTTAAGGTCAAAGTTGAGCAAGGATCTGACTTTCTTCATGTCACCCTGAGCCTCAATCTCTCTTGGCCCTGCCTCAAGCCTCTAACCTCATACCTCCAACGTCTCCCAGATCTTCCACTGCGCGCGTCGAACGAGCACATTCTGATCGTGCGCGTTCCGCGAGCACAGAAGATCATCAGCCTCCAGCCCTTCCCTTCAACCTTCCTCCCCCCGTAACCTCAACCTTCTCAAACGCGCCTCAAACCTCCAACCTCAGACCTCCAACGTTTCCCAACACACCTCCAACTTCTTCTACTGGTATCGGACCTGAAATTGGGCCAAAAATACATTCTGCGCAAAGGCATCGGTATCGCTGTTGTAGCCCGTATTACCCGGGCCTATCCCCTGGTGGTGGCGAAACTCGTAATTGATCGAGATTTTACTTTGGATCTTGGGCGGAAGATTCTCGAAGTAGTAGTTGAACCCCACGATGGTCCGCGTATACAGATCATTGCTAATCGACGTGCTGGGGTCGAATTGTTCATACATCACCACCGGCTCGAAGTTCTGGAGAGGTCCATCGGAAATAAAATACTTCCCGAGGACATACCAGGTCCGCCGTTGAACACCAGGGGATCCATTACCACCGCACTGTGCCACGTTCAAGCAGGCTCCTTGAGCGGGAGTGCCAACTGTCGTTTGATTGGCTCCGTCATGCCCCTGCCACCACTCACCCTGCACCATCAATCCGGGAAAGTAGCGAGAGGTATAGCGGGCATCGATCCCGTACCGGTCAAAGGATCCTTTCCCACGCCCATTGATTTCGGTATTGGTATTGTTGCTTTCTCCTTGCAGCATCGTAAAACTGACAAAAGAAATGTCCGTCACCATAAAACGGACGCGTCCATAGCCGACTTTGGGACCATTGGCGCCTGTGGCGTTGGCCTGGAAATTATTGTTGTTCATGATACCGACCACATAGTCCAGCTTGTGGAAGAGGGTGCCCCTGACATCGGCAAAATAGTCGCGCTCTTGAATAAAGTCGATTGTGCCAACCGTGCTATTCCCCAATCCGTTACGCTGGACTGTACCACTACCGACCGAGTTGAGATAGGGAGAACTGATGACATCGCGGAGACCGCCTGATTGTTCTGTGAAAATGCCGAAGGGCATACGGAACACACCCATCCGAATGACGTTGAGATTGGGCGCGATGCTGGGCATCGGCCTAAAATCAATATAGGCTTCACGGAACATTGTGGTTGCAGTGGGGGTTCCTTGTGGGGCTTGACTACAGTTAGCACCAGCCGTACAGCCCGGTGTGTTATTGGTCAAATTGTTGCTCTGCATTTCCAACAGGGTGTGCCATTTGGGAATGTATTCGTTCACCTTGCCATACATGAGTATCTCTGACCGTCGGATCGAGAGGTTGTCCTGGCTTTTGCCCTCAGCAGTATGAGCGTCCTGGTGCGTGTAGAGGAACTGTAGAGCGTTCATTCCAATGTTAAACTTCCCGCCCAACGACGGAAGTCTTTCGATCTTGGCTTTCCACTCTTCGACCATGCCTAATCGCGAATCGAGATTAGCGGCCGGATCCGGCCCGAGTGCAGCCGGGCTAGGCGCCTGTGCCCCCTGTGCTCCCGGCCCAGCTTTTTCCTGATCGGCCTTCAGCTTGAGCCATTCTTCTTTGGTGATCTGCCCCTTCTCATAGAGAAGGTCCTCAAGAGCGGCTTGTGCAACTCCTGCTTGGACAATGAACCCCAGACTGATCACACAGGCGACGGTTGCGAACCACAGTCGTGTCATTCGAATACCTCCATGGCAATGAGCTCCTTATGCGCGGTCAAAACCTCCTCATTTCTTCGCGACGCAGTATGTCTTTTCCGGAAGGGGTGAATAGCCTGCTCCGGCATCTTCTTTAAAATCGGCGATTTCGGTCCCGCCCGTCTGCCAGACATGGATACAGTCTGCGATGATGAATGGTTCAGTTTTTGGTATCCCATTCACCAGCACCGGTCGTCTGCTTGTGGTCGTACCCACAATGATGAACCGGTTTCCCTTCATCAGATCCAGCCCTTCAAGTGCCCCCTCATAGAGAAATGCGAATTCATGGTCGCCTGGCCGTTTGCCCTCTCCTTCCGTAGGCCCGTATACAGGATGATTCACGATCGGAAGGTGCTCTGCGACAATCACAAGCCCTTTGCCGTTCTTGGTAGTCTGAACAATCCGGCCTCCCAGCATGACTTTGATCCCTGCATCGGATTTCCCTGACTCATTCGAGGGGCCTGCGTCACGCCATGCTTCAAAATGAAACGTCGGAGAGACTTTCTCCATGACTTCCGGCTCGAAAGGCGCGTTGGGAACGCACCCGGACAGCAGCGTGACAACCGAAGCGGAAAAAGTGAGGAGATGAGTAAGTTTCATAGGGCTAGCTCCATGTTGAAGAGGATTGTTGATGACACTCAAAAGTCCGATAGACATGATTCCCGTATCAGGACACGGTAGAAATATAGGATCGGTATGTTATGAGACTGATAACGGAGTGTTACGGGCGGGTTAACTTATTAACGGCCTGTAAATTTATTACTGAACGGTAAAATCTTGGAGGCGTGAAGGGATAAAGGCTGAAGGCTATAGCAGGAATGGCAATGCTGGGAGGTCGTAATCAGGAGTTAGGAATCTGGAACTATGAATTGTGGGTTGGACAAATTTGAGGAGTCCCGAACTGAACCTTTAACCTTCATGAACTGAACTCTGACGGGCCTCTAACCTCCAACACCTTTCGAAGTTCACCTTCTTCGCTGAACCTTAACCTCAACCTTAACCTTCTTGATCTCTGACTGGCCTCTAACCTCAGGCCTCCAACCTCCAACAGTTACAGGACTCTATAATATAACACCGTGCTTGTTCCCTTGTTGGAATCGCGATCGAGCACCACAATGGCATTTCTGGTCACTTCATTTACACGCACGGTCATGCGGGCCAGGAACAAAGTGCTCTTGACGTCGTACATCTTGCGGAGTTGTTTTCCAATGTCCTCAAAGCTGCTGACGTTGTCCAAGTCCGCAATGGCCTTGTAGGGGCGAGCCGTGATGACTGCTGTCGCGATGCCTTGCGTAATACGATTGTCGAGGGATTGAATCACGAGGGTATCAGCAGTATTGATATTCACCGGCCTTCCACCCTCTCGCGGATACACGGTCACAACCTTTGAGAGTTTCTCGATAATTTCCGGAGTCATCCCCTTGATCAGACGTAACTCCAAGAGCGTTTCTAGCGGAGCATTGGCTGCCTTGTAGGGGGGCCTCAGCGTTTGATAGTAGAGGCTCTCCGCACCGGCTGGTTGCTGGTCCTCGTCCTTATCCACCCAGTCGACAATGGCATCGACCAAATCCGGATTGATTTGCAGGAGTTCGAAACATCTCTTGACCTGCTGCAACTTTTTAGCTTTTGCCGTGTCGTCTCCAGCGGTCGCCAGGTCGTTCAGGTTGAGTTTCCCCAGTTCGTCTTCAATCTTCGCGTTCAGCAGGCCATCTCCGAGGGTGTAATTCGTGATCGGAAGGGCCCAGATGTCGGTTAGAGAATCGAAGAATTGGTTCGCTTGCTTGTCTTTCTGTAGATCTTGCTGGAGAACACCACGGGCTGCCTGCACAGATGCCCGCGCGAGCACCGTGGCTTTAAAATTATCGCGGAAGGCAGCGGCATCGCGGTATTCCCGCCTCGCCTCCGCGTCGAACTCGAGGATCAGCGCGACCAGAATGGTTAGAACCAGGAGGGTGAGCAGAAGAGCAATGCCTCGTTCATCAGACCTTGGCATAGGTCACGATTCTCAGCGTAGCGTCGAGATTGACGGGATTATCGTATTTCGGTTTCATCTGCAGATGATGGACACGCACCTCATAGGGGGCCTGTTCGATCGCCACCAGCAGCGCCAGAAGTTGAGGCAGCGATACCCCGTCAAGTCGTAGATCGACCGAAGTCTCCTGATAGCCCTGGACCACCACAGGGGCCTGGGGCTGCATACCGACAATGCGATCGCGGATCTGGGCCGCCGTGGTCGCTTCTTCCATGAAGGCCAGCAGTGAAAACTGGGCCGGCGGGACCGGCATCCGCTCTTCGAGTTTGGCGATACGAGCTTGCTTGACCATATACTCCTGTGCGACGAGCGCCAGTTCCTGGCTGTCTTTCACCTTTCTGCGCGCCTGTCGATCGAATTTGTCGATCGTTTGTACCAGGGGATCAATGATCAGTAAAAAGACCAGCGCGGCGATGACGATGGCTCCTCCTACGGCCACGATCATGCGCTCGCGTTGCGAAAACTGCTGCCAGCGTTCCTTCAGCATCTGCATCATGGTCGTTGCACCGTATAGGTAAGCCGGAACACGACTTGGTTTGGCTGGGCTCCGACACGGGTGTCACTGATGGCCACCTCCTGGAATGTGTCGTCTGCCTCAAAGGCCTGCTTGATCTTTTCGACCGCATCGAAGGTCGTCGTTTCTCCTTCCAGATGGATACTCGCTCCGTCGATGGTCAGCTCTCGTATCTTCAGCGGGACGCTTCGCGGCACACGCTTCGCCAGTTCCGCAAGACCGGCTAGGACGTTGTACCTCGTACCGTCCACAGCAGAAAGTCCCTTCTCCAGCTCAGACACCCGATATCTGGCCAGGTCCAACTCTTCCCCCGGCGATGCGCCTGGCCCAAACGTTTGCTCGTATTGCACCTGAATTCCTTGCTTGAGAGTTCTGACCGTTGAATCCTTCAAGATGATGCGCAGGGACAGATCTGACAAGGCCAGAAGCACCAGGACAATCCCTGCCCACAGGGCGAAGCGTCGGTCCTGTTTCGAGAAGGTTCCTGTCCCGGATTCGGCATCGGTTCCGGTTTTGAAGTCCAGGGCAAGACTTGCTCCCCCCCGCCTCGCCTTCCAGCGAGGTCTGACAATATTCGGATGGATTGCCAACCCGAACGCGATGGAAAAGGCTTTGGGACAGTTCGACCCGAAACCCTGGCGTGGACCGACCGGAAGCAGGCCGAGTTGCTGCGCCAGATACCCGCTCAGCTCGCGCAATTTTGAGCCGCCACCCGCGACCCAACAGTGAGTCAACCGTTCATGCACAGTACTTTCATAGGTATGGAGAGAGACGCGTAACTCCTTGAGGACCGGTTCGAGCCAGGTGTTGACCTCCTCCACAGCGATGGCCCGCTTCCGCCGTTCCGCGTCAGCGAAAGTGCAGGCATAACGAACGGCCAGAGCATGGGTAAGATGGTTTCCGCCCCACAGCACAGTTCGCAACAGCACAGGCCGACCTTCATGCACCAGACATAGAGTGGTCATCGACGCCCCGACATCGATAATCGCGATGTTGCCGGGAACCTGGGCTCCTTCCTCTTTCAAGAACTGGCTGACAGAAAACAGCGCCATCCCATCGATCGTGATTGCAGAGGGGCTCAGTTCAGCCGTTGCCATGAAGCGCAGATGCTCTGCGATTTTGTCTTTGGGTGCAGCGGTGACGAGGACTTCCGCTCCTTTGGTTTTTTCGGCCCCTTCCTGGGGCTCACGTGCCGGTAGCACGAGACTGCTGACTGTCACATCCTCGAGAGGCATGGGAATCAGATTTTCCATTTCGAACGGGACCACCTGCGCCAACTTGGTGGCATCGCGAAAGGGAAAGGAAAGTGTTCTGACAAACACATCCTGGCAGGGGAGTGCTGTGACAAGTTCCCCGCTGCTGTAGAGGCCATTCTGCCAGAGGAAATTTCTCAGCGTGGCTGCCTGCTGCGCCGGCTCTATTTGTTCCCGACGCCCATAGGGGACAGGATGGTGGAAATATTCCACCGATTCATGCCCGCTCAGACGCCGGCGAAACCGGACAGCCTTCATGGCCGTCTGTCCGATATCGAGTCCGACACATTCAGCAGTTATCGACAACTTCCGACTCCTGGTCCATTTGGTTCAAAGTTGTTTGTTTTGTTCATTTGGCTGATGCAATCTAACTGATTTTTAAAAAATATAATAAATCATATACTTCGGAGTCTAAGTTCATCTGTTTCATGTGGTGTGTTCCGTTAACCTGCTCGTCCCTAATGATTCCACCAAACAAACTAAATGAACCAGACAAACAAAACAACCTTTCAAAGCGCTACTCTCGCATTCATGACCGGTCCCACCAGCTTGAATGTCACAGGATTCCCTGGTTGGAACGGGGGCAATGAGAGGCTTGCCGCCTTCTGGGCGAACCCGGCGCCCGGCACCAGTGTGACCGTAAGATCCAAGAGACTCTCCTGGAGTGGTTGTCGCAGCATCATACGCCCCTGCACCATAAAGGATCCATCGACTCCGTCTCCCTTGAACTCCATCACATCACAGGCTGCATCACGGCAGGCCATGGTGCCGAGGACACGGCCAAACGAGAGAGCGGGAATCGAGGAAGCGCCAGCGGAGATCCGATCGGTTTCGAGATCCTTGATTTCAAATTTTATGGTTCCTTCCCCCTTGAGGGCAGCATCGCCACCTTGGGCACTGTCCCATCGATGAGCAAAATCTCCCTGAACCAGCCCTCTGGTGACATAGGGCTTCAGGACTCCAGCAAGATCAACCTGCTGGAGGTGACCTGTGACTGCGAGAGCACTCCGTAGCGACCAGGAATCAGATGTGAGAGAACCGGTGGCCCGTCCGGATCCCGATTGTCCCGCACCGGGAAGCTGGACCGCGTAATCTAGCACTAGTCGCCCCAGGAATGCCTGGAAAACTCCCATCGTTGTCCGGACGGCTTCAAGTGAAAGCGCCCCGATCGTCGTTGGCCCGGTAAGGACAACATCATGCCACTCGATGCCGACAGGAAAGCCGACCGACCAATCAGTGGCGCGAACCTCCCATCCACTCGCCCGATTGAGTTCGGCCAGTAGACGATTCTGGAGTGGGCCATAGGGAAATGTCAGGAAGAAAAATACGATAAAAGAGGCCAGCGATACCATCCCCCAGGCGAGGGGACCCTTGACTTTCAATGTTTCCGGCAGAGGAATCGGCCAGCTGATCATGGTGCCCCCACCGTCACCCACTGACGGATGGTCTGGAGTTCCTCATTTTCTTGAAGCAGCGTCAGTTCAAGCAATAGCGCCTTCGGGGTACCTTGCACAGCGCCGTTCCACTCATCCACCCACACATTGCTCTTGCCGTCGTAATAGCGCACATTGAAACCTTTAACCTTCCGAGCCAGCTCGATGCGCTCGACAGATTCATCTGTCAGGCCATAGAGATTCTTGCGCACGAATCGGAGGAGAAGATCGCCTTCTCTGGTGTATACAATACGAACCACCTCGCTGTCCTTATTCGAATCAGACCCACGAAACTGGCCCAACGTGAGAAACCCGAGAGAATCAGCCGGCTGACCGTCGAACAGGCCGTTGATTCCCATCCATGGTCCTTTCGTGGATTCCTTGCCGGCAGACAATTCATCGGCCATGACACGCAGGGTGCTGCGGGTGATTTGCTCAGTGGCCGCATTCGCTCTCGCCACATCGATGGCGCTCGTAGTGACGTAGAGCGACCCGAAGACCAAGGTAGCCATCAAGGCCACCAAGGAGACCGCCAACAAGATTTCGACGAGCGTGAATCCTCCCTGAGGAAACGTTGGAGGTGTGAGGTTAGAGGTTGGAGGCGTGAGGGGGGAGGCGGTGGCAGAAGGTTGGAGGTGTGAGGTTGGAGGCGTGGCAGAAAGGTTCAAGGATCTGACTTTCTTCATTTCACCCTGAGCCTCCACCTCTCTTCACCCCTTACCACTCGCTAGTAACCGCCACTTACCACTCACCAATTAACGCCCCACTCAACCTCAACCTTCCCTAACCGCCTCAAACCTCCAACCTCTACCCTCCAACAGTCCCGCTAGTTAGCCGAGAACACATAGGTACTCACCTCAACCATCTCTTCCGCTGCCCCTCTCGGCCAAATAACTTGAATCTTCACCTCCCGCACGATCGGCAATGGCGTAGGGGACACAATTCGCTTCCATCGATAATTCGATGGGCGGTTATTGGTCGCAGTAGTGGGAAGCGATCCCAAAGGAATCGGGAGAAACTCTCCTCCTATTTCTCCGATAGGCAAGGGGGGGCCCAATTCCGTCTCGGCCAACTTTTCCTGCGCGAGGATCGTGGCAGTCGTGAGCTCCTTGGCTCTCGCATGGAGATCGAGGTCGAAATTCCGAAGCCCTAATAGGATCGGCAGGGCGAGGGCAAGAATGCCGAGCGCGATCAGGACTTCCAGCAATGTAAAACCCCGTTCATTCCCCATAAGAAATACATTTCATGGGAACAGAGAGCAGTCTATTGCGCCGATGGGATTACGTCGTTTTGAGCAAGGCCCTCACACGGTCGGGAATGACCAGCAGTCGGGGGGGCTCGATCCGATCATCACTCATGCGGATGGCTCCTGTGACAGGTTCAATCGCAATGGCCAGGATATTATTCCTTTCATTCATCAGATGCATCGTCGCCGTATCAATTCTTCCGGTGGGATAGAAGAAGATGTCGACACGACCGGATTCTTTTTTGCCCTGGATCACCAGGATATCGGAAAATCGAATCGTGTCCGGAAGTGTGAGGGGTGTAAGCCAGGCAGGGTCGGACGGAATTTTTTCTTGGTTCCCATCCAAGATCATTGGCCAATAGGTCCCTCGATCGATATCTACATACAAGTGGACCGTCTTCTGAGTCGACATGGCCAGATGTTGAAGCGATCGGACATTTCCGACCATTTTCCGCCCGACTGAGCCCAGATTCTCCTCCCATGAAATACGAGGCAGAATAATGCCCAGTAACCCGACAAGCAGGAAAAGCACGACAATGATTTCAAGAATGGTGAATCCGCGCGAAGAGCGTAAGGCGCGGCAATGGTTGGAGGTTGGAGGTTGGAGGTTTTTTGAAGCGAAAGTCATATATTGAGCCTCAAGCCTCAAACCTCAAAGGTCCAACGTTCCCTGGCCTCAACCTTTCCCAGCATTGCCTCCAACCTCTAACCTCCAGCATCCCCACTCCTTAACCTCTCTTCGAACTGCCTCAAACCTCCAACCTCAAACTTTCCCCCCCTAGTCCTTATCCAGATTCAAGTTCGTGATATCGGCATTGATTCCTTCCCCACCGACTTCGCCATCGGTTCCCAGAGACATGATCTCATACTCACCCAGGGGTGAACCGGCAGCGTTGCGCCTTTGACTGGGACTCATGTACTTGTAAGGGTTTTGCCAGGGATCTTCGGGAAGTTTTGGGAGATATCCTCCGATCTTCCACTTCTTCGGGATCACCCCAACAGAAGGTTTTTCAACGAGGGCTTTGAGTCCCTGTTCGGTCGAGGGATAGACACCGTTATCCAATTTATAGAGCTGCAAGGCTCCTTCGATATTCCGAATTTGGACTTTCGCCGCTGTCCGTTTGGCATCGTCAGTTCGCCCCATGATGCGAGGGATGACCAACGCCGCAAGAATTGCCAGAATGGCCACCACGACCATAATCTCGATGAACGTAAATCCCCGTGCATTCCGAAGAACGTGAAGACGTAAGTGGTGAGTGGTAAGTGGTAAGTGGTGGGAATCCAGAAACCTGCGCTCCTTTTCCCAAGGCAACTGTGCATTCTCAACCAGCTCTCTTTCGTTCATCGAATACCTCCCGTTAGACTCATCCCATCACCTAGTCCAACCAAACAAACGCGCCTTATGTACTTCTAATCCTCGCCACTTCTCATTAGGGGAGGCGGCCGAGGCTGCCCTTTACTGCGCGCATCGAACGAGCACATTCTGATCGTGCGCGTTCTGCGAGCAAGAAGGGCACCTGGTCGCTCCCTTCCCTGCTGGCGGTCTTTTTCAGCATCCTGCTCAATGCAATCCTAGTCGCTCGGTCACAAACGGACAAGCTATTCACGCTATTATTGAAACCGCCTCTTTGATCGCCGAGT
>Ga0134122_10004778_pt1 | contig 10041 bp, 8 predicted proteins | sample KB302_FD_96461 | JGI IMG/M metagenome (GOLD analysis project Ga0134122, IMG submission 96461) | Terrestrial soil microbial communities without Nitrogen fertilizer from Kellogg Biological Station, Michigan, USA - KB3-0-2 | ecosystem: Environmental > Terrestrial > Soil > Unclassified ... | reverse complement strand
TCGCTTCCTCATCCGCAGTGGCTAAGGATGCGCCTAGCGCTCTGGCCTGAGGGAGGGGAAGCCGAACATCTCGCCGAGATGGAAGCGTTCCTCGAGGAGCCGGAACGCTACGCTCAGTTCATCGCCGTCGCCGAGTCCGGCGCCGCCTTGGGCTTCGTCGAGGCTTCTCTTCGCACGGACTACGTCAACGGAACGGAATCGAGCCCCGTCGCTTTCCTGGAGGGTTTGTACGTCGAACCCACCGCGCGTCGTCAGGGAACGGCTCGCGCCCTCGTTCAAGCGGTCGTCGCCTGGGCGAAAAGCCGCGGCTGCAGCGAGCTGGCTTCGGATACGCAGCTTGAGAACGTCGAGAGCCAGGCGATGCACGCCCGCCTGGGCTTCGTCGAGACCGAACGCGTCGTCTACTTCAACATGGCGCTGGGCTCCGACTGATCCGGCGGAGAGACTTTGCTTCAGTTCGATTGAGGAACGCGCTTCACGCGACGCGTGCCAGAAGTGCCTGGGTCGCCTGGTCGAGGAACGCGTTGACTTGCGCTTGGCGGACGCTGGGGAAGTTGTCCAAGAACTCGTCGACGCTGTAGCCGCCCTCGAGATAGTCGACAAGCGTTTGGACCGGCACCCGGGTTCCAACAAAAACTGGGGTCCCCCCTAGGATCTCGGAATCCGAGTGGACAACACTGCCGTCAGCAAGGGCAACCGGTCGAATGTCAGGCATGAAACACCTCTCAGAGCCGGCCGGTATTGTACCAATCCGCAAATCGCCTACTTGGCAGAGGGCATGCGGGGACCAAGCGCCCTATAGCCAAAGGCCCGAGTCCGGCAAACTCGCCGGACCCGGGCCTCTATTCATCCCATCCCTACGATAGTAGATATCTCAGTTCTCAGTCTTCAGCGCTCGTCATAGGCGCGCAGCGCGCTCGCGAGCAGCCGGTCCTGCTGCGCTCGGTCGATCGCTCCGGCGCGGTGGAGATCTCGGACGGCGTTGGCGACGCAGGCCCGGTAGGCTCCGCGGGTCTCCGTGGTGTCGAAGCTGCAGGGGATTTCGGGGAAGCGGACTTTCTCTCCGGCGGCGACGCCGTAGAGGCGGTTTTTCACCCGGCCGGGCCAGACGACTTCGACGGTTCCGGAGGCGGTGTCGCCGATGCCGAAGTGGGCGGTGAGCGAATCTTGCGAGGCGAGGCTCGATCCGCCGAGGACGGGTTGGGTGGCTTTCCTTCCGCCGTCGGGGGTGAACGAGACGATCGCGCCGATGCCGTCGCGGTTCACCTTGCCGCGCTCGGTGAGGCCGATCGAGCCGAGGACGTTCACGTCCACGCCCTTGCGGCCGTTGCCTCCCTGGTTCAGCTCGATCGCGAGCGTGCCGTTTTCCATCTGAATCCCGCTCCAGCGCGCCTCGTCGCCGTTGCCGGTGAGCGACCAGACCGGCGCGAAGCCGGCGATGCCGTCGAGGAAGTTGCCGTAGCTGGTCGGATAGAGGGTGAACGGCAGGGCGGCGGGCCGGTTGACGATCGAGACCGAGACCACGTCCTCGAAGCCGTTGCCGTCGAGATCGCCGACCGCGACGCCGTGGTCGTTGCGGCTGGAATGATCGGCGGCGAGCGAGAGGTCGGGCGAGAAATGGGCGTCGCCGTCGTTCACCAGGATGACGCCGGGGTTCGACTCGTCGACGATCAGCGACATGTCGAAGCCGCCGAGGCCTACGTAGTCGAAGTCGCCGTCGTTGTCGTAGTCGAACGGCGAGATGCCCCAGCTCCAGCCGGAAGAGACCAGATCGCCGACGCCCGGATCGCGGAACGTGCCGTCGCCGTTGTTCAGGAACCAGCGCTGCGTCTGGTCGCCGAGCGTGTAGGGGATGCCGAAGAACGGTTCGATGTAGTCGCCGATGTTCGAGATCGCGAGGTCGAGCGTGCCGTCGCCGTCGAAGTCGGCGACCGCAAACCCCATGTGGCTCTCCGGCTTGCCCAGGCCGGTCTCGGCGGTGACCTCCGTGAAATGGGCGTGGCCGTCGTTCTTGTAGGTGCGGACGAAGCCGCGATCGACGCCGCCGTAACGGGCGGGCGGGATCGCGCCCTGGTCGTTGGCGACGAAGATGTCGTCGTCGCCGTCGGCGTCGTAATCGAACAGCGCCACCGCCCAGGAAATGTCATTGACCGCGCCCTGAATGCCGGCGCGGGCCGACACATCGACGAAGCGCCGCCCCCCGCGGTTCATGAACAGCTGGTTCGGCTGGTTGAGGGCGAAAGGCTCGACCATGATCGGCATCTTGTTCTTCCAGTCGAACGTGTTGCCGATGAACAGATCGAGCCGGCCGTCGCCGTCCAAATCGCTCATCGCGCACGAGGAATGGTTGAAAGTACCGCCACCGACTCCCGCGCGGGGGGTAACGTCCACATAGCGGCCGTTCCGGTATTCGAGCAGTCGGTTCGGCATTTTGGCGCCGAGGACGTAGAGATCCTGATCGCCGTCGTTGTCGATGTCGCCGAAGCAGACGCCGGTCGAGTCCTGATCGGCGAGCCCGGCGCCCACCTGGCGCGCGACGTCGCGGAACTTCACCTGACCGGTCTCGCGCAACTGGTTGGAGTAGAGACTGTTGGCGTGGCCCGGGCCGTTCGTGACGTAAAGGTCGAGATCGCCGTCGCCATCGAAGTCGAGCAGGGCGACGCCCGGTGCGCCGCGCTCCTTGGCCGGTCCGAGCAGGACGTCGAATTTGCTCGTGGTGCCGCGTTGGCGGATCGCCTCGGCGATCGCGTTGTCGGCCGAAGGGGTGCGGCGGTACGTGATGCCGTGGTCGGCATTCGCAATGTCGCGGAAAGTCACCCCTTGGGCGAACGCGCCCGCGCCGACGGCGAGCAGCCCGGCAAAAGCGAAGGGAGAGAGGAGGGTACGACGGCGCACGGCGAGGCACTTTGGCTGCAGGTCGATCGAAGACATAAAACCTCCCAGGACATGAGAGTCGAGCGAAATTAGCTCGTATCTAATAATCACAGGTACGCCAGGGCGCCTTGGCGTGGCAAGAATTAGCCAGGCATTTTGGTAGGGGGGACCGATAAGGGAAAATCAGGGATGAACGGCGCCGTCGGCGCGCGAACGAAAGTTGACGCTGCGAACGAAAGTTAACGATTCGAGCGGCGAGCCGTCGGGCGGGATGTAAGGAAAAGGTTTTTCGGGCCGCGGGTGAAGCGACTCGGCGGGCTATTCGGCGTCGTCCGGCTCGCCGGGCTCGAGGCCGTCGATCAGCCAGGCGAGCGCCCGGTCGTGCCAGTCGGCGTGGAGGGTCGCATCGACATAGCGCAGTTCCGGCGCGATGCCGGTCTCCTTCACCATGCGCCGCGCCTGGAGGCCGGCGATCACGCTGTGGGTGACCACGGCGTTCCTCCCCATGCCGGCTTCGCGGCAGATCAGGATCGTCTGCTTGACCAGCTCCTGCGCCTCGGCGGTGAAGGTGCGGGTCGCGCGCAAATCGACCAGGACCGCAAAACCGCCGTCGCGCGGCCGGACGGTGCGGCGAAACTCTTCGAGCATCCGCCGCGCCGTGTCGCGATCGACCGTGCTCTCGAAGACGATTTCGTAGCCGTAGGGGGTTTCTGAGATTTGCGGCATGGGGATTGAGGCGCAAACCCCGGAAGCTCAAGCGCTTCCGGGGCTCGCTTACGGTTGCTACCTTACGCCTGGATCAATCCAAATGGAACGACAGGGTCAGAATGATCGATTCCAAGGCGATTTCCTGCTGGACGCCGGCTCCCGGGATCGGTCCGGACAGAGCGAACAGCGGACCGCTCGCCTCGTTCTTGAACGCCCGATAGTACGCGAGGTCGAGCCGGAGCTTCTCGCCCACCTGATAGCCGAGCCCGGCCGTCGCGTGGTTTTCGAAGATCCCCGGCGCGAACAGGCTGAAGAACGTCTGCGCGTCCGGAATCGGGTTGTCGCTCTTGTTGTAGCCGCCGCGCAGCGTGATCTTCGGCGTCGCCGCGTACTGGATGCCCAGGGCGAAGACGTCGATGTCCTCCCAGCCTGGGCCGCGGATCGCGCCGGTGGCGGGGTTGATGCCGGAGTCGCCGAAACCGGGGGTGGAGGAGTAGAAGAAGCGCTTCGCGTCGAGCGCCACGGCGAGCTTGGGGCTCGGCGTCCAGGCGAGGCCGAGGGCGGCGACGGCGGGGGCGCCGAGCTCGAACTTGATCTTCCGCGCGGTGCCGAAGTTCGGCAGGTTGGGATTGGCGTGGGTCGAGTTCCACTCGAAGTCCTCGAACTTCGTCTCGGTCGTATAGGAGAAGCCGAGGGCGAACGCCGGGTTGGCCTGGAAGTGGGCGCCGACCTGAAGGCCGTGGCCCATCGCGCTGTCGGCATCGACCCGCGGAAAGAAGCAGACGAGGCCGCCCGGAGTGGGGTTGCAGTCCGGCGCGGCGAAGCCGACCGGGTCGCCGGCCAGGGTGGCGCGGGCGAGGTTCAGCGAGGCGCCGAGCGATAGGCGGTCGCTCGCCCGGTAGGCGACTGCGAACGGGATCTTCAGGTACTGATAGCTCGAATAGAGCCGGCCGAAGCCGCGGGGCTGCGGCGCGAGGATCGGGTTGGTGCCATCCTGCGGGTAATCGACGCTGAAGCCGGCGAGGCCGAGGAAGCCCATGCCGAAGGCGAAGCGGCTGTCCTGCTTATGGTGGGTCCAGCCGAACGCCGGCACCGCGGCGTCGTCCCCCTCGTCCTCGGTGCGGCCGGAGAACGGCCCGACGTGGCTTTCGACCGCGTTCTGCTGATCGACGTTCTCCAGACTGAATTGGAACTGATAGCCGTCCAGCCGCCCGAGCAGCGACGGGTTCAAGGCCAGGGCGCCGAGGGCGTCGTTGGGCAGCGCCACGCCCGCGCCGCCGAGAGCGCTGTTGACGGCGCCGACGCCGTGCAGGAAGTGGCCGTTGCCCGCCGCGGCCGGCCGGGGCGCGGCCACGGCCATCAAGGCGATCAGCGCGCAGGCCCCGAGCGGACCGAAAAGACGGGCGGGTAAGGTTCGTGAAGCGGGACGACGAGGGGCTCCGGGACGACGATCGAGCATTTCTCCTCCGCGAGATAAGAGTCCATCAAGGATCGAATGGAAAGGCACCGCCGACCGGTGCTGCATTTCCAGGGTAGAGCCAATTCCCACTTGCGTTCGTTCGGGGCGCGCGAAACTATAACGGCACAACGGTTGGGTCAAGACGAGAACGCTGTGAGCGCGAAAGCGGCTCCGAATCTGCGTGTAGTGACACCATAGAGAGTGCGCCCCGCACCGAATTGCGAGCCTTCCGGCCCGCACGCCGCTCCGGCCCGCGAAAAAGAGGCCGACGAGGACCCGCGAAGTGATCGAGCCGAACCGCCGATTTCCAGATCGAACCGCGACCGAGCCCCGCCTTTTGCCGGCGACCTCCGGGGCGGTCGCCCTGCTCGCGGGCGCGGCGGCGGCGGGCGTTTTGCTGCTCGCGCTGGGGATCGGTCTGGGATCGGGCGTGCCGGTCTGGCCCCTGGCGGTATTCCTCCTGGTCGCCGCCGTGGCCCTGGCGATCCTCGCCGGGCGGAAGGGGCTCCTCGCGCGCGGGGCGGGGAGCGCCGCGGGCGCCGCGCGGGAGCCGGTGGCGGCCGAGCAGGCCGCCGCGCGCGCCGCCCTTCGCGAGCTGCGGTCGGGCGATCTGGTCACCGCCGCGGAGGCGCGCCCTCACCTGGTGCCGCGGGTCCGCTCGGCGATCGCGACCGCGGCGGAGGGCCTGGCGTCGCTCGCGGAGCAACTTCGCGAGGTGAACGGCGAGATGGCGTCTTCGGCGGACGGAGTGGTGCGGATGACCGCCGAGCTCGCCTCGTCCTCGTCCGAGCTGTCGGCCTCGGTGGCCGAGATCACCGCCGCGATGGAGGAGCTGGCGCGCACGGCCTCCGGCATCTCGGAGCGGGCGATCGCCCAGGCCGAGTTGGCGGCCCGGGTCGAGCGGCGCGGCGCCGTCGGCGAGGAGGCCCTGGTCGAGGCGGTCGGCGGCGTCGGCGAGGTCGAAGCGCGGATCGCCGCGATCGCCGAGCGCACCGACGCCTTGGGGGCGCGCTCGAAAGAGATCTACCGGGTGCTCGACCTGATCGCCGAGATCGCCCAGGAGACCCACGTCCTGTCGTTGAACGCGGCGATCGAAGCCGCGGCGGCGGGGCCGGAGGGGAGGCGGATCGCGGTGGTCGCCGAGGAGGTCCGGCGCCTGGCCAGCCGCTCGCGCGATTCGGTCGCCTCCGTGCGCGCGCTGCTCGACGAGTTTTCGGCCTCGATCCGCGGCACCGTGGTCGCCACCGAAGAGGGGGCGAAGGAGACCCGGCGGGTGCTCGGCTCCGCCGAACAGGCGGCCGCGGCGGTCGCCGAGCTGCGCGCGGTCGGCGCCGAGACCTCCGCGCGCGCCCGGCGGATTTCCGCCGCCACCCGCGAGCAGGACGGCGCGTCGGACGAGGTGGTGGCGACGCTCCGCGACGTGGGCTACGTCGTCGAGCGGACCTCGGCGGCGCTCTCCGGCCTGGATACCACCCAGCGCCGGCTCGAACGCCTGGTGCTCGGCGTCGAGCTGCTGGCGCAGGGACTAAGGCGCGACTCGCCGACCTCGCTGGTGCATCTCGCGGAGGGGTGGGGCGCGCGGATCGTCGGCGAGACCGAGGTCCAACGCGCCCTCGACGACCTGTTGGTCGAGGCGCCGTACCTCGACGATGCGTACATGGCCGACGCGAAGGGATATGCTCTGTTCCTCGGCTCGAGACGAAGGCCGGTCGATGCCCAGCCTGCGGCGGGCGGCGGAGCGAAGGCGAGTCCGGAGCCCGATCGCGATCTTTCCGCCCGCCCCTGGTTTCGTGCCGTGGTGGCGCGCGGGCGAACCGTGTTGACCGCACCCTACGTCTCGGTCAACGGCAGAACCTGCTTCACGGTCGCCGTGCCGGCCTTCGGGCCGAACGGCGAGCTTCGGTCGGTCTTCGGAGTCGACGTCGATGTCCACAACTGGACGCGAATCGGCGCCGCGAGCTGATCCGGGGGTAGGTTTCGGGAAGGACGAAGATTCGACCGATGGACGCACCCAAAGCCAACGAAACTCCCGCGGGCGAACGCTCCGGCCACCTGCTCGTGCGGGTCGGCGAGCAGATCTGCGCGGTCCCCGTGGGGGCCGTGCGGCGCGTGGTCCGCGCGCTCACCGTCCATCCGCTGCCGGGAGCGCGCGCCGAGCTGGCGGGCCTCGCGGAGTTTGCCGGCGAGCCGCTGCCGGTGCTCGATCTCGGCCGGCTGATCGGCGCGCCGATCGGTCCCCACCCGCTGTTTCCGGTCACCGTGGTGGTCTGGTCGCGCACCGCCGACGGCCGCGAGGCGATCGGCCTGGCCGCCGACGAGGCGTTGGAGGTCGTCGATCTCTCCGCCGCTTCGTGGCTGCCGACGGCCGGTTTCCTGGTCGGCGAGGCGCTGGTCGGCGACCAGGTGGTCCGCGTGCTCGATCCCGACCAATTGGGAGCCGGGTAGATGGTCCCCGGCTCCTTCCTTCTGTTTCACCGCGGCGGCGGTCTCTGGGGGATCGACAGCGGCCAGGTGGTGCGCATCGGCCCCGGACGCTCGGAAAGCGCGCCCGGCGAAGCGGAGACCGAAGCCGGCGGCGGAACCCTGCGGGTCGAGCTGGCGGGCGGCTCCGCGCCGGCCGCCGGCCCGGTGGCGCTCGCCGCCGACCGGGTGGAAGGGGTCGTCGCCGGGCTCGCCGTCCGTCCGCTGTCCACCGCGCTGCGTACCTTCTGGCCCGAGGCGGGATTCGGCATCGCCCTCTACTCCGGCCGGCCGGTGATCCTGCTCGATCCGCTCCATCTTCCCCTGCCCCTGGTCGCCTCTGGAGGGCCCGATGCCTGACCCGAACTTCTCTTCATCGACCGGTTCGCTCCCGCCCGCGCCCGCGGCGCCTTCCCGGCGGTTCGGCGCCTCCCTGCTGGGGCTGGTGCTGCTGGGAACGGTCCTGGTGGCCGGTTTCGCCCTGCTGCTGATCGCCGAGGCGCACGGCGCTCCGGGCTGGCTGTTCGAGGCGTTCCTGCTCGTCGCCCTGGTCGCGGCCGCCGTGCAGCTCGCGATCGTGGTTCCGGCGGAGCGCCGGCTCGCCGCGTTGGCCGAAGCCCAGGCGAGCACCCGCGTCGAGGCCGAGACCGTGCTGGTCGAGGCGCTGGGCCATTTGAGCTCCGGCGACTTGGTGCGCTGCTCGGCGCGGGGGCAAGGCTTGCCGGGCGAGCTGGCGCCCGCGTTCGAGAGCGCCACCGCGGCGCTCGGCGTGCTCGCGCAGCAGATCCAGTCGAGCTCGATCGAGGTCGCGGGCGCGGCGAACGGGGTGAACCAGATCGCTTCGGAGCTGGCGTCCGGCTCGTCCGAGCAGGCCGCGTCGGTGGTCGAGATCACCGCCGCGATGGAGGAGCTGGCGCGCACCGCGTTTCAGATCGCCGAGAACGCGGCGAGCCAGGCGGAGCTGGCGCAGCGCGCCGAGGAGAGCGGCGACGTCGGCGCCGCGGCGGTCGAGGAGGCGGTGGCCGGGGTCGAAGAGGTGAAGAAGCGGATCAGCGGCATCGCCGACCGCGCCGATTCGCTCGGCGCGCGCTCGAAAGAGATCTACCGCGTGCTCGACCTGATCACCGAGATCTCGCAGGAGACCCACATCCTGTCGTTGAACGCGGCGATCGAGGCCGCCGCGGCGGGGGAGCACGGGCGGCGCTTCTCGGTGGTCGCCGAAGAGGTGCGCCGGCTCGCCCAGCGCTCGCAGGAGTCGGTCGAGTCGGTGCGCGCGCTGCTCGACGAGTTCGCGGGCTCGATCCGCGCCACGGTGGTGGCGACCGAAGAGGGGAGCAAAGAGGCGAGCCGGGTGCTCGAACGCGCCCGCGCCGCGGCCTCGGCGATCGACGAGCTGCGCCGCGCCTCGGGCGACACCGCGCGGGTCGCGCGCGAGATCTCGCTCGCCACCCAGCAGCAGAACGCGGCCTCCGATCAGGTGGTGCTGACGCTCAAGGAGGTGAGCCAGGTGGTGCAGCGGATGGCCGACGGCCTGAAGCAGTTCACCTCGACCGCCGACCGGCTGAACCACCTGGGGCTGCAAATCCAGATGCTCGCCCAATCGTTCCACCTCGACACCCCCCATTCGCTCAAGCACGCCGCCGAGCTGTGGGCCAAGGAGGTCGAGCGCCGCGCCGGCAATTGGGAGGCGATCGACCGCCTGCTGCCCGAGCTGTTGACCCAGCGGGGATATATCGAGTTCCTCTACTTCACCGACGAGGTCGCCGGCCAGCTGTCGTCCGCGGCCAACTACGAGTTGCTCGGCAGCCGCGACGTGCCGGAATCGGTGCAGCGCGGCACGGGTTTCCAGGATCGGCCCTGGTTCCGTTCGGCGGTCAAGGCGGGGCGCGCGGTGATCACCACGGTCTACCCGTCGCTGATCTCGGGCGAGCCGATCTTCACGGTCGCGGCGCCGGTCTACGAAGACGGCCGGCTCGCCGGCATTCTCGCCTTCGACATCAATATCAATAGCTGGACCAAGATTTAGGCCCCGGGGAGTCCGGTGGATCCGGAGTTTGCAGACCTAGTCCCCCTGTTCGCCGAAGAGGCGCGCGATCGGCTGGCCCGCCTGTCGGCGACGCTCTCGCGCCTGGACGAGGACCGCGCCGCGCTCGCCGAGGCGCGCCGCGAGCTGCACACGCTCAAGGGCGCCGGCCGGATGCTCCAGATCGCTCCCCTCTCCGAGCTGTGCCACGCGGCCGAAGAGCTGCTCGCCGAGCCCCGCCCGGGGCTCGGGCGGCGGCTGGTGCGGGTCGCCGATCGACTCTCGGCGATGGTCGAGCAGGTGGCCGAGGGCCAAGAGCCGGACCGCGACCCGGAGCTGCTGTCGTTGCTCGCGGCGCCCGCCGATGCGCTCATCGAGGCACCCGCCGAGAGCGCCGCGAATCCTTCGGCGGTCCCGGCGCCCGCGCCGCCCGCAACCGCCGCCGAGCCCGCGCCGACACCTTCGCCGGCCCCCCTTGTGCCCGCCCCGCCTTCACCGGCCGCCGCGCCGGAGCGCC
>Ga0134122_10004776_pt1 | contig 10042 bp, 12 predicted proteins | sample KB302_FD_96461 | JGI IMG/M metagenome (GOLD analysis project Ga0134122, IMG submission 96461) | Terrestrial soil microbial communities without Nitrogen fertilizer from Kellogg Biological Station, Michigan, USA - KB3-0-2 | ecosystem: Environmental > Terrestrial > Soil > Unclassified ... | reverse complement strand
GAGGCACTGGTGGCAGGGCCTCAAGGGACGGAGTTACACGAACGTTTGCTACTGGAGTCCGGTCGGTACCTCCGTCCGGGCGGCGCACTGATAATGGAAATCGGCGCCGGCCAGGCTCGTGCGATGCGTCGGAGTGTTGACCGGAGTCCGGGATATCGATTTCATCGATTGGTCTATGATGCGGCGGGGCTTGAACGTGTTGTCATCGTAGAGCGGGTAAGGACGTAAAAGCGATGGATCGTATGGTCATCATCGGGGGGGTGCCGCTTCGAGGAGAAGTCAGGATCAGCGGAGCGAAGAATGCCACGTTGCCGATCCTGGCCTCCACCATTCTTGGCGGCGGCGAATGCGTCATTACCAACGTGCCTCGCGTGGTGGATGTTCTTACCATGGGCAAGTTGCTGGGCATCTTGGGTGCGAAGGTCCAACATGAGGGGAATCGCGCGGTCATTAATGCCGCGGTCATCACTTCAACCCAGGCCCCTTACGATCTTGTGAAGACCATGCGGGCCTCCGTACTCGTGTTGGGGCCGCTGTTGGCACGATGGGGAGAAGCGACCGTGTCGATGCCCGGTGGTTGCGCGATTGGGTCGCGGCCCGTCAATCTCCATCTGGCTGGACTCGCCAAAATGGGTGCAGAAGTTTCTATGGAACACGGGTATATTCATGCCAAAGCCAAGCGGCTGAGGGGCGCCCAAATATACTGCGATACGCCGACGGTTACCGGAACAGAAAATTTAATGATGGCAGCGTCGCTTGCCCAGGGGACCACGGTCATTGAAAACGCCGCGAAGGAACCGGAAGTCGTGGATCTCGCGAATTTTCTGGTGAAGCGAGGGGCGCGCATTACCGGTGCCGGGTCGGATGTCATTTCGATCGAGGGCGTTCGTGAGTTGTACGGGAGCGATCACGACATCATTCCCGATCGCATTGAAACAGGAACATATCTTGTGGCGGGCGCCATTACGCGAGGAGCGGTGACGCTCGATCGTTGCCATCCGAATCATGTGGATGCGTTGCTGATGAAACTGCGTGAGGCCGGTGTCGAGGTCCAGGCAGAGAAGGAACGGATTCACCTCAATGCTGCATCGCAGCTCAAGGGAATCGACTTCCGGACGCTGCCGTACCCAGGATTTCCCACTGACATGCAGGCACAAATGGTGGCATTAATGACGACGGCTGAGGGCACAAGTGTGATTACTGAGACGGTATTCGAAAGCCGCTTTATGCATGTCGAAGAGTTGCGACGGATGGGCGCCGAGATTAAGGTCGAAGGCAATCGGGCTGTTGTGACCGGACCGACCAGGTTGGCCGGGGCTCCGGTGATGGCATCCGACCTTCGTGCGAGCGCAGGATTGGTCTTGGCCGGTCTTGCGGCGGAAGGTACGACGGAGATTCTGAGGGTTTACCATCTGGATCGTGGCTATGAGCGGATGGAGGAGAAGCTGCGCGGGTTGGGTGCCACGATTACCCGGCACAAAGAGGGAGCGGTTCAGGCCGAGACTTGCTGACATCATGCTGACGATTGCCTTGTCGAAGGGGAAAATGTTGGATCTCACGCTGGATGTCTTTCGCCGAGCTGGCTATGCCCTGGGCAGCTTCTCGACGGAGAGCCGCCGGCTGGTGTTTCCCTGTCCTGAGATTGGAATGACCTTCCTGATCGTGCGGCCGACCGATGTGCCGGCCTATGTTGAACATGGGGCGGCGGATGTCGGAATTGTCGGGAAAGACGTCTTAATGGAGCAGGATAGCGACGTCTATGAGCCATTGGATTTAGGGTTCGGAGCGTGTAGAATTGCCGTCGCCGCGCTCAACGGGCAGGCGTCACGTGACCGGCTTTCATCAAAGATTCGTGTAGCCACCAAGTATCCGAAGGTCACCGAACGGTATTTCAATCAGCGGGGCATGCCGGTTGAAATCATCAAGCTGTACGGCTCGATTGAATTGGCGCCATTGGTCGGTCTGGCCGATCGAATCGTTGACCTAGTCGAGACGGGCGATACCTTAAAGGCGCATGGTCTGGTCGAGGTCGAGTGCATTGCGCGGTCCACGGCCCGGTTAGTCGTCAATCGAGCGAGTCTGAAGCTGAAGCATGCCGTGGTCACGGAGTTGATAGCAAATCTCCGGACCGCTACCCGCGCACCAACCGGGTCTCGAACATCCGTTCCGCGCAGGTCTTCACGCGGGGCAGGTCGAAAGGTTAGGCGGGCACTCAAATGAAAATTGTAGCCTCCACCGAGCGAGCGTTCTCTCCTACACTCAAGAAGGTGGCCTCGCGTGCCCGCGTGCAAGGGGCCGCCGTCGAGAAAACGGTCAAGTCGATCCTGCAAGCAGTGGAACGGGGCGGCGATAAGGCAGTCCTCCGCTATACAAAACAATTCGACCGCGTCTCTATGAAGGGCTCTGAGCTGCGCGTCACCCCGGAAGAGATTAAAGAGGCCTATTTTCACATCCGAAAAGACGAGGGGGATGCCCTCCGGTTCGCAGCCCAGCGGATCACATCATTCCATGAACGTCAGCGCATCAAGACCTGGATGTATCAGGACCACGAGGCCACGCTGGGGCAGGTGGTCACACCGGTCGATGCGGTCGGGGTCTACGTGCCGGGGGGCAAGGCCGTCTATCCCTCCTCAGTCTTGATGTGTGCCATTCCAGCCAAGGTCGCAGGCGTGCCCCGTATTGTAATGTGTACCCCGCCTCAAAAAGGGCCAATCAATCCCTATTTGCTGGTCGCAGCCGACATTGCCGGAGTCACGGAGATCTATCGTATCGGGGGTGTGCAGGCTGTCGGCGCAATGGCCTACGGGACAAAGACGATCCAGCGCGTTGACAAAATCGTGGGTCCCGGCAATATCTATGTGGCGACGGCCAAACGGCTTCTTTACGGTGCAGTAGGAATCGACATGGTGGCAGGTCCGAGCGAATTGCTCGTTGTTGCAGATGGTGAAGCCAAGCCGTCTCATGTTGCGGCAGATCTCCTTTGCGAAGCAGAACATGATGAAGATGCACAAGTCTATCTCGTGACCACATCAACCCAGTTGGCAAAGGACGTGGTGCGACTGATCGAGAGCCAGTTGAAGGGGCTGCAGCGGGAGAAAATCGCGGCCAAGTCCATCGCGCGTCATTCGGTGGCCTTCGTTGTCACCAGTATGGATGAAGCTATTCAGATAGCGAATGAAATTGCCCCTGAACATCTAACCCTCTCGGTCGATGAGCCCTTTGAATATTTGGAGAAAATCCGTCATGCGGGGGCGCTCTTCCTGGGGCGGTATACTCCCCCATCGGTCGCGGATTATGTTGCAGGCCCGAATCATGTCTTACCGACCGGTGGGACGGCCCGCTTCTTTTCAGCACTCTCCGTGCACGATTACATCAAGGTCAGCAACATCGTACACTATACGCGTCAGGAATTAGGCAGGGTGAAGGATCATCTTGTTCGGTTGGCCCACATCGAGGGGTTCGATGCCCATGCCAAGTCGGCCCAGAGCAGGTTCTCGTGAAGAAGAATGGGTGTGCGCCTCGACAATCGTCAATTCACCGAGCCACGAAGGAGACGGATATCTCTGTCGAATGGACGCTGGATGGCAATGGGCATGGAAAAATCGACACAGGGATTCGATTCTTCGATCACATGTTGGAATTGTTGTCCAAGCACGGTTTCTTCGACTTGACCGTTCAAGCCAAGGGCGATATCGATATCGACGAACATCATACGGTGGAAGATGTCGGCATAGTCATGGGCAAAGCCTTGCATCAAGCCTTGGGGGAAAAGGCGGGGATCAAGCGGTTTGGATTTGCCTCGGCCCCGCTCGATGAAACGCTGGCTCAGGTGACGGTCGATCTTAGCGGCCGGCCCTATCTTGTCTACAACGTGGCATTGCCGGATCGGAAGATCAAAGCCTTCGACTTAGGGCTGTTTGAGGATTTCTTCCAGGCCTTTGTCACGCACGGCGGGCTCAACTTGCATGTGAATCTGATGTATGGCCGGAACCCACACCATATTATGGAAGCCATTTTCAAAGCGCTGGCCAAAGCGTTGGATCAAGCCACGATGTTGGAGGAGCGGCTGGCCGGAAAAGTCTTGTCGACAAAGGGGATGTTGTAGCCAGTCGCGGGTCCTGTCAACCGATCAGCCTACCGCCCTCCTGTTTCACCATCAACCAACTCGCATCCTTGCCGGAGAGTTCGTCCTTTCATTTGTAACTCCACATCTAATCACCAGCTCTGCCTATGCGGATTGCCTGTAGCAGTCTGATGCAGGTTGCGGTATGGTTATACCTTTCCACTAATGGATAGGGTCCATGATCGCCATCATTGATTACGGGATGGGTAACTTGCGCAGTGTTTCGAAGGCCTTTGAGGCGGTCGGGCATCAGGCGGTGGTCACGCGAGATCCGCGCATGATCGGAAATGCGAGCCATGTTGTCCTGCCTGGTGTCGGGGCCTTTGGGGATTGCATGGCTAATATCGAACAGTATGGACTGGCGGATCCGATTCGCGCAGCGATTCAATCAGGAAAACCTTTTCTGGGAATCTGCTTGGGGCTCCAATTGTTGTTTGAGGAAAGTGAGGAATTTGGGATCCACAAGGGGCTCGGTATCATACAAGGCAAGGTGAGACGATTTCCTGTCGATCAGGGGTTGAAAGTACCGCACATGGGTTGGAATAACGTCACGCTTGAACGGCCCTGCCCTCTATTCCAAGGGATTCCCAACGGGTCGTTCTGGTATTTTGTGCATTCATTCTATGCCGATCCTTCTGACAAAGCTGTTGTGACAACCATGACAGATTATGGAGCGACATTTGTGTCGTCGATCTGGCGGGAAAATGTGGTGGCCTGCCAGTTCCATCCAGAGAAGAGTCAGTCCGTCGGGTTACGGTTGATGAAAAATTTTGGATCCTGGCATGTGTAGCGGTCAGGGGTTAGGCGTGAGGGGTGCGGTCATTCGAATGCGACGCCAACGAATCATCCCGTTTCGACTTACGTCTCACGTGCTCACGCTGATGTGCCTTGTGCTAACCGTAGTCGGCTGCAGCGGATCGAAAGTGACGACGAAATCGTCCGCGGAATTGCCGCGCTATCAGATCCGGACCATCGCCCTGGTTCCGTTCACGACTCTCGCCACACCCCAGGTGAGGGATATCGTCGATCAGACCTTCTCGGTGCCAACAGGGGTTCGCCGGAATGATATGGGGGCTGTGGTGCCGCTGAATACCGAACAATCCGTGCGGGAGACAGTCGTTGTGCCGCCTAGCGCAGGTGAGACTGTTACGCAGTTCCTATGGACCCGGTTGAGCGTAAGACAAGGTGTGACGGTGCTGGGCCCGACTGAAGCAGCCAAAGTGCTTGCTTCCCAAGCGACGACGCAACCTCCCACCACTGAGTCAATGGCGGTGAAGGTGGCGAAACAACTCAAGGCAGATGCTTCGCTGATCGGCCAAGTGCTGGTGTACCAGGAACGAGTCGGTGGGCGCTTTGGCGCCAGCCCCCCGGCAACGGTGGGTTTTGAAGCCAAGCTTGTTGCGGCTGATGGCCAAGTACTATGGATCGGCAACTACTACGAGCGTCAGCGGCCGATGATTGAAGACATGAGGGGATTTTTCGATCGATGGGGTATGTTTGTCACGGCGGAAGAGCTGGCAATGTACGGGGTTGATCACATGCTCCTCGAATTCCCATTTGGAACGGGAAGCGAACGGTAGCAACTATGCTTGTGATTCCAGCGATTGATTTGAAAGATGGCCGGTGCGTGCGGTTGCGTCAGGGCGATATGGCAGCCGAGACGGTCTATTCCGACGACGTGTCAGCTGTCGCGAGGCAGTGGCAACAAGCTGGTGCGTCGCTGATCCATGTGGTGGACTTGAATGGCGCCGTGGACGGGGAGCCGCGCAATCTTCCCCAGATCGAAGCGATCATTCGAACTGTGACGGCAAAGGTACAGGTCGGCGGAGGCATCAGGTCGATTGAGACGGTACGTCGCTATCTCGGCGCGGGCGTGACCAGGGTGGTGCTCGGTACTGCGGCATTGGCCGATCGATCGTTGTTGGAGAAGGCCTGCCTGGAATTTCCTCGTCAAATTCTGTTGGGGTTGGATGCGAGGGACGGAAAAGCGGCGGTGCGAGGTTGGACGGCGGTGACAGAGACGAAGGCAACAGATCTACTCAGGGAGCTGGAAGGCCATGCGTTGGGTGCCGTGATCTATACGGACATTGCCCGCGATGGGATGTTGGGTGGTCCAAATCTGGCTGCGTTGCGGGAGGTGGTCGAGTTATCGTCTTTCCCTGTGATCGCCTCAGGCGGGATTTCGCGCATCGAAGACTTGCGAGCCGTGCAGTCGTTGGGCCCACGGGTCGAAGGCTCAATTGTGGGCAAGGCGCTCTACGACGGCAAGCTGGATTATCGGGCTGCTTTGGCAGCCCTCGGTGAGGCGTAAGGGGTAAAGGGTGAGGTGTGAAGAGAACAGGCGATTAGAGCATTCAGCCTCACCCCTCACGGTTTACGAATGTTAACCAAGCGTATTATTCCCTGCCTTGATGTCAAAAACGGTCGAGTCGTTAAAGGGGTGAGCTTTCTCAATTTGCGCGATGCAGGAGACCCGGTCGAAGTGGCAACGGTCTACGATCGTGAAGGGGCGGATGAACTCTGTTTCCTAGATATTACGGCATCCCATGAAAATAGAAAGACGATCATCGATGTGGTCGAGCAGACCGCAGCGCGGGTGTTTATGCCGCTGACTGTCGGCGGAGGAGTCAGAACGCTTGAGGACATCCGGGCGCTGTTGAAGGCTGGCGCGGACAAGGTGAGCATCAATACGGCGGCAGTCGAACGGCCTGAATTTGTGAAGGAAGCGGCGGAGCGATTCGGGACTCAATGCATCGTCGTGGCGATCGACGCCAAACATTGCGCTGCGCCAGGATGGGAAGTATTCACTCATGGCGGTCGCAAGTCGACCGGTCTCGATGTCGTCGAATGGGCAAAAACAATGGCGCAATATGGCGCGGGAGAGATCTTGCTCACGAGCATGGATCAAGACGGGCAACAGCGGGGTTATGACCTTGCATTGACGGCCGCCGTGTCAGAAGCTGTGTCGATTCCGGTGATTGCATCGGGCGGTGTCGGGAATTTGGACCACCTCTATGACGGATTTGTCAGGGGTAAGGCCGATGCAGTGTTGGCGGCATCTATTTTCCACTTCCGGACCCACACGATTCCGGAGGCAAAAGTCTATCTTCGTCAGAAGGGAGTGGCGGTTCGATAATGAATGTGGGGCGAGTGAAATTCGACGCGCAAGGCCTGATTCCTGCGGTCGTGCAGGATTGGCGGGATGGCACGGTGCTGATGGTGGCGTTTATGAACCAGGAAGCCTTACAGAAGACGATTGAAACCAAGTCCGTGCACTTCTGGAGCCGGTCGCGCCAGACGCTCTGGGAAAAGGGCGAGACCTCCGGCAACAGACTGCATGTGAAAGATATGTTCCTCGATTGCGATGGGGATGCCCTTCTCGTGAAGGTCGAGCCGGTCGGCCCGACCTGCCACACAGGAGAACGGGCCTGCTTCTTTTCTCGTCTGGATCAGCCGGGGACGAAGACGTCCGAGTCCTGGGGAGGAATTCTCGAACGTCTCTCCAAGATGATCCAAGAGCGGAAGCGTCAGCCCTCGAGTGAGTCTTATACTTCAAAGCTCTTGGAAGGCGGTGTCGATCGCATTCTCAAAAAGGTCGTCGAGGAAGCAGGCGAAGTCGCGATCGCCGGGAAGGGTGGGAAGAAGGATGAAATTGTCTACGAAACGGCGGATCTGTTGTTCCATACCCTGGTGGCGCTGGGGTACTACGACATTACGCCGCAGGAGATTTATCAGGAGTTGGCGACCCGATTTGGAAAGTCTGGCTTGAGAAAAGAAACCACCAAATGAGCGACTGTCTTTTTTGTAAAATTGTCGCGCGGACCATTCCTGCAGTGCTTGTCTATGAGGACGAACTGGTGGTCGCGTTCGACGATATCAATCCACAGGCGCCGACCCATTCACTCGTCATCCCTCGAAAACATTTCACCTCGATCGCCGAACTACAAAATGCGGATGTCATGCTGCTCGGGCGCTTGATGCTGGCTGCTAATGCGGTCGCAAAAAAGAAGGGGATGGCCGATACAGGCTATCGCTTCGTCGTCAATACCGGTGTCGATGGTGGCCAGAGCGTGTTTCATCTTCATCTGCATGTCCTAGGCGGCCGCCACATGGGCTGGCCTCCCGGCTAGCATCTATTCACTCGTTAACTCCCCCCCATCCTTCTGAGAACGTACCTGTACGAGACCAAGAGACCATCTATCAAAGGAATTGGAAGGCATGAGCATCGACTGACTGGACCCGTTCAGAAACTCTCAACGGACACCTTGAGAACTTCTGAAAAATTCAATGATTGCCTTATTTCTGCTCGGCCATTCGCGGTGAGTTCCCGTGCCTTCGCAATAGCTGGTTGCGACATTATTCTTACAGCTCTTGTAGGTGAAGCAACCGTCTGCGCCTAGTACCGGATTTGCCGTCTCGCAGCCATTACAGGCAGCCCACCATTGTATGGCCTCTTTGCCATACCCTGGGAAAAGGCTGTCATGGCTACTGTGCATGAGCATGACGGGAATTGGGTTAGGACAACTCTGTTCTTTCAAGTTTTCGCCCTTGATGCCCATCGCACTGGGAGCGATCGCTGCTGGGATATGCCTGGTGCCTTTGAGAAAGGCTATGCCCATGGCAATAGTCCCGCCATCTGAGTGACCGGTGAGGAAAATACGCTTCTTCTCGATGCACCATTTTTTTTCAATCAGTCCCGGTATTTCAGCCAGCTCTTCAATTGCTTTGGGGGACAATCTGCGGTTATTTGCGTAGGCCACAATAAAGCCTGCCGTCGTTGCTTCTTGTGTGAGAGGCATAAACGTCTCCGATTCATATCGACTTGTTCCCGCAGGCGCATAGACCATGAGTAACGGGTGGGCGATCGTTGAATTGTAATTCACCGGCGTTTTGACCATATAGCGAATGCCAGCCGATGTCTGCTCATCATTGCTGGCGCCTGCAACACCGGGTTTGGTTCCTGGCTCGCAGCGAACCCTATTACTGTCGACTGCATACACAGCCTCGCCGAGCATTTTGCCGCGATCAACGGCTTCACCATTGTTCTTCCCGACATATCGAATTGCACCAAGCACCCCAATCATCAATAATAATCCTACTGCGACCGCCACAATAGTGATACGAGGGGGCTGGTTTCGCCCGAAGGCCTTCATGTGTTCGGTGTTCAAGTCGAGTTACCCTACCCCTGTGACGCCTTGGCAGTCTTGAGATGCAGCTCCATCTGCACTCGTTCAAGCAGAAAACGTTTTAGGAGCTTCTGATAGGGAACATTATGCTTGTTGGTCAACGCCTTGAGTTGGTCCAATAAAGATTTTGGCAGCCGGAGTGAAATCATTTCAGCCAACGGTTTAAATCGTGGGAAGATCGCCCTGCGGCCTTTCGTGTAACTGGAATATTCTGTTGAGGCATGCGACGCCCAGAAGGGGGCTTCCTGCGCAGCACTCTTGAAAGTCGGTCTTAGTTTTAACTTGCTCATAGTACGTCTCCCCCCTTCGCACTCATGCCTCTGTCCGAAATAACACAAATCTTCTGCTTGCGGATCGCGATGATCAGAAGGAGCCGTAGTCTTTATCGGCTTGCCCCGTCACATAGTAGCGGGACTTTATACCACTGCATTACATTCATGACATATCCTTTACAGCAAGCCGTCACGTCAAGTAGGACCTCTTGGACCCTACCCCTCTACTTTTAGCCAGCCACTGGCCGGCCCCGCATTCCGGCATCCGGAGCACGGGGCCGACGCGCCACAGTCGAATGCCCCTTAGTAGGGGAGGACGTGCAAGACCTTCTTGTCCTCGTTGTTCCAGACCACATCGCACAGGTTCGACATGCGGCAGACAATCTGCGCCGCCACGCCGCCCGTCCCGCCGAACAACCCGCACCAGCCCAGGGTCACAAAGCCCCAGTGCAACGGCGCCG
>Ga0134122_10004775_pt1 | contig 10044 bp, 5 predicted proteins | sample KB302_FD_96461 | JGI IMG/M metagenome (GOLD analysis project Ga0134122, IMG submission 96461) | Terrestrial soil microbial communities without Nitrogen fertilizer from Kellogg Biological Station, Michigan, USA - KB3-0-2 | ecosystem: Environmental > Terrestrial > Soil > Unclassified ... | reverse complement strand
TCGAAATTGCGGCCGTTGCGCGGCTCGCGCACCAGGTTCACGCCGCCCGCGAGCATGACGTTGAATCCCGTGGCCCGCGCTTCTGCGCCGATCATGGCGCCGGCACGCTGCGCGAGCACCATGTCCCAACTTGCGGCCGTCGCCATGCCGGAGGGCAACGCGGTGCGCTCGCGCTTCTTCTTCGCGCCGCCCTGGGTCGCGACACCGATGCCGGCGTCGGCAATCCATTGCGGCGGGATTCCGAGGCGCGCGATGCCAGGCACGTAGCCCGCGGATCCTTCGAGCGCTTCCGGCGCGATGGTGTATTTCTTCCAGGGCGCATCGGTGCCGAAGTAGCCGAACACCAGCGTCTGCTTTTCTTCGCGCGTCATCTGCGCGACCACCAGTTCGGCGCGCTTGTCGGCGTCCAGCGAAGGGTTCATCCAGGGCTTTTCAGCGCCATCGGCTATGGCCAGCAACGGAACCACCGCGGCAAGACTCGCGGCAAATACCGGCCACTTCGCGTAACGTACTCTCATCGGACCCCCTGGATGACTTCAGGACACGCTGGGCTTTCACTAGGGGAAAGCCTGCGACTTTGAATTCACCTCGAAACTGCAGAACGGCGCAAAGAAAAGCAAGGGGTCCGGACTCATTCTCGCCGGGCAATTCCGCGCGCTTTGCCTGTCCCCATGCTGCAACAGTCCCTGCACATCGCAAACATCCAGCGCACCGGCTACTACAAGCGGCTGCGCCGCCGGCGCTTCCTGAGCCTGACCGCGATCTGCCTGGCGCTGTCCCTGCTCGCGTTGTTTGTCGCGGCCGGCCTGCTTGCGCGCGAGGTGCAGGAGACGCGTGACTCCATCACCCAGCGCCGCACGTTCATGCTGCGCGCCGACGATCTGCAGACGGTTCGCGGCCTCTTGCAGCAGGCGGAGACGGCGCAACGCGGCGTGTTGCTCACCGGCAGGACTCGCTACCTCACGCCGTACTCGATTGCCGCCGCGGATTTGCCGCCATTGCTCGAGCGCATCGCGAAAGCCAGCGCCAACGACGAGCTGATCGCCGCGCGCGTGGCCGATATCCAGCAACTGGCCGAGCTCAAGCTTGCGGAGCTGGCCGAGACGATCAATCTCTACAAGGCGGGAGACATGGCGGCTGCGCTGAAGCTGGTGCAGACCGACAGCGGCCAGCACTACATGGAAACGCTGCGCCAGCAGATCGACCTGGCGCTGGAGTCGCTGCATGCGCGCAGTTCGGCCGCGGACTCCGCGGTGGTCGGCGAGATGATCGGCATCAAGCGACTGGCTTGGGGCACGGCCGCGGCACTCACCATCACCATCCTGCTGGCCGCGTTCCAGTTGCGTTCGCTGGTCCGGCTGCGCTCGCACTACGAGAACCAGGCCTCATCGCAGGCATCGATCCTCAATGCCATCGTCGACGAGATTCCCGATGCCGTGGCCATCTTCGATCGGCAGTTGCGTTACAAGCTGGTCAACAAGGCCTTCGAACGCCTGCGCAATCGATCGCGCGAGACGGTGATCGGCAAGACCTATGCCGAGGTCATGGGCGAAGCGGAGTTCGAGAAGAGCCGCCCATTGATCGCGCGCTGCCTGGACGGTGAGCACGTGTCTATGGAAAAGACCTACCCTGACAGCTTCAACGTGCGGCACGTCACCGCCAGCTATGCGCCGCTGGTGTCGGACGAAGGTACGGTGGAAGGCATCGTCGCGATGGCGCACGACATCACCGGGCACCGCGAAGAACGCGATCGCCTGCAGCACCTGAGCGAACGCGACAGCCTCACGGGCCTGCTGAATCGCGCCGCGATCGAAGCCTGGCTGATGGACGCCAGCAAGGAACTGCACGGGCGTGACCTCGCCGTGCTGTACATCGACCTCGACCACTTCAAGCCGGTCAATGACAAGCTCGGCCATGCCGTGGGCGACGAGGTCCTGAAGAAATTCGCCAAGCGCATGCGCGCGGCGGTGCGGCCCACCGATGCGGTCGCCCGGCTCGGCGGTGACGAGTTCGTCATCGCACTGCGCGGCGTGCGGTCGACCAGTGACGTCGAACACATCGCCGAGAAGATCGTCGCGGAAGCCCGGCGCCCCATGCGCATCGGCGATCACGCGGTCAACATCGGCGCCAGCGTGGGCCTGGCCGTCGACGCCTCGCAGCAACCCGACGGGTGGCAGGGCCTGCTGGCGCGCGCCGACGAAATGCTCTATCGCGCCAAGCGATCCGGGCGCGGCCGCTTCAACATGCACCTGGTCAAGGGCTGAGGCCGCCTACTTTCTGCGCCGCAGGAGTTCGTCCAGCTCCTCGTCCGTGATTCCGAGTTGAGCTTCTTCAGCCTGGTCGAGTCCACCGCCGAGACCGGCCTCCTCGGCGGGCACTACGCGATCCGCCGCGATGTCGGAGTTGTCGCCCAATGTAAGATCATCGTCCACCGACGCGCGCTCGCCGGTGCCCTGGCGATCGCTGGTGTCGTCGCCACCCTCCACGCCCATCATGTCCGCGCCGGAGTCAGAGCTGTCGCTGGGGCCGACGATGCGCTCGACACGCCCTTTCCGGGCCTTCTCGACGTCCTCGCGAAGATCATCAGGATCGAAAGTGCTGCGTTCCATGTAGTGGTCTCCTTTCAGTGATTGAGTTGGCTGGCGAGATTCCGTTCCGCCCGGGCTGTACCGCGCGGCGCGACCGGGTACATTTCCCTACATGAAAAGACGCACGTTGCTGACCGCAGGAGCCGGAGTGCTGATGGCCTCCCACACCGAGCTCTCCCAGTCGACATCGGTTTCACCGGATCAGAGCCACGAGCTCTATGGACTGCTCGGCCGGCTGCCGCCGCGCGATCGCAAGGTCGGCGCGCAGCTGCTGTCGACGGAAGACCGCGGCAGTTACACGCTCGAGAAGCTGGTGCTCGACCTCAACGGCGAGGAACCGGCGCCCGCGTACTTCGCAAAACCCAAGGGCAGGAGCGGCAGGTTGCCGACCGTGCTGTTCAACCACTCGCACGGCGGCGGCTACCAGATCGGCAAGACCGAATTCCTGGAGGGCCGCGAATACATGGGCAAACCACCCTACGCGGATTTCCTCACCTCGCTCGGTTTCAATGCACTGTGCTTCGATGCCTGGATTTTTGGCGAACGCGCCAAGCGCACCGAGCTCGACTTCTTCAAGGAGACGCTGTGGAAGGGCCAGGTGCTGTGGGGAATGATGGTTTACGACGCACTCAAGGCCGTCGACTACCTGGTGACGCGCCCTGACGTCGACACGCAGCGCCTCGCGACCCTGGGCATGTCCATGGGTAGTTCGACCGCGCAGTGGGTGGGCGCGCTGGATCCGCGCCTGAAGGTGGTGGTCGACATCTGCTGCCTGACCGACTGGCACACGCTGGTCGATGTCGGCGGCCTCAAGGGACATGGCATCTACTACTACGTCCCCGACCTGCTGAATCACTTCAGCACGTCGCAGATGAACGCATTGATCTCACCGCGCGCGCACCTCTCGCTCGCGGGCAACCTGGACGCGCTCACGCCGGTGGCGGGGCTCGAGAAGATCGATCGCGACCTGCGCAGCGTGTACGCGGCGGCCGGCAAGCCGGAACACTGGAAACTGCTGCGCGAGGACGTGGCGCACCAGGAGACTCCCACGATGCGCGCCGCCATCCGCGAGTGGCTGGTCACCTTTCTTTGAAAGACCTGCGCTCGCGAGCTACTGGCTGCCGGGCGCGCCGCAGGCGGATCCGGTGAATTCGTAGCGCCGGTTCGCGGGCGGCGGATAGAGCTCGAGTAGTTTGACCAGCACGCCGTTGGTCCAGCCGAAGCCGTCCTGCACCGGGTACTCGCCGCCGGCGCCCTCGCCTGCGTCGCGTATGTCGTATTTCTCGACCAGCTTGCCGCTGTTGCAGTAGACACGCGCGTTCTCCGCCACCCAGCGCGCGGCGATGTCCGCGGCGAGCCCGGTCTCGCCCTGCTTGCGGAACCCGGCAATCGCGATCCATTGCAGCGGCGCCCAGCCATTGGGCGCGTCCCATTGCTGGCCGCTGTCTTCCAGCGTGGTCGCGAGACCGTGTGCCATCAGCAGCGACGCTCGCACGGTCGCGGCGACGCGCTGGGCATGCTCCGCCATGCCGACGAACAGCGGATACGCGGTGGCGGCGGTGAGCTCCCTCGAGCGCTGCTTGTTGCGCCAGTCGTAATCGACGAAGGCGCCCAGCTCCTCGTCCCACATGAGCTGCAGCATCGCCTTCTGCCGCGCGCGCGCCCGCGCGCGCATGTCCTTGTCGCAGTCGGCGCGGCGCGCCTCCTTGCAGCCCCGCGCGATCGTCAGCTCGAGCTGGTACAGCAGGCTGTTGAGGTCCACGGGCAGGAAGTCCGTGGTGTGGATCGACGCCAGCGTCTTGCCATCGGCGAGCCAGCGCGAGCTGAAATCCCAGCCGCTCTCGGCTGCGGCCCGCAGGTCGCGGTACACGTCGGCGCCGGGGCGCGGACTGGCGCGCGCGGTCTCGATGTCCTCGCGGTAGGCCTCGTCGCGCGGTACCGGTACGTCGTCCCAGTAGCGGTTCAGCAAACTACCGTCGGCGAGGCGCACCACGCGGCGATGCGCCGCGCCGGCCGCGAGCTGCCTGGCGCCCTCCATCCAGAAGGCATATTCGCCTTCGAGCTGCGGCAGTCGTTGCACCAGCACGCGGACTCCCTGGCGTTCGGCCTGCAGCTCCACCATGGCCGCGAAGAACGGCGGTTGCGAGCGCCCGAGGTAGTAGCTGCGGGTGCCATTGGGAATGTGGCCGTAGCGATCGATGAGGCTCGCGAAGTTCTCGACCATGTCGGCCACGAGATCGTCGCGGCCGCTGGCCTGCAGACCGACCATCGTGAAATAGGAATCCCAGTAATACATCTCGCGAAAGCGTCCACCGGGTACCACGTAGCGCGTCTTCAGCGGCAGTTGTGAGCCGGCGCCCTGCGATTCCTGCGGCGCGCGCGTGAGGACGCTCCACAGCCTATCGATGTGCGCGCGCAGTTCCTCGCGCGGCGCGGTGTGGAAGTCACTGGTGACGGCGCCGGGAATCGCGAAGTTCTCCTCGACGAAACGCTTCAGCGAAAAACCCGCGAGATCCTTGCTTGCCTGGTAGCGACGCATGACTTCTGCGGGTGACGACTTTGCGGTCGCGTCTGCAAAGGTCTTGCTGTCCGGGAAAAGTTTTTCGGTCTGCGCGCGGTGGAACAGCTCGCCGTAGAGCTGCGACGGCGGTTGCGGCGCGATGTCGCGCGCATGCACCGTGGCGAACGCAGCGCACGCGAACAATGCCGCAACACGGAAGGGGCTGGCGTAACGCTGCATGCGAATCAGTGTACGCAGAAATCGCGCGTTTGCGTCGTGGCTGCGCGTACTTGCATCGCGCCGTCGCGCACGCGCAACGGCTGTAGCCGCGCACTGACTCGATGTCGCGTCCGGTGTACGCAGCTATTTTCGAGCTGCTCGGGAACACTGCGTTTTTCGTCACATGCTCGCGCTGACGCACGGAGGTAGCATGAACGCGAAGAACTTGTGCCGGACCGAATTCGCACGCGTCCGTCGATTCCCACATCCCATCGCGCCGAGAGCAAGCTGCGCTGCAGCGGCCTGCGTCGCCATGACACTGGCCGCTCCCGCATTCGCGCAACAGGCCACGCCGCCGCCGGACAATGCATCGGATCAAAGCGGCCTCGAGACCATCGTGGTCACGGGCGTCGCCGCGGCAGGTGGCGTGAAGAAACTCGAAGCTAGCTACAGCATCGTCACGGCAAATGAAGCGGAGATCCGCCGTGCCAATCCGAAGAGCACGGCCGACCTGCTGAAGATCTCGCCCGGCATGTGGCCCGAGTCGAGCGGCGGCCAGACCGGCGCCAACATCGAAATCGCGGGCTTCCCGGGTGGCGGCGATGCGCCTTACTACACGACCATGCTCATGGGCTCGCCGTTGTACGGCATGCCGACGCTGTCGTTCTTCGAGACCTCCAGCATCATCCGGCTCGACGACACCGTGAGGTCGGTGGAGATCCTGCAGGGCGGGCCCTCGGTGGTGTTCGCCGGCGGACAGATGGGCGCCTCGTCCAACTTCCTGCTGCGCACCGGCGAGGCCACGCCGAGCGGCAGCGTGGGCCTGATGTACGGCGACGAGAACCTGATGCGCGTAGATGCGTTTTATGGATTCCCGATCGGCGAGAACTGGTTCGGCAGCATCGGTGGCTTCTACCGCAAGTCCGATGGCGTGCGCGATCCGGAATTTTCCGCCGACGACGGCGGACAATTCACCGCGACGCTCAAGCGCGAGTTCGACTCGGGCCAGCTCACGCTGTACGCGCGCTACCTCGACGACAAGAACCAGTTCATCACTCCGGTCCCGGTGATCCAGCACGGCACCGACAATTTCAGCGCCTACCCCGGCTTCGATCCGCTCACCGCGACGTACTACAGCAAGGCCATCCAGCACGTGACGCTGCCGGGCTATCCGCACGGCGGCACCACCGCCGACCTCGCCAACGGGCGCGGAGCGCAGATGTGGTTCGTCGGCGCCAACTTCGACAAGGAGCTGGGTGGCGGGTGGTCGATCGTCGACAAGTTCCTGGTCAACGGCGGCGACGTGGATACGAACGCGCTGTTCTCGGGCAGCAATCCTGCGTCGCTGGTCGACGAGCTCTACAACCTGCCGTCGGACCTCGGCGGCTTCGAACTACCCGCCGGATCGGCCACCGCGACCTTCGTCGGCGGCGGCGCGGTGCCCGACGACCAGAGCGTGATCAAGCAGGGCTGGTGGTTCATCCACAAGGAACTGCAGAGCACCAACAACGACTTGCGCCTCAGCAAGGAAGTGTTCGACGGCAACACGCTGACGCTGGGCCTGTACCTCGCCTACTACGAGATGAACGATGAATGGGCGCTGGGCAACAAGATGTTCATGACCAACGAACCCAACGCGCGGCCGTTCACCGTGAGCTACGTCGACAACGGGACCACGCTGCAGCGGACCGACGCGCAGGGCCTGCTCGACTATGGCGACTACAACATCGCCCAGGCCGGGCACGCGTTCAACAGCGCCGTCTACCTATCGGACAGCTGGCGCGTCGACAAGTGGTTGCTGGATGCTTCGGTGCGCTACGAGCGCGAGCAGGCCACCAACCGGGTCTGCCACCTGGCCAACGTGAATCTCGACGGCGACCCGAACACGCTGTACGACAACGCGACGCCACAGTGCGACGGCACGCTGGACATCACCGACTACGACGAGAACTTCACCTCGTGGACCGTCGGTGCCAACTACAGCTTCACCGACTCGAGCTCGGCCTATGTGCGCGTCAACCGCGGCGGGCACTTCGCCGACTTCGACAACGGCATCCGCGGCAGCGCCACGGGCAACACCGCACCCATCCAGGTGGTGCGCAACTACGAGGTGGGCTACAAGTTCCAGAACGATCTAATTTATGCGGACATCAGCGCCTACTTCCGCGACTTCTCCGGCATCCAGTACACGCCCACCGACGAGAACGGCGTGCAGATCCCGAGTCTCCGGCTGGAGTATGGCTCTGAATCCAAGGGCGTGAACTTCATCGGCGCGATCACGCCGGGCAACTTCCGCTTCGAGCTGGTGGCTAACTACCTCGACGGCGAGTACACCGACTACGACGCCTGCGTACCCTACTTCAACGTGGTGACCGGCAACGGCTGCGCGCGCATCGAGGGCGAGCAGCTGCAGCGCCAGCCGAAATTCCGCGCCATGGCGACGCCGTCGTACCGGTTCCCGATGGGCTGGGGTGACCTCGAGGCCTTCGTGACCTACACCTACGTCGGCGACCGCACGCAGGACCAGTCCGGATTGCAGCAGCTCGGCACCTACGAGACCTGGGACTTCGGCCTCTCCGCGAACCTGGACGATCATTGGCAGTTCACCCTGCGCGGCACCAACCTCTCGGACGAGCTCGGCCTGACCGAGAGCAATTCGCGCATCTTCGGTGCAGCCGCCGGCACGGGCGGCGTGCTGCTGGCGCGTCCGATCGAGGGCAAGGAGATCAATTTCCAGGCGAAGTATCTTTTCTAGGTTTTTCCAGTTTTGCAGGAGCCCGCAGCCCGAGATACACCGTGCTCCACAGCTGCGCCGCGTTGGATTCGTCGACGTCGGCGCCCGGACGGCCGAAGGGCTCGACGCGATAGCGGCCGCCCGCAAACGACCATGACCAGAGCTCCGAGGTGCGCATCTCGTGAGCATTGCCGATCACGCCCCAGAGGCGGGTGCGTGCGGCGACCAGCTGCGTGCGCAGCGCCGCGGGCAGGTCCGCACGACGCAGCTGCCGCTCGAGCCCCGCGGCTAGCAAAGCCTGCTGCCAGGACCAGATCACCGTACCGTGATAGGCGAAGCGGCTGAATTCATTCTGCAGTGTGCCGCTCGCGAGCGCGGGATTCGCGACCACCATGCCCGCGTCGGTCACCAGCCCGGCGGGAAAGGGCCGCATCAGTACTTCGACGCTGCGTGCGACCTCCTCGGAAGGCGGGTCCGCAAGCAACAGCCGGAATCCCTCGTCGGAATTCAGGATCGGGATGGGGCGGCCTTGTGCATCGAGGGACAGCGCGTGAAATGCCAGCGGCAGCGTTCCCAACGCCCGCAACGCGGGCGCTGCGTCCACGCCGATCGATCGCGCGTAGTTGGAAACCGCCTCGCGCGCGCGCTCGTTGGAGAGCTGCACTTCGAACAGCGCCGCCGAATGCGATGCCCATGCGTGCGCGCTCGCGCGGGCACGCGCGAGCGTGGCGCGTTGCGCGTCATCGAGGAAAGAGTCGAGCAGGCCGCTCTCGGCGAGTCGGGCCGCAGCCTCAAGCGCCGCGGGCACCAGCGCGGCGTTCACATCGTAGGCAAATCGACCGCCGCCCAGTCCCTGCTCGCTGTCGCGCCAATTGCCCGTGTTGCGCCCGGCCTTGATGCCGACCAGGTTCGTGGCCTGCGGTTCGGAGGCGAACGCCGCGGCACGATCGACCAGCCAGGCAACATTGCGCGCCAGCGCGGCGCCATGGCGTTGACCCCCTGCTCCCGCACTCACCAGGAACTCGCGCGCCCGCGTTCGGCCGCGCGCATCGTCGAGCAGCCAGCGCACCGCGAGCGGCGCGAGCATGAAGTCGTCGTCGACCATGCCGTAGTCGAAGATAGGCGTGGCCACGCGACCGCGTCCCTCGCGCGCATTGCGCAACACCGCGAACTCGCCGATGTCTTCCTCGTGCGCGACTTCGCCGTCCGGCGCGAGGCGATCGAGCACCGACTCGATCGCGCTCTCGACGGCGGCCGGTTCGAGCACGTCCGCGAGCAGCAGCACCGCGACCAGGGTGTCGCGGCCAAAGTAGGTATCGAAGCGCCACGACCCCGCCAGGAATTTTTCGCGGTAGCCGAGGAATGCGAGCGCGTTGCGGGCGCGCGTGTCGTTGTTGGCCGCGGACGTCAACAATGGCGGCAATGGCGTGAGCGGCGCCTCGCCGCTGAGCGCCTGGAACTTGAGGCGTAGCGGCTTGCCACCCGCGCTCGCGATGCGCTTTGCATCGAGGCGCGTTCCCGCAAGCGCGGCGATCAGCAACTGGAAGCCCGCGGCCCCGTCGAGCCGGTCGCGCATCCAGGAAATTTGCGCGCCGACTCGCGGCACGGTCAGCACTTCGTCGGGCGCCTTGTGCAGCAATTCGTAGTCGCGCAGCACGCGGATCGACGAGAGCACGGCCGCGCGCGGCCTCAGCTCTTTTGCGTCCGTTTCCACCTCGAACTCGATGCCATACATCGGTCGGCCCTTTTCATCGACCGAGCGCAGCACGCGCGGCGGAGTCACCAGCGTCCAGTGGATGGGCATCGCGGTGGTTTCAAACCACACCCCGATACCACTGTTGCCCGCGGGGAAAGCCACGAGAACGCGCGGCTCGGTACCCGAGCGCAGCAGCAAGTGGGCGGCGACCGGCCCATCCTGGAGGAATGAATTGAGATTGCGCCCTTCGTCGATGCGAAAGGCCAGCGGTGCTGGAACAGGCGCCGTCGGCCTGTCACGCGCGCCT
>Ga0134122_10004774_pt1 | contig 10046 bp, 11 predicted proteins | sample KB302_FD_96461 | JGI IMG/M metagenome (GOLD analysis project Ga0134122, IMG submission 96461) | Terrestrial soil microbial communities without Nitrogen fertilizer from Kellogg Biological Station, Michigan, USA - KB3-0-2 | ecosystem: Environmental > Terrestrial > Soil > Unclassified ... | reverse complement strand
TTCCCGGCGAGACCGATGCGGATTTTAGAGAAACGCTTTCGCTGATCGAAGAAGCGCAATTCGACTGGGGTTTCATCTTCAAGTACTCCGCTCGAGAAGGAACACCTGCTGCGGATTTGCCGTGCTTCACAACGGAATTGATCGAAGAACGGCATCAGGAATGTCTGGCGGTGGCCGATCGCATCGCGTTGCAGAAACGCGCACGATTATCCGAAACAATTCAGGAAGTTCTTATCGAAGACGAAAATTTTGGCCGTACGCGTGGCAATTATAAAGTTCACATTACCGGAGATGTGTGTCCGGGAGAGACGGTCATGGCACGCATCACCGATATCGAGCGGCCAACCCTGGAGGGATCTGTTGAGTAGAGAAATGGAAGTGGAGCCCGCCGAAGTGGCGCGGCTGTTAAAGGACAAGGCGATCCGGCTGCTGGATGTACGCACGGCTGGGGAATACGAGATAGCCCACATCGACGGCGGAGTGCTTGTGGACCAGGCGCTGGTGGATGAAATCGTGACGACATGGCCGAAGGAAACCGAGATTGTCACGATGTGTCATCACGGGATCCGGAGTCTGGATGCGGCGGCGTTTCTGCGGGCGCACGGGTTTCCGAATGTGCGGAGCATGCGGGGTGGGATCGAACTTTGGTCCTCGACCGTGGATACGAAGGTTCCGCGATATTAGAGGTGACCCTCCTCTCTTCTGCGAAGCAATTCTTTTGGAATGTTTTCGTCCGCCGGTACGAACTGATAAACCGTATTCGAGCGAGGCGGGCCGTCGAAGTAAAGTCTGCCGCAAACTCCGCATTGCCATGCCAATTTTGTGATCTTGCCGATCAAGTTTCTGACCCGCATTGCCGCCGCTTCCTTATCCGATGGGCTTGGCCCGGAATTCTCGATCGCGTCATCGATAGCTTCCAGGAGGCCGAAGTAGTGTTGGTCAGGAATGATGTGCGCTTTGTACGGGAGATCGTCCGTCTGGTCGACGAGGATCTTGCCGCAACTACAAGAAATCTTCATCCGCTTCTCCTTTCGGGAGAGGGATTTCCCCCTTCACTTCAAATTTCCACTTCGAGAAGATCCCGCCCTACGGTGATATTTTCGAAGATGGCGCGCGCCTCGTCGCCGATCTTCAATACCTGACGATTGTCGTAACGCGAGCTGAAATGCGTCGCGATGAGGTGTCCCACCCTGGCCTCTTTGGCCACCCGCGCGGCGTCATCCATGGTGGAGTGCTTGCGATCGCGGGCCAGCTCCACTTCGTCGGCGCCGAAAGTCGATTCGTGAATCAGTGCCGTGCAGTTTTCAGCCAGCTCAATCGATCGCTCTGAAAACTGTGTATCCAGACAATACGCCACGGACTTGCCCGGCCGTGGGGCGCCCAGAACCATTTCCGGCGTGATGACTTTTCCGTTCGGCAACCTGATGTTTTCACCGTGCTGAAGCTTCCCATACAACGGTCCACGTGGAATGCCCAGCGCTTCGGCCTCTTCCAGATTGAATGTCCCAGCCTTCGTTTTTTCCTGAAGGCGCCACCCCAGGCAGAAGATCGAATGGTCCAGAGGCAGTGCATCGACATGGAATTCTTTTTCATCGAGCACTCGTCCGCGGTATCCCCGAGGGAACTCCTGCACCCGCAAGCCAAACTTGAATTGAAGTTCCGCCGTTCGAAACGACGCGTTGAGATAGTTTCGAATGCCTTCGGGCCCAAACACATTCAACGGTTCTTCACGTCCATCCAGATGCATGGTGCTGAGCAGCCCGGCAATGCCATACAGATGATCGCCGTGCAAATGCCCGATGAAGATGCTGTGAATACGGCTGCGTTTCACACCGGATCGCATGAGCTGCACCTGTGTGCCTTCGCCACAATCGAATAAAAACACGTCTCCATCGCGAATCACTGCGGTTGCGGAGAGTCCTCGCGTGAGCGTCGGGACGGCGGAGCTGGTTCCAAGTAAGACGATTCTCATGAAGGTTGCGGCCAGGCTAGAGCTTAGCAGACAACATTGCTTTCAGCACGTAGCCGGCTATCCGTGGATTCTCGCGCAACCGCCGCACCGAATACGCGTACCACTCGCTGCCAAACGGAATGTAAACGCGTAACGGATGCCCGCCGGCCTGGATTCTGCCTCGAAGCGATTCGTTCACACCGAGCAGCATCTGAAATTCGTAAGCGGTGGCCGGCAGCTTCAACTCGCGGATCATCCGTATGGCTTCTCGTACGATTGTTTCGTCGTGAGTGGCGATGCCCACGTAGCAGCCCGTTTTCAGCAATCGTTCGAGAATGGAAAGAAAATTTCTGTTAATGAGGTTCATCTCACGGAAGGCCACGTCCGGAGATTCCACGTACACGCCTTTGCAGAGTCGTATGTTGGGCTTCCATCCGTCAACGTCTTCAAGATTGGCAATGTCGGCTGCAGTGCGCCGCAGGTACGCCTGAATCGCCACACCGACATTGGAGTGCTTCTGCCGCAGCCTGCGATAGACCTCGAGCGTGCCGGAAGTGCACGTCGAATCTTCCATGTCGATCCGAACGAAATTCCCGAGCTCCCCTGCCCGTTGCACCACGGACTCCACCATCGAATGGCATGCATCGGAATCGAGCTTGAGGCCGAATTGAGTGAGTTTGAGCGAAACCGTCGAATCGATCTTTCGCCGGCTGATGGTTTCCAGAAGCGTCAGGTATCTGTGAACGGCGTGGTGCGCCTGTTCCAGAGTATCCACGTGCTCGCCGAGAAGATCCATCGTGGCCCGTAACCCCTGCCGGTTGAGGTTCTCCGCCACACGCATCGCGTCATCGTCGGTTACACCGGCAATGTACGGCCTTGCGACGCGCTCAACGATAATCTTCGGGATGAAGGGAAGTGAACCGGCGATGATTCGATCGACAACGCTCAATGGCGGTCAACCTGCTTGCGGATGTCAGTTGCTGGCGCGATGCGTGGTTTGCGGTCCGCCGGATTCCACGATCAGTTCCTTGATCAGATTGTCCTGAAGCTGCCGGTACATCGCCACCGATCCCTTTGAATTAAAAATCGCAAACAGGATTGGACCGCGATCTCTGGTGTAGAGGAAGCCGGCGAGCGCGCTCACTCCCCCGTCGGTAGCTGGAAGTGTCCCGGTCTTTCCAACAACCGCTCCGCGATAATCTTCAGACTTGAATCGCGACTGCAAAGTTCCGGCAGAGACTCCGGCGACAGGCATGATGTCTTCGGGCTGCATGTTCCTTTCAGACAACCACTGCAGCATTACCTGGAGCAGATGAACCGTGCCTCGGGGAGTGATCCGATTGTATTCGAGGCCGGACGTCCGAGTCACATAAACTTCAGCCGGAGGAATTCCCAGCGTTCCGATCAGGAAATTTTGCACGCCTATCGGACCGCCGACGGCTGCGCCGACGCGCTCCGCCGTGTTGTTCACACTATGCGCATTCTGCGTGAAGAGGATATCGCGCAGGCTGTCAGACAAGTGAGGAGTGGTAAGCTGCGTTCCTCTCAGCGCAATCCCTGGGACCATCTGGTTTGTCACGCCAGCCACGCGGATTCCAAGCCTCGTCATCGCGGAACTCAGCCGGCGCGTTGCTTCCACGGTGGTGCTGTAGGATGCGTAGGTGAACGGACCGGTGATAACCAGGTTCCCCGTGACGCGAGCAACGCCAGACCGAATCACTTCGTTGAGCAATCTGTTGACGTCCGCTGTCGCCAACACGGGATCGCCGTCCGTCTGCAATACCAGATCTCCCTTGAGGGTTCGGGTTTTCCGGTCCACGTCGCCAAGGGCATAAAAGGTTGTCTCAAAGCGGAAATCGGGACCAAATTTCTGCAGAGCCGTGAATGAAGTCGCCAATTTTATGACAGAGGCAGGATTAAAAGAGACGTCGCTTTGATGATCCGCATAGATCGTGCCACCGTCGAGAGCCTCAATGAACACTCCCTGCGCGTCCAGATTGAGGCCTTTAAGTGCCAACTGATTCAGGTAATTTGTCTCCGCCAGTGTGACCCGTTCCGGTGTTGTGACCCGTTCCTGGGCGGTTGTGGCTACTTCCTGCGCTTGGATCGGCCAGAACAAAAGCAACATTAATGAGGTTGTGGAAATCAGGTACTTCTTCAAAGCGAGATCATTCTGCCAGAAAGACATTTAAACTCAAACAACTCTTCTGTATTTTTGTTGGGTCATTACTGTTCTTAAAGAATAGGCCAGACTCAGGGGAAAATCAGATGCTGATTATTAGTCGAAAAAAGGACGAGAAGATCATTGTTGCGGACGACATCGAGATCACCATCTTAGAGGTAGGCCGCAACCGGGTTCGTTTCGGCATCAAGGCTCCCAAGAACGTTACAATTCAGACCCGTTTGAAGACCACACCTGAAGCAGCTCAATCCGTTGAAGCATCCACATCCGACCCAGCCCAGCCGGAAATGTCCGATGGAATGAGCAACGCTAAAACCTCTTAGTTGCCTGTCTGCTTGACTTTAGTTGGGGCATTCATTATATGTTGCCCTGTCGTTGTATTGGAGTCGAGTGGACTATGGCGAGCAAAATTAAACCAAAACCCAAAGCGAAACACACCAAGAAGGCGCCTTCCAAACAGGCCCCAAAATCCGCGAAGAAAACCAGCAAACCCGTTGCAAGGATTGCACATAAGGCCATAAAGACGGCTCCGCTCAAGGGGACGAAGGCGGCGCCTTCTGCCAAGTCCAAGGCACAACCGGCAAAGCAGTCCAAGCCTCAACCCAAGACCTCGAAGCCAGGAAAACTTCCCCAGGCGGTCAACAAAGTTAAGCCAATGATCGCGCAGAAGCCTGCGATTCGCCCGATCAGCGGTGCTGTCAAGGCGCTGGAAGCCGGAATCAAGCTGATGTATGCCGAGCACTACGATAAGGCAATCAAGTGTTTCCATGCATTGATTTCGGACTTTCCCGACGAAGTGGAAATCCAGGCCAGCGCGAGGGCCCATATGCAAGCCTGCGAGAAGAAGATGCGCGATAAGTCTCGCATGGTCCTCCGGTCTGCGGACGACCACTATCACATGGCCGTTGCCTTCCTCAACGGAGGTCAATTGGATTCCGCCATGAACCATTTGCAGCAGGCGCTGAAGCTGGAACCCAAAGGTGGGCACATTCTTTATGCCATCGCCGCCGCCAACGCGCTCAAAGGCAACAAGGAACAGGCGCTGTCGTTTTTAAAGCAGTCCATTCATCATCGGCCTGAAAATCGCTTTCACGCCGCCCAGGATAACGATTTTGCCGCGCTGGTCGAAGAGCCGGGATTCAGGGAATTACTGACGACACCGGGAAAATAGTTCATTGAATTCAACGCGCCCCAGAATTCTCTCCATTGGAGGCGGCACCGGGCTCTCGACTCTCCTGCGAGGTCTGAAGAATGGGCCGGGCGACCTGTCCGTTATTGTGACTGTCACCGATGACGGCGGCAGCTCCGGTCGTCTGCGAGAGGAACTCAACGTCATGCCTCCCGGCGACATCCGCAACTGCATGATTGCCCTCTCTGAAGATGAACACCTGATGTCGCGCCTGTTTCGCTACCGGTTCAACAGCAAAGGCGATCTGAATGGCCACAGTTTCGGTAACCTTTTTGTAACCGCTCTCGCTGGTGTAACTGGGGACTTCGCCGAAGCCGTGCGGCTGACCTCGGAAGTTCTTGCAATCAAGGGCGTGATCTATCCTTCGACGAATTCACCGGTATCCTTGCGCGGACAACTTAATGACGGCAGCTGGATCGATGGAGAATCACGAATCACGGCATCCGGGAAGAAGATAAAACGAATCTGCCTGGATCCGGCAGACGCCAGGCCTCTCGATGCGGCAGTGGAAGCCATTGCCTGCGCGGACATTATTACACTTGGGCCGGGCTCTCTCTATACGAGCCTGATTCCCAATCTGCTGGTGAAAGGAATCACGGACGCGGTACAACAATCGCAGGCTTCCAAAGTCTACGTCCAGAACATCATGACGCAACCCGGCGAGTCGGACGGGATGTCGGCCGCCGATCATGTGGAAGCTCTGGTTGGCCACTGCTCCGGGAAAATGCTGTTTTCAAGAATCCTGCTCAACAGCGGAATGCCGTCGCCGCTGCTTCTCGCAAAGTATCAAGCCGAAGGCGCGGTCTTCGTGAAAACCGATCGCGACCGTTTGACTGCCATGGGAATGGATTGGGTTGAACGAGACATGCTCTCAGAAGATGATGTTATTCGTCACGATCCCGATCGTCTCGCCAAGGCCGTTTATGAAATGGCGACGTTATGAATAATTTGCGAATTCTCATTCTTGCCGCGGGTAAAGGCACCCGCATGAAGTCCCGAAAGGCCAAGGTGCTGCACCCCGTGGGTGGCGCGACGCTGGTGGGACACGTGCTGCGCGCGGCGCTCCCGGTTTCCGGAAATGTTTCTGTAGTTGTTGGTCATCAGGCTGATCAGCTGAAGACGTTGCTGCAGGGAGTGACTTTTGTCGACCAGACCGAACAACTCGGCACCGGCCACGCCCTGATGTGCGCCCGCGAATCCCTTGGCGATTTTACAGGCGACCTCCTGGTTCTGCCCGGCGACGTGCCATTGATCCGTCCGGAAACCATTCAGGAGTTTGTTCGATTCCATCATGATGGGAAGTTCCAGGCTTCCGTTCTCACCGCCGATGTTCCGGACCCGCATGGTTACGGACGCATTATTCGAAGCAAAGGCCTCGGCAATGACAATGAAATAGCCGGTATCGTGGAACACCGCGATGCCTCGCCGGACGAGCTGAGAATTACGGAGATCAATACCAGCATTTACGTCTTTAACACGCCGGCTTTATTCCAGGCGTTATCGAAGGTTCAAAACAAGAACGCTCAATCGGAGTACTACCTCACGGATGTGATCGGAATCCTCGCGGGTGAAGGTCAGAAGGTTGGTGTTTGGAAAGCGTCTCACGCCGAAGAGATTCTCGGCATTAACACCAGGCAGGAACTGGCAATCACGGATCGCATCATGCGCCGCCGGAAATGCGAGTCCCTGATGTCGGAGGGAGTGACGATCATCGATCCCCCCAGCACGTTTATCGATGTAGATGTGAAGATCGGTGCAGATACGGTGATCTTTCCTTCCGTGCAGATCTATGGATCGTCCGTGATTGGCGCAGACGTCACCATTCAATCGTTCAGCCGTATTGCGAACTCCCAGATCGGTTCGCGTACGACACTGCTGGAAGGATGCATCGTCGTCGACAGCAGCGTTGGCGATGACGTTTCAATCGGTCCGTACGCTCACTTGCGCATGGGCACCAGGCTCGATCACACCGTGAAGGTCGGAAATTTTGTCGAGATCAAGAAGTCCACGCTCGGCAGCGGGACAAAATCCATGCATCTGGCTTACATGGGCGACGCCACCATTGGCAGAAACGTGAACATTGGCGCCGGAGTGATTACGGTGAACTACGATGGAGTCAACAAGAACCCCACGACCATTGAGGACGACGCCTTCATCGGGAGCGACAGCCAGCTGATTGCCCCGGTTCGGGTTGGCAAGGGAGGGTTCGTTGCCGCCGGTTCAACCATCACGGAGGATGTTCCAGCGGAGTCTCTCGCCATTGGAAGAGGCCGTCAGGTGAACAAGGAGAATCGCGCCCCGCACCGGAAGAAGAAAGTATAGTTCCGCATAGCTGTAGGCGCGGTCTATGACCGCGCACGATTTCTCATTCCGCAGTGCTGCAAATTCGGGATCGCGCGCGGTCATAGACCGCGCCTACAGCTATGCGGAGGCCTTTGGCCGTTTCTCCAATCCCCTTTCGAAATTCTCCACGTAGTATTTGACCTCTTTGTCTCCATGCTATTCTCAGCGGATGTGCGGCATATTTGGATACGTTGGACCACGCGATCCCGTTCCCCTGATCATGGGCGGACTCAAGACACTGGAATACCGCGGATACGATTCTGCAGGTATCGCTATTGTCGATGACGGCAAGCTTCTTGTTCGCCGTTGTTCGGGCAAGCTGAAAAACCTTGAAGACCTTCTGGTCCGGGAGCCCGTTACCGGGCAGTTCGGACTAGGCCATACGCGCTGGGCCACCCATGGGCGCCCAACTGAAGAGAATGCCCATCCGCACCGCGATTGCTCGAATCGAATCGTCGTTGCTCACAACGGGATCATCGAGAACTACGTTTCCCTGAAGCGTCAGTTGGTGCAGGAAGGCCATAAGTTCACCACCGAAACGGACACCGAAGTGATCGCGCATCTGATCGAAAAGCATTTCAAAGGAAATCTCGAAGACGCCGTCCTGACAACGCTCAAGGAATTGAAAGGCCTTTTCGCTTTTGTCACCTTATCGGTGGACGATCCTCAAAAGATCGTCGCCGTGCGTGAAGGAGCGCCTCTCGTTGTCGGAAGTGTGGATGGCGAGGGGTTCGCGGCCTCGGACATTCCTGCGCTGCTTCCATATACCCGTTCGATTCTGCTGATGGACGATCACGAGGTTGCTGTGGTGGCGCGCGAAGGAATTCGCTTGTTCGATGCATCCGGCAAGCCCAAAGAACCAAAGTTCCAGACCATCACCTGGGATCCGGTTCAGGCGGAAAAGGGCGGCTACAAGCATTTCATGCTGAAGGAAATCTACGAGCAGCCTTCGGCGATTGGAAATACTGTGCTCGGGCGTCTCTCCCTGGATTCGAACAGTATTCACTTCGAAGACACCGGCTTTAGCAACGATCAGTGGAAGAACTTTAAGCAGATCCGAATTCTGGCCTGCGGCACGAGCTGGCATTCGGCGCTGGTCGGAAAGTCCGTGATCGAAACTCTGGCACGGATTCCCGTGGAAGTGGATTATGCGAGCGAATTTCGTTACCGCGATCCTGTCATTCTTCCCGACAGTTTGTTTATTTTTATCACCCAGTCTGGCGAAACGGCAGATACGGTTTCCGCCCAGCGGCTGGTTCGCGAATCGGGTGCGAAAATACTGACGATCACGAATGTCGTGGGCTCCATGACAACTCGAATCGCCGATGCGGTGCTCTATACCCGGGCTGGTCCGGAGATCGGTGTGGCATCGACAAAGGCGTTCACGACGCAGCTGGTATGCCTGTATCTGGTTGCCGTACATCTTGCGATTCTTCACGGCAAGCTTCAGGACTCCGAGATCCGTAAATTGCTTGAAGACCTCACATCTCTGCCTCAGAAGATGGAAGCCATTCTGGAGTCATCCAAACTTGTCGAGGCTATCGCGAAGGATTTATTCCGGGCGCAGGATTTTCTGTTTCTCGCGCGCGGCCCGGATTTCCCGATCGCACTGGAAGGGGCACTCAAATTAAAGGAACTGTCCTATATCCATGCCGAAGGCTATCCGGCCGGCGAAATGAAGCATGGGCCCAATGCGTTGATCGATGAGAATCTGCCCGTCGTGTTCCTCGCGGCATACGATACCGAGTCCAAAAACTCGCACATTCGGTACGAGAAGGTCGTGAACAACGTCAAGGAAGTGAAGTCACGCGATGGCATTATTGTGTCGCTTGGACTCGCCGGGGATACGGATTTGCAGGAGAGTTCCGCCTATTACATCCCGATTGCATCGACGAATGAGTTTCTTCTTCCCATACTCGAGGTGATTCCGCTGCAACTGCTCGCCTATCACATTGCGGTTCGCCGAGGCTGCGATATCGATCAACCTCGTAACCTTGCCAAGAGTGTTACGGTAGAATAGTCGTGAAGTAATGAAGAGTGGATCTCAGTAAGCTTCTCAACCCGCAACAACTCGAAGCCGTCGAAGCTACCGAAGGGCCGGTTCTCATCCTGGCCGGCGCTGGCAGCGGAAAAACGCGCGTCATCACGTATCGAGTCGTGCACCTCGTGGAGGGCATTGGCGTTCGTCCGGATTCCATACTTGCCGTAACGTTCACGAACAAGGCCGCAGACCAGATGAAGTTTCGCGTGCGGAATCTCCTGCAGGGCTCGCGTTCCGGCGATCCGCTGATTTCGACGTTCCATTCCTTCTGCGTGCGCCTGCTTCGGCGGGAGATCCATGAACTCGGGTATACGCGCGCCTTCACCATCTACGACGATTC
>Ga0134122_10004773_pt1 | contig 10048 bp, 8 predicted proteins | sample KB302_FD_96461 | JGI IMG/M metagenome (GOLD analysis project Ga0134122, IMG submission 96461) | Terrestrial soil microbial communities without Nitrogen fertilizer from Kellogg Biological Station, Michigan, USA - KB3-0-2 | ecosystem: Environmental > Terrestrial > Soil > Unclassified ... | reverse complement strand
TCGCGCAGGTGGTTGACGTCCTCGTCGCCGCCCGGTCCGCCCTCGTCGTCCATGCCCTCGACGATGCGCTGCAGCGGAGTGGCGGCGCCGTCGTAGCTGCGATCGATCGCCTCCAGGATGCCGGCCGGCGAGCTCACCACCAGCTTGACGCTGAGTCCGGTCGCCTGCCGCAGCTCGTCGGCGACCAGCGTGTTGAGCGGATCGGCGGAGGCCACCGTGAGCACGCTGCCCTCGACGCTGATCGGGACCACACGGTACTGGCGCAGGTACTTGGCCGAGACGTTCTTGAGGACGGGAACGGTCGACGGCATCTCTTCGCGCCAGAGGTACGGCAGATTTTGCTGCAGCGCCAGCGCGCGCAGCACGTCGTCCTCGGTCACGGCACCGAGGGCGACGAGAGCCTCGCCGACCAGCTCGCCGGTCGTCTGCGCGCGTGCGAGCGCGCGCTCGACGACGTCGGGGGTCGTGAGGCCCTCCTGGACGAAGATTTCGCCTAGAAGGCGCGATGAGCTCGCGATGGCCATGCTATGCTCCGCGCTATGTTAGCATACCTGGCTTTGGCCGCTGTCGCGGCCGCCGCCGATGTCGCCGGCGCGGTGATCGTGACGACGGTACACAGCAAGCGGCATGCGCCCCTCCGGTACTTCGTGGCGGGCGGGGCCGGCTTCATGCTGGCGGCGGCCTTCGTCCGGATGCTGCCCGAGGCCACCCAGGTCCCGCACGCCTTCCTGTTCGTGCTGCTCGGCTACTTCGGCGTGCATCTATTCGAGCACACGTTCGCGCCGCACTTCCACTTTGGCGAAGAGACGCACCCCGAGGCGATGCTCCGGCCGTCCGCCGGCTGGCTGGCCGTGATCGGGCTGGGGGTGCACACGCTCTTCGACGGGGTGGCCATCGCGGCCGGGTACATGGTGAGCCCGACCCTGGGCGGCCTGCTCTTCCTGGCCGTGCTCGTGCATAAGGTTCCCGAGGGCTTCACCATCGCCTCGCTCCTGCTGGCCGGCGGCCACTCGCGCGGCACCGCCATCGGCGCCGGGGGCGTGCTCGGCCTGCTCACGCTGGGCGGCGCGCTGCTGACCGGCCTCGTCGCCGATCAGCACGTGGGCTACGCGCTGGCGCTCTCGGCGGGAGTGACGATCTACGTGGCCGCCTCCGACCTGATTCCCGAGGTCAACCGGGAGGGCGGACCGGCACTGGCCTGGACCGTCTTCGCCGGCCTCCTCTTCTTCATCGGCGCTGACTGGCTGCTGTCCGCCTTCATCTCTCACTAAGCAGGCTGATGAAAAAGGCCCATCTGCTTTTTGATCAGCCTGCGCGTCCCAGTGCCGTCTCCTAGATACTGATGCGGGCCGCGCTCGTGCTCCACGGGCCGAACCTCAACCTGTTAGGCTCCCGGGAGCCCACGGTGTACGGTCGCCTGTCGCTGGCCGAGGTGAATCGCCTCGTGCAGGCGCATGCCCGTCGGCGCGGCGTGCGTGTGGAGTGCCGCCAGTCGAACTTCGAGGGCGAGCTGATCGGGTGGCTGCAGGGCGCCGAGCGCGAGGGCTTCGCGGGGATCGTGCTGAATCCCGGCGCGTTCACGCACTACTCGATCGCCCTGCGTGACGCGGTGGCCGGGATCACGCCGCCCGTCGTGGAGGTCCACCTCTCCAATGTGCACGGACGGGAGGAGTTCCGCCGGCACTCGGTGATCGCCGCGGTGGCCCGCGGCCAGATCGCCGGTTTTGGCCCTCAGAGTTACTGCCTCGGCCTTGACGCCCTGCTGGGGCTGGGCGACGTCCGACCCCGGCCCCAGGTGAATCAACGCCGCCGTCGCGGCGTCTAACCGGCTGTCGGGGTCGGCGGGTGAGCGCGTGGATACCGACGACTCGGCACTCATCGAGCAATGTCGCGCGGGGAACGTCGCGGCCTTCGAGCCGCTGGTGGAGAAGTATCGCCAGCGGGTCTGGCGGCTGGCCTACAACGTCCTCCGGGACCGGGAGGAGGCGTGGGACGTGGCGCAGGAGGCGTTCATCAAGGCCTACCAGGCGCTGCCGTCCTTCCGCGGCCAGTCCGCGTTTTACACCTGGCTCTATCGCATCACCATGAACGTGGCCGCGGATCGGGCCCGCTCCCGCGCGGCGCAGGGCCGGGCCTTCGGCACCGAGCGCGTGCCGGAAGAGGACTGGGAGCGCGTGATCACCGATCCCAACCCCGGTGAGGCCTCGCCGGCGGACGCGGCCTCCCGGCGCGAGGAGCGCCAGAAGATCATGAAGGCGCTCGACCAGCTCTCCGAGGACCACCGCCGGATCATCATGCTGGGCGACCTCGAGGGGCTCTCCTACCGCGAGATCGCCGAGACGCTCGAGATCCCCATGGGGACGGTCATGTCGCGGCTGCACAACGCGCGCAAGAAGCTGCGCGACGTGCTGGGTCCGCTACTCATGCTGGTGCTGGCGCTCGTGCTGGCCCTGGCCGCGCCGGCCGCCGCCCAGGCGCCCACGGCTCCGGTAGGGCCGGCCGTCCCGGGCGCGCCGATCGTGCGCTTCGGCGCACGCGTGCTCATGGGCACCGACGCGCCGCTGCCCACGGGCCTGCGCGCCGCGCCGGCCGACGGCGACGAACGGCTGGTGGCCTTCATGCCCAAGCTGCGCCAGCTCTTCCGCTACAAGGACTACGCGTCGCTCGAGCGCTATCGCGCCGAGGTGCCCGTGGGCACACTGCAGTCGTGGCGCCTGCCCAGCGATCGGGTGCTGGAGGTCCTGCCGGAGTCGGTCTCGGGCGACACGGTGCGCATGCGCGTGCGGATGATGCGCGGCAATCTGATCGAGCTCGCCACGAACATCCAGGCGGCGCGCGGAAGCCCCGCCGTGATCGGCGGCCCGCGGTATGGCGAGGGGGTGCTCATCATCATCGTGTGGGCGAACGCCAACCCAGCGCCGCGATAAGACACGTTCTCGTGGGGCTACTGATTGCGGTGAGCGTCGTCGTGCCCTCGGTGGCGGCGTTGGCGTCGGAGGCGGCGCTTACGGGGCGGGAGGAGCATCCGAAGGAACGTCTGCCCTTGAAGGTTCACGCGGCCTCGTTTGGGGATGCCGGATTGGACGCCGCGATGGCGCGTGCGCTCGATGACTGGAATGCGGTGGCGGTGGAGGTGCTGCGGACTCGGGTGTTCGTGCGGGTCGAACGGGGAGAGGAGGCGGACGTCGTCGTGGTCGTCGAGAGCGCGACGGCGGCGTTGATGGGGTGGGCGGAGGTGAAGGCGGATGAGCGCGGCGTGATTGCGTTGCCGGTGCGGGTGGGGCTGGCGCCGCCGCGGGAGCGGGGGCAGGTGAGTCGCGAGATCGTGCTGTATCAGGTGGTGGCGCATGAGCTCGGGCACGCGCTGGGGTTGCCGCACGTGAGCGATCCGCGGTCGATCATGTGCTGTGTCGCGGGCCGGGTGGACTTCGCCGATGCGGCGGTGAGGGACGCGTACATCGAGGCGCGGCGCCATCCCGAAGTGCGATCGGTGCGGGTGCAACTGAGGGAGCACTACGGTAGAGTCTGGGGGCGGGAGGCCCGATGACTACCAAAGGCGAGGCGATCAAGCATTTGTGGACGCACAAGACGCAGGACCATCCCTGGCTGGCCGACGAGGAGCTGGTCATCGACCGGGCCGAGGGCGTGTGGGTGTGGACCGAGCGCGGACAGAAGCTGCTGGACGGCTTCGCCGGCCTGGCCGTCGTGAACGTCGGCCACGGGCGGCGGGAGATCGCCGAGGCGATCTCCGAGCAGACGGTCCGCCTGGCCTACTACCCGACCACGCGGCAGTTCTCGAATCGACCGGCAGCCGAGCTCGCCACCAAGCTGGCCTCGCTGACGCCCGGTGACCTCGAGTACACGATGTTCGCGGTCAGCGGCTCGGAAGCCAACGAGCGTGCGATGCAGATGGCGCGGCACTACTGGCTGGCCAAGGGCAAGTCCGGCAAGTACAAGATCATCTCGCTGAACGGCGGCTACCACGGCGCCACCGCCGGGACGTACGCCATCTGCGGCCTGCCGCACATGGTCGAGGCGTACGCGCCGCTGCAGGTGCCGGGCTTCGCCAAGGTCACGCCGCCGTATCCCTACCGCGATCGCGGGAAGGGCACCGACGCCGAGCTGGTCGAGCGGCGGGTGCGCGAGCTGCGCGAGACCATCCAGCGCGAAGGGCCGGACACCGTCTCGGCCGTGATCATGGAGCCGGTCATCTCGTCCGGCGGCTTCATCATGCCGCCCATCGGCTGGCTGCGCGCGGTGCGCGCGCTGTGCGACGAGCTCGACGTGCTGCTGATCGCCGACGAGGTGATCACGGGCTTCGGCCGCACCGGCCGCTGGTTTGCCGTCGAGCACGACGGCGTCGTCCCCGACATCATGTCGGTGGCCAAGGGCATCACCTCCGGCTACATCCCGCTCTCGGCCGCGATCGCTCGGCGCAAGCTGGCCGAAGCGTTTCCGGAGGACACGCAGAAGGAGAACGTCCACCCCAACACCTACGCCGCGCATCCGGTGGCCTGCGCCGCCGGGCTCGCGAATCTCCAGATCATGGAGAAGGACCATCTCGTCGAGAACGCCGAGGCGATGGGCACGCGGCTGCTCGAGGGACTGCGGGAGGCGGTGGGCAAGAACCGCCTGGTCGGCGAGGTGCGTGGGCGCGGTCTGATGGTGTGCGTGGAGCTGGTGGAGCCCGATGGTTCGGGCCGCCCGCTGCACGCCGACCAGGTCGCCAAGCTCGACCGCAAGGCGTGGGAGCGCGGCGCGATCGTCTACGCCCGTGGCCAGGTGCTCCGGCTGGCGCCGCCGCTGTGCATCACGCGCGAGGAAGTCGATCAGCTGATCGGCATGGTTGCCGGAAGCATCCAGTCGCTGTCGACCGAGCTGTAACGGATCGAACCGTCGGCGGGGGCCGTGAGGCCCCCGCCGCGCTGGTCACCGCGCCTTGCGGTAGCGTCGAATCAGCGCGTTGGTCGAGCTGTCGTGGTCCAGCGGCGGATCACCGGCACTGGCCAGCTCGGGAATGATGCGGTTGGCGAGCGCCTTGCCGAGCTCCACCCCCCACTGGTCGAACGAGTTGATCCGCCAGATCGTCCCCTGCACGAACACCTTGTGCTCGTAGAGCGCGACCAGCGCGCCGAGCGTGGCCGGCGTGAGGCGATCGGCCAGGATCGTGTTGGTGGGGCGGTTGCCCTCGAACGTGCGGTGCGGCACCTGGAATGCCGCCACGCCTTCCGCCGTGACCTCCTGGGCCGTCTTGCCGAAGGCCAGCGCCTCGGTCTGCGCGAAGAAGTTGGCCATGAGCTGATCGTGCTGCTCGCGCATCGGCGTGCTGGTCTGGTTGAAGCCGATGAAGTCGGCCGGGATGAGCTTGGTGCCCTGATGGATCAGCTGGTAGTACGCGTGCTGGCCGTTGGTCCCCGGCGTGCCCCACACGATCGGGCCGGTGTGGTAGTCCACACGGCGGCCGTCGAGATCGACCGACTTGCCGTTGGATTCCATGTCGAGCTGCTGCAGGTACGCCGACAGCCGGCCGAGATAGTGGCTGTACGGCAGCACCGCGTGGGTCTCGGCGCCGAAGAAGTCGTCGTACCAGAGGCCGAGCAGGCCGAGCAGCACCGGCAGGTTCCGCTCGAACGGCGTGGTCCGGAAGTGCTCGTCCATCGCGTGGAAGCCGCCCAGCATGTCGCGGAAGTGGTCGGGCCCGATGGCGAGCATCAGCGCCGTGCCGATGGCCGAGTCGAAGGAGTAGCGGCCCCCCACCCAGTCCCAGAACCCGAACATGTTGGCCGTGTCGATCCCGAACTTCGACACTTCGGCGGCGTTGGTGGAGACCGCCACGAAGTGCTTGGCCACCGCGCGCTCGTCCTTGAGGGTGGCCAGAGACCACGCCCGGGCATCCCTGGCGTTGGTCAGCGTCTCCAGCGTGGTGAAGGTCTTGGACGCCACGATGAAGAGCGTCTCGGCGGCGTCGAGGTCGCGGGTGGCCTCCACGAAGTCGGCGGGGTCCACGTTGGAGACGAAGCGCACGTTGAGGCTGGCATCCGCGTAGGGTCGCAGCGCGTCGTAGGCCATGACCGGGCCGAGGTCGGAGCCGCCGATGCCGATGTTGATCACGTTGCGGATGCGCTTGCCGGTGTGGCCCTTCCACTCTCCGCTCCGGATCCGCGTGGCGAAGTCGGCCATGCGGTCGAGCACGGCGTGGACGCCGGGGACCACGTTCTCGCCGTCGACCACGATCGAGGCTCCCCGCGGCGCGCGCAGCGCGACGTGGAGCACCGCGCGCTTCTCGGTGATGTTGATCTTCTCGCCGCTGAACATCGCGTCCCGCCGCTCGGCCACGCCGGCGTCGTGGGCCAAGGCGACGAGCAGGCGCAGCGTCTCGTCGGTCACGCGGTTCTTGGAGTAGTCGAGGAACAGTCCGGCGCCCTCGGCGGTCATCCGCTCGCCGCGCTTGCCCGGCTCGGCGAACAGCGAGCGCAGATGCAGGTCCTTGACCTGTGCGTGGTGCGCCTGCAGCGCTTTCCAGGCCGGGCGCTGGGTGAGTGATCCGGTCCCCGTGGTCACGTCGTCTTCTCCTCGATCTCCGGCGGCGAGCCGGTCAGTGAGCTCTCGTCAGCGTGCGCACGCGGCCGCCGTCCCACACCATGACCGCGTGGGCCATGGCCACGAAGAGCCCGGTGCCGACCACGCCGGGAATCTCGCATAGCGTGCGATCCAGGGCGGCGGGGTCGGTGATGGCCTTGACCGCGCAGTCCAGGATCAGGTTGCCGTTGTCGGTGACGACGGGCGAGGCGCCGCTGGTGCGGACCAGGGGTGGATAGCCCATCTCGGTGAAGCGGCGCTGGCAGAACGGCGCGGCGAACGGCACGACCTCGACGGGGAGCCGGCCACGACCGCCGAGCGCCGGGACGAGCTTTTCCGGGCCGACCAGCACGACGAAGCGGCGCGCCGCCGCCGCCACGATCTTCTCGCGCACCAGCGCTCCGCCGTAGCCCTTGACGAGATCGAGCTGCGGATTGACCTCGTCGGCGCCGTCGACGGCGACGTCGAGGGTGGTGGGCTCGGCGATCAACGGGATGCCCAGCGTGCGGGCCAGCGTGGCCGAAGCCTCCGAGGTGGGCACGCCGGTGACGCGGAGCCCGGACTTCACGGCTGAGCCCAGGGCATGGATGAAGGCCGTCGCGGCCTGACCGGTGCCCAGGCCGACGACGGCGCCAGGCTTCACCTCGGCGAGCGCAGAGCGCCCGAGCGCCGCCGCCTCCTGGTCCGTCATCCCGATCCTCCCGTGGCTGCACCACTATAATAGGGTTCGCCATGAGCCAGGGTGAAGATCGCTACCACACCGAGCGCGCACGCATCGAGCAGGGCCACACCAAGTACCGCGACAAGCTCAAAGCCGAGGGCAAGCTGTTCGTCCGGGACCGGCTGAAGCTGTTGCTCGACCCCGGCAGCGAGTTCCAGGAGGAGTGGCTCTTCGCGCGCTCCAACGAGGCCGACACGCCGGCCGACGGCGTCGTCACCGGCGTGGGCCGCGTGGGCGGGCGGACCGTGTGCGTCATGGCCAACGACTACACGGTCAAGGCCGGCTCGTGGGGCGAGAAGACCGTGCTGAAGATCGTGCGCATCCAGGAGAAGGCGGCCCGCCTGCGCGTGCCCATGCTCTATCTGGTGGACGCCGCCGGCGGGCGAATCTCCGAGCAGATCAAGATCTTCCCCGGGCGCTTCCACGCCGGCCGCATCTTCTACAACGAGGTGCAGCTCTCGGGCGTCGTGCCCCAGATCTGCATCCTGTTCGGGCCCTCGCCCGCCGGCTCGGCCTACCTGCCGGCGCTGACCGATCTGGTGATCATGGTCGAGGGCAAGGCCTCGCTCTACGTGGGCAGCCCGCGCATGGTCGAGATGGCCATCGGTGAGAAGACCACGCTCGAAGAGCTGGGCGGCGCGCGCATGCACTGCGAGGTCTCGGGCTGCGGTGACGTGCTGGCCGCCTCCGACGAGGAGGCGATCGAACTCGCCAAGCGCTACCTGGCCTACATGCCCGCCTCGTTCCGCGAGACGCCGCCGCGGGCGGCCGCGACCGATTCCAAGCCCGGGCGCTCGATCGACGAGATCGTGCCGTACGACCAGCGCAAGTGGTTCGACATGTACGAGGTGATCGACCGGGTGGTGGACGCCGGCTCGTGGTTCGAGATCAAGAAGCTGTTCGCGGGGGAGATCATCGTGGGGCTGGCCCGCATCGGCGGACGCGTGACCGGCATCGTCGCCAACCAGCCGAAGGTGAAGGGCGGCGTGCTGATGGTGGACTCGTCCGACAAGGCCGCGCGCTTCATCTCGCTCTGCAACGCCTTCAACATCCCGCTGGTGTACCTGTCCGACATCGCCGGCTTCATGGTGGGCACCAAGGTGGAGCGGCAGGGGATCATCCGCCACGGCGCCAAGATGGTCTTCGCCACCTCGCAAGCCACCGTGCCCAAGATCAGCGTGATCGTGCGCAAGTGCTACGGCGCCGGTCTCTACGCCATGTGCGGGCCGGCCTTCGAGCCCGACGCCACCATCGCGCTGCCCCAGGGCCAGATCGCGATCATGGGACCGGAGCCCGCCGTCAACGCCGTCTACTACAACAAGATCATGGAGCTGCCGGAGAGCGAGCGGGCGACATTCGTGAAGGCCAAGCGCGACGAGTTCGCGCAGGACGTCGACGTCTACAAGCTCGCCTCCGAGATGCTGATCGACGACATCGTGCCCGGCGCCGCGTTGCGCGACGAGCTGATCAAGCGCCTGACCTACGCCGAGAGCAAAGCGCACGAGTTTCCGCAGCGTCGCAACGGGGTGTTGCCAGTCTAGACGCGCCGCGAACATCGCGTGCGCCGACGTGGCACGAAGCGGCGTGTCAGCCACCCGGCGGTGTCACACCACCTCGCGCCCGCCGGCTGACAGCGGGTCTCGCCACCACTGACTTCATCGCTACATAGGGGTCTGGCGTACCCCTTGCTCCCTCACCCTCGGCCATCTTCACGGGGCCGGGAGGAACATCGGTGGGCAAAGCGTCACGCCGTCGATCGACGCACCTCTACTACACGCTGGGGATCTGTGGCTTCGTCCTGCTGGTGGGACTGGCCGCGCTGGACCGCGTGGGGCGGATGGACGTGCGCTTCTTCAGCGATTCGCTGCCCTCGGCGCGCGCCTTTGCCCACTACCTGATCGGTGACTTCAGCGGCGCCGCGCGGTGGTACCGCGCCAGCATGGCCGCCTCGGTCGAGCCGCGACAGACCTCGTCGTCGGGCGCGCTGCTGGCCGGCAACCAGGAGCTGGCCGAGACGCTCGCCCGCCGCGAGATCGCGGTGTATCCCGAGGCGCTGGCGCCGGTCCTGACGCTGGCCGAGATCGCGCTGGCGCGACGACAGTACGACGCGGCCCTGACCCACACCGCGCGAGCGCTGAAGCTGCAGCCCGACGACTACGACGCGCTGCTGATCACGACGCTGGCCCAGGCCGGCCGCGGCGACCGCGCGGGGGCGCTCGACGCGCTCAAGCGCGCGCTCCGCCAGGATCGGCTCGAGCGCCGCTACACCGTGTTCCTGGCCACCCTGCAGGCCGCCGGCGACCTGGCCCTGCAGGACGATCCGCCGCTCTGCCTGCTCGCCCACGTGCACCGCTACCTCAGCGCCTACGATCCCGCGCGGATCGACAGCGCCGCGCAGTACGCGCAGCGGGCCATCGAGGCCAACGATCGGGTGGACGACGCGCTGGTCACGCTGGCGCTCGTGCACGGGGCCCGCGGCCAGCGCCGGCGGGCGCTGGAGGAGCTCGAGCGCGCCATCGCCGCCAACGGGTCGAACACGGCGGCGCTGCTCGGCGCCGCCCGTATGTTCGCGGCACGCGGCGAGCTGGCCGGCGAGTACCGCATGGTGCAGATGGCGTTCCGCGCGACGCCCGACGATCCGTACGTCGCCGAGCGCTTCCACGACGTGCTCACGCGCGGCCTCGGCGACTACCAGCAGGCCCGGGCTGTCGACGAGACCGCGGTGGCGGCCCGGCCGGACGCGATCGT
>Ga0134122_10004772_pt1 | contig 10048 bp, 6 predicted proteins | sample KB302_FD_96461 | JGI IMG/M metagenome (GOLD analysis project Ga0134122, IMG submission 96461) | Terrestrial soil microbial communities without Nitrogen fertilizer from Kellogg Biological Station, Michigan, USA - KB3-0-2 | ecosystem: Environmental > Terrestrial > Soil > Unclassified ... | reverse complement strand
TTTTGCCGCTGACTTTCACAGTGTGAACGGGCCGCAATACAAAATCCACGCCGCGAATTTCCTGCGCGGCGGGCACGTGCACGCTCACGGCAGTTTCCGGGTCCGTGCCTCCGGGATAATAAGTGGCGGCATAGGATTCGTCACTGGTGCTGGCTGCTGCAGGCTGGGTTGGACCGCCGCGGCCGCCGGGTCCGCCCGGACCCCCAGGTCCAAAGCCATTATTCGGCGTGGCGCTGACGAAATAATCGCCGGGATTCAGGTAATACAAACGATACACGCCCTGATCGTCGGTCATTCGCTGTCCTCCGGATACCAGAGTGCGGACGCCGTTCTGATACTGATAAGACAGCACCTGGACCTGCACGCCCTGCAGGGGATCGCCGCGTTCGTCGATGATCTTTCCCGTTATCGTTCCCGTCGGAACAAGCTGGATTGTGAGCGCCGCCACACGCTGCCCGGCAGTGAGAGTAATCGGCGTCCCTCTTCCGCTCCATGTGCGTTGACCGTATTCCTGGCTGATGAATCCTTCATGGTCGACGGCAACCTGATACTGGCCTGGGCTCACATTCATGAATTCGAATGTTCCATCGTCTCCGGTCGTCACCTGGTTTTGACCGCCGCCAGGAAGTCCTCCACCGCCGCCTTGCGGCCCTCCACCGCGGCCTCCCTGCTGGCCGCCACGTCCGCCTTGCTGTTGAGCGCCACCCTGTTGTTGAGCGCCCCCCTGCTGGGGAAGGTTGGCCTGCGGCAGTTGGCTGTTTCCCCCCGGAACGGTATTCACACTGCCCGCCACCGGTCGTAATGTAACCGTGGCTTTCCGCACAGGCTCTCCAGCGCCTGCCTTGAGGACGGAACCGGAGATGTAGGCCTTGGATGGATCCTGGACTGCTTTTTGTGTGGTCTGCACCGTCTGAACAGTTTGCTGAGCGCCGGAAATGAAACGGAATACTAAGAATGCCAGTCCGCCAGCGATCGCTCTGTATTTCATGGACAGAGTGTACTGGCCCGCTGTCGAACCCTTCTGTTAATAATTGTTAAAAGGAGCGACGATAAAAAAGATAACGCCGAGGTTTCGCGCAGGGTTGATCATCAGGTGAGGTGAAACTGTCACCGACCGTTCCGACGTGATGGTCGTGATTCCGTTGGACACGTTATCATTGCGAGTAATTGTGCGCAGGTCACTTCCAGCATTGTCGCTCTTGTTGTACTGCCCATTCCGTGTCGTGCTCAATCTTCCGGACAATGAGGTGTCACTTTCCCGCTGCTGCTTGAGCGCCGTATTTCTTCGCAAGCTGGTAGGACGCAACCTGCGCTGGTTCCAGCATGTCGAGAATCTTGATCATCGCGGCGTTATCAATATCTCTTTGAGACACATTCCTATTTGCTTGACGTGCAGCCTGCTGGAGTTGAGTCCGAAGTTCAGGCCACGCCGCAGTGACCTTGGTAACTTGATCATCGGTTAGCGGAGTGTCCTGCATTGCTTCCACGGCAACGAGTGTTTCAATGCCGCCACGATCCAGCATTTGAGTGTATTGCCATTTCTTCAGGGTCTCCGCCTGCGGAGGGTTCAACATGGCTTCAACCTTCTTGTACATGTTGTCGGTTGAGGACTGAATGATTTGTTGAGGATTATTGTTGCGGTTGTTGTTGATGCCACCGCCACGGCCACCGCCGATGTTGCCGCCGGACAGGCCCGCCCGCATCGCAACATCGAGATCCTGAAGTTCGGACTTCATCACGATTTCGGCAAGCTCCTCCTTGTCCTTTGCAAGCGGGAGATTCCCTTTCGCAAGCACCTTCCGAATGGGCTCCAGCCGGTCCGAAGGCGTCGCGTCCTGCTTCATACAGTATTTTTGGCCATTGGGTTTGGATTCGTTGTTGGCGCTGTTGGAAATATTATTACCGCCGCGGCTCTGGTTGTTATTCCCGCGGCCAGGATTTTGAAGCTGGGTGGAATACCGATCCAGCAATCCGGCCAAACATGTGGCATTCGTCTTGTCGGCAGCGTGCGCTTTCTGGACCAGCGTCACTTGCTCCGGTGACAGAAACAGCGGAAGTTTGGTCGTCAAAAAGTCTTCGTTTTTCAGGTTGGTGATGGTGTCCATCTGAATCGCGAGCGCATTCGCCGGCTGAGCGGCTTGCGGATTGTTCCCCGGTTGGCCGCCTTGATTACCACGAACGCCGTTGCCACCGCCTTGGTCTGCTGGAATGTTCGCCCCACCAGGAAAACCTCCGGGGAATCCCCCAGGGAAGTCGCCCCCAGGAAATCCCCCGGGAGAATTTCCCCCCGGCCCCCCACCGGGAAAGTTGCTCGCTGGGAATCCCGCATCATTATTACTGGCATTTGTTCGCAGGAGCTGGATTCTATCGGTGAGCGTCACGATTTCCTTGTCTAGCAAGGACTGTAAAGGCTTTTCCTGCTGTTTTTCCAGGGGCGTCTTGCCCTTTTTCAGGGTGGATTGGATGTCTTGAAACATAGTCTTGGAATCAGGAATCTGGATACCGCCGCGTCCACCGAAGCCGGGACCGCCCCGCCCGCCGCGATCGCCGCCCAATAGCCCTGAAAGATCGATAGCATCGCCACCGAAGCCGCCCCCAAATCCTCCGTCCTGGCTGTGCATCGGCCGGTACATCGGAATTATCAGAACTGCAACGGCGACCGCAAATGACAGTCTCTTCATACTTTCTCCTGAGTAATTCTTCCTCGCGCCAGACTTGCCCTATCAATTAGGAGGCTACCCGCTTCGGTTCAGTTACGTCGTTGCAACTTGAGGTTTGTAAACTTGTTAAGAATGCGCCAGGGTACTGTCAACGAATCTTAAGTTTTGTAAAGGACTCGAACTCCGATGTTTCATGACGGGCAACATAGGTTAAAAGAAGTAACGATGTCGCGAAGTAGTTCGGACGGCAGTTTCATTTCTTCGACGCCTCAGGCACAGCTGTCCATCTTTCTGGTCGAGGACGATGTCGAGTTGTGCGCATTGATGGTGGACTATTTCAAGCAGCACGGTTGTCGTGTCGAAATTTCTCACGACGGACACACTGGACTGCTCCGTTCCCTTGCAGAGAAATTTGATGTGATCATTCTCGATGCGATGTTGCCTTTGCTTGACGGGTTTGGGCTGCTGCGACTGCTTCGAAAGCAAAATGCGACACCGGTCATCATGCTGACCGCGCGCACCGCTCAGAAGGATCGCATCACAGGACTCGATGCCGGGGCAGATGACTATCTCCCGAAACCGTTTGATCCCGACGAGCTGCTGGCGCGCATTCGGGCAGTGCTGCGTCGCGCCGGTACAGCGAAGAGTGTCCAAGCGGATGTAATTGAGGTCGGGGGACTCCTGCTCAATGCCGTCTCTCGTGAAGTCCGCTATTTGACACGACGCGTGGCGGTCACCGTCGTTGAGTTCGACATTCTCGAAATGTTGATGCGGTCCTCCGGACGGGTAGTGTCGCGGGATGAGTTGGCGATCGCGTTATATCAGCGCCGGTCCACCCCCTATGAACGATCGCTTGATGTGCACATTAGTCATTTACGCAAGAAAATCGAATACGTAAGTGGGCCGGTCATTCAAACAATTCGTGGAATCGGCTATCGTCTTACTCCATAGCCCAGGGGGATCTGTTGAGGTCAATCTACGCCAAGATTCTGTTGTGGTTTTTTGGGACAGTGCTGCTGACCCTCATTGGCCTCGGCGTCATCTCGAGATTCGTCGTCTCCGATATGGTCGCGAGCAACAGCGGGTTCGGGCGCCTCAATGGGTTGCAGCTTGAAGAAGCAAGAGAGACGTACGAATCGCAGGGTCGGGTTGGGCTGGCCGCATACTTCGATCGCGTGGACCGGATTTTAGGGGGCGAGCGCTATTTCACAAACGCCCAGGGCATCGATCTGTTGAATGGCGAAGACCACTCGGCCCTGCTCCAGACTCTTGGTCCCAAATGGGGCGTCCCCCGGCCCGCACTCGGTCATATGACTGTCGCGGTGGCGTCGGAAGACAATCGCTATCGGCTCATAGCGATCGTGGATCCTCCAATACAACCGGGCATCTACTTGCCATACTACCTGCCAGTCCTGGCGGTGGTCGCGCTCCTATGCTGGATCCTGGCACGACGGATTGCCGCACCTTTGCACGATCTCGTGGGTGCTGTCGATCGGTTCGGCCATGGTGAACTTTCGGTCCGCGTGAATTCGCGGCGGCGGGACGAGTTCGGGGAACTGGGCAATGCGTTTGATCGGATGGCCGCGCGCATTGGAACGCTGCTCACAGCGGAACGTCAATTACTGCAGGATATTTCCCACGAGTTGCGGTCGCCATTGGCCCGCCTCAGCTTTGCGGCGGAATTGGCACGCACCGCTGACGACCGGGATGCTGCCGCGCAGCGGCTCAAGAAAGAAATCCATCGCCTGACGAACCTTGTCGATGAACTCTTGCAAGCGACCCGAGCCGAAGGCGACCCCTTGCCGATGGCGTTGGAGAATATCCGGCTAAACGACGTGCTCACCGAGGTGGTCGAAGTCTGCCGCGTCGAAGCCGATGCTCATGGATGCTTCATCGCACTTGAAGGAGAACAGCGCGTCATCACGATGCCAGGCAATCGCGAGCTGTTACGCCGTGCGATCGAAAACATCATGCGGAATGCGATCCGGTACACCCCGCATGCATCCGTGATTGATGTAAGGTTGAGCGCTAACAGTCATACCGCGTGTATATCTGTGAGGGACTATGGTCCCGGAGTTCCCGAAGCAGCGCTTACGGACATCTTCCGGCCATTCTTTCGCGTCGACGACTCCCGGAACAACGCCACGGGTGGCGTCGGACTCGGCCTGGCGATCGCGCAGCGGGCAATCACCTTGCATCACGGCCATCTTAGCGCAGCGAACATGCATCCCGGTCTCACCGTAACGGTGGAGTTCCCGGCCCTCACTGGAGTCGCATAGCGCGATCACGGCACGTGGCGTCGTACTGTTGCGAAGAATCCGGCGAACTATTGTTGGTTCACAAGCCCAGAATCATCCGATGCAGCTCCGCATTCGTCCAGTGCAGGACCTCCTTTGGGCGAACCGCAGGCAAGAGCCTTAGTACCGTACCGTCGGGGTTTTCAATTCGGAAGCAAATGCATCCTCGTTCCTTAACAGATTCAATTCTGTGACTTGGCAACAACTGCTTCGTTGCTTTGGCGACTCGCTCCTGCGCTTCAATCAAATCTCTTTCCATCTGTTCTTTGCTCTGTTTCGCGCGGTCTGGATCGTGAGGGTGTGTGCAATCGCCGGGTTTTACCAGGATTTGGTACCAGATCCGATCGTGAAGAAAATGTTGAGCGTGGTACCCATCAAGCGAATATTGTTTTCGGTGATTTGACCTGCGATGACATTGAATTCCTTGTACCAGATGTTTTTTCGATTGTAGACATTGAAGACTGAGATGCCGAACGTCCCTTTTCCGCCGTCGCCAATAGAGACGAGTTCGCGGGTCAGAGAAAGGTCCATGCGATGATACGGCGATAATCGACTCCCGTTCTTATCCCCAACGGTGACTCGGTCAAACGTGCCGCCAAAAGGAAGGGTTACTGGCTCTGTCCCATTAGGGGCAGTGTAGGGCTTGCCGGTTGCGTAGATCCAGGTGCCGGACAGTTTCCATCCTCCGATGGGATGCACGTCGACGATTTTGAATTCGTGGCGCTGATCCTGATCTGCGTAGTATTCCGCAGTGTTCAGTGTGGGAAAGTACTCCTTCGCCTCACTGAGGGTGTAGCTGAGCCAGCCGGTATTACGTCCGGATCGCTTTTGGACGAGCATTTCAATGCCGCGATTCCGGCCTTCCCCAACGTAGAAAAAATCGCGATAGTTTACGGATGCTGCGGCAGTGGAAAATCGCGGGGCGAATTGGGACAAGCCGGAAATCGTTTTCTTATAGGCTTCCGAGTCGAACAACCACTGCCCGTATTCGAAGGTGCCTCCGGCGATAATCTCCTTGTTGGACGATACAGGAACTGTGACGCCATCAGCGGCGGTCCAAAAAGCACGATTGCCCTGCAAGAGATCTTCGCGCGTCACTCTGCTCGTGAACTGGTGGTACCGGCCGCCAGCGAGTTTGAGTTTGAAGTTGTCATTGAGAAACAAGTAGCCGGCAAAGCGCGGATCAAGATAGGACCTTCCCGTGCGATCATAGCGGGTGACCCGTACCCCAGGTACCACCAGCGCCCGCTTTCCTGGTATCAAGCGATCCTGAAGGAACACCGCGGTCGTCCGGCTTCGTCCCGATTGGTCGAGAACTCCGGCCAGCGACGAAGTCGTAGAGCCGGACGGCGGGGCGCCGCCGGCACGAAATACATATGCATCGCGGATTGTGGATGCCTCGACGCCTCCTTCAAGCGTATTCCGCTGTCCCAGATTAATTGCCAGATTCATTTTGAGGGTAAGATCCTCCAGCCGGTTTTCTTCCGCTGCAGGATTGTTGGCGTTGCCGGCCTGGAAGGAACGATTACGGATGTCTTTGAACCTGGAGTATCCGAGCGACGCGTTGCTGCTGATCCGGTCGTTCCATTTTCCAGCCCACTCCAGTCCAGCACCGGTGTTGCCTGAAGTGCGAAGATCCTTGATGTCCACGTTCGGGTTATTTACATCAATCCCTCTGGCCGCCAGGTCGATACCTCTCGATTTTATAAAATCCAGAAACTGCGTTGGGAGGGTAAATGACCGGGAGTTGTCGATATCATCGGAGCCCTTATACGATGAAATCGACACCGTTTGCGCTGTTGACGGTTTCCAGAGGAATTTCGCATTGCCGTCATAGAATCCCGAAATCGGCTGGCTGTTGAATGAACCGAATCCCGGTCCCCCGCCCGGCCCCCCTGCGGGCCCTCCTCTTGGGGCGCTTGTAGTGACCTGACTTGTCTTGAGGATCTTATTAAAGAGCGGCCCTTGAAACGATCGTCGATAAGAGACAATGATCGACGCCTTGTCACGGATGATGGGGGTTTGAAACTGGCCATGGAGGCTGAGCAGGCTGATGCCAACAGTGAACTCAGGCCGGTCGAGCCGTCCAGACTTTCCGGTAAGATCCATAAAGCTCGAGAGGGTGCCTCCTTTTTTCGCTTCGAATCCACCTTTGCTCAGTTCGACCTTTTGCACGGCGTCCATATTGAAGGCGCTGAAATAGCCAAAGAGATGATCGACTCCATAAGCGCGAAAGCTGTCGTATTCCACAAGAGTTTGGTCCGGCTTTCCTCCGCGCACGGAAAGCCCGGACGACGTTTCATTGCTTCCCGCAATGCCGGGCAGCAGTTGGAAAGCCCGGAAAATATCCTGCTCGCCGAGACTCGGCAATGCAGTGATTTGCGAGGGTACGAATTCAATGAGGCTGATCTCACTTGTCGTTGTCATCAGGGGTTTATCGTCGAGTGTGACTGTGACCGCCGATGCCACTGCGTTGAGCTGCAATGTGATGTCCAACCTTGTTGTTGCCGCACCGTTGCGGAACTGCACATTCGCGATCGTCTGCGGCTGAAATCCGGCTTGACGGACGCTGACTGTGTAGATGCCCTTTGTCCCTACGCTGACACGATAGTTGCCCTCGCTATTGCTCACCGTGGCTTTCGTGGTTTTCGTTACAGTATCGGTTACTTCGATTTCACTGGAGGGGAGCACCGCCCCGGTTGAGTCGGTGATTCTTCCGATCAATTCGCTCTCCGTCGCCTGAGCAGATAATTGAATAGCTGGCGAGATACACAGTGCTGTGAATAGCACCGTCCAAACGAAACGCATTCTTTCCCCCCAGGAAAATATCGAAGTGATCTGGCCGTTATTTCACGCTTGAACTAGACGGTGAACGGTTTGGAACGTTGCGGCGGAACAGCCATCTTTACAAATCTTAAGAAAATGTATGTTCATCAGTTGATCGAATGGGAGGTGTAATCGCGCGCCTGTCTCAATTCTCAGTCGGCTTCAATCTCATGCAAGGACCATTCCAAGAGTCGCTTCTCCCGCTCGGTCGCCGCCTTGTCGATTGCCGCGCGAAGTTTAGACTGGGCCGGAGCCGCCGCGGCGCCCATGAATCCCAACGCGGTGGCGGCATGCTCACGTGTCGCCAGATTGTCGGAAGTGAGGGCGGTTGTGAGCTGGTTAATAGAATCCGCGGGAGCACACGCCAACAATTTGTAGCCCCAATCCGGCGTGTTCTTATCGGTGCCTTCCTGAATCTGCTTCAGGAGGATCAATGCGACCGGTCGCAGGCGTTCGCCCAGCTCACGGAAATAGGCGGCGTACATGGTGGAGAACAAATCGAGGCCACCTATTCCCATTCCACCGCCAATTCCCCCGCCCCTGCCGCCGCCGAAACCACCGCGGTCGCCGCCGCCCTGCGTCTGCCAAGGGAGTGAATTGGATCGGATCGCCCAGACTGTGGCGCCCGGCAACACGGGGTTGGCGAGCGGGGTCATTTGCAAAGGGTTAATGGCGTCAATGGCGACCGGTCCGAGCAGGGAAAGGTAGATGTCCGTGTTGTACCGGTCGATTTCATCCGTGGATGGCAGGGCCTTGATGAGGAAGTCGACGGCGGGGTGCGCTTCCGGTCCGCCGATCTGCGCCATCGCTCGAACCGCGGCCAGACGCACGGTCTTGGGCTGGTCGTCGCCCAGCATCTTAGCCAGAGCTGCAGGAACCGGACGGGCGGCGGGGCCCATCCTTCCAAGCGCGTCGGCCGCCTCAATCTTCAGGCCCGCATCGCTCAGCAGCGGAACGAGCGCGCTCGCGGTGCCGGAGGCGACAGGCCCCAGCGTGGCGACAGCCCGAACAGCGGCGCGACGCGTCTGTACGGTCTGATCTTTGAGCACGGCCGCAAGTCCGGGAATCAGCGGCGCCGCGCCGACGCCCGCTCGGCCAACGGCATCCGCTGTTGCGCGGCGAATGGAGGCATCGGTGCTGACGAGATCACGGGACAGCACATTGACGGCTTCGCCATTGCTGCCTGTGATGCGGAGGATCGCGGAGGCCGCAGCGATGCGGACGCGTTCAGCCGGATCCGTCAGGAGTTTGATCAAGCCAGCCTCGGCGGATTTGGCCTTGCGGCCGAGCCGCTGTAGATCCGTTGCGGCTTCCGCGCGCACGGCCGCATCCGGCGATGAGAGTCTTTGCAAGAGAGTTGGGAGTTCCTCTTCTCCCACCGCGCCCAACCCGATGAAGTAAGCAGGATTCGTGGACATGGCCGCGACTGTTCCCGGCATCTTCATGTTGGCGCGGATGCGCTGAAGCCGAATGACGCTAGGAAGATACATGCGGTTCAAGGCGAGATCGAAGCTGGCGGCGGTGTCGTCGGCCCCGTGCTGAACCGTCGTCAGGATTGCGTCGCCGCCGGTGAGCATCTTGGCGATTCCATCCGCCAGCCTCGAAACCGAGCCGTAATAGGCCAGAGGAAGATCGGATCGGTCGACCCCGAGTTTCCATTCACCGCCGGAAGACTTCGCCTGATACCAACCGTCTCCAAAACAAAGCAGTGACGTGGTGCGTGTTGAAAACAGGACACCCCGCGCGCCGGGCTCAGCCCACTGGACTACGGCCGGCGGAACAAGATTGCCATCGGACGATGCCACATTGTGAAGAATGGGAGCCTGGGCCGCAGCCCCCTTGAGGGGCCGAAGCTCCTTCAATGTCAGAATGTGCGTGGACTCGTTGAACCCGGCCACCTCGACGAGGGAAATCTTCTGCGCATCGTTGATGATCTTGCTCATGGTCGGGGCGATGTCGATGTAGGCGTCCGACTGACTGACGATGCCGAGACACAGGCACACGAGCGCAAGGCATGAAAAACGTTTTCTGAAACTCCGATTGATGAAGTACGACATTGTTTCTATTCTCCTCCGATTCTTATGGTGTGTCAGGCCCGTGTGAACCTAGTCCAAATACCCCAAGCTCACGAGCTTGGCTTCCTGATCGGCGGTCAACAGCGGAAGCAGCGCCTTCTGCGCGGCGGCGAGATCCGCGGCCGCTTTCTGACGGGCGCCGCGCACGGCGGCGAGTCTGTCTTTGATTTGCTCCGGTGTGCTGGTGGTG
>Ga0134122_10004768_pt1 | contig 10051 bp, 8 predicted proteins | sample KB302_FD_96461 | JGI IMG/M metagenome (GOLD analysis project Ga0134122, IMG submission 96461) | Terrestrial soil microbial communities without Nitrogen fertilizer from Kellogg Biological Station, Michigan, USA - KB3-0-2 | ecosystem: Environmental > Terrestrial > Soil > Unclassified ... | reverse complement strand
GCGCGAAGCTTCAGATGCGTGAACATCGGACGTGCATCATCGGCATCGGACAGATTCGCGGGACGCAGGTTTTTGCCCTGACCGCGGTCCGCGGGCAGAAGCTTCAAGCTCACCGAGCGGCCCACATTTCCGCCGATCGCGAAGATGCGTTTGCCGGCATCATCCACTTTCACGACGATGTCGCAATGCGTTCTTGCGCCGATTCCAAGCTGGCGCCGGCGCTCGGCGATACTGCGGTAGGCCGGCCGCTGGCTGCTGCACAAGAGGTCGCCCGGCACGATGGCTTCCTCACCGAGATCGTAGGCGACGAAGCCAGCCCCAGGCGCGCTTCCAGCGCGTGCGTGAATCGCCTGGTCGATATAGACCCAATGGGCGATCGCGCGCTGGAATTGACTGACATCGCCAAGGCCTGCCTCGCACATCACCCAAGACACGAACGCGGCGGACCAGGGATCGGCCCAACGCCCGTCAATGCCCTGCGGGCCATTCCAGGCACGGTTTTGATTGGCGATCATCTCGGACGCTCGCGGAGTTGCGGCCCAATAGCCCGCAACCGAGGCGGCGACGCGCACGGCTTCCTCTTGAGGAAGTCCTGGAAAGCGTCCTTGCCGCGGACGTTCAACGAGGGCGCCGTCGCCGTTTGCCCCAAATCCAAAAGGCCCCGCGAGGCCCAACGAAGGTTCCTGGTCAACGCCTGTGCGATCGACGATCGGAAACCCAAAAAAACCCCATTCCTGTACGGCCACATTGACAATACGCCGCCGCGTTTCAGCCGAAGGCATCGTACGGCAGGCGATCTGGCGAAGAGTCATCTGCCCGACAGCGCCGCGGACGCGCTCCGATGGCGGCGTCACTTCGAGTTTCTCGGGTGGTAGGCGGCGATACTGTGCCTCCTTCGCCGATGCAGGGGACGCAACGGTCACGCCCGCCACGAGAACAAACGCGATCATGAAAAAGAATTTCAAAGGGATCCCCTGCACCAATGCCTCAACGTAGCATAAGCATCACGCCGGTTCGACCACGGGGCGCGCCATCAGGTCCGGCTTGAGCGCGAGCACGAGCACCGCGCCGACGAGACAGATCGCGCAGAGCTGCACATCGCCGGCGATCGTCCAGCCAAATTCGGTAGCCAGCCAACCGATCGTATAACCGGCAACAGAAGCCGCCGTATAAAAGCTGGTCACGAAAATGCCGGAGGCGCGCCCCGCGAGCTCGCCGCTCACAGCCTTTATGTGATAGGCGGCAAGATTGACATAAATAGAACCGGGCGCCACGACGCCCCAGGCGAACGCCAGCGGCGCTTGCACCATGAACGTCCCGGGCCCGTTGAACAGCAGCCAGCCCATCAAGGCTGCGGCTAGAAAACTGGCCGCCAACACGGGCCGCATCGGAAAGCGGTCGCCGAGGAAACCACCGGCCACGGATGCAAGAGCGCCGAGGCCAAAGATGCTCATGATCGTGCCCGCGTCGGCGGGGGTGAAGTGCAGCTGCTCGCGCAGATATGTCGGATACATGCCGAGAAAGCCGTAAATCGTCAGCCCGCCGATGCAGGAAAGAATCACCAGGAGGACCGTATTGCGGTTGCGCAATGTTCGCGCGCCGCCGCTCACGCCGGCACCGTGCGTGCCGCCCGCCAGCTTCACCTCGCTGACGGATCGGCGAACAAAGACCGCAACCAGCGCCATGAGCGCGAATCCGAAGATGCCAAAGGCAATCATCGGTGCGCGCCATGTACCGTAGGCCGAAAGAATCGCCGCGCCCAACTGCGGGCCGAGCACCGCTCCCACGCCAAAAGTACAGTTGACCGCGCCGACGCCGGCGCCGCGATAACGCGCAAAGTAGCTTGAAAGAATGGCGAGCATCGCGGTGAGCTGCATCGCTTCGCCCACGCCCGTGAGCGCACGGTAGACGAGCATGTCGGTGAAGCCGACAGCCAAAACCGTGACGATGGTCGCCGCGGAGAAGATGAAAACGCCAATCTGTGCGACTGATTTCCGCGCATAACGCGACATCAGGTAACCGGTTGGGAGACCCGCGAGCGCCATGCCGATGGTAAAGACCGTCGACATCAGGCCCGCCTCGGGCAAGCTGAAAGCGAATTCGCGTCTCACCTCCGGCAGGATGAGGGGAAAGAGCTGCCGGTCCATCGCATTGATCACATAGGAGCCGAGCAGCATCGCAATGCCGAGGAGCGCCAAAACCCTCGCTCCCGCTCGTGTATCGGCTTCCCCAACAGATTGCGTGCCGGTCAGTGCCATCATCACGCCTTTTCTCAAGATGCGGCAGTGTGCATTTGCCGGAGAAATTTATGGGTTCGCTGCTACATACCAATCATGGATGCGCTCGCCGGTCCAGAAGAGGACATCGCTGCGCTTGCGCATGTGCTCCAGCGCTTCGCGGAAGTAACGGAACCGGTGCGGCGCACCCATAATATAAGGATGCACGACCAGCGCCATGACGCGAGCCGAGTTGGCTGAGTCCTTATATATCTGATCGAACTGGTCGATGGCGCGGCTGCGATACTCTGCGGCAACCTGATGTTGGATCAGCATCATCGCCACATCGTTGCATTCTTGCGTGTAGGGGACGCTGACGATCGGTTTGCTCCGCGTTTTCAGCCGCACGGGCTGATCGTCAAGCACCCAATCCGCCACATAGTCGAATCCCTCTTCCGCCAGGAGGTCCGGCGTTTCCCATGTTTCCGTCAATCCCGGTCCAAGCCAACCGCGCGGCGGCCGTCCGGTGAACGCACGAATGGCCTCGCGCGTCTTGACGATGTCCTCGCGCTCGTTCTCGACCTTCTGCATGTTCCTCTGCGTGAAGCCGTGGCCCATGAATTCCCAGCCGCGCTCCAAGGCGGCGCGCGAGATGGGCTCGTAACTGCGAACGGCAGAGCCGTTGATCGCCAATGAGGCGGGGACGTTCAGTGCATCGAACACCTCGAGAAGGCGCCAAAAACCGACGCGATTGCCGTATTCATGCCAGGCCCAATTCGGGATATCGGGCATCGGTGAGCCGCCCGCGGGCGGCGTCAATACCGTGCGCGGCATTGCTTCGAGCGGGCTCCATTCCTCGACGTTGACGATGACCCAGACCACCATCCTGGCGTCGCCGGGCAGCACAAGGCGCGGGCGAGCGGAGATCGGCGAGTAGGCGATGCGATCGGTGGGCAGCATGCGTGTCATTGCTGAGAAGACCCCCTGCGATCACGAAAATTGCCGGGTGCGAGCATATAGGATTTTGCAAGCCCGCCCCACGGCGAGCCCAGGGCCCCACGCAATTTAAGCGCGAACCCCTTTCGCTCGAATTGTGCTCCGGTTCATCGACACTCCGCGAGAGTTTCGCTAGTAACAGTGCAACGCCGCGCGGCTATAGCGGCTGTATTTGGGGACGTTTACCGGGCTAATGCGGGGGGTGAGGGATAGCGCGCGGAGACGCTGCGCGACGCGGAGACGCGTTTCGCGCGCGAGTGTGCTCCATGCGAGTGCCGCGGCGACCGCCTTGGCAATTTTTGCCGGAAGCGCCTGGTCCGCCGAGCCACTGCCGCCCCCGGCGCACGATTTCACCACCTATATGCCGACGGCCAAGGCGACCCGGATCGAGGCCAATGAAGCACCGACGATCGACGGCGACGTCTCCGATCCGGTCTGGCAGAGAGCGGACCCCATCACCGAATTCTACCAGACCGACCCCAACGCGGGGCAACCGTCGTCCGAGCGCACGGATGTGCGCTTCCTCTACGACGCCGAGAATCTTTACGTCTATGTCTATGCCTATGACCGCCGGCCGGACCTCATCCGCGGCACGAGCATGAATCGCGACGGCAATTTCGGCGGCGACGACACCGTGCGCATTTATCTCGATCCGTCCAACACGCGGCGCAACGGCTATCAATTCGTCCTCAACTCTCTCGGCGGCCGCCTCGACCAGCTCATCCAGAACAACACCGATTTTGTCCGCGAATGGAACGCAATCTGGGCCGGTCGGGCGAGAGTGGTGGCCGACGGCTGGACCGTGGAAATGGCCATCCCCTTCCGCGATCTGTCGTTCGATCCGACGAAATCCGATTGGGTGGTCGATATCAGCCGTGAAATTCGCCACTCGAACGAGCGCACCCGCTGGAGCTCGATCAGCGCCGCGGTGCTGGCGACGGATATTTCGCGCTCCGGCACGCTGACCGGCATCACCGACATCAATCAGGGCGTCGGCCTCGACATCCAGCTCTACGGCGCGCTGCGCTATCGCTTCGATTGGCAGCAGCCCCGGCACGAAACCATCAGCTTCCGCGGCAGCGGCAATGCCTTCTACAAGATCACGCCGCAGCTGACCGGCACGCTCACCGTCAATCCGGATTTTTCCGACAGTCCGCTGGATCTCTTGCAGGTCAACACCACGCGCTTCAACCTGTTCCAGCCGGAGACGCGGAATTTCTTCCTACAGGATGCGAACACCTTCGAATTCGGCGGCCGCAACTTCTCCGCCACCATGGACTACAATTATCCGGCCGAGAACGGCTCGCCCTTCTTCTCGCGCAATCTCGGCCTCGCGAGCGGCATTCCGGTCAGCCTGATCGGCGGCGCCAAATTGTCGGGCGAGCTGGCCGGCTTCGGCGTCGGCGGGTTCTCGGTCGTGACCAACGGCACGGGCGACACCAAGCGCAGTCAAGTGCTCTCGATTGCCCGCGTCACCCGGCCCATCGGCGAGTCCAAGCTCGGCTTTGTGTTCACTGACGGTGATCCCACGGGCCGCACCAAAAACACGCTTGCCGGCGTCGATTTCCAGTACCGGGATTCGAATTTTCTGCCGGGTAAGATTCTGCAGGCCGATTTCTATTACGACCGCACGTTCTCGGACACCAAGGGCGATGACGATTCGTTCGGCGTGGCGCTCAATCTTCCCAATGAGCCCTTTGGTCTCGAAACCCGCTTCAAGCAGCTCGGCACGAATTTTTTTCCCGCGCTCGGTTTCGTCAATCGCACCGGCATCAGGCAGTTCGACGGCGTTGCGCAATATCGCCGCCGCGACCTCGGCTGGCGCTGGCTCGATCTCGCCACCTCCTGGTATTTCGTCACCGATTTGAGCAACCATCTGGAGTCGCGTGAGAACGGCATCTGGACCGGCGTATCGTTCCGCTCGACCGATGAGCTCTATGTGCGCGCCTTCGACGATTTCGAAGATGTGCCGGTGTCATTCAAAATTGCCGGCAAGGTTCCGGTTCAGCCCGGCAAGTATCACTGGACCAACGGCAGCCTCTATCTGCAAACCTCGAACGCGCGCCCGATTTCCGCGCGCATCGACGTGCTGTGCTGCAGCTACTATGACGGCCATCAGTTCAAGGTCGTGGTGCGCGCCGATATGCGGCCCAACGCGACGTTCCAGTTCGCGCCGCGCTATACCTATACGTACTTGGACCTGCCCGGCGGGCTTCTCAACATCCACGCCGTCGCGCTCGATCTGATCACCAATTTCAGCCCCGACATGCAGCTCTACACCGAGGTGCAATACGACAATGTCAGCAACAAATTCGCGCTTTCGGTGCGTTACCGCTGGGAGTACCAGCCGGGACAGGAGTTCTTCGCCTCCATCGGCCAGTCGGCGCTCATTCCGGGAGAGGAATTCGTGGCGCGGACGACGCAAGCCGTGATCCGGCTTGGGCATACGTTCCGGTTTTAGGGGCGTCGGGCGTCAGGCGGGGTCGGATTCTTGATCTGCGTCTTGGCCGGATTCGTCATCCTGCTGGTCCTCGTCGTCAAGCAGGTCTTCTTCTTCGCGTATCGCCTTGTTGGTAGCGTCGATGGCGGCCTGAATGGCCACAACTCTCTCCGCAAAGCCCTCGTTGCGATCGCTCATGCCGTCGCGCTTGGCTGTCGCGCGTCTCTGCTCGATCAATTTTGCCAATGAGCGCCGCAAGGCGCCGATGTGGTCTTCACTCATATTTCCCTCGCGGCAAGCAACGGTTCGCAGCCATGACAGGTTCCGGCCAACTGACACATGACAGAGAAGCGTTAACGATCCACCCACGGCCGCATGGCGGTGCGGAGAAATTACAGAGGCTTCACGTCGGGCGGCCGGGCCCATAGCGGTTGGCTTCGTTGCTTTCGCCACGCCGCAAGGCGGTGTAGCCTCGTTTCATAAGCTGCCAGGAGGACGGTGCCGAAGTCCGTCTGGAAAAGCTAAGGGGGGCCATCGGCAGGCAATTCCGTAGCGCATTTCAAAAGTCACAGCGTCTGTGCCGCTGTGCGGGAAACGTCATGGCAATAGAAGCTGTTGCCTCCGATGTGTCGGTTGCTTGGTGGAGGGAGCCCACCAAGGATCAGTGGTTTGCCTGGTTTGCCGCGCTGTTCGGCTGGATGCTCGATGCATTCGACTACACGATCTTCCTCTTCGTCATGGTGCCGATCGCGCAAGAGTTCAGCGTCTCGCTGACGGCCGTAGCGGCGGTGCTCAGCCTCACGCTGTGGCTTCGGCTCCTGGGCGCCGTCGCCGCCGGCTGGCTCGCCGACCGGATCGGGCGCAAGGCGCCGCTGATGATTTCCATCTTGTGGTTCTCGGTCTGCAATTTCATCGCCGGGTTCTCGCCGAGCTTCACTTTCTTATTCGTGGTTCGAGCATTGCTCGGCATCGGCATGGGGGCGGAATGGCCGGCCGGCGCAAGTCTCGCCATGGAATCATGGCCCGCGCGCTCCCGCGGCATGATGGGGGGCGTTCTTCAGGGCGCGTTCCCCTTGGGCTTCGCGCTCGCCAGCGTCGCCTATTGGGCGCTGTTCGACGCGATCGGCTGGCGGGGTCTTCTCTGGATCGGCATCCTGCCGGCGTTCCTCTGCGTCTACATCCGTTTTTTCGTGAAAGAGCCTGCGGTCTGGGTCGAGAACCGAAAGCGGCAACAGGAGCTCAAGCAGGAAGTCCACGCTCCGCTTCTTGCCATCTTCAAGCCGGCTCTGCTGGCCAACACCCTGACCGCGTGCTGGTGGGTATCGGGCGTTCAAGTCGTCTATCAATCCGTGTACGCTCTATTTGCCACTTGGCTCCAGTCGGAGTTCAACGTCGCCGCCGGAACCGTGGCGACAGCGATACTGATTTCGAACCTCGCCGGCTTCGCGTCATGCTGGCTCTGGGGTGGGCTCGCCGATTGGCTTGGCCGTCGCTGGTCCAGCATCATCAATGCGACGATCACATCAATCGTGGCGCCGCTCTACCTCCTGACGAGCGACCTGAACTGGATCATTGCCGGCATCATCGTTCAGGGGTTCTTCGGGGCAACCCTGCCGGCTCTCACTCCGTGCTACCTGACCGAGCGCTTTCCGACCGAGGTGCGCAGCACGGCAAGCGGTTTCTGCTATCACGTCGGCATCGTTTTTGCCGGATTCGTCCCCCTGCTGATCTCCTATTTCGCGGTCGAGCGGCAGATGGGCTTTGCGGTGCCGATGCTGATCGCCACGTTGACGGGCTGCGCAACGCTCATTGCTGCATTGCTGTTCAGCCCCGAGACGAAGGGCAAAGTGTTCGTGTCCGACGTGATGACGCGCAAGGAGCGCGAAGTGCTCGTCAGCGGCGCAACTCTGCCGACGCCAATTCGGCCACAGTGAGATCGACGTCGGACGCGTTTTAGCGCGCAGTAGCTTCCGCCCCATTGCAAGGCGGTGTAGGTTCGCGACAAAGTAAAATAACGTATGGTTTCTCGAAGTCTTTCCCGCAAGCTGCCTTCCCTCCTTAATCGCCTTCCGCTCCGTCTCCTCGTGAGGTTTCCATGCTCCGCTGGTTTCAGGCTCTCATGCCGCGCGAGGATCGCTTTTTTGGACTCTTCAACAGCCACGCCGAGATCCTCGTTCAGGGCGCTTTAGCGCTTCGTGAAGTTCTCAAGGGTGGCCCGGGCGTCGCAGAAGCCGCGCGCCAAGTATTCGCCTTCGAAGCCGAGGCAGACACTATCGCCCGCAACGTGCTCCTGCTGGTACGCCGCACATTCATCACGCCCCTTGATCGCGGGGATATCAAGGATCTCATCGGCTCGCTCGATGACACGATCGATCAGATGCAAAAGACCGCCAAGGCGATCCTGTTGTTCGAGGTCGACAGTCTCGAGCCGGAGATGGGTGAAATGGGCGAACGGATCCTCCAGGCGGCCAAGCTTACAGTGGAAGTGGTGCGGCTCCTTGGATCACTCCGCGAAAATGCTACGCGGCTGAACGCGCTCACGGAGGAGATTATCCGCCTGGAAGACGATTCCGACACTCTCAACGACAAGGGCATCAAGGCATTGTTCAAGCGGCACGAGAACGCCAATGCCATGACCTACATCGTTGGGGCGGAAATCTACAATCACCTCGAACGCGTCATGGATCGCTTTGAGGACGTGGCCCACCGCGTCGCCGGGATAGTCATCGAGCAGGTCTGAATCACCATGACGCTTCTTGTGTGCCTCATCGCCATAGCGCTCGCCTTCGACTTCCTGAACGGCCGCAATGACGCCGCCAATTCCATCGCCACGATCGTATCCACACGCGTGTTGACGCCACGCTTGGCGGTGGCGTGGGCCGCGTTTTTCAACTTCGTCGCCTTCCTTGTCTTCGGACTGAATGTGGCTGCAACGGTCGGCCAGGGGATCATCTCCCCGCAGGCGATCTCTGACGGAGTCATCTTTGGCGCGCTTTTGGGCGCCATCGTTTGGCAAATCATTACCGGGTATTTCGGCATTCCGTCGTCCAGCTCGCACGCGCTTATCGGGGGCTTAGTCGGCGCGGGCGTAGCGCACATGGGCACCGGCGCGATCGTTTGGAACGGGCTCAGCAGGACGGCAGGTGCGATCGTCGTATCTCCGATGACCGGGCTAGCCCTTGCCCTGCTACTGGTCCTGATTGTTTCGTGGTCATTCAAGCAAGCGGTTCCGTCGCATGCGGACAGTCTTTTTCGCAAAACGCAATTCGTTTCCGCCTCACTCTATTCGCTTGGTCATGGCGGCAACGACGCACAGAAAACGATGGGCATCATCACCGCTCTCCTGGTCGCTCACGGGCAGCTTCCCGGTGAATTTCACGTTCCTTTTTGGGTGGTCGTCATCTGCAATGCCGCGATCGCGCTGGGGACTCTTTTGGGCGGCTGGCGGATTGTGCGTACTATGGGCTCGCGAATCACCCGGCTTACGCCCATGCAGGGCGTCTGCGCGGAGACTGCAGGATCGATAACCTTGTTCATGGCCACGGGCCTTGGCATTCCGGTGTCCACCACCCACACGATCACAGGTGCGATCGTGGGCGTCGGTGCTGCGCGCCGAGCTTCGGCCGTGCGCTGGAGCGTGGCGCAAGAAATTGTTATTGCCTGGGTCATTACAATGCCGGCGGCTGCCCTGATCGGAGCGGGGTTCTACGGGCTGGCGAGTTTCTGGTGAGTTGATGGCATGGATTTGTTGTGAGTAGCGCTGCGTCGAAAGTAACCAATGTGCAATACGCAGCCCTGCCTTGGCGAAGGGCACGGGGCGCTATCGAAATTCTTCTCGTCACCACGCGCAACACCCACAGCTGGATCGTGCCGAAGGGCTGGCCGCTTGCAGGCTGCACACCCAGTGAAAGCGCTGCACTTGAAGCGCTGGAAGAAGCAGGCGTTGTGGGGGAAGTGGGCGACGAGCCGCTGGGCTCATTTCACTACAACAAGCGCCTCAAGTCCGGCGAGGTCGTGCCCTGCAAAGTCCATGTGTTCACGATGGAGGTTGTCCGGCAGCGCCGCACCTGGGCCGAGAAGAACGCTCGCGAGACCCGCTGGTGTTCCCTCGAGGAGGCGCTGACACGCGTGACCCAACCGGGCCTTCGCCGGCTTATCATGAAATTCGCGAAGGCGTCACACAGGCGGGTAGAACACCGCGTGCCCGCCCGCACCGCGGCCGCTCCCTAGAGTTTCGATAGTTCCGCCGAGTTGTCGTGCCGATGAAAACTCGGTTGTCATCGGCTGCGTCACACATGACGCCGCGCCAAAGGTTGGTTTGAGTCGGCTCCAGCTCAGTTGCGGCAGGCCTTGCTCAACGCAACAATTCTGCCGACGCCAATTCGGCCACAGTAAGATC
>Ga0134122_10004767_pt1 | contig 10051 bp, 7 predicted proteins | sample KB302_FD_96461 | JGI IMG/M metagenome (GOLD analysis project Ga0134122, IMG submission 96461) | Terrestrial soil microbial communities without Nitrogen fertilizer from Kellogg Biological Station, Michigan, USA - KB3-0-2 | ecosystem: Environmental > Terrestrial > Soil > Unclassified ... | reverse complement strand
TCGTCTGCCCGCCGCTGGACGCCAACCTCATCGGCACCTACCTCGACTACTTCGTCCGCATCGGCTTCTTTCCGCCGCCGGCCGCGGAGCAGCCGCAGGAGGTGGCGGAGGCTGCCGTGGCGACCGGGTCCGCCCCCTGATGTGGTAAATTACGCCCGGACGCCGCCCTGTGCGGCGCCTTGCCGTTCCTTCCACGTCCCCATCGTCTAGTGGACTAGGACTCTGCCCTTTCAAGGCAGCAACACGGGTTCGAATCCCGTTGGGGATACCAGCATAATCAAGCACTTACCGCCCTCTCGTGGCGGTCGGGAGGCGCGCCGCCGCCGATCAGCCTCGCCGATTTCGTCATCGATGCCTCTTTCGCGCGTCCGCCCGCCGTGGTTTTCCTCAGCTCTGGAGCTCGGCAAGTGGCGATTGGTGGAAGATCCGGAGCGGCGCCCGATGGATGTCGTACAGGCGGGAGGCGACGGCGCGAATGAGCTCGACATCCAGGCGGCCCTGGCGCACGAGAGCGCGCAGCAGCAGTTGCACGGCCTCCTTGCCGAAGCGCTCGATGGTCGGCTCGCCGGAGCAGAACGGCAGGGCGAAAGCGAGCTCGTGCTGCACCTCGGCAAAGCGCCGCTGAGTTGCGTAGGTCAGGGCCAGATCGACCGAGGTATAGCAAACCTCGTAGTTGCGATCCGCTCGGATATAGGACTCGCGGGCCTGCTTGATCAAACCGGTGGCTTCCTCTTCCATGCCGAGGGCCTGCCGAACCTGGCCCTCCAGCCAGGTCTGCCTCATCTGGAGATGTCGGGGAAGCCGCTGCAGCCAGGACTCACCCAGGCGGGCGCGCAGCCCGCAGATGGCCTGATAGGCCAACTGGGGGTTGCCGTTGACAGAATAGCCGAGCACCCGGTTGGTGGCGGCACACAGGTGGAGGAGGCCATCCGGCTCCGGAGCCGCCATCGCCTCCTCAAAGAGCCTCTCGGCCTGGCCGAAACGGTCGAGGTTGAGCTCGACCAATCCGGCCGAAATCAAGACTCGCTGGAGAGAGTAGTTGTCGCCCCATCGGCGGACTCTATGAAGGGCCTTCTTCAAGAGTTGGCGTGCGCGCTCGAGGTTCCCGCAGTAAGCCTCCAGAGTTCCCAGCAGCTCCTCGTGACGGGCGAGCTCGAGCGGATCGGCGATGCCGTGGGTTTCCAGCTCCAGCGACGCCTCGGCGAGAGCTGCGTACGCGCCTTCCCGGTCGCCCAGAATCCGCAGAAAGTTCCCGCGCTCCATGAGGGCGCGGCAGCGTACGACCGCGACGAGCGGCGTCGGATTCTCCGTCCACGCGAGGAGATTCTCGGAGATCTGCAGGCCCTGGCGGGGATCGTGGAAACGAAGGAAGTAAGCCTTGTCCACATAGCGTTGCAGGATCGCCACGCGGCGCAGCTCGGAGGAGCTGGCCAGCAACGTCTCCATGGTGGAGGGCGGAAGCTCATCGTCCAGGCACGAGCCGGCGTAGGCGAGCTCGGCCTCGAAGCGAGCGGCGAGGGATCCGAGCCGATCCCATCCAGCTTCCGGAATGACCTCCGTCCGCTCCTTGTCCGTGGCCGCCTGATCCGGAGACGAAATCGGTACCTTGCTATCGGCGATCGCCGCCGCGATCCGAAGGAGAAGCCGTGACTGAGCCGGTCGCGTTTCCATGAGTCAGACTCCGCGTCATCGACATGCAAACAGGAGAGAAACCGTCCGTGGAATTCTTGCAGGCGTTGTCATTGCAGGCTTCTCAGAGTTGAAGGTCGGCGAACGGTGATGGGTCCCAGGGTTTCAGGGGTGCCCGGTGAAGGAGGTCCAGCCGGTGTTCGACGGCGCGCAACTGATCGGCTTCCAGACGGCCTTGGTGTTCGAGAGTCCCCCGGAGGAACAACAAGGCCTCCCTCGCCTGTCGATCGAGGAGGCTCCGCTCGTCGCAGAACTGCAGGCCCAAGGTAAGCTCGCGGCGGACGTCGGCATGGCGTTGCCGGACTGCGTGGCTCAGTGCGATCTCGATCGATACATGGCCCACCCGCGAGCCTTGTGCGGATTGAATGTAGAACTCGCGGGCTTGCTTCAGGCGGCCGAGCGCCTCGTCACTGAGGCCTAGGCTATTGAGGATCTGACCCTCGGCCCAAAGCACACTCATCTGGTTGGCTTGCGGAAATCCCCGCAGCCAGGATGGACCCAGGCCGTCCTTCACTCTGAGCAGCGTCTTGTAGGCCCGATGCGGTCTGCCGCCCAAGAATAGAGCCAATACCTTGTTGATGGCGGCATACCGCATGAACAGGCTGTCGGGCTCGGTGATTCTCAAGGACTCTTCCAGGAGGGCATCAGCCTCTTCGAAGCGGTCGCGGTAGAGGTCATTGAGTGCCGTCGCGACCATGACTCGTTGCAGCGAGTAGGGATCTCCCCAGCGGCGGACTTTCGCCAGGGCTTCCCGGAGCAGCCGGGCTGCGGCGTCGAAATTGCCACAGTCTCTCTCGAGCGTCCCCAGGAGCTCCTGGTAGCGTGCGGCCTCCAGCGGGTCGCCGGTGCCGTTGGCTTCGAGCTCGGAGGCTGCCTGGGCGAGGGATTCATGGGCGCCCGTGGGATCGCCCAGGATCCGCAGGAAGTTGCCGCGCTCCATGAAGGCCCGGCAGCGCATGACGGCGCCGAGCGCCGAGCGGTCACGTTGCGTCCAGGCGATGAGATCGTCCGAGATCCGCAACCCTTCCTTGGGGTGATGGAGGCGGCAGGAATAAGCCCTGTCGATAAACCGCTGGAGAATCGCCATGCGTCGCAATTCGGAGGAATTGGCGAGCAGCATCTGGATGCGAGAGCGTGGCGGATCGTCCTCCAGGTACGAGCCGGCGAAGGCCAGCTCGTCCTCGAAGCGGGTCCTCAGACTTTCGAGGCGCTGCCAGGCCGACTCGGGCAGGTTCCCTGGAGGGGATGCGCTGCCGCCGGCGGCGGTGCGCCGGCGCGCCTTGCCGGGGACTCGGAAGCCCTCCAGCGCCAGGGCCAGGCGGAGGAGCAACGGCGGCGGACCGGAGCTTTTCATGGATCAGCTAGGGCAAGCAGGAGCATGACGCATCGCCATAGCTGCGACCCTAGTCATTCCGCCGTGAAAGCTCAAATCAAAGACAATGCAGTTGATCGCAAGAAACATTGCTAAACTGCATATAAATTGTCAGGTTCTTTGCCTGCGGAGCCTGGACCGGGGTAAGCCCTGTTGGATCTTGTGAAGTTGTGTGATCTGTTCATGAAATCTCCGAATCCCGGAAAAATGTGCCTGGCGGCAGACGACAGGTTTCTCCGGGGGAAGCCCTCACCCCAACCCCTCTCCTGAAAGGAGAGGGGGCCGGGGTGAGGTCAGGCAAATCCGGCCGATCTGTCGATCAGCTCCCGAGCTTCTTGAACGCGTCGTCGGCCGCCGTCTCCCGCTCGGCCGACGTGTTCAGGGCGACCCAGTCATCGATGAACTTGCGGGCGGCCTCGCCGTTCCAGAGCGGGGGTTGGTTGAAGCCGTTCGTCTTGCGGAAGGCGGCGAGCGCCTGCCACACGGCGTAGCCCGCGTTGCGGGTGAAGGTCACCCCGGAATTCTGCCCGCTGATGGGTCCGTACTCGGCGATCTGGTGCCAGTACGTCGCGGTGCAGACCGGCGGGCCGACGCTGTGCCCCTGGAAGCTGCACTGCTTCATGCAGGCCTCGTGGGAGTAGGAGTCGGCGAGGGAGTGGAGATAGATGCCGAGGGCGTCGAGCGAGCGGGGCTGCACCGCCTGCTGCGTTCCGGACTTGCCGCGGGCGATCTTCGGCGCTCCGAACCGCGGCAGGCCGCGGCCGTAGACGGCCCACAGCTCGATCTCCTCGATCTCCGAGACGACCTTGCCCTCGTCGTTCACCTCGCAAGGTCCAGGCTGGCCGGCGTAGGCGGCGCTCGAGCCCTGGAGCTGGAGATAGCTGAGAGGGCAGTTGTTGGGCAGGGTGGTGCCGGCGATATACGCCGGATCGAAGTATTGGCAGGTATCGCCGCCGCCGGGCAGAGCGTACTCGCCCGTGGCGTTCTTCGCGCCGCGCCGGCCGAAGTGGTAGTAAAGGCCGATCGCCTGCTGCCCCTGGTCGACGGCGGGGCGCTCGGTGCCGTAGAGATAGAAGTTCTTGAAACCGGCGTCGGCCCGGTCGGGCAGCTCACAGGCAACGGCGATCTTCTCCGCTTCCTCGGCGGTGAATCCGGCGGCGCGGGCGAGCGTCCGGACCAGGTTGTAATGGAACGTGCTGTGGAGGTCCTGGCCTGTGCCCTTGTCCTCGGCGTAACCCCAGAGCCGGGGAACCGAGGCGAGCAGCAGGACGGCCATGCTCAGACGGGCGATCGCGGGTCGGATGAGTCGCATTTTCCAGCTCCTCTCTCAGGCTGATGGTTGGCAGATCTGCGGCAGGTCCTCCTGGATCTGCCGGCCGCTGTCGTCCCAGAACAGGTGCATCACGGGCTGCGTGGGCAGGCGGGGCGGGAAATTGATCAGGGTGCACATGAAGCGCTGGAACTCGCTGGTGAACAGGCCCTGGTTCCACAGGTGGCGGATGAAAACGTTTCTTTGCTCCTGCGGGTCGTCGTGGAGGTTGAACAGCCACATGTAGGACTGCGGCAGGTTGACGCCGGAGAAGCCGCCGAGGTTGCCCTCGTGCAGGCCGACGGGCAGGGTGACCGTGCGGTGCGCCTTGAACTCGTCCATGCGCACGGCGGCGAAGTGGGTCATGTACCAGTAGAGGACGCTGCGGCGGTTCGAGACGCCGTCCTTCGCCAGCAGGAACGAGGTCTGATCGATCCCGTAGCAGTAGCGGTCCTGGAGGTTCGCGGCCTTGGCGTAGTCGAAGCCGGCGAGCGCCAGCAGCGTGGGATAGAGGTCCGCCAGGTCGAACAGGCCGTCCGACTGCCGTCCGGTTTCGATCATGCCGGGCCACCAGGCGATGCCGGGGACGCGGACGCCGCCCTCCCACGTGCTGCCCTTGCCGCCGCGGAACGGCGTGTGGCCGTGAAATTCGATCTCTTGCTCGGGACCGTTGTCGGAGGTGAAGAACACCAGGGTCTCGCGGTCCTGGCCGGTCTCCCGCAGGGTCTTCATGAGCTGGCCGAGGATCTCGTCCATCTCCACCGTGCAGTCGGAGTAGGTGGTCCGGGCGTACGACTTGCGCTGGCTCTCCGGGCGCGGATAGTTGTCGAAATGACAGCCGCGCGTGGCATGGTAGAGGAACCACGGCTTGTCGCTCCCTTGCATGCCGCGGATGAACTTCTCGGAATACTCCGCCCAGATCTTGTCGAGCTCGGAGATGCTGACCCGGCCGTCCTGGGAGGCCTTCGCGCAAGGCTTGTAGGAGCCCTGCGTCGGCACCCCGGTCACCTCCGCCTCCCAGGGCAGGACGATCTCGCGCAGGCTCTTGCACTGCTCCTCCGGCGGGCCGCCCGCCTTGGTCAGGATCAGGTAATGGTTGAAGGCGCGGTTCTGCATGAAGCGGGTGCGCTCCTCGTCGAGCGCCACCTCGGGGTTGTAGGCGGGGTCGCGCCACTCCGTGTACATGTCGGAGACGTCGAGGAACCCGAAGTACTCGTCATAGCCGACGACCGACGGCAGGTTCTTGAGCCCTTCGCCCAGGTGCCACTTGCCGACGCCCCGCGTCACGTACCCCTGCCGCTTGAGCAGCATCGGCAGCGTCACCGATTCGGGCGTGATGCCGCCCGGATCGCCGTACATCGGCGGGCTCAGCACGCCGTGCTGGATGGGGAGCTGGCCGGTGTGGATCGTCGCCCGGGTGGGCGAGCAGCTCGGCTGCGCGTAGGTCGAGGTCAGCATCAGGCCCTCGCGGGCGAGCTGGTCGACATTCGGCGTCGGAGAGCCGACGGCGAGACCGCCGCCGTAAGCCCCGAAGTCGCTCCAGCCCATGTCGTCGACGAGGAAGATCAGGACGTTGGGCCGCTTCTTGTGCTGCGCCAGATATCTCTCCAGCTTCTGGCGCGCCTCGTCCTGCTGCGGCGGGTGGACCATCCGCGGCTCCATGTTGGGAGCCGGGGCCGTGGCCTGGCGGACGATGTAACGGTTCTGGTCGGCGGCGATCCTCGCCCGCTGCCAATACTCCTGTCCGGACGCGAAGCCCTGGGCTTGCGCCGTTCCCGCTCCGAAGATCGCGAGCGCCAGTAGCGCCGCCGGAGCCGGGCGTTGCACCCACTTCATGAGTCTCATCACGGTCTCCTTTCTGAGGAAGAGGGTTCGACCGCCAGCCGGTACGCATAGGCGTAGCGCGGCTCGCGGGGTTCGAGTTGAACGGCCTTCTCCAGCTCGCCGACCGCTTCGGGGAGCCGGCCGGCGCGGATGAGCAGCAGGCCGAGGGCATGGCGGACCCGGGCGTCGCCGGGCGCGAGCGAGGCGGCGCGGCGCAGCAGGCGCTCGCCTTCGTCGTCGCGGCCTCGCAGCCGATCGAGGTCGGCGAGGTTGACGTAGGCGGGGATGAATGTCGGATCGAGCCCGAGAGCGGCCGCGAAGTGTGCGGCGGCGCCCTCCAGGTCTCCTTCGCGGGCGCGAAGCCAGCCGAGGTTGAGCCGGCTCTCCGGCCGGTCCGCGTTGATCTCCTGCGCCTGGCGGTACTCGGCGAGCGCGGTCTCGAGCTCGGGGCCGGCGACGGGGACAAAAGCCAGCGCCCGCGCCGCTTCGAGCCGCACGGCGCGGATAGGATCGCGCAACCCGGAAGCCAGCAGGCGAGGGAGCTCGGCAGGATCGACGGCCGAGATCGCCGATGTCGCCGCGAGACGGACGAGCGGATCGGCGTCGACGAGCGAACGCTCCAGCACGGACAGGGAGCCGGGACCGGGGTAGCGCCGCAGCAGCGACACGGCGGTGGCGCGGACGATGGCCGGCTCCTCGCGATCCTCCGCCAGCGCGGCCAAGGCCTCCATCGCGCCCGGCAAACCCGCGCGTCCGGCGTGGATCGCCTCGCCGTAGTGAGGCCGCTTCGACCTTCCCTCTCCGAACCAGCGCGCCACCGTCGCCGCCGCCCAGCGGGCGGAGCGATCGGCGTGGCAGCCGTTGCAGGCGTTGGGCGTGCCGATCTTCACCGACAGATCGGGCCGGGGCACGCGCAGGCTGTGGTCTCTGCGCCCGTCGACGCCCATGTAAATCGTCTCCGGCATGTGGCAGTCGACGCAGGCGGAGCCGCGGGCGCCGGAGGAATGGCGATGGTGGGACGGGGTATCGAACCTCGCGGCGGAATGGCACCGCCCGCAGAGGGCGTTGCCGGACGCCCGCAGGCTCAGGCTGTGCGGCTCGTGGCAGTCGCTGCAGGTGACGCCCTGCCGGTGCATCCGGCTCTGGAGGAACGATCCGTATTCATAGACCTCGGCGTCGATCTGGCCGTCGGCGTGGTAGAGCCCTTCGTCGAGGAGCGCCGGCAGGTGGCTGTCGAGCAGGGGCCGGCCGGGTTCGGCGGGCTCGTGGATCGGCGACCGGCGCGAGTGGCAGCGGCCGCAGGTGTCGATCTCGGCGGTCTCGACGCGGGGGACGAGCCGCCGGCCGTTGCCCGTCTGAGGATCGACGATCCAGGTGCCGCGGCCGGCGTCCTTCAGCGCAACCTTGAGCCCCAGACCCTCTCCCGCGCCCTTCTCCCCTCCCCGCGCCCACGAGACGTGGCGGGACCCCGGGCCATGGCAAGCCTCGCAGGAGACGTCGATCTCGGTCCAGGTGGTCTCGTAGCGGTCCTCGGCCGCCTGGTATCCCTTGCGCAGTCCCGTCGAGTGGCACTCCGCGCACATCGAGTTCCAACGCTGGTTGGGGCCGGCCCAGTGGAGCGGATCGCCCGGCGGGACCTGCTCGTCCGGATAGAGGTGGAACCACCGCCGCCCTCCCCGCTCGGCGGGCCGGCTGTCCCAGGCCCAGCTCAGCGCCTGCAGCCGGCCGCCGGGAAGCTCGACGAGGTACTGCTGCAGCGGCTCGATGCCGAAGGCGTAGCGGACCCGAAGATCCTGGACACCGTTACCACCTTGGACGCGGACGGCGAAGCTCCCGCCCTTACGAATGGGGACCAGAGTCTCTCCGGAGTGGACGAGCGGCCGTCCGTCGAAGCTGCCGAGGACGGTCCGCGCCGTCGCCTCCTGCATGGCGAGATCGTGGTGCGATCCCTGCCAGAGCCTGTCCTCCTCCGCATGGCAACCCGCGCAGGTTTGCCGGCCCACATAGGTCGCGGCGGCGGGCGCGGCGGCTGGAACCGCCGGCTTCTCCGGCCGTGGAGCGCAGGCGGTGAAGACCAGGCAGACGAGGACTTTGAGGAATCGTCGAGGCACGAGCTTCTCCCTCCGGCGCGTTGGCCCTGCTTGTCGTCGATCACTCTGGTAGTGGGATCGGCGGCGCGGCTATCGCACCCGGAGGGAAAAAAGCCAATCGCTGCAAGGAGTCGGAGCGCCTGCTCGCCGCCGCGCCGCGGCCCGTCAAACGGCAAGGCGTCTCCCCCTTCGCCGCCTCGGCGGCGGGGGATTCAGATCCGGAGGCCGGTATGAGCTCGCGGGTCTGGCCTGAGGGCTACTTGAAGGTCAACGCGTCGAGGAGGATCCTCTGCTGCTCGGTCGGGGAGAGGTCGAGCACGTCGGGCTTCCGGCCCTGGGCTCGCAGCTCTGAGTTCTCGAAGGCCTTCAAGACGATCGCGCGCATGAGGACGGCGGGAATCTCCCCTCGCTCGTCGGCAGCCCTCTCGATCATGGCGAGCTCTCCTTCGGTGAAACGGACCATCACTCGCTGGTTCCGCCTGACTTCCGGGGGCGGTGGGGGCAAGGGCTCGCGGCTGGCAGGGCGGTCGGGGCGCGGATTGCCGAAGGCGAAGACCTCCAGGAGAGCTCGTTGCTGCTGGGAGGGGGTCATGTCGAGCAGATCGGGCTTCTGCCCCAGGGCTCTCAAGGCGGAGTCCTGGAAGGCCGTCAAGATGATCGTGCGGCAGAGGACGGCCGGCGGCTCGCCGCGCTCCCTGGCAGTCCGCTCGATCCTGGCGAGATCTTCGTTCGTGAAGCGCAAGACAACCGCCTGCTCCCGCTTGCGGCTCTCGGGGGGAGGCAAGGACTCCAGGCTGATCTGGAGGTTGAGCGGGTACTCGCGGCGGCGGGTCATTCCGTAGCCCGAAGTCTACCAGCTTCTCCCCCTGCATCTCCCCGTTCGGCAGCCCAAAAAATCCAAGAGCCGCTAAAAGAGTTGCTCTTTCCTCCGCACTTCGTGTATAGTCTCTTTTATGGCGGCTAAATTGATTTTCGGGCCACCGAAAGCCCCGGCCGACGTCGAAGAGGAATCAACGATCTTCGTCCGCCATGGAGGCGGCGAAGTTGAAACAGGAGGTAAACCATGTCGCAACCCGTAGCAACCCCAACCGTCCAGGCCGGACCCGCGAGGATCCGGCGCCCGATCCGTCCGCTGAAGCTGAAGTCGGAACGGGTCCAGGAGGAGCTGGCCGCCATGGGCTGGGAGCCCGATGCGAACGTGCTCACGTTCGGGCGGGTCTTGAAGTTCCCGGCCGCGCGCGTGGCCGGCTCGTACGCCGCCTTCGTCACCGAGCTTGCGGGAAAGTCGGGTCAGCCGGTCACGGTGACCTTGTCCGGCAAGCAGCTCACGGTGACGCTGCTCAGCCGTTCCCGCAAGGGCCGGCCGAGCGGCTGGTCCAGCGCCGTGCTCGAGTTCGCCAAGCGTCTGGCCGCGTGAGCTCGGGCGGCATGGTGCCGCTCGAGCCGATCGGGACCCACCGGAGGGTCCCTCGAGAAAGGAGGCAGATGATGGCCAGGACGCACGCATCGAACATCAAGCGGTGGGAGGAACTAGCGGCCTCGCTGGCCGCCAACGCCGCCGAGCTGCCGCATCTGGAGATCCAGCGAGCGGACCTCGGGAAGGTGCTGCTGGAAGCGCTGGAGATCCTCAACCAGCAGGCGCTCCACCGCTCCAGCAAGCAGCAGTCCTCGAAACGCCTGCAGACCCTCATGACCGAGGGCGAGCGGCTGACCAGGGTGCTGGAGCTGTCGCTCTCGCACCATTACGGGCCCGAGAGCGAGAAGCTG
>Ga0134122_10004763_pt1 | contig 10053 bp, 10 predicted proteins | sample KB302_FD_96461 | JGI IMG/M metagenome (GOLD analysis project Ga0134122, IMG submission 96461) | Terrestrial soil microbial communities without Nitrogen fertilizer from Kellogg Biological Station, Michigan, USA - KB3-0-2 | ecosystem: Environmental > Terrestrial > Soil > Unclassified ... | reverse complement strand
GAGATGATCGAGCACGGCGCCGTGGATGAGGTGAAGGCGCTGCTCGAGCGCAGGCTCGACCCGACCCTCCCGGTCATGCGGGCGATCGGGGTCGCGGAGATCGCCGCCTATCTGCGCGGCGAGACGAGCCTGGCCGAAGCCATCGCCGCGGGCCAGCAGGCGACCCGCCGCTACGCCAAGCGGCAATATACCTGGCTCGCACATCAACCGCCGCCGGATTGGCAGCGGTTCACCGAGCCGCTCGACGTGCATCTCGAAGAAGCGATGGCCCTGTTGCAGCCGACGGGCTAGTCGGCGCACGTGGATCTCATTCGCGAAGCCGACATCGACCCTGCGCCGCTCGCCGGCAAGCGGATCGCGATCCTCGGTTACGGCAACCAGGGCCGCGCTCAGTCGCTCAACCTCAACGACAGCGGCATCGACGTCGTCGTCGGCCTGCGCGGCGGCTCCGGCAGCGCGGCCGAGGCTGAGGCGGCCGGGCTCGAGATCGCGTTGATCGAGGACGCTGTCCGCTCGGCCGACGTGGTCATGATGCTGGCGCCGGACGAGATCCATTCGGCGCTCTATCGGGAGATCGAGCCGAACCTGCGCCACGGCGCCGCGCTTGGTTTCAGCCACGGCCTGTCGGTCCGCTTCGGGCTCGTCGCGCCGCGCTCCGACCTCGATGTGTTCCTGGTCGCGCCCAAGGGCCCCGGGACCGCGCTGCGGTCGCTGTACCAAGGGGGCAAGGGGATGATCGCGCTGTGGGCCGTCGAGCAGGATTCGACCGGCTCGGCCCGCGTGCTCGCCCTCGCCTACGGCCGGGCGATCGGCTGCGCCCGGGCCGGCCTGATCGGCTCGACCTTCGCCGAGGAGGCGGAAGCCGATCTGTTCAACGAGCAGGCCGTCGTCTGGGGCGGCGTCCCGGAGTTGCTGATCGCCGGGTTCGAGACGCTGGTCGAGGGCGGGATCGCGCCCGAGGTCGCGCTGCTCGAGTGCGTCGGCGAGCTGAAGCTGATCGCCGACCTGATCGACGAGCGGGGCATCGCCGGAATGCGCGAGGTGATCTCCAACACCGCCGAGCTCGGCGCTTTGCTCGGCGGCCGCCGAATCGTCGACTCGTCGGTGCGCGAGCGGATGCGGCAAGTGCTCGCCGAGGTCCGCGCCGGCCGCTTCGCCGGCGAGCTCAGCCAGGAAGAGGCCGGCGGCTATGCGCGACTCGAGCGGTCGCGCGCCGAGGCGCGCGGGACCCTGCTCGAGGCGACGTTCAGGAAATTGAGCGAAGCGGAGCGCTGAGGTTCAGCCGATCGGCTCCACAGCCCGCTGTTGCGGTCGGGCGCCGACGCTGGCGCGCTCGAGATAGGCGCGCTGCATGTCGCGGTGGGCCCTGGCGACGTTGGGGTCGCTGGCGGCCACCGCCAGCTCTTCCTCCTCGGCCGCGCGCCGAGCGAAGTACACGCGGTCCTGGCCGTCCATGACTGCCTCCCTCTCTGAGCCGGCGATATAGCACAAAATGCAGCGGAAGTCGTTGCTCAACCGTCCCGACGGGCGCTCGCCTTGCCCCGTTCGATCGCCTCGAGAAGCACGGATTTCGCCTCCTCGGCATCGCCCCAGCGCCCGACCCGGACCCATTTCTCCGGCTCCAAATCTTTGTAATGGGTGAAGAAATGCTCGATCTGCTTCAGGATGATCGAGGGCAGATCCTGCCGCTCGCCGACGTCGGTGTAATAAGGAAAGGTCGAGTCGACCGGGACGCAGATCAATTTCTCGTCGCCGCCATGTTCGTCCTCGAGGTTGAGCACTCCGATCGGCCGGGCGCGAACGACGCTTCCGGGGACGAACGGGGTGCGGGCGATGACGAGCGCGTCGAGCGGGTCGCCGTCGGGCGACAGCGTGTGCGGCACGAAGCCGTAGTTGGCCGGGTAGCGCATCGGCGTGTGCAGGATCCGATCGACGAACAGGGCGCCCGACCGGGTGTCGAACTCATATTTCACCGGCTCCCCGCCGACCGGCACCTCGATGATGACGTTGACGCTGTTCGGCGGATCGTCGCCGACCGGGATGAGGTCGATATTCATGGCAGGTGCGGGCCGCTCCTAAACAGGGCGAGGCCGAGGAACAATGCCACCAGGCTCGCGGTGACCGATCCGAGGAGGTAGGCCGCCGCCAGCGCGTAGGCGTTGCGCTCGATCAGCAGCGCGGCATCGAGCGAGAAAGCGGAGAAGGTCGTGAATCCGCCAAGGATTCCGGTGGTGAGGAACAGGCGCATGTCCTGCGGCACCCCGGGCCGGAAGGCGAACCAGCCGGCCAGCAGGCCGATCAGGAACGAGCCGAGGACGTTGACGATCAGGGTCCCGAACGGGAAGCCGTATCCGAACAGCCTCGCGGCGCCGACGTTGACCCCGTGACGAAGCGCGCCGCCAATGCCTGCGCCCACGAAAACAATGAGATAGAGCATAATCCTCCTACCGCTGCACAAGTGCGCCCGTAGGAGCCATCAGCCGATCGGCGGTTATACGGGAGACCCCATTCCCGTCTTGACCTGTAGCAGGGGCCGAGGGCGGACGGAACTGGTCAAGGCGTTCTGAATTCACTGTTTTACTGTATTGATCCACCAAGACATTTGTGAGAGACCGTACGGCGGGAGTTGCGGGAAAGGAGGCGGATGTGGATCACGGCATCGTCGACGTTTTCGCTTATCAGGAGGCGCTGCTGATCGAGGCAGCGTTTGGCATCGCCCTTCTCATCATGGCCTGGGTCGGCTTTCGCCGGTGGCTTGAGCACAAGGGTAGATCGAGTGAGCGCCTTGGCGACCACATGGCCGAGCGCGTCGCCCAGTTCGGCCGCCAAATGGATCAGGTCGACGCTCGATTGAATGCGATCGAGCAAGGAATAAGGAGGAACGAAGGCCAGGCCGTCGCTCAGCTCGAAGCGGAGGGTTCGACCTCGCTTCCCGACCCGACTCTTGCGCGCGGCGACGTCTAGCTTCGCCCGGCCGGCGTTACTTCCGCCCGAACAGTTTCTCGATCTCGCCGTGGCCGAGCTTGACCCAGGTCGGGCGGCCATGATTGCACTGGCCGGAGCGCGGCGTGACCTCCATCTCGCGCAGCAAGGCATTCATCTCCGCGACCGAGAGGATCCGCCCGGCCCGCACCGAGCCGTGGCAGGCGATGGTCGCGGCGACATGGTCGAGCTTGTCGCGCAGGCTCAAGGGCCCGCCGAGCTCGGCGATTTCCGCGGCGAGGTCGCCGAGCAGCCCGGCGACGTCGGTCTTCCCCAGTGCGGCGGGATACGCCCGGACGAGGATCGCACCGGGTCCGAACCGCTCGATCTCCAGCCCGAGCTCGGCGAGGTCCGCCGCGGCACCCTCGAGCCGGTCGCAATCCGGCTCGTCGAGCTCGGCCACCTCGGGGATCAGCAGCACCTGGCGGGCGACTGCGCCCCCGTCGCGCGCCGCGCGCATCCGCTCGAGGACCAGTCGCTCGTGCGCGGCATGCTGGTCGACGATCACCAGCCCATCCTCGGCCTCGGCGACGATGTAGGTCGCGGCCACCTGCCCGCGCGCGACGCCCAGCGGATAGCTCGGTACGGCCTCAGTTGCAGACTCCGCGCGCCCGGCGGGAGCGTGATCGAACAGGCGTTGCTCCTCCGCCACTCCCGTCATTCCAGCGAAAGCGCGAATCCCGGTTTCTTGAAAGGCAGCGGGACCTCCGCTTTCGCGGGGGTGACGGTTGAGAGCCGCATCGTAGGTCGCGCTCGTTGTCCACATGACCGGCGCCGCAGCCTGTTCGCGCGCGGCGCTGCGCTGGCTTTCCTCGTCGAGCGCGCGGCGGAGGCCGCCGACGATCAGCCCGCGCACCGCCGCCGGATCGCGGAACCGCACTTCGGCCTTGGCCGGGTGGACGTTGACGTCGACGTCCTCCAGCGGGACGTCGAGGAACAGCGCCGCGATCGGGTGGCGGTCGCGCGCGATAAGGTCGCGATAGGCGGCGCGCAGAGCGCCGACCAGCAGCCGGTCCTTCACCGGCCGCGCGTTGACGAACAGATATTGCTGGTCGGCCATGCCGCGATTGAACGTCGGCAGGCTGATGACGCCGGTCAGCCTGAGTCCGTCCCGGGCGCAGTCGATGCCGACCCCGTGGCGGTCGAGCTCATGGCTGAGCAGGGCCGCGACGCGCGCCGGCGCGTCCGACGGCTGCAGCATCAGGATCCGCCGCCCGTCGTGATCGAGTGCAAACGCGACATCGCTCCGCGCCATCGCCAGGCGCTTCACGGCATCGAGGCAGGCGGCATATTCGGCGCGCGGCGAGCGCAGGAACTTGCGCCGTGCCGGGACCTTGTCGAACAGTCCCGCGATCGCCACCCGGGTGCCGGGCGGGAGCGCCGCCGGCCCCTCCCCGGCCGGTTCGCCGTGATCGACCGCGATTCGCCACCCGTCGCTGCCGCGGACCCGGCTTTCGATGCTGAGGCGGGAGACGCTGGCGATCGACGGCAGCGCCTCGCCGCGGAAGCCGAAGCTCGTCACCCGGTCGATCGAATCGTCGGGCAGCTTCGAGGTCGCGTGCCGCTCGAGCGCCAGGCGCATCTCCGACGGGCTCATGCCGCGACCATCGTCGGCAACCTCGATCAGCTCGAGCCCGCCGGCCGACAGCCGCACCGCGACTTGGGCGGCTCCGGCATCGAGCGCGTTTTCGACCAGTTCCTTGAGGGCGCTCGCCGGCCGTTCGACCACCTCGCCCGCGGCAATGCGATTTATGAGCTCCGGAGGCAGCCTTCTTATTGACATATTAACCATTCCTAGCTCATTCGAAGGCGGCCGGCGAAGCGCTGATTTTTCGCGGAAATTCAGGCCGCATTCAATGGGAAGTGTTTAATCGCGAGTGAAGCCGCGGAGCGCCTGTCCGCAGCTTCCACGCAGGTCGGGGATACGGGGATCAATGTTCTGGAATCGCTGGTTCAAGTGGATGTCGCACGACATGGCGATCGACCTCGGGACCGCCAATACGCTCGTCTACGTCCGCGGCCGCGGAATCGTCCTCAATGAACCCTCGGTCGTCGCCATCGAGACCATCAACGGCGTCAAAAAGGTCAAGGCGGTCGGCGACGACGCCAAGCTGATGATGGGCAAGACCCCCGACCAGATCGAGGCCATCCGCCCACTGCGCGACGGAGTCATCGCCGACATCGACGTCGCCGAGCAGATGATCAAGCACTTCATCCACAAGGTCCACGGCGGCAAGATGCGCGCCTGGCGCTTCCCTGAAATCGTGATCTGCGTGCCGTCGGGCTCGACCTCGGTCGAGCGCCGCGCGATCCGCGACGCCGCGTCCAACGCCGGGGCGAGCGCCGTCTATCTGATCGAAGAGCCAATGGCCGCCGCAATCGGCGCCGACATGCCGGTAACCGAGCCGATCGGCTCGATGGTCGTCGACATCGGCGGCGGCACGACCGAAGTCGCGGTGCTCTCGCTGCGCGGCCTCGCTTACACCACCTCGGTCCGGGTCGGCGGCGACAAGATGGACGAAGCGATCAGCTCCTACGTCCGGCGCAACCACAATTTGCTGATCGGCGAAGCGACCGCCGAGCGAATCAAGAAAGAGGTCGGGATCGCCAAGCCGCCGGTCGACGGCATCGGCAAGACCGTGCACATCAAGGGCCGCGACCTGGTCAACGGCGTGCCCAAGGAAATTTCGATCAACCAGGGGCAGATCGCCGAAGCCCTGTCCGAACCGGTCGGGACGATCGTCGAGGGCGTTCGGATCGCGCTCGAGAACACTGCTCCCGAGCTCGCCGCGGACATTTGCGACCAGGGCATCGTGCTGACCGGCGGCGGCGCCCTGCTGCAGGGGCTCGACGAAGTGCTTCGCGACGAGACCGGCCTGCCGGTCACCGTAGCCGAGGACCCGCTGACCTGCGTCGCGCTCGGCACCGGCCGCGCGCTCGAGGAAGAGCAGTTCCGCGGCGTTCTGCAGACGGCCTAGCGAGGGCCTGAGGCGTGGCGACCGCGCGCCCCGGCTGGTCGCGCCGAGCCCAATACGGGCTGTTCTTCAGCTTTCTCGCGCTGATCGCCGGGATCCTGATCGGCCTTCTCCTGCTGGCCCTGTCGATCTTCGCCCCGGCGCGGTTCGACAGCGTGCGCGGCGCCGCGCTCGACGTCACCGGTCCGGTCGCTTCGGGGTTGCATGAGGTCAGTTCCACCGTCGAGGGCCTGTTCACCGGTGCCGGCAACTATTGGGACGCCGCCGGCCAGAACGGCAAGCTGAAGCGCGAACGCGATGCAATGGCACGCCAGATCCTCACCGCCAATGCGGTGCTGCAGGAAAATCGCCAGCTCAAGGCCTTGCTCAAGCTGCGCGAGCGGGAGCGGGGCGCGGTCGCCGTCGGCCGCCTCGTCGGCTCGTCCTTCAGCAGCCCGCGGCGGTTCGCGATCCTCTCGGCGGGGTCGAGCGACGGGGTCCGCATCGGTATGCCGGTGCGGTCGCCCGACGGCCTCGTCGGGCGGGTGATCGATGCCGGCGCGCTGGCCTCGCGCGTGCTGCTGGTGTCCGACCGCAACAATATCGTTCCGGCACGGGTGCTGCGCGGCGGGCTCCCGGTTATCGCCCAGGGCCGCGGCGACGGGACGATCGACGTCCGCCCGCTCGAGGTCGGACGCAACCCGTTCAAGCGCGGCGACATCATCATCACTTCGGGCACCGGCGGGCTCTATCCGCCGCTGGTCCCGGTCGCCCGGGTGGTCAAGCTCGACGACGACGGCGCGGTCGCGCTGCCGCTCGCCGATCCGGCCAATGTCAGCTTCGCCGTGGTCGAGCCGCCCTACGAGCCGGCTGCGGCCGCCAGCGACTCGCCAGCTCCGTCGGAGGGACCGTAATGGTCCGCGCGGCGCTCTCCACCAGGCGCAGGATCGGCCAGGGCCCGAAGCCCTTCGCGATGATCGCACCGGCAGTATCGGTCGTCGCCGCTTCGTTCCTGGCCGCCCTGCCGATCGTCACCTCGAGCGGCTGGTATCCCGACTTCGGCTTCCTCGCGCTGATCAGCTGGCGCCTGCTTCGCTCGGACCCGTGGCCGGCCTGGTGGGCAGCGCCGATGGGGCTCGCCAACGACCTCATCACCGGCTCGCCGATAGGCTTGTCGGTGGCCTTGTGGAGTGCGACCATGCTCGCGCTCGACCTGATCGATCGCCGCACGATGTGGCGCGATTATTGGATCGAATGGGTGCTTGCCGCGGTGCTGATCGCGATCGACGAAGGACTGCAATGGCGCGTGGCCGCGGCGGTCGGCGCGCGCGTCCCGATCGCCGCTGTCGGGCCGCCGACCATCATCTCGATCTGCATCTTTCCGTTGAGCGCGTGGCTGGTGTCCCGGCTCGACCGGTGGAGGCTGGGGCGATGAACCGGCCGACTCGCCTGACGACGGCGCATCAGTCGATCACCTTCTCGCGCCGGATGCTGCTGCTCGGCGGCGCCCAGGCGGCGGTCGGCGCCCTGTTGATCGGCCGTCTCGGCTGGCTGTCGATTGCCCAGAACCAGAAATATCAACTGCTAAGCGAGAGCAATCGGGTCCAGCTCATCCCCGTCCCGCCCCGGCGCGGGTGGATCATCGACCGCAACGGCAAGCCGATCGCGATCAACAAGGCGAGCTTCCGGGTCGACATCATCCCGCAGCAGCTGACCGACGGTCCGCGGGTCGTCCGCCAGCTCGCGCAGCTGCTGTCCCTGCCGCCCGACGAGGTCGACCGGATCAACAAGGAGCTCGAGCGCAGCCGCGGCTTCCAGCCGGTCTCGGTCGCCGACAATATCGCCTACGAGCAATATGCCGCGATCACGGTCCGCCTGCCCGAGCTGGCGGGCGTGGCGGCGTCGCGCGGCTTCACCCGTTTCTATCCGGGCGGGACGTCGGTCGGCCAGCTGGTCGGCTATGTCGGCGCGGCGAACGAAAAGGAATATGAGGCGGAGGACAAGAACCCGCTGCTGCTCGTGCCCGGGGTCAAGATCGGCAAGGAAGGCCTCGAAAAGTCGCTGGAGCAGACGCTTCGCGGGCAGCCCGGCGGCCAGCGGGTCGAGGTCACCGCGCGGGGCAAGCTGGTCAAGGAGCTCGACCCCAAGCCCGACCGCAGCGGCGGGACCGTCCAGCTGACGATCGACTCCGACCTGCACGAATATGCGGCGCGGCGGATCGGCGACCAGTCCTGCTCGGTCGTCGTCCTCGACGTCACCAACGGCGACATCCTCGCCATGCCCTCGATGCCGTCGTTCGATCCCAACAATTTCTCCGACGGGATCAGCCGGAACGAATGGAAGATGCTGTCGCAGGATGACCATTTGCCGCTGGTCGACAAGGCGCTGGAGAGCCTCTACCCGTCGGGCTCGACGATCAAGCCGTCGATGGCCATGGCACTCTTGAACGCCGGCGTCGACCGCAAGCACCGGGTCAATTGCACCGGCTCCTATCCGCTCGGCAATCACGTGTTCCACTGCGACAGGCGCCATGGGCCGGTCGATATGGACGCGGCCGTGGTCCACAGCTGCGACATTTATTTCTACGACATGTGCCGCCGGGTCGGCGCCGAGAAGCTGGCGCCGATGATCCGTTCGATGGGCTTCGGCGAGAAGTTCGACCTGCCGTTCGACAACCAGCGCTACGGCACCGTCCCCGATCCGCAGTGGATGATGCGCAAATATCATCGCGAGTGGCAGACCTACGACACGATCAACATGTCGATCGGCCAGGGCATGGTGCTGATCAACCCGCTCCAGCTCGCCGTGATGGCCAGCCGCCTGGCGACCGGCAAGCGGGTCATGCCGCGGCTGCTGAAGAACCAGCCGGTGAAACCGCAGTCCCACCTTGAGGTCGACCGGGATCATTTGGACTTCATTCGCAAGGCGATGTGGGGCGTGGTCGATCACGGCACCGCGGCCGGCGCCAAGCTGCCGCTCGACGGGATCCAGATGGCGGGCAAGACCGGGACCGCGCAGACCCACCGTTTGTCCGATGCCGAACGCGGCAATTACACCAGCGCGACTTGGAAGCTGCGCGACCACTCGCTGTTCATGGCGTTCGTGCCGTTCGACAACCCGCGCTACGCGGCCGCGGCGATCGTCGAGCACGGCGGCTTCGGGGCGGCCGTCGCGGCGCCGCTGATCCGCGACACGCTGACCTTCCTCTACGACCGGCAGAAAGCGATCGCCGCCCTGCAGGGCTTCGAGCAGAGCATCGGCGGCACGCTCGAGGAACGCACGCGGCACAAGACCGCCCGCTGGCGAGCCGCTAACGGCCTGCCCCCGCTCACCGACCAGGCATGATCACCTCGGCCATCATTCCGAAGCCGCTCGCGCGGCTGCCGTGGCGCTTGATCTTCCTGGTCGCGGCGATCGCCGGGTTCGGCCTGCTCGTGCTCTATTCGGCGGCCGGCGGCTCGGTGCAGCCGTGGGCCCTGAAGCAGGCGGTGATCTTCATGGTCTTCCTCGGCATCGCGGTCGGCATGTCATGGGTGAGGGAATCGACCATCAAGGCGGTCACCTTCCCGCTCTACGCGGTCACGCTGGTCATGCTGGTCGGAGTCGAGGCGCTCGGCTTCGTCAGCAAGGGCGCCCAGCGCTGGCTCGAGCTCGGCCCGATCCGGCTCCAGCCGTCGGAGTTCATGAAGCCGGCGATCGTCCTCACCCTCGCCCGCTTCTACGAGCTCGTCCCGGCCGGCGAGATCCGCAAGTGGCGCGCGATCTGGCCGGCCCTCCTGCTGCTCGGGGTTCCCGCCTTCCTGATTCTCGTCCAGCCCGACCTCGGCACCTGCATCATGGTCGTGCTGTGCGGCGTGACGGTGATGTTCCTCGCCGGCCTGCCGTGGTGGATCTTCGCCGGCCCGGCGGTCGCGGTCGCGGTCGCCGCGCCGATCGCCTACAATCTGCTCCACGGCTACCAGCGCAAGCGGATCGACGTGTTCCTCAACCCAGAGAGCGACCCGCTCGGCGCCGGCTACCACATCAGCCAGTCGAAGATCGCGATCGGCTCGGGCGGAATCTGGGGCAAGGGCTTCCTCCAGGGCAGCCAGAGCCACCTCGATTATCTGCCCGAAGG
>Ga0134122_10004761_pt1 | contig 10057 bp, 6 predicted proteins | sample KB302_FD_96461 | JGI IMG/M metagenome (GOLD analysis project Ga0134122, IMG submission 96461) | Terrestrial soil microbial communities without Nitrogen fertilizer from Kellogg Biological Station, Michigan, USA - KB3-0-2 | ecosystem: Environmental > Terrestrial > Soil > Unclassified ... | reverse complement strand
GAAGTGCAGCATATCACCCAGCGCGGCGGCCGACATATTCGCCAGCAGTTGCTGCTCCTGATCCGGCAGCTCGTTAATACCGTTGGGAAGCAGCGTGATTGAAATCGGTCGCCCCGAGGCGCGACCGGGCGTGTAGACGGCAACGTCGATGGAGTCGGCGAGTTTCTCGCGTTCGCCGCGGCGCTCGGAAAATTCCCCATCGTGCGCGCGCCACACGTCCGGGTTGGCGTAGGAACACAGGTCGCCCTTGCGATCGATCAGCACCACCGGGGTCCCCCGCAACAGGAGCTGCTCGATGATGCACAGGGCCAGCGTAGTCTTGCCCGAGCCGGAGCCGCCGAGGACGGCAGCATGGCGCTTCAACACGTTTCTATTGAGCGTAATGCTCTTGCTGGAATTGAGCGCGCGGCCAGCGAGGATGCTGGCGGCGGCATCACCCGTTTCATCGAGCAGGACGGAGAGCGGCAAGTCGGCGTCTTTGCCTGCCGGCAGGGATGCCCCCGCCGTCGTCGGACCCCAGCCCGTCCAGTCGGCCGCCGAGGAAGCATAACCCATCGCGCCGACGACTTCGGCGCCGGCCTCTGACTGCGCCTCGCTTTGCCCAGTCCCCTTGCCATTGAGGGCGCGGCCGAACAGCTCGAGCCGTAGCAACTGGGCCAACGACAGGATCTCGGAAAGCAGCTTGGCGCGCTCAAACCAGTGGGCGAAGCCGGGGCTGCGACGATGCTGGGCGTGGAACTCGCACACCATCATCATGCGCTCCCAGTCCGGGATCGGCACCAAGATCGAGCGGCCCCCCAACTCTCGGAACTTACGGAAGGCCTGTCCGGTCTGGTTCTTCTTGTTTGGCGGAAAATCGCTCGCGCGCAACAGGAACGCGCTGCGGCCGCCCATAGCGGCAAGCAGCTTATCGAGTTGGCGCTTGAGGCCGCCGCCCTGCGTCGGGCGATTGCACAGGAAGACGCGTGCCTCGGTGGTGTTGCCGCCTTCGTGCTTGAGGCTCAAGTCCAGGACCGGCAGGTCGGGGCCCAATTCGAGGCGCTTGACGACGACGTCGAGAGCACCGCCCCATTCGGCGCGCGCCAGGCTGAGCGCGTTGGTGAGAACCGTCAGTAACTCGTGGTCGTCGGAGGGGATCTCCGCCTCCGATTGCGCCGTAAAGCGATCCCAATGCTCGTGGAATTCGACCAAAGCGCTGGCATCGGCGCCGTCAGCCTCGTCGCGTCCGCCGAAGCCAAGGGCGGCCGCCAGCGTGGAGATGAAGCCGCCCTTTGCTTCCTCAAGCGAAGGGCCGGTTCCGGCCACCTGCTCGCGCACCCGCGCCTGGGCGAGCTCCAAAATACGACGCGTCGACAGGCCGCTGAACTCCTCGAAGAATTGCGGCCCGAAAAAGAGCAAGGGATCAATGTCGCTGCGGCTGGCGTCGGCCTGCATGCGCTTGGCAATGATGAGCTGTGCTTCCTCGGCGGTGCGTGCCTCCTTGAGGGACACCGGGCCGGCCTTCTCGATCCGGTCGATGTAGGATTGCGCCAAGACCTCGCGCACCTTGCCGTAGAAGTCGCCAAGGCAGGAGAGGAGCACGATCGACGTCGGCACGCGGTTGGCGATCTGGATCAGGTCCCTGGCCGCCTTCTGGAAACGTTCGTGGTAGTCATCGAAGAAGCGGAGATCCTCCACCTGATCGATCGAGATGACGAGGGCGGCGCCGTCGACAATCCACATCAAGCGCCCAAGCGACTCGATGATCTCGAAGGCACGCCCCTCGCCGCGATTGGGATCGAGCACCGCCACGGCTTCGGCGGACAGATCCGTCAACTCACGACCGTAGAGGTACTGGCGCACGCGCTGGTCGATGCGCGGGTCCGCCCGCTGCAGATAAAGCAGGGCCCGCACGATATTGATATCGAGCGGCTGGCTGGCGAACTTCGGGGCCGCGACAATCTGGTCCGCCAGCGCCAGCACCAGCTTGGCAAGCTGGGCGTCGCTCAGCTTGGCATCGCGTAGCTTGTCGAGCGCCGTCGTATCGAGGGGCTCGGCAGCCTCCGTCAGCCGGCGCGTCAGCCGTTGCAAGGCGGTCTCACCACCCGTATCCGGGTCGTAGGGCTTTTCCAGCGAGTTGACGAGGCGGCGCAGATAGTAGTCGGCGTAGTTTGCCACGTCCGGCGTCATCTGGGCGTAGCCGACGTAGGCCTTGCCCGAGCGATGGGCGGACGTGCGCAGGGCGCGGATAAGATGGGTCTTGCCGGCGCCCGACTGGCCGTGAAACAGCAGGATGCGCGCTTGGCCCTGGCCCCCCTGCACCGCCGTCACCGTGTCGAGCAATTCGTTGAACTTGCGCCGCGCATGGGCATGCACGATCTCGACGTCGACGGGATCGGCACGCCAAATGTCGTCCTCCCAGGTGATGGAGTGCTCGAAGGCCGCCGACAGGCGGTCTAGATCGGGCGCGGACTCAACCTCCATGCGCATGTCACCTCAAGCTGACGTTAGGTACCGGCGAGCCGCGGCCTCAGCCGTCGGCCCGGACGAAATGAAACACCGCGTTCTTGTAGACGACGGCAGAGTCCTGCACGTCCTTCATGCTCTTGTGATCCTTGAGATCGGCGTTCGCGAGCGCCAACTGTCCGGCGCGATGCGCCTCCAGCAGCATGCACTTGAATTCGATCTCGGACAGGCCCCAGTCGGAGCGCGCGTGGGCCAGCGCGCGCCAGACATGACAGATGTAGGCCTTGCGGTTTCCGACCCAACCGTGCGCGTGTGCCGCCGCATGCCGGCGAACTTCGAGCACGAAGCCTGGAAGGTCGGGCCGACCGCCGCCGACGGCAAGCGGCGCCGGCTCGGGAGGTGGCACCGCTTGCCGTTTCGCAGGCGGGTGCGGCAGCGGGCGCACGGCCTCGGCGCCGGCCTCGACCACCCCGGCAAAGAAACGGCTAAACACGGCACGCCGCAGCCCTTCGGTATCGGCCGACTTGGCGCCAAGGTGCTCGGCCGCCAGCGCGGCGATCAGGCGGGTGTCGGTGCCGAAATCGCGCGGGGACCGGCAGAGCTGCGCGGCCAATAGACGTCCCGCCCGCGCCGGCAGCGCGCTCTTGGCCGCCAAGGTGGCGCTGATCTGGTTGCCGAAGGCGCGCTGCAGCGCCAACGCCGCCAGGGCCGACCGCAGCCGCGACGGCGTGGCAATGCCCTTGACTTTCACCTTGTAGGCCGTCTGAACAATGGCCGCACGCAGCCCGTCGGGCCGCTCGAGGGCCTTGAGCTCCTTGACCGTCAGGCGCTCCAACCCGAGCGCCTTGGCCATCAGGCGGACGTGGCTGAGCTCGCTCCAGGTGCGCGGCAGTGTGCCCCTCAGCCCCAAGAAGCGCCGGGCCGCATCGGCGCCGGCGGTGCTCACCTGCAAGCGTCCATGGGTTTCGCCGGCGAGCCCATCGCCAAGGAGGGCTTCCACGTCGCGTTCGATCAGCGCCCGCCAGCGGGCCGCCGGCAACCGATGCGGCACGATGTGGGCCAGGTCCTGCGCCAGGACACTTCGGGTTGTGTGACCATCACCAGCGGCGATCCGCACGAGAGCAAGCTGGCGCAGCCGATCGCTGGCGCCAATGGCTGATAGGTCCGGAACTGCCAGGATCGCGGCCTTCATGGCCGGTGGCCTCCCCTTCATTGGACCCCAGCACCAAGCGTGCGCTGGGGTTGTTCGCTGCCATCGCCGGACGCGCGAATCACCGGAGGCTGGCCAGAGCATGAAGAAGACGGCCTTTCCAGCCAAGGGCCCTGTGCCGCGCCCGAGCGAGCAAGCCAAGGGGCGCCAGTGCCGGCTACGGCGCACCGCCGGAGCGAGGGTTGCAAATGCGCAAATCGGCCCAACTCCTGTCACGATTACGGTGTGGGATCCACGTGGGAGACAGGGGACACCAATCGAGTTGCGCTAAGGTTCGCGCCGCCTTCCTCGCGTCGGGCGCGGAACCCGTGCAGGCATGGGGCCCTTGAACCCAATTTGGTAGGGTTGCGCCCCCACCGTTAACGTTGAGTTAACGGCTCGGCGCGATCCTTGTCCCAGACGAGTATCCCTGCTTGGGAGGCCAACATGTATCGCGTACTGGGCCCGGCGCTCCTCTCGGCTTTGCTCGCCGGCTGCGGCATGGCGGCCTCGCCCCTGACCGCCGGTTTCGCCAACTCCGGCCAACCCACGAGCGCCCTGTCCGCGCGCACGCAAACGGCCAGCGTCGATACCGCCATGGCCAGCGACCCGGTCAAACCGACGGTCAAGTCGGCGGACAAGGCGCCGAAGGGAAGCTACGAGAAGGCGCCGCAGGGCGCGCTCGCCGACCGCGACTACAGCAGGACCGACCTCGACCTGGAAAAGGCGCGCCTGCTCATCAACGCCTATCGCAAGCAGCATGGTCTCAAGCCCCTGGCGCTGAACACAGCGCTGACCGAAGCCGCCAAGCTGCATTCGCGCGACCTTGCCAAGTGGGACCGCATTTCCCACTACGGCTCGGACGGCTCTAATCCCTGGGACCGCGTCAAGCGCGTGGGCTACAGGGCCAAGGTGGCCGCCGAGAACGTCGGCACCGGCCAGGCCAGCATCGAAGAGGTGCTGAAGGGTTGGGAGGCAAGCCCAGGGCACAACAAGAACCTGTTGTTGCGCGAGGCCGAGCACATGGGGATTGCCCTCGTGCAAGACCCGCGCACCGAGTTCAAGACATTTTGGACCCTGTTGGTCGGCTCCTCGCTCTAGGCGGGCACGCACCAGCCCCTTGCCCGCACAGGACGGCGTCCGCCGGCAGCGGTTGACGCCGCAGGCAGGCAGGGCCCCGCGCCGGCGATCCTGGAGTGGCCGGTCTCTGCCAACCGCGCCCCTAGGGTACACCGTTTCATGTATCCGGGTGCGCAAACTCAGGAGCGACGAGCGGCCCGCCACGGACCGTCGAGGTTGTGCCAAATTGCGGTCCTAAGGTTGAGCCGCCGTCTGGCCAGCGCGCAATTGCCGGCCGCGACGGCAACGAAGGCAAGGCTCGTCGCCGTGGCGGCGCCACCCAAGCCAAACACCGGCACCAAAGCAGCGCTGAGCGCCACGCTGAGCAGCGCCGATGCGACGAGGAGCAGCGCGCTCGCAGACCCCTGACCCAGCATATTGAGCACCACGTCGGCCGGCCCGAGCGCGGCGCGCGTCAACAGGCCAATGGCGAGGATGACCATCACGGGGTAGGCCTGTTGAAACTGCGGATTGAAGAACCAGAGCATGGGCTTGCCAACCAGTAGGATGGCGGCGCCGGCGGCCAGCGATGGCCAGAAGATCCAGTTGGCGGCGTCCGCCACGGCGGCGCGCAGGTCTTCCTCATTGCCGCGCACGTCGAGGGCGGCGATCCTATTCGCCATCGCGCTGGCGACCGCATAGTGAATAAAGAGCACAAAGCTCATGGTTTTGGCGGCCGCGAAGTACATCCCAACCTCAGCGGGGCCGAGGTAGGACGAGATCACCAGGACATCGGCGTTTTGCAGCGTCAAATCGCAGGCAACGATCAGCCAGAATGGCAGCGCCGTCTTGAGCCAAAGCGCAAAGGCATAGCGGTGCGGCCCGGGCGGGAGCTCCCGCCGCAAGCGGCGCCGCAACAGCAAGGTCTGCACGATAGCGGCCCCCAAGCTGGCGACGATGGCCACAGCGATGGCAATGCGAGCATTGACCGGAAGGCCACAAAGGTGCGCCGCGCCGAGGCCCACGATGAGCAGCAACGGCCGCAGCACGTAGGGCGGCAGCAAGCCTAAGGCCATCAGGCCGCGGGCGCGCGCCACGCCGTCCTGAAGATCGGTGAGGGTCAAGATCGGGATGCAGATCAGGCCCAAGTAGGCGGGCACGGCGTAGGGTGCCGCCACGCGCTCTCCCAAGCACCACAACAAAACCAAGCCCACCAGCGCGATTGAGCTGGCAACCGACAGGACCAGGAGGCGACCGCCCAGCAACAGGCCGCGCAAGGCAGCCTGCTCGTCCCGCTCTCGATGCTGCGGAATTAGGCGCAGCACGGCGGTCGACAGCCCAAGGTTGGAAAGGCTGCCCAACATGAGCACCCACGTCCACACGAAAACGTAGATACCGTAGTCGTAGGCACCCATCCAGCGCGCGAGGGCGACCTGGGTAAGGTAGAGGAGTCCCGCGCTCGTCGTGCGCACGAGAAAAGCCGTCACGGCTCGGCGACCCGTGCGTGATCGCTCGCTGGCGCCGAGGCGCAAGCCCAGTCCGCCGGCGGCCGACTGCGTCGGGCTGCGAGCCATAACGGCTAAACTGGCTGGCGCGGCCATGCAGCCACTCACTCCCGCGCTTAGTCGCGCGCCCCGTGCTCTTGTTGGCGCAGGTCGCTGCGATGGCGGACCCTTTCGGCCACGTTGGCCCACGCCCAGCTGCGGCCGGCGTCGCCCTTGAGGCTGTGCAGCGTTGAGAAAAACTCCGCAACGTCGGCGGCCCACACGCCATGGCGGCCTTCGAGGACCGCTACCATCGCGTCGACTTCGATCGGCGTCGGCGTCGAGTCCACCCGAAAATGCCGCCCCGAATTCATCGTCCATGTCCCAGAGATTGTGTCGCTGGGGCTGCAGCAATTTCGACGCCAGCGGCCTTGGGCTCGGCGCGCTTTGGCAAAATTCGGTTAACCCGGTGCCGGTGGCCGGGCCATGGTGGGCCGTGAGCCGCGACGCGGGGGATGCGAGTGCGCAGAAGGCCTGAACGGGTGTGCCACCCTGACACAGGGCCGGTGGCCCCGACGTCCCAGATGGCCCACGCCGGTCGGCCTCCCTTCGCGCCGAGCGAGCGACAAATGGTAGGCCAGCAACTCGGGCGGCAAGCGGGCCGTCGAAGGGGGGCGGTGAAACACAGGCCGCAGGCTTACTCGGCGCGACTGCCGCCGCTCACCGCGGCCTTATCGGCCTTGGGCGCCTTGCTGCCGGCCACGGGTTGCGCCTTCCTTTCGGGCTTGGCCTTTTCGACGCCGGCTTCGGCGCCAGCCGCGACCTTGCGCTTTTGTACCTTGGCGACGGGACGGCGCCGGCGGCCCGTGCCGCATTCATAGGAGACGACGGCTTGGCGCATGGTCATCGGCCCCTTGGCGTCCTCAGCCATGGGCAAGTTGTCCAGACTTTGCGGGGCGAACAGCGCCTTCCAGCCGTGGGTCTGGAACCCATGCTCGAGGAGGCTGGCGGCGCGCGTGGTGCGCTCGCGCCCGGTTGCCTCTCCCAACACCACCGCAATCAGCCGCTTGCCATCGCGCGTGGCGCTGGCCACGACGTTGAAGCCGCTGTCACAAATAAACCCGGTCTTCAGACCGTCGGCGCCTTCGTAGTTGGCGAGCAAGCCATTGTGCGTGCGCAGGTGGCGATTGCCGATGCGAACATCCATCAACGCCCAAAGGGGCGCATACTCGGGATAGTCCTTGACGACGGCCATGGCGAGCTTGGCGAGGTCGCGCGCCGTTGTCACTTGCTCGGCGGCCGGCAGGCCGTTCGCATTGATGAACTTCGTGCGGGTCATGCCAAGCCGGGCGGCGGTGGCGTTCATCGTCTCAACAAAGGCGTCCTGCGATCCTGCAACCGCTTCTGCCAGCATGACGGCCACGTCGTTGGCCGACTTCACGATCAGGGCCTGCAGCGCCGTTTCCACCGTCATTTCCGCGCCGACGGGCAAGCCCACCTTGCTCGGAGGTTGACTGAACGCGAGTTCCGAGCAGCCGATCTTCTTATCCAGCGTGATTTTGCCGGCCTTTATGGCGTCGAAGACGACATAGGCGGTCATGATCTTGGTCAGGGAGGCGGGATGCCATTGATTGTCTTGGTCCTCGGCGTAGAGCACCGTGCCGCTGCCGGCCTCGAACAGCAGCGCCGGTCCCGCCGACGCAGGCAGCGTCCACACGCCGATGGCGACTAGCATCACCCTCATGATCAGCGCCAGCATTGAGTTCCCTCGATCGCTGTTAAGTCCGATCAACGCTCCTCAGGCGGGATCGTTGCGACTCAGTGTGTCCGCAAAGGTCATAAACTCTGGGCTCTTGCTGCACAATCAATGATGCTCCTGGATTGCGGCCAGAGCCGGCCCAAGTGTTTCACCACCGCCAATCTGTGGCAAGGAAGGCTCAAGCTTGGCCTGCGCCTCCCAGCTCGCGATCAGCTCGCGGGCGAGTTCGAAGGCGCGCACGAAGGAGGGCTCTGCGCGCAAGGCCCGTTCGAAATAAGCCTCGCCGAAGTAGGTCCACCGGCGCCGGTCGTCGCAGCCAAATGAGCTGCGGTCGGCGCGGGCCGCCGCAATAACGAGCGTCGTGGGGTCTGCCAGGGCGGGCAGAAAACTCCCCGAGTGGCAGGCCGAAAGCACGATCACGCTGTTCTTGATACCGGAGCGCTTCAGCATGCCTTTTAGCTGCTCCGGCCGCAACGGTTTGAGGTCGAAGCGGGGCATCTCCACCACGAACTGGCCGTCCTCGCCGTGCGAGGTGAGAAACAGGAACAAGACGTCCCGACTAGGGTCCATCAGCTTGCCCAGATGCTGCAAGGTGCGTTCCAAGTTGCCAGCGCTGGCGAGCGGCAAGGCATTTAGCGTGCTGGCGTGGTTGACAAGGGCGATCGACCGACCCTGCGTGCCATAGCGGGCATCGAAGAACTTGCGCACCGCAAGCACCTCACGCTTGAACACGGCCTGTGGCCCATAGCCGGCAAAACCCACAAAGTAGAGCTGCGGTTGCCCGCCTGCCGCGGGCCGCAGTCCCTTGAGGGCGCGGTCGAGCAGTTCGGTTTGCCGCTGCAGTGTCTTGGCGGCCTCGAGCGACGGCCGCGAGGTGGCCGCCGCGGGCTCGCAGGCGCCAAGCCAGAGGAGGCCGGCGCAGGCACCAAGCAAACCTCGCAGGGCATGGTGCCACCCGTTACCCGCAGCGAACCGCGACATCATCTGCCTCACGCTGAGCCTCTCTCAAATGACCGCCATGCAAGGCCGAACTGACATCGTCCCCCTGAGCCGCCGCCCCGCTGTCAGGGCCTTGAGGTTGCCAACCAAACGTTCCACCTCGACGCCAAGACCCATGGCCGGGGAGCCCCGGTTACCGCGTGAGCGGCATCACCTCTTCGGCAAATCGCTGCATGCGCTCGAGGGTCTCGGTAACCGTGGCGGTCTGGAAGGTCAGGCACAGATGCTGCACGCCCGCCTCCTCGAGCGCGGCAATATCGGCAGCCATGACCTCGGAGCTCCCCGTCAGCAAGCGACGTTCGGCATCGGCCCGCCCGGGCGCGGTCCAATTCACCGGCCACAGCACAAGGAAGGCCACATCTATACTGGTGGGATCGCGCCCCGCCGCCTCGGCGGTTCGGCCGAGGTCTTCAACGCCGGCCTTGACGCGCGCCGCGGTGTCGAGGCGGTAGTGTGGATTGTTGGATGCCGGGTACCAGCCGTCGCCGGCCCGCACCACGCGCCGCAACGCCACCGGACTTTCGCCGCCAATCCAAATGGGCGGATGCGGTTTGCGCACAGGCTTGGGGGCAAAAATCAGGTCCTCGAAGCGCGCATGCGTCCCATGCACGACGGGCGCTTCCTCGGTCCAGAGGACCTTGAAGGCATCGATGAACTCGTCGGTGACCCGCCCACGGTCGGCGAACGGCGGCGCGCCGACAGCCGCGAACTCCTCCTTGAGCCAACCGACGCCGCAGCCCACGATTAATCGTCCTTGCGAGAGGATATCGATCGTGGCCAGCATTTTGGCGGTTAGCACGGGCTGGCGTTGTGGCACCACCAGCACCGAGCTCAAGAGCTGCAGGCGCTCCGTGCGTGCGGCAAGAAACGCCAGCGTCGGGATGAGATCGAGGCATTCCCCAATGCTGGCGGCGGCCCACTTGTGGTCGCCGCTATAAGGATATTTGGAGGTAATCCCACGCGGCACAACCACGTGATCATTAACGCCAATGAAACCGAAGCCGAGCCGCTCGGCGCTCTCGGCAACAGCAAGGTATCCCTGGCGCGTTGCGCATTCCCCGCGCGTTGACGTCGCCACGCCAAAGTCCATGGGGCTCCCCTTCGTGATCGCGTGCCTGACGG
>Ga0134122_10004760_pt1 | contig 10058 bp, 11 predicted proteins | sample KB302_FD_96461 | JGI IMG/M metagenome (GOLD analysis project Ga0134122, IMG submission 96461) | Terrestrial soil microbial communities without Nitrogen fertilizer from Kellogg Biological Station, Michigan, USA - KB3-0-2 | ecosystem: Environmental > Terrestrial > Soil > Unclassified ... | reverse complement strand
CGAGCTGTGCCGGGCCAACGGCATCGACCCGGTGTTCGCGGTCGATGCGGCGGGCTTCTACCGGCCCGACTGGCTGTGGCTCGGCGGCCAGGGCTCGGTCATCAACAATAAGTTCAACGCGCCCGACGGGCCGATCTGCTCGGGTCTGCGCGAGGCGGGCGCGCTGCTCGCGGCGAGCGCCGACTTCCAGCACAGCTACCCGCATTCGTGGCGGTCGAAGGCCAAGGTCATCTACCGCTGCACCCCGCAATGGTTCATCGCGATGGATCGGCCCATCCCCTCGCCCCCTTCAGGGGTAGAGGGAAGAGGCGCGTCAGCGCCGAAGGGAGCGGGGGCTGGCAATCTTCCCCCTCTCCCCGCTCAAGCTGCGCTTGAGTCGCCCTCTCCCCCTGACGGGGGTGAGGGGAGGACGTTGCGGCAGCTCGCGATGCAGGCGATCGCCGATACGCGGTTCGTGCCGGAGAAGGGCCGCAACCGGCTCGGGTCGATGGTCGAGGGGCGGCCGGACTGGGTGCTGAGCCGGCAGCGGGCGTGGGGGGTACCGATCGCTTTGTTCGTCGACAAGAAGACCGGCGAGCTGCTGGTCGACGATGAGGTCAACCAGCGCATCGTCGCGGCGGTGCGCGAGGGCGGCGTCGACGCGTGGGACCCCGAGAATGCGGCGCATCTCCTCGGCGAGACGCGAACCCCCGACGATTACGAGATGGTCGGCGACATCCTCGACGTGTGGTTCGACAGTGGCTGCACCCATGTGTTCACGCTGGAGAGCGGACACTGGCCCGAGCAGCGCTGGCCGGCCGACCTCTATCTCGAGGGCTCCGACCAACACCGCGGCTGGTTCCAGTCGAGCCTGCTCGAAAGCTGCGGGACGCGCGGGCGGGCGCCGTACGACGCGGTGCTGACCCACGGCTTCACCATGGACTCGAAGGGCATGAAAATGTCCAAGAGCCTGGGCAACACTGTAGACCCCTTGAAGGTGATGGAGACCTACGGCGCGGACATCATCCGGCTGTGGGCGCTCTCCGTCGATTTCACCGAGGACCACCGCATCGGCGACGAGATTTTGGGCGGGGTCGCCGACCAGTACCGCAAGCTGCGCAACACCTTCCGCTATCTGCTCGGCGGGCTCGACGGGTTCTCGGATGCGGAGAAGATCGGGGACGAGGCGATGCCGGAGCTGGAGCGCTACGTGCTCCACCTGGCCACGGAGCTGGACAAGGTACTGCGGCAGGCGGTCGCGGAGTTCGACTTCAACACCTACGTCCGCGCGCTGACCGATTTCTGCAACGAGGACCTGTCGGCCTTCTATTTCGATATCCGCAAGGACGTCCTCTACTGCGAGATCAACGCCGAGACCGGGGCTCAGACGGACAAGCGCCGGGCCAACCGGACGGTGCTCGACATCCTGTTCCATGCGCTGGTGCGCTGGCTGGCGCCGGTGCTGGTGTTTACGTCAGAGGAAGTGTGGGGCATGCGCTTCCCCGACGCCGGGTCGGTGCATCTGCTCGAATGGCCCGAGGTGCCGGCGGTCGACGCCGACGATGCGAAATGGACCGCGCTTCGCGCGCTGCGCGAGCGGGTGACCGAGGCGATCGAGCCGCTGCGCAAGGACAAGGTGCTGGGCTCCAGCCTCGAAGCCGAAGTGACCGTTCCGAGCGAGGAGGATCCTACGCTTCTGGCCGAACTGTTCATCACCTCGACAGTCCGTCGCGGCGATGAGGTGCGGGTGACCAAGACGAGCAACCGCAAATGCGAGCGCTGCCGGCGCTACATGCCCGACGTCGATCCGGCGACCGAGCTCGACGCGCGGTGCGCGGCGGTGCTGAAATGATCCTCCCCAGGATGGGGAGGTGTCAGCGCGCAGCGCTGACGGAGGGGGGTCGCGGCCTGCACGGCGCCCCCTCCACCATGCTCCGCATGGTCCCCCTCCCCGTTCCGGGGAGGATCAAATGAAGTCGCGCCAACTCGGCTTCGCCGTCGCGCTGATCATCTTCGCGCTCGACCAGCTGGCGAAATGGTTCGTCACCGGGCCGCTCGACCTGCGCGCGGTCGGGGAAATCTACCTGCTGCCCATCTTCCAGTTCACCTACACCGAGAACAACGGCATTTCGCTCGGCCTCCTCAACGCCACCAACCCGGTCGGGCGGTGGATGCTGGTCGCGCTGACCGGGGCGATCGCGATCGGGGTCGCTTACTGGATCGGCAAGGAGAAGGCGCGGTTCGACCAGGCGGCGCTCGGGCTGGTGCTCGGCGGGGCGCTCGGCAACATCCTCGACCGGGTGCGGTTCGGCTATGTCGTCGACTTCGCCGACCTGCACTTCGGGACGTTTCGACCGTTTTTGGTATTCAATGTCGGCGACGCAGCGATTAGCATCGGCGTCGTGATCCTGTTGCTGCGCGCGTTCCTCACTCGTAAGGAACAGGGAGAGGGCGACAAGCCCGGGGAGACTATCGAACATGCGTAAAGCCTTGACTGCCGTGGTGATCGTGGCCGCCGTCGCGACCAGCGGCTGCTCCGTGTTCCGCTCTAGCCGGAACAACGGACCGGACGAATTCGCGGTCGCGCGCAACGCGCCGCTGATTATCCCGCCCGACTTCTCGCTGACCCCGCCGGTCGCGGGCACCGCCGGTCTTAGCGCCGGCGACGCCCAGAGCCAGGCGATCGACGCCCTGTTCGGCGGGCCCGCGCCGCGCAGCGCGGCCGAGAGCAGCATGCTCGACGATGCCGGGCGCGAGCGCGCCCAGATCGGCATCCGCTCGAACGTGTGGGACCCTGACACGCGCGTGGTCGACAAGGGGCCGACGACGCTCCAGATCCTCGCCGCCCGGGCGGGCGACAGCAACATCGCATCGGCCCAGGCCGGTCAGTAAACTCTAGAAGAACGGGAACGAACCCCTCACGAATGGCAGAAGAAACCCTATCCGCTCGACTGGTCGAGATCGAATCGATGCTCGACCGCTCCCGCCGCCGCTTCGAGGAAGGCTCGCGGCTGGTCGAGGAAGCGCACAAGCTCCTCGGCGAAATCCAGCAGGCGCTGATCGGCAGCCCGCGCACCATGTCGCCCGAGGACAGCGAGGAAGCGGCCTCGCAGCTGCTGGCGTCGCTGAAGGCGAGCGGCGGCGAGATGCCCGAGACCTTGTGCGGCGGACGCTTAAGCGTCGACCAGGTGCAGCGTCTGATCCGCATCGACGGCCACCCGATCGGCATCACCGAGATGGAATATCGGGTGCTCGAGCTGCTCGCCTTCGCGCGCAACAATGTCGTCACCCGGGCGATGCTGCTGAAGCATCTCTACCGCCGCGCCGACGACCAGCCGCAGCCCAAGATCATCGACGTGTTCATCTCCAAGCTGCGCAAGAAATTGCGCAATGCCTCGGGCGGGGCCGAGTTCATCGAGACGATTCCCCAGCGCGGCTGGATCCTGCGCGACATCGACGACAAGAGCGGAGCTTAATCCTCCCCTGGAAGGGGAGGTGGCAGCCGAAGGCTGACGGAGGGGGGCCGGAGCCCTGCACGCCGCCCCTTCCACCACGACGCTTCGCGTCGCGGTCCCCCTCCCCGTTCCGGGGAGGATGTTCACCCTTTCCTAACCGCGCCGATTTACTCCGGACGGATGCTTAACCTCATTCCGCAACCCGAGCCGCAGCCGAGGCCCGAGCCTTACGCCGAGGCGGTCGCCCGGCTGGCGACGGTGCGCCATGCGCTGCGGCTGGTCGATCCGTTCGGCGGCGGGCCGGCGTCCGATCCGGAGGAGGATACGGCCATTTCGGACGCGTGGACCAACGGGGATGAATCGAAGCGGCGCTGGTTCGACTCGCGCTCGGAGCGGCTGGTCGGAGCGACCGCCGCGGGGGTTGAAGCCCTGCTCGCCGAGAAGCAGCAGGGCCGCGAACCGAACGCGGAGGCAAACCGCCTGCTGGTCGACCAGATCCGCCGCGAGCTGGCGGACGTCGCCAAGCACATTTTCCGCTAGGCCGGGCCCAGCGCCTTCGGGGTCGCGGGGTCGGCGCCCCATTCGCTCCAGCTGCCGTCGTACAGCCGGTTGCCGTCGTGTCCGAGCAGGTGCGCGGCGAAGATCAGGCTGCTGGCGGTGACCCCCGAGCCGCAGCTGGCGACGAACGGCCGCGTCGGGTCGATGTCGGCGGCGGCGAACAGGCGGCGCAGTTCGTCGGCCGGGCGGAAGGTGCCGTCCGGATTGTAGAGCGCGGCGAAGGGCAGGTTGCAGGCGCCGGGGATATGGCCGGGCTCGACCCCCGGCCGCGGGTCCGGCGCGCTGCCCTCGAAGCGCTCCTTGCTGCGCGCGTCGAGGATCGGGGTCAGCACCTCGCCGGACAGGATCTGCCGCTCGGTGACGATCTCGTCCGGCTGCTCGTCGGCTTCGAAGCCCGCGGCGCGGCGGGCCGGCTCGCCGCGCTCGGTCGGACGCCCCTCCGCGGTCCATTTCTGGAAGCCGCCGTCCAGGATCGCCACGTTCCCCGCACCGAAATGACGAAGCATGAACCAGCCGCGGGCCGCAGTGCGGGTCGGGCTGTTGTCGTAGACGACAATGCGGTCGCCGCGGCCTACGCCGAGCTCTTGCATCGCCAAGCCGAACGCGGCGGCGATTGGGAGCATGTGCGGCGCGGGATTGGAGCGGTCGCTGATCTCATCGATATCGAGGAAACGCGCGCCGGGGATGTGACTAGCCAGATACTCTTCCCGGCCACTGCGCCCGGATGCGGGCATGAACCAGCTCGAGTCCACGACGGCGAGATCCGGCTCGCCGAGATGCTGCGCCAGCCAGTCCGTGGAAACGAGCGATTCCATTTGCGGAACATAGGCTAGAAGATCCGGCGATGGCGACACAGGAGATCAAGCTGGAACCGGGCTGGCGCGAGCGGCTGCGGGGCGAGTTCGAGCAGCCGTACATGGGCGAGCTCAAGCGCTTCCTCGTCGCCGAGCGCGAGCGCGGCCGGCGCATCTTCCCCAAGGGCTCGGAATGGTTCCGGGCGCTCGACCTGACGCCGCTCGAGCGCGTGCGGGTCGTGATCCTCGGCCAGGACCCGTATCACGGCGAGGGCCAGGCGCACGGGCTGTGCTTTTCGGTCGAACCGGGCGTCCCGCCGCCGCCGAGCCTCATTAACATCTTCAAGGAACTGGACAGCGATCTCGGCATCGAGCCGGCGCGGCACGGCCTGCTCGACCATTGGGCGCGCCAGGGCGTGCTCCTCTTGAACAGCGTGCTGACGGTCGAGATGGGCCGCGCCGCCTCGCACCGCGACCGCGGCTGGGAACGGTTCACCGACGCGGTTGTCGCCGAGGTCAATGCCAAGCCGGAGCCGGTCGTGTTCCTGCTGTGGGGCAGCTACGCGCAGAAGAAGGCCGCCTTCGTCGATGAGGCGCGCCACCTGGTGCTGAAGGCGCCGCACCCGTCGCCGCTGTCGGCGCACAGCGGCTTTTTCGGCTGCCGACATTTCTCGAAGGCGAACGCGTTCCTCGCAAGCCGCGGGCTGGCGCCCATCGACTGGGCGCTTCCGGAACCTTAGAAGCGCGCGCGATGGAGACGACCCACCTTGGCAAAGCCTCGGCGCTGCCCGCTTCACCGGACGAGGCAGCGCTCGATTACGTGCCCAACCCGCGGCCTGGAGTGCTCTACCTGGTGCGGTTCGCGGCGCCGGAATTCACCTCGCTCTGCCCGGTGACGGGGCAGCCGGACTTCGCCCACCTCGTGATCGACTATGCGCCGGACCAGACGATCGTCGAGAGCAAGAGCCTCAAGCTGTTCCTCGGCGCCTTCCGCAACCATCGCGGCTTCCATGAGGACGTCACGGTCGGGATCGGGCAGCGGCTCGCGCAAGAGATGAAGCCGAAGTGGCTGCGGATCGGCGGCTATTGGTACCCGCGCGGCGGCATTCCGATCGACGTCTTCTGGCAGTCGGGCCCGCCGCCCGAGGGCCTGTGGCTGCCCGACCAGGGCGTCGCCGCCTATCGTGGCCGCGGCTAGGATCGCGATCCTCGGCGCCGGCTCGGTCGGTTGCTTCATCGGCGGCTGCTGGCAGGCGGCGGGGCTGCCGGTCAGCTTCATCGGCCGGCCGCGGTTCGCGAGCGAAATCGCCGAACATGGGCTGACGGTAAGCGACTTCAGCGGCTGGCAGCGCCGGCTCGACGAGGTCGACTATCATATCGACCCGGCGCCGCTGGCCGAGGCGGACATCATCGCGCTGTGCGTGAAAAGCGGGGCGACCGAGGGCGCCGCCCGCGACATCGCGGAACACGGGCGCGCCGGCGCGCTGGTGATCAGCTTCCAGAATGGGATCCGCAATTTCGATGTGCTGAGCCACGGCATGGGCGGCCGGTTCGAGCTCGCGCGGGGGCTGGTGTCCTACAACATCGCCTATCTCGGTCATGGCCGCTTCCACAAAGGCGTTGCGGGCGAGTTGTGGGCCGAGGATCTGCCGTGGACGCGCGCATTGGCGGAGGGCGTCGAGGGCAGCCCGGCCCAGCTCCGGCTGTCGGCCGACATGCCCGGCCTCGCCTGGGGCAAATTGCTGATCAACCTCAACAATGCGGTGAATGCCTTGTCCGGCCGGACGCTGCTCGAAGAGCTTCGCCAGCGCGACTATCGCCGGGTCGTCGCTGCCTGCCAGCGCGAAGGGCTGGACCTGCTCAAGGCGGCGGGGATCGCGCCAGCCAAGGTCGGCGCGGCCAACCCGCGGCTGCTCCCCCGGCTGATCGGCGCGCCCGACTGGCTGTTCAATTCCATCCTGCTCAAGAAATGGAAGATCGACGCGCGGGCGCGCTCGTCGATGGCCGACGACCTCGCCGCCGGGCACCGGACCGAGGTCGATTACATCAACGGCGAGCTGGTCGCGCTGGCCGAGCGCCTCGGCGTCGACGCGCCGGTCAACCGCAGGATCGTCGAACTCATCCGTGCGGCGGAAGCCGGCGCGAAGCCGATGGCCCCGGCCGAGCTTCGCCAAGCGGTGCTCGGCTAGCGGTACTCGGCTTCCTGCGGTGGGAAGGCGTCGTCGCCCGGCGCCGGCGCATCCGAAGCCCGGTTTTTGGTCCAATAGTAGAGCGCTCCGATGGCGAGGGCGAAAACCGCCAGACTGACGACCATCACCGCCGAATAGGGCTCAATCAGACCGAACACATTGGCGCTGTCGGCGGACCCGGCCTTCTCAGCCCCCGCGACAGCGAAGGCATAAACCACGCCCATCAGGCTTTCGCCAACGATCAGGCCGGTCGCCATGAGGACGCCCATGCGTTCGGCGAAGGCCGGGCTCTTCGAGCTCATCGCCCAGCGATTGTAGAACCAGCCAAGCACCGCGCCGAAGGGGATCAAAAGGTCGGCTTCGAGCGGCAGATAGATGCCCATGCCGATCGCCAGCGGCGGCAGGTGGAGGCGCTTGTTGGAGAAGCGTTTCAACGCTTCGTCAACGATCACCGCGACGACGCCGATGATCGCGCCTTCGCGGATCAGGCTCCAGTCGAGGTCGCCGCCAAGCACCCCCTGGGCGATCGTCGAGATGATCGCCGCTTGCGGCGCCGGAAGGGCGGTCGGCTTGGCGCCGGGCGCGCCCTGAAAGGTGAAGGCGGTGTTCATGAGATCGAGGATCGGCGGAATGACGATCGCCCCGAAGACCACGCCGAGCACCAGCGCGACCTGTTGCCGCCACGGCGTTGCGTGGACCAACTGGCCGGTCTTGAGATCCTGGAGATTGTTGTTCGAGATGGTTGCTACGCCGAAAATGATCGCCGTTACGAACAAAGCGAAGGCGACCAAGGCCTTGGTCTCGTCCCCGCCAACGCCCTTGAACAGCGCGGCTAGGATCAGCGAAATGCCGAGCACCGACAGGATGCCGACCCCTGAGATCGGGCTGTTCGACGCGCCGATGAGCCCGGCCATGTAGCCGCACACGGCGGCGATCACGACGCCGGCGATCAGAGTGTAGACGATGCTGAGGGCGATGGTGACGCCCGGCTCGGCGGCGATCGGAGCGGTGTTGCCGAACGCATAGAGCAGCAGGCCGATCGGGATCATCGACAACAGGATCGTACCCGTGACGATGCCGATCGGGATATCGCGTTCGGTCAGCGGCAGGTCCGCACCGCGGCCCGCCTTGCGCTCACGATTTGCCGCTATCGCGGCTCGGATGCCGCGGACGATCGGCCCCATGATGCGCAGCAGCGTCCAGATCGCGGCGACGCCGATCGTGCCGGCGCCGACCATGCGCGCCTTCTGCCGGAATGCGGCACCGACCAGGGTTTCGAGGTCGGGAGCGGCGATCTGGGCAACGAACCCGGCATCCTGCGTCCAATGGGGCACGATAATCACCCAGGTGATCAGCATGCCGACGATCATCGCCGCTCCGACCGCGACGCCGACCAGATGGCCAACGCCAATCAGCGCCATCGACAGGCTGGCCGATACTTGGGACCCACCTGTCCCGACGCGGAACGTGCGCGTGGCCGTATCGGTCAGCAGCCGGGTCTTGGCGACCAGGAAATAGAGCGCCGCGACGAGGGTCGAGCCGCCGATCAGGATGAGTCCGCGCCGATTCTCCTCGGCGCCACCGACGCCGGAGCCGACCTTGAGCACTTCGGCCGCCGCGACCCCTTCTGGAAAGGGCAGGTCCGTGCCCGTCACCAGCGCGCGCCGCAGCGGCACCGAGTACATGACGCCGAGGATTCCGCCGATGCCGATCACCGCGACCGACAGCCAATAGGGAAAACCGGTCCACCAGCCGACCATGATCAGGCCGGGCAGGACGAAGATGATCGCCGACAGCGTCCCCGCGGCCGAAGCGATCGTCTGGACGATGTTGTTTTCCTGGATGGTCGCGTCGCGGAACGCCTTCAGCACCGCCATCGAGATCACCGCCGCGGGGATCGAGGTGGCGAAGGTGATCCCGATCTTGAGGCCGAGGTAGACGTTGGCGGCGGTGAACACGACGGTGATGAGGGCGCCGAGGATGATCCCGCGGATCGTCAGTTCCTTGACGTTGTCGCCCACGCGCCGCGCGCTCGCCGTTGCCATCAGCCCAACCCTTCCTGGTTCATGAAGCCTTGAAATCCCCGGCCGGCGCCGGAGTGGAATGGCGGCGGATCGCCTGCCACTGCCCGTCGACGTCCACCCAGACGTCGGTCAGAACGACGCAATCCTCGATGATCCGGCCGAGATATTTGAGCCGCCACCGGGCCTGCACCGTGCCGACCATGACATGGTCCAGCACCGTCGCGTCGCGCACCTCGACATCGATCGTCTCGACCTCGCGCCGCTGGATCGCATCGAGCCATTCCTCGCGGCCCATCGTGAACGGCCCGCTCGACCGGGTACCGATGAGGACGAAATCCGGGTGCACCAGCGAGCGCAGCTTGGCCATGTCCTTGCGGCACAGCGCATCGCGCCATTCGCGCTCGAGCGCTTCGATCAGCTGGCAGTCCTTGTCCGACACGCGTTCCCTCTTGCGCTCTTCTTAAGGCCGAACCCGAAGAAAGCGAATCTCTGCGTCGAACCGTTCCCAGACGAGGGTCGAGCCGTCCAACTTCAGCGGGTCGCCGCGGAAGGCGACATGGCCGAGCTCGTTCGGTACGAAGCGCAGCGACAGCCTGTGTCCGGTGGCCGGCGACAGGTTCAACGGCTCGCCGGCGGTGTTGAACATCGGGACCAGCGGCATGACCGTCGTCACCGCGCAATTGTCCAGGTGGGCGACGCCTTTGTCGTCGACCTGCAGATAGTGCAGATCCTTGGGCGAGCCGGCATAGGCGACGAGCACGTCGGGCGCGGAGCTCCAGCCGAACTTGCCCCAGTCGACCGAGATCGACAGCGTGCATTTCGGCGCCGGCGTGTCGCGGACGAGGGCGAAGGTCGGCTCCGTGGGCATCGGCCGGCTCGTCAGGCGAACCTCCGACCCGTCGAACGTCCAATCGCCTTCGGCCGACTCATCGACCGCGCCGTAGGTAAAGCCGTAGCGGAAATGACCGTTGGGCTGGAGCTCGAGCCCGCCGGCCATCTCCATCTGGCGGGTCTCGTACGTGCCGGCGACCGACGGAGCTGCGGGCGGCGCGGCGGCGG
>Ga0134122_10004758_pt1 | contig 10060 bp, 16 predicted proteins | sample KB302_FD_96461 | JGI IMG/M metagenome (GOLD analysis project Ga0134122, IMG submission 96461) | Terrestrial soil microbial communities without Nitrogen fertilizer from Kellogg Biological Station, Michigan, USA - KB3-0-2 | ecosystem: Environmental > Terrestrial > Soil > Unclassified ... | reverse complement strand
TCAACGTGAGTTTGACCTTCTTGTCCGGACCGATCACAAAGACCGATCGCACCGTCATATTGTCGAGGGCGTTGGGATGGATCATATCGTACAGCGCTGCGACCTTCTTATCCGGGTCGGCAATGATGGGATAGTTCATCGTCGTCTTTTGCGTCTCATTGATATCGTTGATCCAGCCCTTGTGGGAATCCAACGGATCTACACTCACGGCGATAACCTTGACTCCCCGTTTCTTGAACTCGGGGGTAATCTTTGCAACCGTTCCTAATTCCGTGGTGCAAACCGGGGTATAGTCCTTCGGGTGTGAGAAAAGAATCCCCCATCCTCCACCGAGCCACTCGTGGAAGTTGACCGTTCCTTCTGTCGTCTCGGCTGTGAAATTTGGCGCTTCGTCTCCCAATCGTACTGCCATGGTTCCCTCCGTTCTAAAATAAGTCAGTGATAATTGAGATCTACGGTCCTAGTAATCTACGATACTGCGCCACGCATGGAGACTTCAAGAGGGACAAATTTTCGAAAGCTTTTCAACACTACACTCTGAAAGACGCACGACGGAGCCCAATACCAAGAAGCCATATAGTCTTGTTCAACCAGACAGACAAACAAGACAAATCCGATCTCTCAGATAGATTCAACTAGAGGACAAGGATGCAGGACGGCACGATCAAATAACCAGCATATGGAGAAGAAGCCCTATGGTGCGCCCGGCTGGAATCGAACCAGCGACCCTCAGCTTAGAAGGCTGATGCTCTATCCGACTGAGCTACGGGCGCGCTCAGAAGAAGTTATGAGTTCTGAGTGTAACCTAGGGATCACAAAAGTAGGTTAAGGATTCACGGGATCGATCGCCTTCGATCCCTCTTATAACTCGGCACTCCGTCGCGGTGTGGTCGGGGCGAGAGGATTTGAACCTCCGACATCCTGCTCCCAAAGCAGGCGCGCTACCGGGCTGCGCTACGCCCCGACGCTAGAAATACAATCACTTACAACTTGCCCCGATGCTGGTGGGGAGGCAAGTGTTATTACAGTGTTAGCCGTATACTTCTGAAGCTTCGCCGCGGCCTCGTGGAGGTCCTCCGGCTCAATCGTATTATACCGCCTATGCATCTGCTCGCTCTTGTGGCCTACAATTTTCATGGCCGTCATTTTATCAACCCCTGCCCTTCTCAGGTTCGTGCTGGCCGTATGCCGAAGGTCATGGAGCCGCAGCCCTGTAATCCCAGCTCTTCTACAAGCCGCAGCAAAGGCTGTCCGGGGATTCTTCCACGGTTTCCCTTTATACAGGAACACTCGGGGAGTGTCTAGGCGACGCTCTTTCCATAACTCCGAGAACGCTGCATGGACATCAGGCGTCATGGGAACCACTCGCGTGTCCCCATTCTTGGTCTTCCGAAGCGTGAACTCCTTCCGTCTCATGTCTACGTCCGGCCATTCCAGCTTGAGTAACTCCCCCCTTCTTGGACCCACCGCATATGCAATAGCCAAGAACCGCAGGAGATGGGGGGCTGCCGTGGCTTTTAGCTTAGTCCATTCCTCTGCGCTGGCGATTCGGTCTCGTTCATTCTTGGGATCTGGCTTCTCCACTTAAAGGGTTTGAAATTACCGAAAAACAAGATCGTCCATTGGCATACTCGTTTACCGTGACGAGACCTTCCGATGAACGGTACCAAGTGAAGGTTTCGGGGCCGCAGCTGTCAGATAGAGGCAACACCCCCTGAAAGCACGAAGCGGGGTCGATGTCGCCGGGAGGATGAAAGGTCAGTCGCAGGGGGAATATTTCTCGTGGGGGAAGCATTAAGGCACTTAGAAGTAAGGATGCCGAGCTTGACGACTTGAGGGGAAGGGCAGTTTCCCATGGCTCCGATTCCACGACTCAAAGTTCGCCCCGAAGTACAAGATTATTTACAGTCCAGCGAACAGCTCCTATCCATTGCCGCTGCCACAGAGCCGCCGCTAAACCTGAACTGCGGATCGTGAAGCATTACGTGGAGCTAGTGGCGAAGATGGTGGGCCAGCGTGTGAAGATTTAAAATACCTAGTGGTCCCCTGACGGAAACATTTCCTCCAACATTCTGCGTGTCTCCCCTCCACCACCTCCTGCTCATGGTCCGATAGATCAGACGACTGTAGCAGAGATTCGCATGCACGGATATAATCACTGACACTTTGACGGTCGGTAGAAGTATCTCCTTTATCATCCCATCTGAAGAGGCAAAGTGGATTACTACAGGCCCACATGCGCTTTAGTGGTTCAGTGACTTTAGCAGAAACACGCCACGTTTCAACAGATTTTACATCTGAACCGTGGCATTTCGGACAAATCGGGGGGAGCATTAGACATAAAGGTATCCCCGCAGACACCCTATCGCGCTTAATCCCTCACCCCTCCCATATACGACCCTATTTGCCGCAACATCCGGCGCCACTCCCGCCGCTTATTCCAGAGGACGAGCTGTCGCCTGGGCCGCCTCGGGCACCGGGCTTGTCTGAACCTGACCCCGTGCCGCCGCTCTTCTCGGTCAATCTCGATCCAGGTGTTTTAGGCGTGTCACTATCGGGTCGTTGATAAGACGTACCGATTTGCCCTCCGATCGTGTTCGCTTGTGGATCCGTGAGGCCCGAACCATCTTTATCAACTTGCATCTTACTACCCGATTCCGCGTCTCTTACTCCGTTTGGGACTTTCTGGCTGGTGGAGGACGAATCGGCTATCAGAAGTGTAGATGAGGGCGCCGACTGAGCGATGCCGCCGACCTGGAGAGAAAGTGCGATCAGCCCGCCGGTGAAAGTGGCAGAGACAAACCAACGTGTGAATGACATAACAACCTCCAAGGTATAATGGAAATGTGGTGTTTCCACTACGCGTCTGCAAGGCCTGGTTTAAGGCATGTAGTAACCCTATACCACTCCAGGCGGAATACATACGGGCACATACCCTAGCCCCATAGCTTAGGGCCCCTAGTGCTACCAGGTAACTTTCGGTCGTGTCTCACTTTCAGGTCCATGGATCGCCGGACCTATTTCATGCATTTTTGGGCCGATGATAGCCTGGGAAAAGTAACGAAAGGACTGCGCGCCGGCCTCGATGCGATGAAGCGAGGATAAAAGACTCTGAACGCAAGTCCATGGGAATAGAATCTTATGCTGAACAGGAAGCGTAATGATTCGGAGGAACTATGAACCTGTCGGGCATCGTCCTGCTGAGCCTCCCTCTCTCGCTTCTCCTGGGCTGGACTGGGTCAAGTGAGGCCGAAACCGCTGATTCTCTGGTTGAATGGAACTTTGATCAGGCGTCAGCTCGGACCCTTCCACCCCAGTTCTCAATCGGAACATTGTTTGACGGAAGGCCAGCTGGCGATTGGCAGGTGCTCAAAACTGATCGGGCCAAGAGTCCACCGAATGTGCTCGCTCAGCTGATGCCAAAGGGCGCCGAGCATGGGTATAAGGTGGTGCTGATTCAAGGAACTGATTCAGCCGACATAGAGTTGGAGGTCTCTTTGCTCCCGATCGGGGGAAAGGCCGATATGGGGGGTGGCCTAATCTGGCGTGCGTCCGACGATCGTAACTACTATCTGGCTAGAGCCAATCCTTTGGAACAAAACATCCGTATCTACCGCGTGGTCAAAGGGCTTCGGCACCTGCTCAAAAATTTTGACCAGATCATTGATCTGAGAAGGTGGCACACGCTTCGGGTCACGATGAATGGATGCCAGGTCCAAGTCTTCTTTGACCAACAACTGGTGTTTGACCTCTGTGACGAGACTTTCACGGGAGAAGGACTGGTTGGACTCTGGACAAAATCAGACGCCGTGACCTACTTTGATAATTTACGACTCCAGCGGCAATAACACGAACAGCTCATTTCACACCGTTTCACGGCCATTGAAAGTGAAGCCACCGGCCGCATAGTTCAATACCCACTCATGATTCGGCGCCCTCACAGCGCAAAATCCCGCCTCGGCCAGGGTGAATCTTAATGGGTCAATTCATATCGCACTGCCGTGAGCAATTGCGACATACTAAACGGCTTCCGAAGAATGTGCCGGGCTCCAAAGAGGTTCGCTAGCTTTAAGGGATTCTGATCCCCGCCCGCACCTGAAATTGCGATCACCTTCGCGTCGAGAAATTGCCGAGTCAGAGCCAGAGTCAATTCCAGACCATTCATCTCAGGCATGCCAATATCGGTGATGACCAAATCCGTCGGCCTGTGACGATACAGCTCTAAGCCTTCACGGCCATTCGCCGCCTCCATCACCTCATAGCCCCCCATTTCCAGCATGGTGCGAAGAAGGGCACGGACGCCCGTTTCGTCATCGATGATGAGGATGCTCGCCATTCAATCGCTCCCCTTCAAAGTCTTCCATTTATTTCAATTCGTTCTTCTACCGTCTGCGAGGGTAAAGTGCGTGCGACCGGTGCATTGCTGCTAACTGGAATCGGCTGCTCCATTTGTGACTGCCCCGTCCGCGCCCAGGCACTCCACTCGACCTGCTCGATCAGGCCATTCACATAATCGCAGAGGTGCGGGAAGCGCCGTATCAAGGCCTCCACGCGCCGGAGGGTCAGGGATACTTTGGCTACTTTGTTGGTATCGTGTGGCATGTGTCCATCCTACTTTCTATGTGGCGCTCGGTAGGGTGTCGAACGGCTCATTGATGGTTCCCTTACGAGGCTGGCGACTCGACTTGGTTAACTTCTCGCAAGGGATCTTTGGCATGTCCACAGACTCGACATCGCCAGCCTCTCATCCAGATGAGGCCATCGGCCCTCTCAGAATCAGAGAATTGTTCTTCCATCATTTCCGTCTCACAACGGGGGCACTGCATGGACTGCCTCCTTTCGCTTCAGGATTGAGCCCTAGTAAAGGCCAGGGTAGTCTGGGAAAGGGGAGCGTCGCCATTCCCCAAGAGAGTGGGTCAAGTACCCAAAATGGTGATACTGCTTCGGGCAGAGCCTGGACCGCATGAGGGCCCAGTCGAGCCTGGGAAGCCCTTAGATCCGATTAACCAGGCCGGTCGGTGTCGATGAGCTGGTGTACGCGCAGGCAGCATTCCAGCGGTTGCCTCTTCAGGGTCTTGCCGAGTATCTCTGTTTGATTTTTTCAGTTAGCATAACAATGCGATCGGAGAAGTGGGCGCGGACAATGCCCATACAGTCTCTCGCGAATGAAGCTTGAGGAAAGGAATACCGTAGACCTCGGAATACGTCACCAGGAGAGACGTGGGTATGTTCTCCGAGTAGGCGAATTGGTTCGCTCGACATCTGGGAAGTCCTGGTGCATTTAGCGTAGCGCTCGGCATCGTGCTCGTATGGGCTCTTGCTGGTCCATTGTTTAGGTTCAGTGATACTTGGCAGTTAGTCATCAATACGGGCACTACGATCATCACCTTTCTTATGGTGACCCTGATCCAAAACACTCAAAACCGCGACAGTGCGGCGATTCAATTGAAGCTCAATGAGATTATCCGGTCCGGCCAGGGTGCGCATAATGCCATGCTCGGGCTCGAAACCCTGGATACCTCGGATCTTGAGAGGCGCCCGTCGGTCAGCATCGGGAGAAGGGTGGCATTCGAGCCAAGCCCGGCAGCAGCCGGAGGCCTGCTCAGCCCTTCGATCGCCGACTAGCCCAGACCATGAGCCCCCCTTTCGGCGCCGGGCCTCTACGGTTTTTTCATGCGACATATGGACCGGCGGATTGAGTAGAGGGAGACGATGAGATCGCAATTCGTGTTAATCCATTCTACGGAATAGGTAGGCACCCCCCCTCTAAAGGGGAGTGCCACGTTGGGAAATTGTAGTCTACATTTATTTTACCTTCGAATCGAATCTAGAAGTATTGCCGGGATTACCGTGAGTAACTTTCAACCACTCGTTGATGCCATTGTGATTGTTGGATCATTGGTCGCGATCGGCACTCTGCTCATGATGCTGTTTCAATAGGTACGCTTCCCCGCCAACCGGATCGCACCAAGAATCCTTTTCAGAGAATTTTTGCCATCATCCCCTCACACTATAAAGATGACTGCGCCAAAAAATCTGACGAGTGAGGATTTCCTGGTAGCGGCGTTAAGACTGTTTTATGCGGCGAATGGCAGACGGAGTGGCTGAGCGGCACGATCCACGAAGCCTTCGGCATCCGTATTCGTTCATGCCCCACGCACGGAGCTGATTAAAGTGGACATCCTGTGCCTGAATAGCTGAATAAATGCCTACCGGAATGGTCACGAGACCAAGGGATGCGCGGTTTCTAGCTTTTGGGGCATGGCCTGGTATTATAGAGGGCGAGCCATTCGTGCGGCACATGAGAGGTCACTTACTCTTCAACGGATCGACCCGGTCACCATCGCTTCTAGGAGCGCTCTGCAGGATGTTTTCTCTCTGCTGCGTGGTCCCCTCGGTTTGCCCCACTTCTTCCTGTCCTTTAACACCATACTTAGTACCTTCGATGAACAACGATTCGTCCTGGACAATTCCACCGCCTTCGACGATGGCACCCTTTAATTGCCCTGTTTCAGTTTCCAGACCAGGTTGGCGGTCGAGCCCCTCATGAGATTGGTCGACTTTCATCCCGTCAGCAGCCCTTGCCTCATGAGCTGGAAAGCCAACGCTCAACAATCCACCGCAGGCTAGGGCACTCAATATTTTGGGGATTGAGGCCACGCAGGCCTCCTTCGTTAGTATTCCGGCGTTCGTCATACCATTTTGCGTTGATCCACTAGCCCTTGACCCGTCGTCTCAGAGCCACTAGACCAGCAAACCCAGCACCCAAAAGCAATAGGCTGGTTGGCTCTGGGACCGAATGACCTGTCCCATTGTTTTCCTCACACTGGCCCGATGAGTTATGGTCAGAACTTCTATGGGTTACCCGAAAATCTGACGGGTTGAGGCCAGAATCAGATCCATGGTGAATTCTAAACGGACTAGAGTGATGAGTAGATTGTCCAAAAGCATTGCCATTACCTACCCGGCTCGATGACGGGTCTGAACCGAAGCCCCTGGCAATGATATGAGCGGCCCTGGCATTGGAGCCGAGAGATGAATCAGAATGGCTCGAAATTGATTGATGGCGGCCCACAAGGCCATCAGAGTCATCCTCACATTTCGTAATGGAGGTGGCTTGGATCTGAGGCGCAAAGGCAAGCAATAATCCTGCAGTTAGAGATATGTGTAGTATTGTTTTCATGATGCTACCGATCTCCTCATCCAGTAAGTTTTGAAGACAAACACCGATGGGCCCAGTTCCTAGCGTACAGTGCTTTGGTACGAAACCAACATTAGTAAGGACCCTAGTTGTACAAAGCAGAGGCAGGAAGTACGAAAAGGCTTAATCCAAATGTCACCAATACCCTTTTATTTATTCCGCATGTAAATGCCATGCCTACACCACATGCCCCACCGCGGGGTGTGCCGATTGCGCTTGAGGCAGGTGTTAATAGAAGCGCGACAAAATGGCAGGATTAGCGGCAAAGAGAACCCAATAGAACTGAAGAGGTGAAACGGCGAATCGCCGATAATGCCAAGGGGATTGTCCATGTCATCAACGACTTGAGCAACCCCCTTTTGTCAGCTTGTACAGCTACGCGCTGCGGGGAGGCCGTACGAGTTTGATACAAAGGGAGCGAGCATTCATGTTCGAGTGGGCCACGGGTTCCTCGCAGCTCCTATTGACGTAAAACGGGAGTTTGCGAAGACGATAGACTGCTACGCCCTCAAGGGTACGGGTAGAGGCGTTCCCTTTGACGTGATCCACTGGCAGACAGGAAAGAGAATTGCAAACTGGAATGGCTACCGGTTGGACGTTGTACAAGGTGGCGAGACGTTAGACCCTTATTCGTCGTCCTTGTTGTACTCCACACCCTGACCTTGCCCTCTCAGATTTCCGAGATGTTTTTGGCGGCCATGAAGGAATGGTTACTGAACCCGACTGCTGCGCCCTGTGACGAGGTGGATCACGACTAAGACAATGCCGATGACGAACAGAATCCAAGAGATCTGGACCGCGATTCCTGCCACTCCGGCGAGATTCAGCGCACCGGCTATCAACCCGACCACCAAGAACATGAGTGCATAGTAGAGCATAGGCTACTCCTCTCTATGGAAATTGAAGAAATCAGCTAGTACGAATGATCCTATCCTGCAGATGACGTTTCGGCTTCTAGGAAAGTCCCCAGTTGGGTCAGGCTCATGGAAGCTCAAGTGTTTTCCTTCACTTACGTCTTGACACCGCTTGGGAGACTATTTCAAGATCCACCACTTTCTGCCTAGGCGAATTCTGATGACGTCTTTCAACACTCCACGCAAGCGTTCAGCCCTCACCCAATGGTGCTGTGGCCTTATCCAGATGTTGTCATATGAGGCCATTCTGACGGCTACGATCTATTTGCCCCCAATGTTCTTCATGGTGGGGCCGGCATCGATTGTATCCAACACCCCACGGATCACGCTTGTCCTCAATGCCATCGTCGGCTTTGCGTTCAGCTGGGTGCTGCATCGCGTGGGGCATCGATTACTCAAAAATCTGCCGCACGACCCGAAAGCTGTGTATCTCTCTACCTCACTCCGTTCGCCTGGGAAACTGACACTGACTCAATTCGTCTGGATGATGGAGGTCATTGTCGCAGTGGCAGTGTTCAGCGGGGTCACGGGAAAGCATTTCTTTCTTATTGGGGGGGTTCTTGAGGTTGTCTCAAGCGCCATCCTCTTTGCCGTAGGTCTCGGCCTATACTTTCTTCCCGTTTACCTGGGAAAGCTCTGGATCAAGAGATACTGTGCTGTAATGCCTTTGATACGTCCAACAGAAGATGTGATACACAAGTGTCTCCCTCATGTCTGACCCTTTGATGCGGCCCCAAAAAGGACAGTCATAGCTTTTCGTGTCAATTGTGATGAGATCCCCACTGCCCTCGCGCCGATGCTCATGAATCATGGTCCGCCCATGATCGCTTACCACCAGTGTTAAGAAAGGCGACGAAACGGCTGGATTAGCGCAAAAGAACCGAAGAGAACTGCATGCGTCAAATTTTGAATCGCCAGTGCTGACAAGTGGATTGGCCATGTCCTCAAGGACTTGAGACGTTTGTCTCGTAAGACTTGCTAGCTGCTCCAGGCTGCCCAAGGTTAAGATTCAATGGGAAGCCATGGAAGAGAGGCGCCAAGGCTTTCCTTCGGCCCCACCACTTATTTCACTTTGCGTCTTTCGGCTCCTCCTCAGGCAATGGGACCCCATAAAACTCATAGATTACGATGGTCTGGTCTCTAGCACTCAGGTCAGGCCAGTGCTTTTTGTTGAAGCCAGGAGCCTGCTTGAGATCCTGCTTGGACACATCCAACAGAGCTTTTTTCCTATCGTCGCTGATCTTCAATGCTTCCCACGGGACGGCAAAATATTTGTCGTTCACACCTAAGAAGCCTCCATAGTCGAGGACGGCATAATCAACATCGCCATCTATGGGATTGATTACCAGATCTTTAATCGTACCGAGTTTTTGCCATCCGTCCCCTCGACCTTCATGCCGATCAGGTCACTTCCTTTGAGCACCCCGCTCCTGTCGCGAGCGTGGGTCGTATCAAGTGCGCCCACGATCACAAATATGGTCACAGCAAGAATCATCAAAAACTGTCGCATAGCGCGCCTCCTTAAGAATGTCGAAAATAACCGATTGTTCCTGTCCACTTTTTTACGTGTCACCAGAGAGTCTGTGAAGCTAGGTGGTCGCCTAGTTTAGGCAGCGTTGGTCATGTCTAACACGGACACAGGAGGGGAAAACGGTACAAGTTGGTGGGTGCCTGTGGCGACCGACGTCCTGTCGTTTCAGGGATACGGTACCGGGGTCCTGTGGAAAGACGCCGTAATGCATGAACGCCTTTTGTTTATTCCGCATGCAGAGGCCATGATTCACCACATGACCCACCACGGGGTGTGCCGATTGAAGTAGGTGTTAATACGGTGTTAGCGGACGCGACAAATGGGATTCACATGAGAGGAATAGAGACAAGGTGAGACAAGATAGCCGCGGCGCGAATCGCTTAGAGCGAGAAGGGGATTGCCCAATCCATCAAG
>Ga0134122_10004757_pt1 | contig 10060 bp, 5 predicted proteins | sample KB302_FD_96461 | JGI IMG/M metagenome (GOLD analysis project Ga0134122, IMG submission 96461) | Terrestrial soil microbial communities without Nitrogen fertilizer from Kellogg Biological Station, Michigan, USA - KB3-0-2 | ecosystem: Environmental > Terrestrial > Soil > Unclassified ... | reverse complement strand
GTCAACGCCGCGTTGGCGAGCATCGCCGCGCGCCTCGAGCAGGAGCACCCGGAGTCGCGGCAGGGATGGAGCAACCGCATCGTGGGGCTGCGCGATTATGTCGTCGGCAGACAACTGCAGACCTCGCTGCTCATCCTGCTGGCGACCGTGGTTTGCGTGTTGCTGATTGCCTGCGTCAATGTCGCCAACCTGTTGCTTGTGCGCGCGGCGGGCCGCGAACGCGAGATGGCGATTCGTCTGGCGCTGGGCGCGGGGCGGCTACGCTTGATCCGGCAACTGCTAACCGAGAGCCTGCTGCTGACCTTCATCGGCGGCGGCCTCGGCTTGTTGTTGGCTGTCTGGGGCGTGGCCCTGCTGAAGTCGGTCGTTCCGGGCGATACGCCCAGGCTGGCGGGTGTCCAGATCGACGCCCGGGTTTTGCTGTTCACGCTGTCGGCATCGTTGATCACTGCAGTCGTGTGCGGTTTGATTCCAGCTTTGCAGTCTTCGCGCGCCGACCTTCAGCAAGCGCTCAAAGAATCGTCGCGGAGCGCAACGGGCGGGACTCGAAGCCGGCTGGTGCGCAATGTGCTGGTGGTTTCTGAAGTGGCGCTGTCGCTGGTGCTGCTTATCGGAGCCGGTCTGATGACCCGCAGCTTTATGCGCGTGCAACAGATTGACCCGGGACTCAAGGTTGATCGTCTGGTCACAATGCAAATCAACTCTCCCAGCCTGAGATACCCCGATGAAGCGCGCATCATTGGTTTTTATCAGCGCCTGATCGATAGCGTTCAAGCCGCGCCCGGCGTCGAGGCGGCAGCCATCACTTCGGCGCTGCCGCTGGGAGGCGGTGGATTCTATCTGGGGCGGGTGTTTCTCGAGGAAGGCCAGCCGGAGCCGCCGGCGAGCACCGATAATCCCGCGCAGTGGAACGCTATCAGTCCGGGCTATTTTGCCACCGCCGGGGTTCCGCTGATCAAAGGGCGCGACTTTGATCAGCGTGATCGAGCCGACACCAACCCGGTTATCATCATCAACCAGACACTGGCCGGGCGGATGTTCGCCAACGAAGACCCGCTCGGCAAGCGCATCCGCTCGTGGCGCGATGAGAACAAGTTGCGCGAGATCGTCGGCGTCGTTCAGGACGTACGCTACTTCGGGCGCGACGACGATTTGCACGGGCTGGTCTACGTGCCGCACACGCAAAGCGTCTGGCGCTCGATGGCGCTGACAGTGCGGACGCACAATGATCCGGCCGGCGTGACGAGCGCCATACGCGGCCAGATCGCTGCCGTAGACAGGGAACTTGCGGTTGCCAATCTCGAAACGATGACGACGATCCTCGACCGTTCCGTCGCACCCCGGCGCGCAAGCATGCTGCTGTTCGTCGCGTTTGGACTGATCGCGGCGTTGCTGGCAGTAATCGGCATTTACGGCGTGCTCTCTTACACTGTTGCCCAACGCGCGCAGGAAATCGGAGTGCGCATAGCGCTCGGAGCGCAGTCAGGCGATGTGCTGCGGCTGGTGCTTGGGCATGGCTTGAAGCTGACGCTGACGGGCGTCGGGATCGGGTTGGGTGCCGCATACGCGATCACCCGTTTGATGGCGAGCCTGCTCTACGGCGTAGGCGCTACCGACGCGTTGACGTTCATCGCTGTATCCGTGTTGCTGACAGGAGTGGCTCTGGGAGCCTGTTTCGTGCCGGCACGCCGGGCGATCAAAGTCGATCCAATGGTTGCGTTGAGATACGAATGAAGTTCAGGGTTCACGAATTGTGATTCAACGTCACCCTCAATCATACGAACTTTGAACTCTGAACCTTGAAACCTGAACCCTGAACTGAATGGGAGAACGTTAATGAGAATAGCTGGATTGCAAACTGATCTTCGATTCGGGCTCCGCTTGCTGCGGCGCAATCCTGAAACTTCGGTTGTTGCAATACTCGCGATGGCCGTAGCGATCGGCATAGCAGGGACGATGTTCAGCGTCGTCAACGCGATCTTGATTCAGCCTCTGCCTTTCAAGCAACCCGATCGCCTCGTAGCTATCTGGCAGATCGATCCGCTGAATGCCTCGATGTGGCGTCCCGCCGCGCCGGGCAATTACTCCGATTGGCGGCGGATGAGCCAATCGTTCGAGAACAGCGGAGTCGCGCTGAATATCTCAAAGACGCTAACGAGTTTTGACGAGCCCGACACTCCGTTGATGCAGCAGGTGTCGGCCGGGTACTTCGATACGCTCGGAGTTCCACCAATCCTCGGACGCACGTTCAGCGCGGAAGAAGATCGCCCGGGGTCGCGAGCCGTCGTCGTGCTGAGCTACGACTTGTGGCAACGAGGCTTTGGCGGTGAGCGAAATGTCCTGGGCCGGACAGCGGAATTGGACGGGCAGCCTTACGAGATCATCGGCGTCATGCCAAGCGATTTTGATAACCCGATCTTCGGGCTGACGGATCGCCCGCAGGCCTGGTTGCCGCTGGCCCTCGCCGAGAACGGGCTCGACCGGCGAGGCAATGATCACTACGTGATCGCGCGGCTCAAGGATGGAGTGGCGGTTGAACAAGCCCGGCAGGAATTGGCGCGTATCTCTGAGGATATTCGAGCGGAGCATCCGGACACTAATCGCAGCATCGAAGCGCTTGTCACGCCGCTCAAAGAAAACATCGTCCGCGGCGTGCGTTCGGGTGTGGTGCTGTTATTTGGCGCGGTGTTGTTCGTTTTATTGATTGCTTCAAGCAACGTGGCTCATCTTTTATTGACTCGATCGGTAGCGCGCGAGCGAGAGTTTGCATTGCGACGGGCACTCGGCGCGGGCGCCGGCCGCCTGGCGCGGCAGCTCATGATCGAAAGCCTTTTGCTTATGGTGTTCTGCGCCGTGCCCGGACTCCTGCTGACGGTCTGGGGAACCGGCGCTGTCGGATTGCTTATTCCGACGGGCCTCAACATACCGCATTTTGATTTTCACGTCGATCGCAACGTGGTTTTGTTTACGCTTGGGGTATCGTTGTTGCCGGGTCTCGCGCTCGGGCTGCTTCCGGCGTTGTACGCGAGGCGAGTCAACATCATCTCGGGACTTGCGGGAACGTTTCGAGCTACCGGAAGCCGAACCAGCAAGCGAACGCAGAAGCTTCTGGTGATTGCCGAGACCGCTCTGTCCGTCGCGTTGCTGATCGGCGCGTCATTGATGGTGCAGAGCTTTCGCAACCTTCAACGTCTCGACCAGGGGTTCGATCCGCGAAACGTGCTCACGTTTCGAGTCTCGACTCGTGGGGCGAAGTATCGCGACAACGACGCGCGACAGCGATTCTACAAGGACATCAAGGACCGTCTTACAGCAATTCCCGGCGTGACGTCAGCCGGCGCGGCGCAGTCTCATCCGTTTTATCCGCAGTTCGGAATGACGACGCTTGCGATCGAGGGGCAGCCCGCGCCCGAACCGGGAAGTGAGCCCCGCGCGACCGCGCTCAAAGCAACGCCGGATTATTTCAGCGCGATGAAAATTCCACTCGTGCGTGGAAGATTATTTACAACGAATGACGTCGCGGGCACGCCGAATGTCGCTCTGGTCAGCGCGCAGATGGCGCGTCAGTTCTGGGGGAGCGACGACCCGATCGGCAAACGTCTAGCGATTGGAAACAACAAGAATATGTTTCGACAGGTAGTCGGCGTGGTGGGCGATGTGCGATCGGATGGATTCCCGCCCGAACCACGGCCAACCGTCTACGTGCCGGTCGAACAGGACGTAGCTCCGCTTGCGATCGCGTATGTCTTGCGCACAAGTGGAAATCCGATGGCGTTTTTGGAGGCGGCAAAACGAGAAGTGTGGTCAGTTGATCGAGCGATGCCGGTATACCTGGTGCGCACGATGGAAGAGACCGTCAGCGGTTTGGATTGGCGCACGGGATTTGTGATGTCGCTGTTGGCGATTTTTTCGGCAATCTCGTTGTTGCTCGCGGTGATGGGAATCTACGCGGCGCTCTCGTATGTGGTCTCGCAACAGACTCGCGAGTTCGGGATTCGGATGGCGCTTGGCGCCGAGAGGCAGGATGTACTGAAGCTCGTAGTCAGACAGGGAATGACCCTCGCTACGGTCGGGGTGGTCATTGGAGTAGTCGCATCCATCGCGCTTACCGGTCTGATGTCGAGCCTGCTGTTTGGCGTCAGCGCGACCGATCCACTGACGTTCGCGGGCGTTGCTTTGATTCTAGGCTGCGTTGCGTTGATCGCTTGTTACGTCCCGGCGAGGCGGGCTACGAAGGTCGACCCGCTGATCGCATTAAGGTACGAATAAAGCTGCAATGGACATTCCGCGCAAAAGGCCCCGTAACAGTCGATTGCTCCGTTTCAAACGATACTTGTTGATGGGCATTGGCCTGTTTGCGTTGGTCTTTGGGATCGGCGCGCTGCCCGTCGCGTTTTTGTATTTCGCGGACGAATCGCAAAAGGAACCGGCGCCTCAAGCCTCGCAGGAGATCAAACAACTCGAGGCTAAGCAAAAACAGATCGTCGCATTCGTTCGTGTGAATGTTGTCCCGATGGATCAAGAGGTGGTGCTCACCGATCAAACGGTGATCGTAAAAGACGGTCTTATCGCCGCGCTTGGTCCGGCGTCAAACATCAAGATTCCTTCCGGTGCGCTGAAGATCGATGGGCGCGCGAAGTATTTGATGCCGGGGCTCGCGGACATGCACGTTCACTTTGAGGTGTTCAACGAACAGGCCAACATTCCTATGCTGCTACTGTTTGTTGCAAACGGAGTGACGACGGTGCTGAATCTGATGGGCACACCGAATCATCTCGAGCTTCGCAACCGCGTCGCGCGAGGCGAGTTGCTGGGTCCTGCGATTTTTACGAGCGGTCCGTTTATTTCAAGCAGCACCGGATCAAGCCCGACACTCGAACAAGTCGAAAGCGCGATCGTTGCACAGAAGAAAGCTGGCTATGATCTGATCAAGATTCACGGAGATTTTTCGCTCGAGGCCTATCACAAACTCTTCGAGGTTGCTCGACGCGAAGGAATGCGAGTGATCGGACACCTGCCGCGAAACCTCGGAATCGAAGCCGCGTTCGAAGAAAAACAAGACGCAATCGCTCACGCCGAGGAATATCTGTACGCGTACTTCTTCTTCAAGCCTCCGACGATGCCGGCCGGTCCGGAGCAAACGGCGCGGCTACGCTGGATCGCAGATCAAGCGAGTCGAATTCCGTCTGTAGCCGAAGCCACGCGCAAAGCCGGCATCTGGGTCAGCCCCACGCTGACGGTCTATCACGGCATCGGGCTTCAGGTGCAGGACATCGATTCGGTCTTGAATCGCCCCGAGATGAAATATCTTCCGCCCGCGTTGACCTCGAGATTCTCCGCTGCCAACAACACTTACATCCGGCGATTCAAGAAGGAGTCCGCGCCGTCGTTTCTTGCGCAGGCGGATCTGTTGAGCAAGCTCGTAAAGGGACTGCACGATGCGGGAGTAAAGCTTATAGCCGGAACCGACACTCCGGTTCCTTCGGTCGTGCCGGGCTTTTCACTTCACGATGAGTTGCGTGAGATGGTCGCCGCCGGTTTGAGTCCTTATGAATCGCTTCGTACGGCTACGGTGAACGCCGCCGAGTTCATGCAGACGGACAAGTTCGGCACGGTCGCAGTCGGAAAGGCCGCCGACTTGATCCTCGTTGAAGGCAATCCGCTTGTGGATGTGAACAACGCGTCTCGTCGAGCGGGTGTGATGGTGCGCGGGCGTTGGTTCTCAGAGGAGGAACTGCGAAAGATGCTCGAAGAAATGTCGGCTTCGAATTCGAAAGCACAGAATCAATAATCGTCTGAAATCGTCCGACAGAGTCCGACAAGCTTTAGTTTGTCGAGCGCTAAGGCGAACCGACGCACTTGAAATACTTGCGACAAACTAAAGTTTGTCGGACAGCCATATGGAATTCCAGGAAGTAGACTCGACAGGAGGACATCAGTGAAACTCAAACTTGTAATAGTTTTCCTGGCGTTAATGAGCACACTCGTTTTTGTGGTTCGAGCGACTACGCCGGCCGATATCTCAGGCACTTGGCAGTTTTCGGTCGATCTTGAAAGCGGCGGGCACGGAGATCCGACCTTCGTATTCAAGCAGGACAAAGAAAACCCTGACGGGTACCTACGACGGGCCGCTCGGACAATACAACGTTACCGGAACGATCAAAGACAACAAGGCCGTCTTCGGATTCGAGTTCACGAACGAAGACCAGAAGCACAAGGCCACGTACACGGCGACGGTCGAATCTGCCACCAGGATGACCGGTACTTTGGAAATCACGGACGGTCCGACAGGCAAATGGACCGCGACCAGGAAGTGAGAGCCCCGATGCGCGAGTAGTCGCATCGCTCTCCGCACAAAGGAGGTCAAGATGAACATCAAGCCAATAGGCGCGTGTTGCGCGGCGCTGGTTGCCACAACGATGTTGGTTGCAGTTGCCCAGAACAACTCGGAGGACGCGGCGGTTAGACAGACGGTTGATCACTACCTCTACGGTTTGAAATTCAACGACGTCACGAGTCTCAAGTCGGCGTTCTTCCCGGAAGCCAAACTGATGTTTGTCAGAAAAGACGGGCAGCTCGGCCAGCTCACGCAGGAACAATGGTACAAAGGCTTCGAAGCAAGCGCGGGCAAGGAAGAGAAAGGCGATCTTCGAATTGTGTCGGTCGACATCTCGGGAACCGCGGCTTCGGTGAAAGTAGTCGAGACCTACGACAAAACCATCTACACCGATTATCTGTCGCTGCTGAAGTGGCAAGGCGAATGGAAGATCGTCAATAAGATTTACACGTTGGAGCCTCGCCGTCCCAAGTGAGCGAGCGGAAAGAACCAAGGCAGAGAGAGCGTTCGCTATTCTGTGCATGTGCATCGCGAGAGTTCCGTCTTCGTACTCCGCACACTCGTTTGCAGTTTCCTCCTCGGGTGCGCGTCAAGTTTTCGCGCGATACTCAACCTCGTCAGAGCCTTTGTGAGAATCACCGTTCGTAGTCCGGTCTTCAGGCGGAAGTTCGTATGTGGCTGAAAATCGTAGGTACAAACTTCCGCCTGAAGGCCGGACTACGAACGCTTGAGCCGGCGGGATTACTCCCTAAACCAGGCTCTCACGTCTGACGAGATGAGTATGCGCGAAAACCTGACGCACTTTTCCTTCTCTCTCCTATTGACATTCTATACGTCGGAACCTATCCTCCTACAGATGTTCTATAGGAGGAGGCGCTGATGTCAGGAGGCACGGACGATTTGCTTCAAGGCACGCTCGACTTGCTGATCCTCAAGACGCTTGGCCTTGGGCCAAACCACGGACTGGGGATCGCTCGTCGAATCAACCAAATCACCAAGGGCACGTTTCACCCTAAACCCGGTTCGCTTTTTCCCGCGCTTCACCGGCTCGAGGAGAAAGGCTGGCTTTCATCTGAGTGGGGAGAGTCGGAGAACCGCCGCAAGTCGAAATACTACAAGCTGACCAGACTGGGCCGGCGTCATCTCGAAGCCGAGATCGCCAACTGGGAGCGCGTGGCTGGCGCTATTTTTCTCGCTCTCGAAACGACTTCATAGGTCCGACAAACTTCAGTTTGTCGCCGGCTGATTCTTGAACTAAGGACTCGCGACAAACTGAAGTTTGTCGGACAACTTTGATAGGAGATTGAATATGTCGCTGATCTCTCGCATTCGAATCCTGGCAACGAATCTGCTCCGCAGAGAGCGCGTCGAGCAGGAACTTGACCGAGAAGTGAATTCTTATCTCAACCAGTTGATCGATGAAAAGATTAACAGTGGCATGAGTCCCGCCTCAGCCCATCGCGCAGCGATGATCGAGCTGGGAGGCGTCGCTCAAGTCAAGGAGCAAGTGAGAGATGTACGCACGGGTGCAGTGATCGAGCAGTTGTGGCAGGACACTCGATACGCATTGCGGATGTTGCGAAAGAATCCCGGCTTCACTGCGATAGCTGTGATCACGCTCGCGCTTGGGATCGGAGTGAATACGGCAATCTTTAGTCTGGTTGACGGTATACTCCTGCGGCCTCTCCCGTATCAGCAGCCCGATCGCCTGGTGAGGGTCGTACAATCGCAACGACAACTCGGATTGGACAAGTGGAATCTCTCGCAGGCAAGTTTCGCGGCATTACGTGACAACAACCATTCACTTGAAGCGATCGCCGCTTATACGACAAGTGGCGCGAATCTCACCGGGGACGGTGAGCCGGAACGCGTATCGATCGGTACCGTCAGCGCCGATTTCTTCAAGGTGCTCGGTATTCCGCCGTTCCGCGGACGAGATTTTCGCGCCGGCGAGGATACGCCCGGCAACAACGGCGTCTGCGTTATCAGCTTCGGTTTTTGGCAGCGTCGATTCGGCGGCGATCCTAACATTGTTGGCAAGTCCCTGGAACTCAACCTTGCGGCTTATGAGGTGATCGGCGTTATGCCTGCGGGCTTCAGCTTTCCTCGCCCGGAAACCGAAATATGGACGCCCATCGCGTTGAATCCAACCAGGACCGCCCCATACTTCTTAAGAGCGATCGCGCGGCTAAATTCCGGTGTGTCGCCTTCTGAGGCAGAGACGGAGACTACGGCGGTGCTGTGTGACTACGCTCGCCAGCATCCCAACACAAGCGAAAACAGAATACCGCTGGATCAGGGCTCCGCTCTGAAGACGATAGTCACGCCGCTGAAGGAGACGATCTTGGGAAATACACAAAGGCCTCTGGTGATATTGCTGGGGGCGGTTGGACTGGTGCTGTTGATAGCCTGCGCGAACGTGGCGAACTTGCTTATGGCGCGCGCCACTTCACGCACAAGAGAAATAGCCGTGAGGTTCGCGCTTGGCGCGAGCCCATCTCGCGTCGCGAGACAACTGCTGACGGAGAGTCTGGTGCTTGCGATCATCGGCGCGGCATTCGGTGTGATGCTGGCGTGGCTAGGCGTGCGAATGCTCGACAGGCTGCCCATCGAGGGAATCCCGAGAATCGAAGTGGTGACGGTCGACGGCCGCGTGCTGGCGTTCACCGCGGGTATTGCGTTGTTGACAGGGTTGCTGTTTGGGCTGATGCCTGCGCTGCGGGCCTATCGGATGGGGATCGTTGCGGGTATGCACGAAGGAGGACGCGGCGGAACATCGAGCCGCCGGTCAAGCAGCGTTCTTGTGGCCGCGCAGTTCGCGCTTTCTTTTGTGTTGCTGATCGGCGCCGGACTGCTGCTGAAAAGTTTTCAGCGTCTGCAATCCGTCGAGCTCGGGTTCAATCCGGAGAAGCTGCTGACGATGGTCGTCTCACTCCCGGCTCGCAAATATTCAAAACCGGAACAATCACTACAGTTCTATCAGAACCTGAACGATCGCATTCGCAGTCTGCCGGGAGTTCGCGCGGCGGGGCTTACGACAAATATCCCGTTTGCCGGCGACGGCAACACCGACAACTTTATCGTGGAAGGACATGAGCAAGAGGCCGCCGGCGCAGGGGTACAAACTCAGTTGGTGTTGATAACGCCCGGGCATCTTCAGGCGATGGGAATTCCGCTGCTCGGCGGAAGGGATATTCTGGAAACAGACAACAGCGATTCGCAACCGGTCGCGATCGTAGATGAGACGCTTGCGCGAATGTATTGGCCGGACGGCGACGCGCTTGGAAAAAGAGTCGAGACCACTGGTGACATGCAATGGATGACCATCGTGGGAGTGGTTGGTGGAATCAAGCAGGATGGATTTGCGGAGGAGCTGCAGCCGCACATCTACATGCCGCTCGCGCAGTCGCCGGAGTTGCTGGCGAAGCTCGTCATTAGAACCGACGGCCCTCCAAACGTGGCCATCGGCGCAATCAGGACAGCGGTGTCCGAGTTGGACCCGAGCATCCCGGTGTTTTCAATTCGAACAATGCACGATGTTATGGATCGAACACTGAATAGCCAGCGGCTCACGAATCTGTTGCTGACGTCTTTCGCGGTGCTGGCAGTGCTGCTCGCGGCAGTCGGCATTTACGGAACGATGTCACTGTATGTCGGCAGCCGAAGGAATGAATTTGGAATTCGGCTGGCGCTAGGGGCACAGCCAGTTGTTCTGCTGCGCTC
>Ga0134122_10004756_pt1 | contig 10061 bp, 7 predicted proteins | sample KB302_FD_96461 | JGI IMG/M metagenome (GOLD analysis project Ga0134122, IMG submission 96461) | Terrestrial soil microbial communities without Nitrogen fertilizer from Kellogg Biological Station, Michigan, USA - KB3-0-2 | ecosystem: Environmental > Terrestrial > Soil > Unclassified ... | reverse complement strand
TCGAACGAGGGGAAGATCCGCCGGTCGGCCAGCTCGCGCGAGAGGTAGAGCTCCATGTTGCCGGTGCCCTTGAACTCCTCGAAGATGATCTGATCCATCCGCGAGCCGGTGTCCACCAGCACGGTGCCGATGATCGTGAGCGAGCCGCCCTCCTCGATCTTGCGGGCCGCCCCGAAGAACGCGCGCGGCATCTGGAAGGCGCGGCTGTCGATGCCTCCCGACATGGTGCGCCCGCGCGAGGAGAGCTCGTTATTGTAGGCGCGAGTCATCCGGGTCAGCGAGTCGAAGAGGATCAGCACGTCCCGCTTCTCCTCTACTATTCGTTTCGCTTTATCGATGACTTGCTCGGTGATTTCTATATGTCGCCGGTAGGGATTGTCGTTGCTGGAGGCGAAGATCTCGGCCTGCTTGCCGATCTGCATCTTGAAGTCGGTGACTTCCTCTGGCCGCTCATCCACCAGGAGCACCATCACCACCACCTCGGGATGGTTGGCGAGCACCGACTTGGCGATCTTCTGGAGCAGCATGGTCTTGCCGGTGCGGGGCGGGGCCACGATCAGGCCGCGCTGCCCTCGGCCGATCGGCGCGATCATGTCCAGCGCGCGCATCGAGAGCTCGTCCCGGGTGAGCTCGAGCTTGAACTTCTCGTACGAATGAACCGCGGTGAGGCCTTCGAAGATCGACGGGGTGGGCGGCCGAGACGGCGGACGGGGCGGCATCGGACCACGCGGGCCCTGGCCTTGCCCTCCGCCCTGGCCCTGACCCGATCCTTGCCCTTGCCCCTGCCCTTGCGGCGGTCGGTTCCCGGAGTGGCGGCGGTGGCGAGATCGCCTACTCACGTGGGATGCTCATTGGCGCAAACCCTTTCCTTCAGTAGCGGTAGAGGTGAACCGTCAAGCCGCTCAATCGGCGCCGCGGTGCGGGGGCACGCGCGGGGGGCCCCGGTCGGGCAGGCCCATGACTGACCCCAAGTGTACCGGAACGTGTTCGCCGCCACCAGAGAATCGGGGCCACCGATTTAGGGTGTTCTTACCGGGTCGTTCGTTCCAGAACCCGGGAGGCAGGCCCCCGGCCCGTGGGCCATCACCGCCAATTCCGGCGCGTTGCGCCATGGGGCACGCGGCACATGGCTTGCTCCTTCCGGTGACATGCCCTCCCGGTGGCGCTCGGTCTGCATCGTGGTGACTCCCGGCTCCGGAGAGGGCCGGGCGCGCGGGGTCGCCCGAAGGCTCGGCCGGCTCTTCCGGCGCCGGGGCTCGGCGGTCACAACCCAGGCCTTCGACACCCTGCCCTCGCTGGTCGAATGGGCCAGAACCTGCGGGCCGGAGTTCGACGCGATCTGCTGCGTCGGCGGCGACGCCACCCAGAGCGCGGCCGCCCTCCTGGCCCGGCGCCACCGGATCCCGTTCGTCCCGATCCCGACCGGCTTCGGCAACCTCTTTGCCCGGGTCTTCGGTCACCACTCCTCTGCCCGCGAGGTGGCACGCCTGCTCGACGATGGCGAGATCCGGCTGGTGGACGTCGGCGTGGCGGGAGACGAGCTCTTCCTCTCCCACAAGAGCTATGGCTTCCTCGATCAGATCCAGGAGGCGGTGGAGGACGGCCGGCGCCAGCCGCGGGACCGCATCCGGCGACTCCTCGCCTACTATGGCACCGCGCTGCGGGCGGTCTGGCGCACGCCGCTCGCCCCGCTCGGCGTCGAGGTGGACGGGGTATTGGCCGCCGACCAGGCCGTGCTGGTCACGGTGGCCAACGTGGAGACCTATCGCGACTTCCTGAGCCTCACCCCAGCGGCGTCGCCGGTCGACGGGCGCCTCGACGTCTTCGTCGTCCCGCGGACCTCGAAGTGGGGCCTGGCGTGGCGCCTCCTCCGGCTCAAGCTGCGGCTGCCCGGCTGCTGGAGGGGCGTCTCGGTCTACCGCGGGCGCGAGGTGGTGATCGTGAGCGCGGCGGGCCGCGAGACGCTCCGGGTGGTGCGGCGGGTGCTGCCGCTGCTGTTGCCCCCGGGCGCGATCGAGCGGCTCAAGCGGCGTCAGCTCGAGGGAGAGGAAGAGGTCCCGCTCGAGACGGTGGGCTGAAGCCCGGCGCGCTTCGCCCGCCAGCTCATGGCCGCGAGCGCGAGCAGGCCGATCGCGATCCACACGACCTGGCGCGCCCGGCGCACGAAGCTGAACGCGAGCCCGGCGCCGGCCCCCAGGCCCATGGCCTCGAACGCCGCCGCGTTGGCGCTCTCGAAGGCCCCGAGGCTCGCGGGCACCAGGAACGTCGCGAAGCGCACTCCCGCGCCGAGCGCCTCGATCACGGTGGCGGTGACGAGGTCGGCCGGGATGCCCAGGAAGACGAGGATCACGAAGGCCTCGACGGCGCCGAGCAGCCAGCCGGCCAGGTGGAACCCGGTGGACAAGGTGAGTCGGCGCCAGTCACGCCGGTAGTAGTCGCGCAGGGCCGCGTCGAGCCGCTGCGCGTAATCGGCGCGCGTCACCACCCCGAACCACTCGAGCAGCCGGCCGGCGCGCCCGACGAGGCCCACGATCTGCACGCCGACGAAGCCCCCCACCGCCGCCACCTCGACCACGAGCAGCCAGAGCATCGCCGCGATCACGCTGGAGTCGGTGGCGAGCGTGGTCCAGGCGAGCGCGATCCCGATCACGAGGAAGAGGGCCTGCGCGATGGTGAGCGTGGTCTTCGCGATCACCACCGACGGCACGCCCTCCTCGTAGGTGACGTCACGACGGATCAGCCATGCCTTCACGGCCTCGCCGCCCATCGAGCCGAGCGCGGTCACCAGGTTGAGGGCCTCGCCGGCCAGGCGCGCGCCATAGAGGCGGTGAAACGGCGCCGGGTCGTGCGGGAACGCGAAGCGCCAGCCCAGGGTGTCCACCGCCATGATCGCCGCGTAGGGCAGGCAGACGAGCACGAGCTGCCACCACGTGAGGCGGGCCAGGGCCTCGAGGATCGGCGCCGGGCCGATGCGGTACACCGACAGCGCGATCGCCACGATCCCGAGCACGAGCAGGACGGCCTTCAACCGGCGCATGGGAGAGAATCCTACAACTTCCATGCCACCCACCCGACACTGGACCTCTGTGGGATGATTGACGTGTGAAAAGGGTCATACGGTACCGGCTGACCGCGGGAGCGTGCGGGCTCCTGGCCGCCTATCTGGTCCTGGCGCTCGCCGCGGCGCAGCAACAGTTCCTCCCCCTCGACAGGAGCGTCCGGGCCTGGGTCCAGCCCATGCGCAGCGGCTGGCTCGACGTCTCGATGGCCGCGGTCTCGTTCCTGGGCGAGCCGGCCGGCCTCATCCCGCTGATCCTGATCGCCTCCGCGCTGCTGTGGCGCGCGAGCCGGCGCTGGGCCCTGCTGCTACCGGCGGTGATGGCCGGCACCGGCGTGCTGCAGCTCGTGGGCAAGTGGGCCGCCAACCGGCCGCGGCCCAACGCCGCGCCCTGGGGCTTCCCGAGTGGCCACGTGCTGAGCCTGGCCGTCTTCTTCGGCATCCTGGCGTTCCTGCTGGTCACGCTATCCGGGCGACGCCGGCGCTGGCGCGTCTCGGCCTGCCTGGCGTGCGGCGCCGCGGTCGGGCTGGTCGCGGCGAGCCGCATCTACCTCGACATGCACTGGCTCTCCGACGTGATCGGAGGCTTCGCGCTGGGCACCGCCTACCTGTTGCTCGCGATCGGCGCGGCGCAGGCCCTCGCCCGCCGCGCCGCGGCCCGCCCGCCCGTCACGCTGACCGAGCCGATCGAGGTCGCGCCCCCCGCGTGACGCCGCGCGCCGACGTGGTGGGCAGCCTCCTGCGCCCGGCCTATCTCCGCGAGGCGCGGCAGGGCGCACGCGAGGGGCGCGTCACCGCCGAGGCGCTGCGCGCGGCGGAGGACCGCGCGGTCCGCGACGCCATCGCGCTCCAGGAGGCGGCGGGCCTCGACGTGATCACCGACGGCGAGCTGCGCCGGTCGTCCTGGGTGATCACGATCCCGCTTCGCGAGGAGGGCGCGGCGCGCGCGCCGCTCGCCGGCTTCGAGTTCCTGCCCGCCGATCCCGGCTGGTGGTCGCTCTGGAAGGAGCCGGACGGCCGCCGCGCCTAGGTGTGGACCAATCCGACGCGTCCCTTCGTGACCCGACCGATCGAGATGGTGCGCGACGTGGTCTCCGACGAGTACGCGTTCCTCAAGGCGCACGCGCGGGCGCGCTCCAAGTTCACGATCCCCTCCCCGAGCTGGCACCGCATCTTCTGGCACCGCGAGTACTCGCGCACCGCCTACCCGACCCCGGAGGACTTCTTGCGGGCGATCGCCCGCTATCTACGCGAGCAGGTCGTGCCGCGCATCATCGCGCTGGGCGGCGACTACATCCAGATGGACGCGCCCAACTACGCCCAGTGGCACGTGGACCGGGAGAACCGGGCCGCGTTCGAGTCGTGGGGGCACGACATGGCCGCCGAGCTGGTCGCCGACGCGGAGATCGACGACAGCGTGTTCGAGGGCGTCCGCGGGGTCACCCGCGCGATCCACATCTGCCGCGGCAACGCGCCGGGCGGGCGATGGCTCGCCGACGGCGGCTACGAGTCCATCGCGGCTCGGGTCTTCCCCCGGCTCACCCGCTACGACCGGCTCCTGCTCGAGTACGACACGCCCCGGGCGGGTGACTTCAGCCCGCTGCGCCACGCGCGGCCGGAGGCGACGGTGGTGCTGGGCCTGCTGACCACCAAGCAGGGCGCCCTCGAGGACACCGCTGCGGTGGAAGCGCGCCTCCACGAGGCCACGCGCCAGGTGCCGCTCGCGCGCCTCGCCCTGAGCCCGCAGTGTGGATTCGCCTCCGGGGAGGCGGGCAACCCGCTCACCCCGGACCAGCAGGCCGCGAAGCTGCGCCGGGTCGCCGAGATCGCCCGGCGGGTCTGGCCGGTCTAGCCGGCTCTCGCGCGCGCGTGTCAGCGCGCCGCGGCGGCGGGCTGGGCGATGCCCCCGCGCACCGCGCCGCCCTTGATGCTGCCCCAGAGCGTCTCGAAGCCCTCCGGGAGCGGGCGGCTGTTGGGCGGGGCCAGCCAGAGACGCATGAGCAGGCGGTCGCGGCCCGGCTCGGGGGCGTCCTCGTAGGCGGTGCGGCCGTGGTAGATCACGTGGTTGTTCAGGAGCTGGATGTCGCCCGGCTCGAGCTCCATCTCGTACCCGAGCTCATCGCACACCGTGGCCAGCAGATCGAGCGCCTCGTCCTGGGCCGGGGTCAGGCGCGGGATCGCCGCGATCTTCTGCGCGGCCTCCACGAAGGTGCGCGAGTACTGGGTGGTGAACTTACCCTCGCGCATCGCGAAGATGGGCATCGCGTAGATCGACGCCTCCCCGCCCGCCTCCTCGCCCTGGCGGCTCCGGTAGTAGTCGGAGCAGAGCAGCGCGTGCAGGTCCGGCCGCCGCTCGAGGATCGCGTTGCTCACCGCGGGGACGCTGACCACGCGGCTCGTGCCGCCCCGGCGGGCCGGTCGCACGCAGAGCAGCCCGACCACGTCGCAGCGGTCGGTGTGCCAGCGCAGGGGGCCGCTCGAGCGCGCCTTGGCGCGGGAGGTGACGCCGTCGCCCGTGGGCACCGCGGGCTGGACCACCTCGCCGTAGAGGCGGACCTCGTCGCGCACCTCGCCGATCAGCTCGCCGTGCGCGTTCTGGTGCACCGCCGTCCCCAGGTGGCAGCCGAGCCCCCACCAGATCGCGCGGAGCTCGTCATCTCCGTACCGTTCGACCGGCAATCCGCGCAGGAGCGCGAGACCGCGGCCCCACTCGAGATCGCGATTGACCTGGGCCAGCTCGGCGGAGACGCCGGGCAGCGGGAAGTCTTTCTTCCGGATGTCCCGCCAGTCGAGGCCGCGCGCCTGCACCGCGCGCAGGGCCGCGTCGATCTCGTCCGCCGCGGCCGGGGAGAACCGGTGGATCCAGTCGGTCGAGCCGGCCAGCTCCCGTCCGTGCCAGACCATCGGCCCGGCGATCGGCGTATCCATCAAGGTCGGCGTCATGGCAGTCAAGGCTAGCCGAGCCGCCCTCGCGTCCGCAAGCCCGGCTGGCTTAGAATTGGGGAATCATGGCCGGGCCTCACGCTGGGCTGGTTGCCGGACTGGTGGGGGCCCTGCTGGCGGGCCTGGTCGCCGGCTGCGCGGCTCCGGCCTCGGGCCAGTCCCCCGCCCCGGACCGAGCCCTGATCGTCCGGGCGCCCAACGGGGCCCGCGAGGAGATCCCGTTCACGATCGGCAAGCCCGAGGGCGCGGGACCGTTTCCCGCGGTGGTCATCATGCACGACTGCAGCGGCCTGGGCCCTCGATCCAGCGGCGCCCCGGGGCGCTGGGCCCGGGAGCTGGGCTCCCGCGGCTACGTCACGGTGATCCCCGACAGCTTTACCACCCGAGGCCACCCCGACGGTGTCTGCACCGACGCCTCGCCCACCCGCGGCGAGGTCGCCCCGAGCCGGCGGGTGCGCGACGCGTACGCGGCGCTGGCCCACGCCCGCGCCCTGCCGTACGTGGACGGCCGGCGCGCGTTCCTCATGGGCGGCTCGCATGGCGGATCGACCACGCTCGCCTCGATGGCCGCGCCGGAGAGCACCGTAGAGCCGCTCGCCCGCGAGAAGGGCACGGGATTCGCCGCGGCGGTGGCGCTCTATCCGAGCTGCGGGGCCACGCTCGGCGACCGCGCGGGCACGTACCGACCGGTCGCCCCGATCCTGATCCTGATCGGAGAGAAAGACGACTGGACGCCGGCCGAAGCCTGCGTGAAGCTGGCCGCGTCCACGCGCGCGAGCGAGTACCCGGTGGCGATCACGGTCTATCCGGACGCGCATCACTCCTTCGACAGCGACCGCCCGGTGCGCTTCGTGGCCGCGCGGGTGAATCGCAATGCCCCCGGCGGGCGCGGCGCCACCACCGGGGGCAACGCCACCGCCTGGGCCGACAGCATCCGCCGCGTGGCCGAGTTCTTCGGAGAACGGCTCAAGCCGTAGGAGGAGACCGGTGACCACGTCCGGGTCCCCACGCTGGGTATGGCTCGCCGCCGTGACGGCGGCCTATGTCCTCGCCGGCAAGCTCGGCCTCCTCTTCGCGTCCGTTCACGCCAGCGCGACCGCGGTCTGGCCGCCCACCGGCATCGCGATCGCGGCTCTCCTCGTCCTGGGCGTCCGGATGTGGCCGGCGGTGGCGGGCGGGGCCTTCCTGGTCAACGTGACCACCGCGGGCTCCGTGGCGACCTCCCTCGGCATCGCGCTCGGCAATACGCTCGAGGCGGTGGTGGGCTGCTGGCTCGTCGAGCGCTTCGCCCACGGCCGGGCCGCGTTCGAGCGGCCGCGCGGGATCTTCGCCTTCGCGGGCGCCGTCGTCCCCGGCGCGGCGCTCGCCGCCACCGTCGGCGTCACGAGCCTCGTCCTGGGCGGCTTCGCGCCGGGCGCGGACGTGGCCGCGATCTGGATCACGTGGGCCCTGGGAGACATCACCGGCGCACTCATCATCGCGCCGCTCCTGGTCCTGTGGACCGCGGACCACCGGTCCCTGGCCCTGCGCCGGCAGCCGATCGAGGCGCTGGCCCTGGTCGTGACCGTGGTGGGCATCGCCCTGATCGTCTTCCAGGGGATCGCCCCCGCCGGCTGGCGCCACTACCCGGTCGCGTTCCTGGCCATCCCCCCGCTGCTCTGGGCCGCGGTCCGCTTCGGCCGCCGCGAGGCGGCGACCGCGGTGGTCGTGCTCATGGCGATCGCGATGAACGGCACGACACGGGGCGACGGGCCGTTCGCGCTCCTGCCCCCGACCCACTCGCTGCTCATCCTGCAGTCCTTCGTGGCCACGATGGCGCTGATGACCCTGGTCGTGGCCGCGCTGGTCCGCAGCCGCGAGCGGCAGAGCGACCTGCTCCAGGCGATCATCGACCGCATCCCGGTCATGATCACGATGTACGAGGCGAACACCCGCATCCTCCGCCTGAACCGGGAGTTCGAGCGGCTCACCGGCTGGTCCACCGCGGACGCGCGGGGGGTCGATCTGATGGCGCGGTGCTACCCGGATCCGGCCTACCGCGCGGAGATCCAAGAATACATGGACGCGGTCCGGGAGGGCTGGCGCGACGTCGCGATGACGACGCGCGACGGACGGATCCTGAAGACCTCGTGGTCGAACATCCGACTACCCGACGACACCCGCATCGGCATCGGGCTCGACGTGACCGAGCGCCGGCGGGCCGAGGACGAGCGGGAGCACGCGCGGGCCCAGGCCGAGGAAGCGAGCCGGATCAAGGACGAGTTCTTCGCCATGCTCGGCCACGAGCTGCGCAATCCGCTCGGCGCGATCACCACCGCGCTCTACGTGATCGACACCGGCGAGCCGGGCGACCAGCGGAGCGCGCAGGCCCGCGAGATCGTCGCGCGCCAGGTCCGCCATCTCGTCCGGCTGGTGGACGACCTGCTCGACGTGACCCGACTCGCCACCGGCAAGATCACGATCGGCCGGCGCCCGGTGGACCTCGCCGCGCTCGCGCGGCGGGTGGTGGCCACCCTCGCCGCGACCACCCCGACCCTGCGCCTGCAGGCCCAGGCCGGCGGGGCGGCGTGGATCGAGGCCGACGAGACCCGCCTCGAGCAGATCCTCACCAACCTCCTCGGCAACGCGGTGAAGTTCACGCCGGCCGGCGGGCGGGTCACGGTGGCCGTCGAGACCCGGGACCACGAGGCCGTGCTGCGCGTGGAGGACACGGGCGCCGGGATCTCGGCCGATCTCCTCCCGCGGATCTTCGACCTGTTCGTGCAGGGACACACCGGGCTCCACCGGCCGGCCCCGGGGCTCGGCATCGGGCTCACCCTGGTGAAGCGGCTGGTGGACCTGCACGACGGCCGCATCCAGGCGGAGAGCGCCGGGGCCGGCCGGGGCAGCACGTTCACGGTGCGCTTCCCGCTGTGCCCGGCGCCCGGCGACCCCGGCGGCGCGGCGCCGCCCCCGGTCGGCCCGCCGGTCCGGCGGCGCGTCCTCATCGTCGAGGACAACGACGACGCGCGCGACATGCTCCGGCACCTGCTCACCCGGACCGGCCACGAGGTGCACGAAGCCGCCGACGGCCTCACCGGGCTCGACCGGGCGCGCGCGCTCCGGCCCGACGCGGCGGTCATCGACATCGGCCTGCCCGGGCTCGACGGCTACGAGGTGGCCCGGCGCATCCGGGCCGCCGGGGACGCGGACGTGCTCCTGGTCGCAGTGACGGGCTACGGGCAGTCCGGCGACCGGCAACGCTCGAACGAGGCCGGCTTCGACGCCCATCTCACGAAGCCGGTGGATCCCGTCGCGCTCGAGACCCTGCTCGTGAACCTGCCGCTTGACCCCCGCCGGACGGCCCGCTAGTCTCACCTGGCCATGCTCTCGACCAGCCCGCGCGTGACCATTCCGGACGTGACCATCACCGACTACGTGCTGCGCCATGCCGCCCAGCTCGGCGACAAGCCGGCCCTCATCGACGGGCCCACCGGCCGCACCCTCAGCTATCGCCAGCTCGCCGACGGGGCCCGGCGCACCGCGGCGGGCCTGGCCCGGCGGGGCTTCGGCAAGGGCGACGTGCTCGCGATCTACTGCCCGAACGTGCCCGAGTACGCCATCGTGTTCCTCGGGGTGGCGATGGCGGGCGGCATCAACACCACCGTGAACCCGCTCTACACCGCCGACGAGCTGGCCAAGCAGCTCCGGGACTCGGGTGCGCGCTTCCTCGTCACGGTGCCCCCGTTCCTCGAGAAGGCGAAGGAAGGCGCGGCCCAGACCGACGTCGAGGAGATCTTCGTCCTGGGCGCGGCGGACGGCGCCCGGCCCTTCACCGATCTCATGCAGGCGGGCGATCAGCCGCCCGCGGTCACCGTGAAGCCGGCCGAGGATCTCGTCGCGCTGCCGTACTCGAGCGGCACCACCGGCCTGCCCAAGGGCGTGATGCTCACGCATCGCAACCTCGTCGCCAATCTCTGCCAGGCCGAGGGCATGCGGAACTTCGAGTGCTTCGGGGAGCGGGACATCACGATGGCCGTCCTGCCGTTCTTCCACATCTACGGCATGGTCGTGATCATGA